>Ga0187770_10002334_pt1 | contig 10599 bp, 11 predicted proteins | sample 0116_SJ02_MP02_2_FD_133154 | JGI IMG/M metagenome (GOLD analysis project Ga0187770, IMG submission 133154) | Tropical peat soil microbial communities from peatlands in Department of Meta, Colombia - 0116_SJ02_MP02_20_MG | ecosystem: Environmental > Terrestrial > Soil > Wetlands > Peat | place... | reverse complement strand
GAACCAAGCGACAACACGTCCTGAATCGGAATAATGCTTAACTTTGCTCTTGATCCAATAGCCCGCTTCACCATTTCAGAGCAGATTTGTTCTTCTGAAACCCGTTTTCCCAAATACTCGTAAATATGCTTTTTCTGCTCGTTGTTGATTTCATCGACAAACCAGCCTCTTACAGTGTTCGTTTCATGCGTCCCTGTGAAGACAACCGCGTTTTCAACGTGATTTTCAGGCAAATTCGGGTTATTTCTCGATCCATCGAAGGCGAAAATCATGACCCTCATTCCAGACATCCCAGTATTCTCCAGTTTTTCTCTTTACGGCGTTTGTGATTTGACCAAGATCTTCAGCTATAAAGGGCAATTTTGGAAACCAGCTTCTCAGAGTGGAAAGGAAAATCTTTGAAGGCGCCTTGATCCATCTTGTTTGCCTTCAAAAGGTGAAAAAGTGAAAAACGTGAACGACGGTACAAGCATAGTAAAGGGTCAGAGCTTAAGATAAGAGTCTCTTGAGAAGATGTCGAACGAATCGCTGCCGCTACGACAAATAAAACGCGAAAAGAAAAAGCTTTAGTAAATTGAAGTTAGAGCATCGCTTCTGTGATCATTCTTCCAAGTATCTCGGCGCCATGCTTCATTTTAAGTTTTTTCTCGCCTAACCTCTGACGATATTGAATCGGCACCTCAACCGTCTTGTAACCCTGCTTATGCACAAAACTATTTAGTTCTACTTCTATGTCAAAGCCCTTCGACTTGACCGCGCAGTTCTTAAGCAGTTCTGCTCGAATTACACGCATGCCAGTTAAAGGGTCGCGCAGGGTTACGCCATTGAGGAAACCATGAACAAATGCCAGAAGCTTGTTTCCAAGATAGAATTCACTTCGAAACGCTTCTGAATCCGAGCTCCCGTTAAACCGATTCCCACAAACCATACCAACCTCTGAATCCTCGTCCAGAATCTTGATCATATCTGGAACGTACATCGCAGGGTAAGTGAAGTCTGCATCCGTAAGCACCACATAGTGTTCACACGTGTGCGTTTGTGTTAATTCGAGTGCTTTCGATATAGCGTCACCTTTCCCTAAGCCGCCTTGAAAGATGACATCAGCCCCAAGATCCTTTGCCACTTCCACAGTCCGATCCCGACTGTGGCCATCAACGACTAAAATGCGCGGAAAATCTAGCGTATTTCGTAACTCCCTTATCGTAGGTCCGATACCTTCCTCTTCATTCAAAGCTGCAATTACAACTAGGGCAGTACTGTGATTTGCCTGCTGTCTTTCATAGTAATTTTCAGCCAAATGGCAACCATAAAGCTCCTCTAGCAACGCTTCTTCTACCTTCAAAAGTGGTACAAATCTGCAATATTTTAAATTTCAATTTGATAATTAAACATGTGTGACTGTACATTAACAACAACAATGTTGCCGGCAATTTACGCTAAAAAGGCAAACAAAAGAGAAAAAGAATGGTGGCTCGCGGATGTCAGAGGTCAAGATAGGTGTGATAATTTATGTTTATTTTTTAAGCTGGTGAAGTCGAAGATGGCGTATATTTGGTGATGTTTTCTCTTATTATTCCATAAGACTTCTCCGCATCAGAATTGGGCAGGTCATTTAGAGATAGTGGTTCTCCGCCGAATCTTAGCGTATACTTGACTGTTGACCGCAAAATTCCTTTTTCTAAGACAACATTTGCAAAGTCTTTGTAGTTGTAATCAGTGGAGTCTTTCTTTAGTCTTAGATCGTGTGGGTGCCTAGGATTATTCGTTCATTAGTAATCGCAACTGAATAGATGTTGATTTTCGGATGATACATTTTTTGCGGAATGTACATTTCACCAGTTTCGTTGGACCAAGAATTTTTTTAAATAATTTGGAATGCTCATTAAAAACTCCCAAATTAACAACAACAATGCCTATTTATGTTTTAACCTCATACTGATAGAGATCATAAAGCGCGTCCTTTTTTGCCAAAAACGGCGATCATACTATTTAGCGGGTCGGATCTTTTCTTTCAATTTGGAAAAGCGTTTGCGAGGAATTGAGAGCGAGCTTTGTTGCTGTTTCGCCACACCAACATACTCTTAAATTTATTAGCAACACAAATACTCCTGTGTTTAATTCTTGACTGGAAATCGATCGAAACTAATAGGAGCATTTTTGGTTATTGTTGTCATTGTGATTGCTTTAATCGTAATCGTCTATTTTGTTCATTTTAATTTCAGCAGTATTCCTCAGCCAAAATTGCTGCCAATACCTGATGTTTCAATCGCTCGGAATTGGGCGGGTTATGAGGTTGCTACCAGTTTCCTAAGTCCAAAATCAGCTGTTCAAGGTGTGAGCGGGTCTTGGACTGTGCCCTCGGTTACAAACATTGGCATAGATGCGTATTCGAGCGTTTGGGTTGGCATAGGCGGACAGTTTGACCACACCCTAATTCAAGTTGGAACAGAGCAAGATTTCACGGATGGGTCAGCAAAATATTATGCGTGGTATGAAATGCTTACAAGCAACGAAGTTCCTATCGACTCAATTCAGATATCCCCAGGCGACCAGATGGAGGCTTCAATCTCTCTGGTTAATTCAAACAGTAACACGTGGTCTATATCCTTAGAAGATTTAACTTCTAACTCGAAATTTCAGGGTAACTTCACCTACAATAGCCCACAGTTAACTGCCGAATGGGTTGTTGAAAGACCTGAACTCAATAATGTCTTAGTTACACTGGCAGATTTCGGAAGCGTCACTTTCACTGATTGTCAAGCCAAATTGTCTGGTAAAACAGGTGGAATAACTGACTTTAGCTACAACTACGTTATCCTCGATCCTCAAATAATAAACGGCCGTTCAGTTCAGTTAATTACGGTTTCTAGCCCCGCAAACGGTGGCACTCAGTTTACAGTGAGCTATAAAGCGGTATAGATTCAAATCGCTTGCGCGTGCTTGGCCCACCTTACCCTTCGTCTTTCGGTTTCTTATGCGGAGGCTTAATTTTGATGTTGATTTCTAACACGCCTTCTTCGCGAGTTTCAGGGTCTCCGCCTTTTTCTTTCGCATCAGCTGTTGATTCCTTAATTTTAGGGGGTTCTCCCTTTTTCTGGACCTGCACCTGAGGTTCAAATGCGGCTTCAGCCTCGGTTTTTTCATCTGATTTTTCTGGTATTTCAGGTAAGCGGCCGAGCACGGCTTCCATGATTTTTCCACCCGCTTTCTCCAGCGGCTTCAGTATTTTTCCTGCTTCTGGATTCATATGCTGCTCCGGGTGCGGACCCAAGGTTGTAGCATAAACTTTTGAAAGCTCCGCTCCGAAAAGCAAAATTTGATTCAGAATGTAAGTCCACATCAAAATAATAATTAAGGAACCGGCAGCACCGATGACGGTGGTAACAGTAAAGGTCTGAAGGTAAACGCCTAAAACGTAGTTGGCAACGGTGAAAGCAACTCCCGCCAGTGCGGCAGGGAGCATGACGTCTTTCCAGTGTATTTTCTCGTCAGGAAGAACCTTGTAGATTATGGCAAAAAGCAAGGTCGACAAGCCGAACGACAACAAGATTTGGACAGTGGTAATGGAAATCAATGTCAAGGTTTCGTCTATGGAAAACAGTTTTATCGCGCTGAACAAACTTGTCGAAATGGCCGTTCCCGCAATAACGATAAGCCCGAGAGACGAGACAAGAAAAAATGGTCCAATGGCCTGCCTGATTCTGTCCCCAATCTTCCGCGTTTTCGGCAACTCGACTTCCCAAATCACGTTCATCGAATCTCTCAAAATGGCAAAAGCGCCAATCGCGCCAGCCAAGGAAAACGCCACGACTGTAAGTGCAGCCCAAACAGATGTGAAAGGCGACATTGCGCTTGCAAGAAGCTGCTTGAATAGTTGCGCCACGATTGGTCCAGCAAGCGAACTTATCTGCTGAACAAGCTGTTGGGTCGCGTGAGCTTGACCGGAAAAGGCTGCAAGAACAGTGATTACAATCAGCAAAAGCGACGGCAACGGCAGAATGATAAAGAACGTTAAGGCAGCGGCCCGTATAGGCGCGTTGTCCCCCAGCCACCGTTTAAATGAATCTTTAAACAGATTCGTAAGCTCTTTTCTGTTCATAACCTACCCTGAAAAATCAATGAAAATCCATTTCAAAAAGTCAATACCCACGGCTTGATATTTACATTGTGGTAGCAAACGAGCTGGCATCGAAGCTGAAGCTTCCTGACTGACATGCAACCGCGAAACTTAAAATTTCAAATTAACTGATCGATGGCAACCTTTAGTTAATGATTCAATAAAAGTTCTATTTTACTATAAGAACAGGGCATTGCACCCGTTTTATCACGCCGTCACTCACGCTGCCCATAATAAGTTCTTGGATCTTGCTAAGTCCTCTGATTCCCATGACCACCAAATCGAAGTTGCCCTCTTTCGCCACTCTGGTTATCTCTTGAACCACATTTCCCTCTATGAGAAACGTTTCGACCTCGATTTTTCTTGACTTTAGTTCCTCTGTTGCTTCCAGCAGAATCCGCTCTCCAATTTTTTTAGGGGCTTCAGCCATCTCAGTAAGTGTAGCTGGTGACACCACGGGGCCGATAATAGATGCTGCTTGAGTAGTCGGTTCGTGCATAATGGGAAGTTGAACGATTGGAACCACGGAATATATATGAATCAGCGTAACTCGTGCTTTGAATTTTTTGGCTATGTGGCCAGCAATCGTCAGGGCTCTCATTGAGTATTCAGAACCATCTAGAGGGACAAGGATTTTCTTAAACAACCGTTGATCACCTAAAATTACAAGTAATACTACCGAAAATTGTCATTCAGTAATTTCGGCGTTGTAAGTGCTTTTGTGCCAGTTATTTGTCTGAGTTCCAGCTTGATGACGTCTTTGAGTTTGTCAATTGAGTTAGTTTTCATCTTAACCATCGGGTCATATACCCCATAAAGAACGTTAGCCTCATCAACTGCCCTTAAGCTTCTTACTGATTTGAGCACTTTGGTTTCTTCTCCAATGTCGGTGTTAACTAACATTATCGCAAACACCATTCAAAGATCTCCTTGGCCATATTTACGGCGGAACATGTTGTTAAATATGTGTGGTTGCAGGATGAGACTACAAAAGATCGAGCGAACGTCTCAAAGTTCTCATCAAAAAAACGGCACCCTAAAAAACTATGACGCATTGAAGACGATGGATTAAGCGTTTATTCGCAGCTATTTTTTGGTTTAATGTTTATTAATTCATTTGAATAAATTCTCGTTTAGTGCTTCTTATGGTTAAGTATAAAGTTGAAGTTGACCTTAAAACATGCGTTTCAAATGGAGCTTGCTTCGCCACTGACAGCATGCACTTTAAAGCAGGCAAGAATCAGCAATCGCAACATGGTTGGCGGTGAAACTGACGAATCGAAATCAAGTCGTGTATTTGAAGATGACAAGTTAGCTGAAGCTCAGGAAGGAGCCAAAGCTTGTCCCGTTTCAGCCATAGCAGTTACACAAATGTAAAAACTTCTTCCCTAGCATCTTCTATCTAGTGATTCTTTGCAAATCACTTTTGCGTTTGCGTTCAAAACGCGAGCATAGTTAAAAACGAACACCGTCTTTGCTCTATTTTTTATTTCGAAAAGTTCTAAATATGCCCAAAGAAGCGGGGGCACGGGAGAGAATACGAGCGCAAACGTGCTCCCGTTAATTTGGATTCGGAAATCTAACTGAGAAAAGTGTCGACTTGACAAGAGACCACAGAAAATCGGCGCCTGCTACAGATGGTCCGGTTCGTGATTTTAATGATATGGATGTTTAAGTCAAGCCCTAGCATTTTTCAGTTGGTAAAGCAGAGAAAGAATATAATGCTCATGTTACAGTAGGTTAGTCATCAAGCTTAAAAATAATGCGTGAGAGCGGTAATAACTGATTTGTCTGCGGCCAAGTATCTTTCAACTCGAAAATCCTTTTTCTTCATGTTCATAGGCTTATCCGCTTTCGTTCTCTACCTGTACTTTTTCGCGGGATTTAAACAGATACTTACGGTTCTGAAAGGAGTTAACCCGGAACAATACGCTTTTTTCTATTGTCTAGCAATCGGTGCGATGTTGCTCGGCAATTTTTTTTGGCTGGTATCCTGGAGAACGGTGCTGAATACCCTTTCAGTCAAGGTTAGCTTGAAAAACGCCTTCTTATACTATTGGACCGGCTACTTCGTTGATCTTGTTGTTCCCTGCGAAACGGTGTGCGGAGAAGTCACAAGATTGTACCTTGTGCACAAAGAAACTAACGAAAAATACGGCTCCATAGCCGCCGGCGGTGTAACTAACCGAATCGTAGCCTACATAATCGTGGTAACGGGGCTCTACGCCAGCGCGTGGCTTCTACTACGGAGGCCTAATATCCCTGCAATCATTTTGAGCGTACTTATCTTCATCCTGGTTGCCGCCACTGTTTACCTCGCAATTCTGTTGTACTTGGCCTTAAGCGAAAAATCAGCTGAAAGAATTACAAAGTTAGGATTAAGAATACTCAACATTCTACAACGAAACAAAAATCGATCGAGAGATCTGTCACCAGAAACAAAAGAGAATCTCGCTGCTTTCTATACAGGATTCAAAGCCTTCCGTGAAAAGCCAAGACGCCTAGTTAAACCCTTCATATACCTGACAGTAGCATGGTTGTTTAACCTTTTCCAGTATATCCTGGTTTTTTTTGCACTCGGCATTACTACGCAGTCTCTCAGCTTCTTCATCATAATTTATTTTGTTGCAGGATCCTTGACAGATGTCGCAGGAGGTTTTTCCGTGGGCACCCTAGACATACTTCTATCAACCATTTTTGTGCTCTATGGCTTGAACACTGCTCTAAGCGGAATCACAGCTGCACTTGTCAGAAGCGTGACTTTCTGGTCTCCTCTTATAATAGGCTACATAATCTTCCAAGTCGTTGGAGCTAAAAAATTGCTGGCTCCAACGCCAAAGAAAAAAGGTAGCGTGGCTGGCAGCGAAAAACTATCTTGATTTTTGAAAAGTGAAACAAGAGTTTGGAAAATTGTTTTTATGTAACTTTTTTTTTAGTTTTTCTCAGAAATGTTTTAAGTTTTTTAGGCTTTCACGGACATTTCTTGAAGCGAATGTTAATATTGCAAAAAACAAGCCAAACGATGAATCCGTAGATGACCCCACTTAACGTAGCGTTTATAAAACGTCGCCATCGATAGTGCCAGTGACCTTGTGCGTTGTTACCGAGGCAGGTAAATTCAGCTTGTTATAGATTGCTTGACCAGGAGGACTCGCAGTGTGGCTAACGATATGAGAAAAATAATCGCAAAAACAGCGCAGAATACTACTGCACTTCCCCTTTCATTTTCTCAAATCTATTTTTTATAGCACTTAATTTTTCGGATAGGCATTTCAAAATTAGAACCTTAGGCATCATCATTTAGATTTTCGGGAAGAATGGTGCTGGATATACTATTCCGAATAGGAATCCTATCACGATGCTCAGGATGATGAAGATAACCCATGCTAGAATCGCTATTAGGATTCCTTGCAGCCAGCCTGTTCGGAAGCTAGCCTTGAAAACCCAAATCCAAGCTATAAGCGCCAAGACGTAACCGAAAACCAGAGCAGCAGACCCTATCACCGCTCCAAGCAAAAAACCCACCAAAAACGAAACAACGTAGTAAACAATTGGCCCGGCAAGAGTTGCCAACAAAGCATCCCCAAAAGTGCCTTTGCCACCGGTGACAGCTTTTCCAGCAAGCCAAACAGGAATCGAAACCACGATCCAAAGTATAATCAACCCTATCAAAGCAACAATTATGCCCGGAACAGTCACACTGAAACCATCAATGATCAATACAAAAACCTCATATTGTTAAGAAAATAAGTTTTATTTAAAATTTTTTGAGAAGCAAACGAGGAAAACGTCGCTTAGCTTTTGATCTTACGCTTTCTTTGTTAGAACTGAAACAAGCCCGATTATTCCTCCGAGAAAAACCAGGAGTCCGCGAGTCCCCCGCCAACTATCCCAACGATTATGAGAACGATAGACCAGGCAAGCGTGCCTGCACTTTTCAGGCTAATCGCAGCTATCGCGCCGCAAATGATGGCAACCGTACCGCCATACGCAAAGCCCCAGCTAAAATAACACCTGCCAAAGGAGGACTGCACCAAAATCGAGCCCCTTCCCGGTTACTGCGCTGGTGGAGTTGCACGGGAACAATAAATAAATCTGTTTGTAATAATCAACTGAGGGTCTGTTTGATCCGCATACGTCTATTTCACTGGAATTTCACAGAAGCCGAAGCGAAAACATTAATCTTAGAGTCTTTAGGGTACGAAGTAGACTACGAGCAATATCCTCCCAAAGCACTTAAGCAACTCAGGAACTCCCCGCCTGCCGCGGTAATCATTGATTTGTCCAGGCTTCCCAGTCAAGGACGTGACATAGCAGTCAACATACTCCATGCCAAAGCCACACGCAACATCCCCATAATTTTTGTGGAAGGTGATCCACAGAAAGTTCAGCAAATCAAAATGCACGTTCCCGATGCTATCTATACGCACTATGACCAAATCGACGAAGCGCTCAAAAAAGCCTTCACTGACCCGCCAAAAGTTAAGCTGATTCCTAAAAGCATATTCGAACCGTACAAACACTCTTCCTTAGCAAAGAAACTCGGCATAAAACCCAATAGCAGATTAGTTTTGGTTAACTCGCCCAACGACTTCACCAAAACCCTCGGGGAACTGCCACAAAACGTAACAATAGAGAACAACTTGTCCAATAAATCTGACATAGTTATTCTATTTGCCGCGAAACAAGAAAGCCTCCGAAGCCAAGTAATTGAAATCATTAATGAGCTTCCGTCAGGGGGAAAGTTGTGGATTGCTTGGCGAAAACAAGGAACCGAAACAGCTACAAGAGTAACGCAGGCAACAGTGCGGAAAACTGGTCTTGCCTTAGGCCTTGTGGATTATAAGATATGCAGGATTGATTCAGAATGGACGGCATTGCTCTTCACTCGACGCAGGCGCAAGGGCTCAACAAGTGCACCTTCGTGATCTTTTGATTGCTGTTTCTCGCGTGATATTTAAACGTGAATGTAAACCTACACCTTCGCGCCATTCGTGAGTAAACTGTAGAGTGTCCAGTAGTTGAGATAACTTTGGTTCATCCGTGGCAAAGTTTGCGTTCCGAAAAGATGTTACCAAAATTTCTCTCGGCGCCTTGAATGTCTTGTAAAGCTATGGAAAAAGAAGTAAACCTCAAAATTATGACGGAAGAGAAGAAAATGGTGTTTCTTCACACGACATTTAAGCTTCAAGAAGAAGCCTTTAGAAATTAGATAAGTGGCATTTTTCCAATTGTTTCTTGTTACCTTCCACGAGAAAGAGATTCTGTTTTGTACCAAACTCAAACTGTTTCAAATTCATAATTCTTAAATTACGTTGGCAGATTTACGTTTTATACATTGGTGAGTATGGTGGCTGAATCGTCAGAATTAATTAGGAATTTGCTTGAAGTAGGGACACTTTACCATAGTTTGCTCTTTTCGTATCAGCGAGGCTTAAAACATTATATGGGTCCTAGAGCGAACGTTTACGTTCATCCTGCAATTGAGCATTTGCTTAGTATGGATGAAGAAGGCGGCTTAAAACTAGATAACAGCAAATCCTTTGAGGAGGCTGTGTCTGCGTTTACTGATTTTTTAGTCAGGAGCAAGATGGTGAAGAATTGTACGCTGGAAAAGACGAGTGAAGAAACATATGTGTTCAGGGTTGAAGGCTGCATTTGGGCAGGCAAAGTTCACACACGACAGGTTAGTCTTAAAGACGTCACGTGCCCTTATGCATTGATAGCAATGGCCTTTTACAAGAAGTACAAGGGCTTTATTTCAAGGGAAAATTACTCAGAATACCTTCATGATGGAACTGAAACCGTACTGGAGCCAGCCACCCTCTATTAAGTTAGAAAGTAGAAGGCGTAGGTTGACTCCAAGCGTCGGGATTTTGGAATTTTACAAAGGGAGTACTGTTTGCTTGTTCTTTCTTAGCAATTAGCTGCTTGATTGTTTCCAGTATTTCTCTATGATGATCTTCATCATTGATAATGTTCATAAAAATGTCTCTTACATTGTACAAGTCGATATTGTACATTTGATTTATCTCTGTAATCATCATCTGAAGCGTTTTCATCTGAACCAGAATGTAATATTCTTCACTCATGGCACTTTCTAAAGTTTCTAATATCTCGCTTAGTCGTGTTAGATCCTCTGAACTTATTCTTTGCAGACCGCCCACTTCTTTTAGTAACCTCTCGGTAGTTTGCAGTGTTTCACTGCCTTTTGAGCATTTTTTTTGGTTACCTTTTGGCTGAGTTATGCTTTCGCTTACTCCTTTAAGAAGCATGGCATGTTTTTGGCTATCCATTTCAATTTCTTTTAAGAGAGTTTTAATCAGTGGAGTTTCAATTTTATCAGATATGATCTTGTACAGCAGGCCAGTTTGGCTCTCCAGGATGCTTAAGCAATTCATGTATTCAGAGATAGTTCTTGGCTCTTTTTTACTCATAGTTAACAACGCTCATAGCTAAATTTTCTAACATGTTATTTAATT
>Ga0187770_10002333_pt1 | contig 10599 bp, 10 predicted proteins | sample 0116_SJ02_MP02_2_FD_133154 | JGI IMG/M metagenome (GOLD analysis project Ga0187770, IMG submission 133154) | Tropical peat soil microbial communities from peatlands in Department of Meta, Colombia - 0116_SJ02_MP02_20_MG | ecosystem: Environmental > Terrestrial > Soil > Wetlands > Peat | place... | reverse complement strand
CCGGTGGTGACCGATCCGAAGGTGGCTTCGAATGTGCTGCGCAATGCCACGCGCGAAATGGAGAAGCGGCTGAAGATGCTCGCGCAGCGCGGCGTGCGGAATATCGAGCAGTACAACCGCACGTTCGAAAAGGGCCAATCGCTTTCGCTCTTCGAAAGCTCCGACGCCGAAGAACATCGCCCGCTTCCCTATCTCGTGATCGTGATCGACGAGCTGGCCGATCTGATGATGGTGGATACCAACGGCGTCGAAGAATCCATCACGCGGCTGGCCCAAATGGCCCGCGCTGTGGGAATTCACCTGATCCTCGCCACGCAGCGGCCGTCGGTGGACGTCATTACCGGCCTCATCAAAGCCAATTTCCCCGCGCGGATTTCCTTCCGCGTGGCGAGCAAAGTGGACTCGCGCACGATCCTGGATACCAACGGCTCCGAGTCGCTGCTCGGTAAGGGCGACATGCTGTATCTCCCGGCAGGCTCTTCGCGGCTCCATCGCATCCACGGACCGCTGGTGACCGAGTCGGAGATCAGCACGGTCTGCGATTTCTGGCGCGAGCAAGCCAAAGCCATCTACAACGAAGACCTGCTTAAGCCGCCGAAAGAAGAATCCGCAAGCGCAGGTGAGACAGGCCCTGCGGGCGATGCCGGCGAAGATGTCGACGATGATCTCTATCAGGATGCCGTGCGCGTGGTTCTCGAAGCTGGCCGCGCTTCCACCTCCACGCTTCAGCGCCGCTTGCGCGTCGGCTATGGCCGCGCTGCCCGCTTGATCGATTTGATGGAAAAGGATGGAATCGTCGGCCCGCCCGACGGCTCGAAGCCGCGCGAAGTGCTGAAAAAGCGCGACTGGATGAAGGAGTTCGACGAGTCCATGAAATGACCATCCGCGCATTTGGCGTCCCGACTTTTTCGGGACGACGAGGATGTTTATCCCGGGCGACCAACGCGAGCCAAGGGATCTTTTGGAATGTCTGTTTTCTCTTTGCGCCTCCGCTGAAATTCCGTAAAATCTTTAATTGTCCCGGTGCCGAGGTAGCTCACCGGTAGAGCGCGGCCCTGAAAAGGCCGGCGTAGGCAGTTCGATTCTGCCCCTCGGCACCATGTCCGCGTTCTTCGCCCGCCTTCGGCACGCAAGCCCGATTGACGGATTAGCAAAGTTTCCTTTTGCCGTTTTCTGCGCGCCGCAATCCCACGCTATGCTTAAAGTTACGAATCGAGCGAACCCATCCCTCGGAGACGACCATGAGCCGCATTTGGGATGCGTTGAAGGAAGCCGAGCACGAAAAATCGCGCGAGGGTTCGCACGGCCGCTCGACGCACAGTGCGAAGAGCACGTCGGAGCGGCGGAGAAGCAAACGCGCGCTGCAATTTGTGCCTGTGCTCGTTTACGGTTCGGATGCGGAAAAGCAGCCGTTTCACGAGGAAGCAGAAACGCTCGAAGTGAGCGAGCACGGATGCCTGCTCTCGATGGAAAGCGAAGTCTCGCGCGGGCAGCGGCTCTTCCTGAGCAACATGAGCAATCAGGAGGAGCAGGAGTGCCGGGTCGTCCATGTTGGCAGGCGCGTGCGGGCCAAAGCGAAAGTTGCCCTGGAATTTCTGCGCCCGTCGCCGCGTTTCTGGCGAAACCGCTAGCTGCTGTCGGTCCCCGCCGCTAAGCCGCGCCCGCCGGAGCCACCAGCGAACAAGAAGAAGTGAGCTGAATGCAATTGTGCAACGTGCGATACAGCGGACAATTCATCGCGTAGATGCCGTGAATCCGCTCGACCGTTTCCCTCGCGTCCGCGGCTGCAACGAGCCGCATGTCCACGTGAACCCGCCGGATCACGAGCACGTTATCTTCTTTCTCGACCTCGCCCGTCACCTCGGCGGAAAGCCGCCCGTCATCAACGGGAATTTGGCGCGCATACAGCGCGCCTCCAAATGTGCCGAGCATTCAACCGGCGGTAGCGGCGATGACGTAATCAATCGTCGCCGCATGTGGTTCTTTGATCGCCGACGCGGGCACTTTGTAATGCTCGGCGATCGCACCATGGACGCTGAACACCACCGGCTGCGGCTCGCCCGACAGCCGCGCAATCCGCACGGGCCCGGCTTTGCGCTCCAGATAGATTTTTGAGGTGTAAACAACTTCCGGCATCGCACCCTCCTTCCGCAGATTCTTCGCTTCCATGAACTTACCGTCAAGCCATTTGCAGAGCTGCCTCGAGTTCCCGGACGGTGCGAAGCAATTCATGCCTGCAGCGCGCATGCCCTGGAATTTTGTTATATTCCAGCGCGCCCGGCTCGCCTCGAAATGTCCTCGATCCAGCCGCGCGATTCATCGGAGAGCAATTCATGCGCCCGTACATTGCCATGGTGATGGCTTTCGTTGCGATGTGTGGAGCGGTCGCAGCGTTTCAGGCCGCGCTCAAAGAGCACGAAACTTCGCGGCTCGATCGCAAGCTCAATCAAGGCCAGTTGCTCGAGCTCACCAGCCGCCAGGTGGCGCTCGACCGCGACTCCACATTCCACCAGCTCGACGACAGGTATCAGCAAGACGTCCGCGAAGGCAATTACTTTCAGCAACAGGCGGCCGAGCTTCGGCCGAAGGATCCTGCGCGGGCCGCGAACTTCGACTTGAAAGCGCAGGAAGAATTTGCCGCCGCGCGAGCCATCCGTCCATTCCGCGACTACGTGTACGTCGAGACCGGCAAATCCTCTCTCGAAAGCACCGCTGAAAAGCAGGCGGCGCGCGACCTGATCGATCTCGGCTTTGAAGTGGAACCTCCGGAAGATACCGGCCCGCGCGCCGAGCCGAAGTCCATGTGGGGCGGCCTGAAGGAATCGATCGTGTCGGCGGAATCAAAAGTAGTTGAGCTAGCGTTTGCCGCCGTGATTTTCGTGTGCTCGCTGGCGCTGTTCACATTCGCGCAATTGGTGAAGCCGCGCTCGCGCGCCGAACGCAGTCTCGAGTATCTCGGGTTTGCATTTGCACTGGGCGCGCTGCTTTTCACGCTGGCTGTCGAGCACAGCAGTTGGTCAAACTTCGCCGGCGCAGGCCTGGCCTTCGCAATTCTGGGATACGTGGGCTGGAGGTTTTCACTCAAAATTCCGTACCTCCGCGCGGAGGACGACGGGAAAGAAACGCCGGAAAAACACCTGAGCCGGAGCGGCGAAGAGCCGATCCATCCGGGCGAGCTCGATCCGCTGCTTTTTGCGGGCCTGCGCATTCACCTGGCCGATGCCAAGCACTATTTCACGCGCGTCATCATCGTTCTGATCGCCTGCACGGCGCTGCTCAGCGTCGTGTGCGCCTACTGGTACAGCGAGTCCGCACGAAACGCGAGCGAAGCCGCCCGCGGAGCTTTGGATTCCCAGGTGCAACTTTTCAAGAGCAGCACGCGGCCGGCGAGCGCGACTTTTTACGTGATGGGGACGCTCGCCACGACGCAAGAAATTCACGCGCGCTATGAAGCGGCGCGCCAGCGCGCTCAGCTCGCCGAGGAGGCTGTGCCGGGCGTGAACATCCAGGAATCGCTCGCGCAACTCAGCCTGCTGAAGGAATTGTTCGTGAAACAGCCGAAGCAGAACCTGAGCATCCTGTTCGGCCCGTGGGGTCCGGATAAGGACCCGCGCTTCCCCAACAAGTGGGTGACGGAAAGCCTGATTCAAGCGGCGGATGAAGATTACGGCCAGTGGGACGGCAGGAACGAGCTGAGCATCGCGTGGCATCGAAAAGCTACGATGGAACTCGCCACCATTACTCTGTTCGCCATTGCCCTGTATTTGTTCGGGCAATCGCTCGGGATGGGCCAGACGCACGCGGCCTTCATGCTCGTCTTCTTCAGCGCCTGTCTGGTATTTATGGGGGCGGTGAGCGCAGTGTATGTGATCCTGAAGCCGCTTCCGAATCGTCCGCAAACGATCAGCGCGGAGTGCAAGATTCCCGGAGCGAAAGACGGGAAGGTTGATCCCGCCGACGAAGCCGCCAAAGACTTCGCCGCCGGCAAAAAGATTCTCGCCACTGCTTTGCGCCCCGAAGAGTACGCCCGAGCCAAGAAGAAATTCGTGTGCGCCGTGGAGGCCCGGCCCAATTTCGCGCTCGCCAATTATTTTCTGGCCCGCGCCGCCTGGATGGAAGGAACGCCGCAGAAGGGCGAAGGCTATATCAGTCTCACCACGAAGGAGGCGCTCCCGGATATTCTGAGCCACCAGCGCAAATCGCTCGAGACGCTCGATAAGGAAGGCTTCTCGCGGCCTTTGACCATGCTTGGAAATCACGGCTTCGACAATGTCCTGCTGGCGCTCTCGACGCACGATCGAAAGCATCTGAAGGAAGCCATCAAATCCACCCAGACGGCCATCGGCGAGGACAACAATGCTCCCTGGCTGCAATTCAATCTCGGCCTTGCTTACCTTGCCGCCAACCAGAAAGAGGATGGACTCAAAGCCTACGAAGACGGTTTGAAGCTGCCATTTGATGAAAATCTTGCCGCCGGCTCGATCACCGACCTGGAAATCTTGCAGGAGCATTGCAAAGGCCTGAACGACGCTGCGTATTGCTCGCAAGTCGAGACGGAAATCGCCAAGCTCAAATCGCGCTTTGCCGCTGTTTGGAACCAGTCCCCCGGCGCCGCGGGAAACACCGGTCAGTCCGCCGGCTCCGGTTCCGCGCGAATCTCAAATATCAGCCTTGAGATCACTCCTTCCGGAGTGGGCTGGCACGCGAATCTTTCCGATGTGAATCTGGATCAGGATGTGTTGATCGTGCTGTGGTACGCCCACGATGACGACTGGAACGTCTGGCGGGTTGTGCCGGCCGCATCCGGAAGAGTCTATCCGGTTGAAGTGTGGGACGACGGCACCGGGCGGAAATTCGCGTTCAATTCCTATCTCGATTACACCAATCACCACGAGTGTCTTTCGGGAGGCGATTACCGGGCCGAGTTTTACTTGAATAATCGGCTCGCGGCCATGCGAAAGATCACGCTCGCTCGAAATCCCGCTTTCGACGCCGTCGGCTTCCGCGATATCAACATGTCCATGTGCTACCCGAAAGGCTGGGTGCCCTGGCATCCCAAGGACGGAACCAACCAGGGACTGGTGAAAGGGTTCACCGATCCGCTCGGCGGAGGTGGCGCATTTCTGTTCACGTATTACTATCCGAAGTCGGGAAGCGGTGCGGTGTCGCCTTACAGACTGTTTCAGCGATCCATCGCCTACCTCGTCGAGAAGAAAGTGATGGCGCAGGAGCAGTTCAGCCAGCCCACGCCGGATGCTTGCGGGATGTATCCGCCCAACTACCGCATGGTCCACACCAAGTTCATCGGGACCACAACGAACATGCTGGCAAGCTCCTGGACCGAGCGCGACGGCCTGATTCACTTCGCGATTATCTACAGGCGTCCTTCGGCTACAACAGGATTCATCGGGTCGGACAAAGCGCGGCGAATGGAAGACGAAGACTGCGGCACGCTGCTCTCCTTCACGAGCGTTTACGGCCCCTTGGAGTGACGCGACGCGTACGTGCTGCGAGCCGCTTGGGGCCACTGACAAATTCACTGCCCTTCTCAAAGAACCGCAACGGCCGGTGAATTTCCTTCGTGATGCCAATCCGCACGCTCTTGCCGATCTCTCGCGCCGGCCTGAGCGCCGTCCCAAGCCAGAGGGATTCGTGCGCCGTCAGATCGATCCCGTCTTGTTGTTTGTCGATCCGAAAGGCAGAAGCGAGTCGCCCCGGTCCTCGCGCCAGATCTTTCAAATTCTTGTTTCGCCGGTGGTCTTCCATCAATTCGATCCCTGCGATTGGCTCGACCGCGCGGATCAGGATTCCTTCGCCGACGCCGTCGTGCCCGCCCGAAACATTCAGCATGAAATGATTCCCGTAAGTGAAATAAACGTAGGCATGCCCGCGTTCGAGATAGAGCGATCGGTTGCGCGGCGTGGGCCCGCGAAACGTGTGCGCGGCCGCGTCGCCCGTAAGATAGGCTTCCGTTTCAACGATGCGGCCCATGAGCTGCCCCTCGGGAAGTTCGCGCACGAGCGTCTTGCCGATCAGGTACCGCGCGAGCTTGACAGTTGAGACGGGAAGTTCCCGGCGGCGCAGACGGCGAAGGCGTCTGATGGGCGTCATCAGGCCATTTTTTACCATAGCCTCCCGGCGCTCGCTATCCGAAGCAACTGGACTGATTCGCTCCTCTGGCGGGGCGATTTCTTGTATTATGCGCTGCCAGCGACAGCCAGGCCTTTCCACGGAGGAATTCCTATGCCCGATCGAGCGCTATCTCGCGAACAAGCTTGGCCCGCGCTGCCTCTCTCGGAGTGGAAGGACACTTGCGACACTCTGCACATGTGGATGCAGATGGTCGGCAAGACCCGGCTTGCTCTGGCGCCTTATTTTAATCACTGGTGGGAGGTGCCGTTCTATATCAGCGCGCGCGGGCTCACCACTTCGCCGATCCCCTACCCCGCGGGAATTTTCGAAGCCGAATTCGATTTCATCGAGCACGTGTTGCGCTTGGAAACCAGCCGCGGGCAAACGGAAATTATTGATCTTTCCCCTCGCAGCGTCGCGAGCTTCTACAAAGAGTATATGGAAACTCTCCACTCGCTCGGTATCGAGGCGAAAATCTGGCACATGCCCGTGGAGTTTCCCAACCCGATTCCCTTCGACCAGGACACCACGCACGCTTCCTACGACGCGGTTTATGCCGAGCGTTTCTGGCGCATGCTTGTGAGCGCCGACACCATATTCAAGGAGTTCCGCGGGCGTTTCATCGGCAAAGCCAGCCCGGTCCATTTCTTCTGGGGGAGTTTTGATCTGGCGGTGACCCGCTTTTCCGGCCGCCGCGCGCCCGAGCGCCCCGGCGCCGATAAGGTGACACGAGACGCGTATTCGCACGAGGTCAGCAGCGTGGGACTCTGGCCCGGCGGAGGCGACGTGACAACTCCGATGTTTTACGCCTACGCCGCGCCCGAGCCGCCCGGGTTCAATACCACCCCCATGCGCCCTTCATCGGCTTTTTACAGCCAGGAAATGAAGGAATTTTTCCTTAAGTACGACGACGTCCGAGCGGCGGATGACCCGCGCACCATGCTCCTCGATTTCTGCCAGAGCACTTACGAGGCCGCGGCTAATCTCGGCAAGTGGGATCGCGCTTCTCTGGAAGTGGCTGCTTCGACAGCGGCGGTTTAGCGGCGGCTACGACGGAAGCAGCCCCGGCGCGCTCGGAACAATGATGGCGCGCGATTGGGTCCGCGAGAGCTTTCCCGCGCGAACGGCGCGATGGCGCTCGATGAAATGCTTCTGCGCGCGCCGCCCCCACGCCCGGACGAAGTAATAGTTGAGCCCGCCCCCGATGCCCGCGCTCAATACCGGGATCAGCCGTCCCGACCATTTCTCTGCCACTTCTGCGCCCACGCGCGCGGCGATGCGATCGATGATTCGCGGGACCACCCGCTCCATCGCCTGCTTTTCCAGGAAATCCCTGCCCAGATCCAGCCCGGCTGCGCTGCCGGCGGCGATCCAAAGCGCCGTAACTTCTTCATCGCTGGCGTACTCGAAACCATAAATCAAGCTGAGCTTTTGCAGCATCCGGATGGTGATGGCCGAAAGGATGCCCATGTCGGGAAGCAGCGTGAGGAATCCGCCCATGCCGAAGCCCATGCCCTCGAGGGTGGCCATTTTCTTCGCTGAAGAAATGACCCGCTCTGCGTGCGGCTGAAGCGTCTCTTCGTCGAGCTGCTGCATATCCGACCACGCGGTGATGGGGAGGCGGTGCACCCGGCGCATGTAGTGAAGGTATTTTTCAGGGTCGACGCGCACGTGATAGTAGGCCCGCTCGAGCCCCGCGCGCACGGAAGACTCGAGCAATTGGCGAATCAGTCCGGATTGTCGCGGCCTCGGCATCGCAGGCGGGACCTCGTGTTAAGCCAGGTCCATTGCACTATTATGCAGCCGAATTGCCAGGCAGCCAAGCTCAGCATCGCCCCCAGCGATTGACTTGCCTACGCCCGCAGCCTAAGATGCCCGCTCTCTGAGGAGGCTCGCCGTGGCCGACTGGCAATATGCACAATCCGACCGCTCGGAAGAGCTGGCCCAAATCACCTACTATTCCATGAAGAAGCACGACCGGGGCCACGAAATCGAATTTCGCATCACCGTGAAGGAGTACGCCACAGCGCCCGCTGGCCAGCACTCCCGCTTCTTCGCCCAGGCGGATAAAATGGTCAACCAAAATGTCGCGCCCATCCTTCCCAATGGCTGGGGTGACTCGCTCTTGAAAGCCCTCGCCGATTGCATCCGCATGATCCGCCAATTTCCCTACGACGCTTGAGGGGCTGCCATTTCCTTCTCTGCTGAGTCGCACCTACGGCGCTCGTGCCACATTTCCTCGCGGACCCAGCGCTCCCGCGCCGGGCTAGTCACTTCCGCGCCTCTGGCGCTTGGGGGATTGTCATGTTCTACCGGAATAAACTCGGGCTCATTTGGAATCCAAGAAATGTTGCTCACGCAGACCCAGCGCCGTAGGTGCGACACTTCTTCGCCGCCAACTTTTCCCGCTCAAGCCAATTCGTCCACACTTCCGCTTGACGCCCGGCCTCTCGACAGGTACTTTCCACGCATCGGTTGAGGGTCTACCCCGCGGGAATTGCCGGAGCAAGTGCATGCCCATGAAACTCGAAACGCGCCAGATTAAGCCGGGAGTTGTGGTCCTCGAGGTCACTGGCCGCATTTCCATGGGCAACGACTGCGCGGAAATCGACAAGCGAGTGAAGGATCACATCGAGCGAGATGAGAAGCGCGTCATTTTCGATCTCACCGGCGTCAACCACATCGATAGCACCGTCGTTGGCCAAATCGTGAAATGCCACTCGACGCTCAAGCGTTCCGGCGGCGCCTTGCGGCTCGCCGGCGTCAGCAGCATGGTTTACGGCGTGCTGAAAATGACGCAAGTCGATCGCGTCATCGAAATCTACCCCACCGCCCTCGACGCCTCCCTGAATTTCTAGTCCTATCGCATCCCCTCCAATTCCGCCTTGCCTCCTTGCCTCCTCGCTTCCGTGCCTCCTTCTCCTACGGCCTTACATCTCGAATGTGAGTGGCCACAAACCACCGGTTCCCAAATTCATCGCTCACGCCGGCACTGCGGTCGCCGTATGGCTGATCGGTGGGCGGCTGAATCGATGTCGCGCCGGCTTCGAGCGCCCGCGCGTACAGCTCATCCGTGTTCGGCACGTAGAGATGAATCGTACTCGGCCGCGGTCCCCATTGCCCGTGGACTTCGCTCATTTCGACCATCGAGTCGCCAATCTTCATCGTCCCGTGCACGATTGTTCCTTCCGGCCCGAGGTGGCGCTCCATCTGCTCGCCCTCGAATGCATTCTTCACGAAATCCATCAAGCGGTCCGCCCCGCGCACGATAAGGTAAGGCGTCACTGTCCGCATCCCAGGCGGCACGTGCACCACGCCCAAGTGCGTGGCGATGTACCACTGCGTGCCCGACGGGTCCTCAACGCTGCCTTCACGGTCGCCGTAAGGCTGATTCACCACGCCGTGGAGCGACTTCGCTCCCGCCTCCATCGCCTGCGAATAGACGCGGTCCACATCCTTCACATACAGGTGAATCGACGCGGGCGACGGCGGATACTGCTCGATGGCATCCGCCAGTTCGACCATCGAATCGCCGATACGCACTTCGGCGTGCATGATCAGCGAAGTCCCCGGCCGCGCCACGCGGAACATTTCCGTCGCGTCGAAAGCCTTCTTCATGAAATCAATGAGCCCGGCCGCCCCGGGGACGATGATGTACGGCGTAATCGTGTGAAATCCTTCCCGAATCGGTTTCACTCCTGTCGAAGCCATTTCTGCCCTCCTTTTGAGATCTTCCAGCAATCTTGCGCGGAAGCTTTCCCGCGGCAATCCTCGCAGCGCAAAGGACACGCGCGCTTGCGGCATCATTCGCGCGCTTACGCCGGCCAGCGACCCATCCGCTCGAGTCAAAATCGTCTCGACGATCCGGTCGAGTTGCCCGCTTTGGTTCTGCTTAGCCATTTCGCCCACCCGGAGTTGCCGGCCGCTTTTTCGCCGCTTCCTCCCGCAGCTTTTGAATCCCGCGAAACTGAAGCTGCTTCACCGCGCCTTCCGTGCATCCCATCTCTTGCGCGATTTGGCGGATGCTTTTTTCGTCGGCAAACCGCAGCTCGATCACGCGCCTCTGTTTTTCCGGCAGCGCGCGAACTAGCCGAAAAAGCAGCGCCTGCCGCTCGATTTCCTCATCCACTCCGCGCACGGGCTCACGTTCAGGCTCGCTGTGCGTGCGTTCACGGCCGGTCCGGCGCCAGCGGTCTGTAATTGCATTTCCGGCGATGCGATAGAGCCACGCGGCGAACGGAACGCCTCTCCACTCGAATTTCTTCAGGTTCGCCAGCGCGTGCTGGAACACTTCGGCTGTCAGGTCTTCCGCCTCGGCCCGGCCGGCTACGCGCCGGGCAACGTAGGCGTACACCCGCTCGAAATTCAGCTCGTAGAGCGCCGCAAACTGGCGCGGATCGCGCTGCGCCTCTTCGACCAGTTGGCGCTCGGTGGCCTCTTTTGTGGCAGCTTTCGGCAAACTCGATG
>Ga0187770_10002332_pt1 | contig 10600 bp, 5 predicted proteins | sample 0116_SJ02_MP02_2_FD_133154 | JGI IMG/M metagenome (GOLD analysis project Ga0187770, IMG submission 133154) | Tropical peat soil microbial communities from peatlands in Department of Meta, Colombia - 0116_SJ02_MP02_20_MG | ecosystem: Environmental > Terrestrial > Soil > Wetlands > Peat | place... | reverse complement strand
TCTCGCAGCAGCATGTCGGGCGCCCATCCACCGCCGCGAATCAGGATGCGCTTGCCGTTGATGCGAAACAGGCGGTGGCCGCGCGCGTCGATTTCGGAAGTGATTTCGCGTATGCCGTAGAGGACATGAGCGAAGTCGGAAACTGCGCCGCCGGTGGAAACGGTGAAGTCAGCGCCGTGGAGAATCGGCTGGCCCATCTGGTGCGGCCACCACAATTGCGGATTGTGGATATGAAGCTCCGGGAACTGGTCCGGCGCAAACCGCACGGTGCGAGTTTCACCGGGCGCGAGCGCGACACTTTGCCGAAGCGTGCGGCCTTCGAGGTTCGCTTCCACATCCGCCGTAATTTGGGCGGCAGTTACGTTGCGGACTTCGGCTGCGACAGTAAGATCGGCCTGATCAAGCGACGCATTCGCGAAATGCGTGACCACCTGCGGATGGCGAATCTCGATGGGCCCGGTGGCACGCAGGCAGACTTCGCGGAAAAGACCCATGTCCTTGTCGGGCGGAGTGGGATTCCAGTCAACCCAGTTGATGCCGAGATCGTGCTCGGTTTGTGCGATGGTCTCAACGGCCAGCACGTTCGCGGCGTCGCGTGTGAGCAATGAAGCGATATCGAATTCGTAGGTGCGGTAGGCACCGGCGACTTCGGTTGCATTCGCGATTTCGTGGCCGTTCAGCCAGATGTTGGCGCGGTTGTTGATGCCCTCGAAATTCAGCCAGACGTGCAAGCCGGCGAAACCGCTCGGCAGGCGAAACTCCGTCCGATACCACCAGGAGCAGCGGAAGGGGCTGTCTTTCGGCATGGGCAGAACGGAGAACATCTTGCCGACCGGGTATGTCGTGCCTGGAATCGAGCGCAGATTCGTGCCGAAGTAGGGATCGGGATACGTTCCATCAGCAACGAGAGCCGCGACGACTGTTGAGGGCACAGCCGTTCTGTGCCAGCCGTCGGCGGGAAAGCCGGGAGACGAGACTTGAGCGCCGGTTGCGGAGATTTTGCAGGCGGATTGGAGCTGCCAGTTGTCGTGCAGCGTGATCTCCCGTTTTTCAGGGGAAGTCGAGTCCGCGAATGCCTGGGAAGTCAAGAATGCAAGCACTAGGAAGAGCGCGGCGCTCGCGCGCGCGAGGAGTCTCGTTTGGGAAATCATGACGAGCCGGAGCATCGTACATCGAACGCTGGCGGCGGGCTACAAACCATCTTCTTCGTCGGTATTGCGAATCTCCTTCGCACCCCAAGAGGGATTCTTCGACTGCGCGTCCCGACCGAAATCGCACCTGCCGCGATTTCGGGAAGCGAGGTCTTCGGGACGCTCCGCTCAGAATGACGAGTGTGCGGGGGGAGGCGAAATCATCGAAGCGACGCCGGAACCAAGGGGTTCTACATCGAAGGGAGCTGGGAGACGTTCCAGCCGCCGCCGAGGGCTTTGATGAGGAGAACGCTCGCGGTCATGCGGCGAGTGAGAATGTCCACGGCGGCGCGCTCGTCGGCAAGCGCGGCACTCTGAGCCGTGGTGACTTCGAGGTAGCTCGCGACGCCGCCTCTGTAGCGGCTATCCGATAGGTCGAGAGAATGCTGCGCGGCGGCAACGGCGGCGTCTTCGGTTTGACCCTCTTCCTGAAGAATCTTCAGGGCAGCGAGATTGTCTTCAACTTCCTGCAAGGCGGTGAGCGTGGTCTGGCGGTAGTTGTCAACAGATGCGTCGTAAGCGGCGCGCGCCTGTTCGCTGACGCCGCGGCGCTCGCCGCCGTCGAAGACCAGCTCCGCAGCCGATCCGGCAAGCGACCAAAAACCGCTCGCGCCCTGAAGAAACGTCCCGAGTCTCGTACTTTCGAATCCCCCGGAGCCGGTGAGCATGATGAGCGGGAAGTAGGCGGCGCGCGCGACGCCGATTTGCGCGTTGGCTTCCTGGACGCGCCGTTCGGCTGCGGCGATATCCGGCCGGCGCTCGAGGAGCTCCGAAGGAAGCCCCGTCGGAATTTGCGGAGGCGGCGCTACGAGTGGCACACGAGACATGCTGAGTTCAGCTGGCGGCTTTCCGGTCAGCACCGCGATGGCATGCTCGAGCGCAGCGCGCTCAACTTCGACGTCGGCGGCCTCCGCGCGCGTAGTTTCCAGTTGCGTTTGCGCTTGCGCCACGTCCACCGCGGAAGCGATGCCGCCCTGGTAACGGCTCTGTGTCAACTCGAAGGCTTTCTGGTAGGCCACGACCGTCGAATCGAGCAACTGCTTCTGCGAATCGAGGCCGCGCAACTGGAAGTAGTCGAGCGCGAGTTCCGCATGGAGGCTCAAATCAACGGACGCAAGATCGGCGGCGCTGGCCTGGGCCTCGGAACGCGCGGATTCAACGGTGCGACGAACGCGGCCCCAGACGTCCGGTTCGTAGGCAACATCTACCGGAAGCTGAAAGTCGTTGAATGTCGCGCTGGGATTCGAACCTGCGAGCGGCCGGTTGGGAGAATCGCGGAACCGCGACGCGGCCAGGCCCGCCGTCACGGTGGGATAGTACCCGGCACGCGAGATGCGGAGAGCGGCGCGGGCTTCGGCAAACTGCGCCTGCGCCGCTTTCAGGGTTTGGTTCGAGACGCTTATCTGTTCTTCAAGGGCGTTGAGCTGCGGATCGCCATAGACTTCCCACCACATGCCCTTGGCCGTGGCGTCATTGGGCTCCGCAACCTTGAAGTTGGCGGCCTCTTTGTAGCCGGCTGGAACCGCAGCGGACGGCCGCTCATATTTCGGGCCGACGGCGCAACCTGCGAGCAGCAACGCGAGGACGCTGAATACGGCCACGCGAAGTGGTCGCCGATCCGCCACCCCAGCGCGCGCCAGCGGCGCGCCGGGAGCCCCGGTTTCCGGCGCCGAGATTCCTCGTCCCTCGCCGGTGCGCTCGATTTCCGCGCAAGGAAAGGCACAAGGCGCGGAAATCGAGCTGCTCGGTTCTCGGAATGACATCTCGCTATGAAGCAGCCTATTTCTTCGCGTAGGTGACTCGCCAGATGGAGTTCGAGCCGTCATCGGTCACCATCAGCGAACCGTCGTTCGCCACCGCCACTCCCACCGGGCGCCCCCAGCAATCCCCATTCGGAGTGACGAACCCGGTGAGGAAATCCCGATACTCGCCCGTGGCATGGCCGTTCTTCAACGGGACGAGGACGACTTCGTAGCCCGTACGGACAGACCGATTCCACGAGCCGTGCTCGGCGGCAAAAAGCTGGCCCTTGTATTCCTTCGGGAACTGGCTGCCGTTGTAGAAGGTGATGTTCAAGGAAGCGTTGTGCGGCTCCATCAGCACGTCGGGCACAATGGCCTTGTCCTTCAGCTCGGGATGCTTGCCCGGGAAGCGAGGATCGGGATGGCCGCCGGTGTAATACCAGGGCCAGCCGTAGAAGCCGCCTTCTTGGACGTGCGTAATGTAGTCGGGCGGAAGATTGTCGCCGAGTTCGTCGCGCTCGTTGACAGAGGTCCAGAGTTCCCCGGTCGACGGATTGACTGCGATGGCTTCGCCGTTGCGGATGCCCCACGCATAGACATTGATGGTCTTGCCGTCCTGACCCTTGATGTTGGGATCGGCGACGAGAACATCGGCGCGGTGAAATTCGCTGTTGTCGGTATCGGTGTCCGTGACGTTGGTATGCGAGCCGACGGAGATGAACATTCTCTTGCCGTCGAGCGAGAAGGCCACGCCGCGGGAGAAGTGGTTCGGCCCGGCGGGCAGGCCGGCGACGATGGTTTCAGGATCGCCCGTCGCTTTCATGTCGCCGTTGGCGTAGGGAAAGCGCAGGATGGCATCCGTGTCGCCGACGTAGAGATATTTCGGATTGGGCCCGGCGGGATAGAACGCAAGGCCGAAAGGAAGAGTGAGCTTGGAGGCGAACACCGACATCTGGGCCATTTTGCCGTCCGGCCCGGTGCGGAACACGAGCACCTGACCTTGATTTTGCGCGGCGACGAAGAAATCTCCGTTGGGGGCAGTGATGATGGTGCGGGGGGCGAGGGCTTTGCCGTCGTCACCCTTCAGGCTCTCGGCATAGAGCTCGACTTTGAAGCCGGCGGGAGCCTGCGGCCACATATCGCCGCGCGAGACGGGACGCGAGAAGACCGCGGACGATTTCGTGTTCCACGGGTCGGGCAAATCCGCCGCGGTGATGTGGTGCACGTTGCCCGGCGCTTCGCCCTTGAAATCGGTGAAGACGGCCGCATTGCCCGGCTTCGCATTTGGGTCCACCGGATGACCCGGTGGCGGGGCAAATTGCGCGCGGGCGAAATGTTCGCTGTGCGCGACCACGAAAAGCAGCAATATGAGGCCCAAGACAATCGCCATGCTCTGATAGAGACGCTTCATGCTGTGTCCTCCCTCTCGGAACGGCTTCAGGATTTTAGATTCTCTGCAAGAACTATTGCTCCGCGCCGGACGGCGGCCCGGCGGAAATGTTGGCATTTGAGGCGGCGACTCGGACGATTTCTCCCGTCACAAGAGAGTCGGGCGGATTTGCGACGACAAGGTCGTCCGCTGCCAGGCCGGAAATGACCTCGACCTCGCTTCCCAGATCGCGGCCAAGGGTGATGTTTACAAGAGTCGCGGTCTTGCCGTCGCGAACCGTGGCCACCTGCAAGCCCTGCGAGCGGAAAATCAACGCGCTCACCGGCAGGATGAGAGCCGGGGCGGCTGCCGGCGCCTTGAGATGAACCTCTGCGTATGCGCCCGGCAGGATTTCGCCGGTGCGGTTGTCCACATCCACTTCGACGAGCAGCGTGCGCGAGGCGACGTCGATCGAATCGGCCGTGCGCACCAGCGTGCCCGGGAACCGGCGGCCGGGATACTCCGGGAGAGTCAGATCCGCAGCGAGGCCGGGCTTCGTGGATTGCGAATACTGCTGGGGGACGTTGATGTAGACGCGCAACTGCTGAATGGCGGCAATGTGGAAGAGCTCCGTGGCGGGCCCGCCGGCGCCGGAGTTGATTAGGTGGCCTATGTCGGTATTGCGCGCGGTGATCACGCCATCGAACGGCGCGTAGATTTTTTCGAACGACTGCAATTCCTCGAGCCGCTTCACGTTGTATTCGGCGGAGGCGACCATGGCTCTCTTTGCTTCGAAATCGCCGGTGGCGTTGTCCACGTCCTGCTTCGATACAGAATCGGTCTTCAGGAGTTCCTGGTATCTCGCGGCTGTGATTCCGGCGAGGCGGTAATTCGCCTGCGCCGTGTTCAGGTCGGCGCGCGCCTGGTCGAGCTGCTGATCGAGCTCGGGCGTTTCGATGTCCGCTAGCAATTGGCCGGTCTTCACGCGCGCGCCGATATCCACGTACCACTTCTTGAGATATCCGTTGGTGCGCGCGTAGATCGGCGAGTCGGCAAAGGCCTGGACGTTGCCGGGAAGAATGATCTCGGTTTGAGGCGCGCCAAGTTTCGGGTGAATCAGGGACACCGTCGGAACGGCGACGTCTCGCGTTTCTTTGACCAAAGCAGCCCTGGCCTTCCATCGCGGCACAACGCCCGCTATTACAACCGCCGCAACGATCAAGAGGATGACAATCGCCCACCAAACGCCGCCCTTCGACGCCGTGTGGGGAGACTGCCCACTTTGTGCCTGATTCACCGACTGCTTTTCTTCCATGACGTGTGGAATTATAGACGATTTTCGCCCCGCAGCCGTTTCAGCGCGAGGCAGGCGCGGCTGTCTCTCCTTTGCGCCAGCCGTGGACGATGCTGAATACCACCGGGACGAAAAAGAGCGTGGCCACGGTCGCGAAAAGAAGCCCGCCGATCACCGCGCGGCCCAGCGGAGCGTTCTGCTCGCCGCCCTCCCCCAGCCCAAGCGACATCGGGAGCATGCCCATGATCATCGCGAGGGCGGTCATGAGGACCGGGCGGAAGCGCGTGAAGCCCGCCTCGAGGGCGGCTTCCGCGGCCGTCTTTCCCGCCTGCAGCCTTTCTTTCGAGAAGCTGATGACCAGGATGCTGTTTGCCGTCGCCACGCCCATGCACATGATCGCGCCCGTCAACGCCGGGACGCTGATCGTCGTGCCCGTGGCGAACAGGAACCAGACGATTCCCGCAAGCGCCGCGGGCAGCGCCATCAGGATGATGAACGGGTCGAGCCACGACTGGAAATTCACAACGATCAGCAGGTAGACGAGGACGATCGAGAACGCTAACCCGGCAAGCAGGCCGGAAAAGGAGGCATTCATCGTCTGAATCTGGCCGCGAACGAGGACCTGCGATCCCTCCGGCAGATGCAGCTCCTTTTCGCCGCGCTCGATTGCGGGGAGAATGTCGCGCGCAACGCCTCCCAGGTCGCGGCCCTCGACACCACCGTAGATGTCGATGCCCTGCTGGATGTCGTAGTGGCTGACCACCCCCATTTCCGCGCCGCGGGTGAATGAAGCCAGCCCGCCAAGGATCTGGGGAGTCACATTCGAGCTGTTCGTGACCGGAATGTTTTCGAGGTCCTGGGGCTTGGAGATGCGGTATTGGGGCGTTTGCGTGATGATGCTGTAGTTGACGCCTGTCCGCGTGTCGAGCCAGAAGGCCGGGGCCGTCTGAAAACTTCCGCTGAGGGCGATCAGCAGGTTCTGCGCCACATCGCGCTGCGTGAAACCCACCTGATTCGCTTTCGTGCGGTCCACAGCCACCTGCACCTTCGGATAGTTGAACGGCTGCTGGATACGCAGGTCCACGGTTCCGGGAATGAACTTCAGCCGGTTCATCAGTTGCTCGGCGAATTCGCGATTGCCGACGATGTCCCGGCCGACCACCTGAATGTCAATCGGCGCCGGCAAACCAAAATTCAGAATCTGAGTGACGATGTCGGCGGGCAGCACGTAGAAGGTGACGCCGGGAAAATCGCGGCCCAGGTTGCGGCGCAGATTCTGAACGTACTGCTGTGTGGGGTGGTGATTGGGCGCAAGCTCGACTTGAATATCTGCGTCGCCGGGCCCGATGGGAGCCGAAGTGCTGTAGGAAAGATTGATGCTGCTGTAGGGAAGGCCGATGTTGTCGAGGATCGTGGTGAGTTCCGCAGGAGGAATCTCTTTGCGAATTTCCGTTTCGACCCGGTCGCAGAGCGCGGCCACATCCTCGATGCGCGTTCCCGTGGGGGCGCGCATGTGCAATTTGAATTCACCGCTGTCCACGCTGGGGAAAAAGTCCTGCCCGACCAGCGGCACCAGGGCAAAGGAAAGAATGCATCCACCCAAAAAACAGGTGACGAATATTCTGCGGTGGCGGATGGCTCGTTCCAAGAGGCTGTGGTAACCCTCGCGAAACCGCTCGAATCCCGTCTCGAACTTTGCCTGCATCCGCACGAACGGATTCCGCGAGCTTTCGGTTCTTTCGCGGCGCTCATCCTCCGTTTGTTCGACCAGCAGATAACGCGCCATCGTAGGCACCAGCGTTCGCGAAAGCGCATAGGAAGCGAGCATGGCGAAGATCACCGCTTCGGCGAGCGGGACGAAGAGATACTTCGGCACGCCTGTCAGGAAGAACATCGGCACAAACACGATGCAAATTGAGAGCGTGGAAACCAAGGCGGGCATGGCGATCTGCTCGGAACCGTCGAGAATGGCCTGCACGATTTCCTTGCCCTGATCGAGGTTGCGGTTGATGTTTTCAATGGTCACCGTCGCGTCGTCCACGAGGATTCCGACGGCCAACGCCAATCCGCCGAGGGTCATGATGTTGACGGTCTGACCGAGGGCGCCCAGCATGATCAGGGAGCTGAGAATGGAGAGCGGAATCGAGACGACGATGATCGTCGTGCTGCGCCAGCTCCCGAGAAAAACGAGAATCATGAGGGCCGTCAGGCAGGCGGCGATGGCCCCTTCGCGGATCACGCCGTTGATCGAAGCCTTCACGAAAATGGACTGGTCGGAAAGCGCGCGAATGTCCACGTGCATTGGGAGCGATGCTTCAACCGAGGGCAGGGCTTTGCGAATGTCGGAAATCACGTCGAGCGTCGAAGCATTTCCGAACTTCAGAATCGACATGAGCGCGGACCGCGAACCGTTCACCCGAACGATGTTCGTCTGCGGCGTAAATCCGTCGCGCACGTAGGCCACGTCGTGGATATAGATGGTCGATCCGCCGACTGTCTTGATCGGAAGATCGTTCAGCTCCGCGACGAGTTCCGGCGCGCCGTTTGTCTCCACTTCGTACTCGTACGTGCCGATCTTCGCCGTCCCCGAAGGAAGGATCAGGTTCTGTGCGTTGATCGCATTCACGACGTCGAGCGGGGAAAGCCCTTTCGACTGGAGCGCGGCCGTGTTGAGGTCAACCATGATGGCCCGTTGCTTGCCCCCGTAGGGATAAGGGATCGTGACGCCCGGCACCGTGATCAGCGCGTTGCGGATGAAGTTCTGGCCCATGTCCGAGAGCTGTTGCTCATTGAGCTGGGGGTTGGAAAGGCCGAGCTGCAGGATCGGAACGGATGAGGCGTCGTAGGTGATGACGAACGGGGGCGTGATTCCCGGAGGGAGATTCTTGATCGAGCTCTGACCGATGGCCGTCACCTGGGCGATTGCGCTGGCCAGGTTCGCATTCGGGTGGAAGAAGACTTTGATGACGCCTACGCCGTTCAGGGACTGCGACTCGATGCGCGAGATGTCGTTGACGGTCGTCGTCAGAGACCGCTCAAAGCTAAAGATGATTCGATTCGACATCTCCGTGGGGGAAAGCCCGGTGTATTGCCAGACGATGTTGATCACGGGGATGTTGATGTTGGGAAAGATGTCTACCGGAGTCCGGACGATTGTAATGACGCCCAGGATCAGAATCAGAATGGCCGCGACGACGAAGGTGTAAGGACGCTTTAGCGCCAGTCGGACGATCCACATCTTTTCAGGACTCCTGCAAGGTCCGGCACAGGGGCCGGGCGCAGCCTATGTGTTATGCCCCCACGGCAAATTGCGGTTCATTATCGCATGCGGGATTGCAAATCAAAATCCTCGCACAAGGGAGACACTTGACGGACGTTTTTGGAGAAGCCAGAATTTAGGCGCGTGCCGGGCTACGGGAGCCTGTGATGGCGGGAAGCCTGCTGAAATTCGTTCTCCTATGCCTTTTGATTCTGGCCGGGATCCTGTGTGTTTTCGGGCCGGTGATCGTCCTCGCGGTGATGTCCTGGCACTGGCGCAAGGAGCTGGCCGAAAGCGCGCGTTTGCGCCGGGGCCGATCCACGCAGGTTCGCTAACGCGAGTTCCGACCTTCCTGCTTCACTCCTGCGAGATGTACTTCTGCGAAGACGCAATCCCTTCCTGTGCCGCTTCCAGATTGCGGATGGTTGGGGCGAGATCGTGCCGCTCGAAGCAGCGCGCGATGGTCTTGCCAATCTCTTCAAACCGTTCGGTTGCGAGGGCCACCACACTCGGCCCCGCGCCGCTCAGGGCCACGCCCAGCAAACCGGGCGAGCGCGGCAGCGCCAGTATTTCCGAGAGTCCGGGGATGAGAGCCTGGCGCGCCGTCTGATGCAGGCGGTCCTGCATCGCATCCCACAACAGATCGTAGCGCCGGTCCTCGAGAGCCGCGATAAACAGCGTGGAGCGCTGCAGGTTGTGCACAGCATCTGCGCGCGAGACACTCTGCGGCAGGACCGCGCGCGATTTCTTCGTTTCCAGCTTCAGGTTCGGCGTGACCACAATCAAGCGGATCACCTTCGGCCAGCGCTTGCGAATTGCGATGACGTTCCCGTCGCTGCGCGTGAGTGTTACGACCAACCCGCCGAGCAAAGCTGCCGCGACATTGTCGGGATGCCCTTCCATTTCCGCGGCGTAACGGAGCACGGCGTCCTTCGGGATCGGCCTGCCGGTGACCGAAAACCCGAGCGCCACGCCTGCGACGGTGGCGGCCGCGCTGCTGCCAAGTCCGCCCGCGACGGGAATTTCGTTTTGCACGGCGAGGCGCACCCGAGGGAGCTGAAATCCTTCGCGTTCCGCCGTGTGGCGCATGGCCCGGAAGATCAAATTCTCGTCGGGAGAGCTGGGAAGCTCGGAGGTGCCACGCACGCCGCGGCTGCGCGCCACGGTGCGCGAGGTGGTCCCCGCGAGCAAAGACGCGCGCACGCTCAGGTACATCTCGAGCGCGAGGCCCAAGCAGTCAAAGCCCGCGCCGAGGTTTGCGGTTGAGGCCGGGACGCGCACTTCAAACGAGCTTTGGCGTGAGGGACTCATGAGCGTGAACGATACTTGAACTGAGGCTTGCGCGCCGCAGGTTTTTTACTGCCTCCGCGCCAAACATTCGAGAATGGCGGCCTTCGACGCGGCCACGCGCTCGGGCGCGTTGCGAAACGCCCCGGCAATCGGGCCGGAGTCGAGCGAAAGCGTGCCGCGGTGGTAGTTGCTGACGTAGTCGGGATCTTTCAGGACGTGGCCGGTGAGCACGGCGACGACATCTTCATTCTTTCGGATGTGCCCCGCAGCAGCCAGCTTCTTAATCCCGGCGACGGTGGTGGCCGAGGCAGGCTCGCAGCCGATTCCGTCGCGGCCGATCATGGCTTTCGCGTCGGCAATTTCCTGCTCGCTGACGGCAATGATCTTTCCGCCGGAGCGCACGACCGCGCGCAGGGCCTTCTTCCACGAAACCGGCGCGCCGATTTTGATCGCGGT
>Ga0187770_10002330_pt1 | contig 10604 bp, 7 predicted proteins | sample 0116_SJ02_MP02_2_FD_133154 | JGI IMG/M metagenome (GOLD analysis project Ga0187770, IMG submission 133154) | Tropical peat soil microbial communities from peatlands in Department of Meta, Colombia - 0116_SJ02_MP02_20_MG | ecosystem: Environmental > Terrestrial > Soil > Wetlands > Peat | place... | reverse complement strand
CATGCAGGCTGTTTTCGCCGTTGTTCTTTGCCAGCGTGTAGGTCTTGCCATCCAAGGAAAACTGCGCGTGCCCGATACGGTTTCCGTAACGCCCTATGAGGGCGCCAAAGTAGTTCTTATCCGCCACATAGCCGTCCACCGAGTCGTAGCCGAGCACAACATCGCCGAGCTTCCCGTTGCGATCCGGAACCTTTAGCGAAACAACCGCGCCGCCATAGTTCGTAATGGCTGCTTCTACTCCGTTCTTATTTGTAAGCGCGTACAAATCGATTGCTTCCCCGTCTGGAGTTTTTCCGAAAGACGATTTTACTGTCGCCGGGGACTTCGTTGCCGCACCATTGAAGGCCAACGTAGTCATGAGAATGGCTCCCATCATTGTAACCCACAGTATCCAGCGCTTCATTTGAATCCCCCAATCCTCCCACTTAGCCACTTCTTCGATGTTGACCGCTGACAATTCTACTGCCCCGCCGGTCCTTGATGCTGAGCTCCATTTGGCCGTGAAGAGAACTCTTGAAGAGAGCGTTCATCGGGCCGGTTTCCGTGGAGAGAGCTTGTCAATTTCAGGAAACGGAACAGGCGCGGTGAAGGTGTGATCGGTAATCGTGGCGCCCCTTTGGAGAGCCTGAAGCATCAAGGTCAAAGCTTTGCCGGCGCTCGGAGGCACGATCACGGTTGCGGTGAGTTGGCCGGTCCGGACCCAAGTCTGACCGGTCATGGGAACGCCGTCACAACCCAGAGTGGGAAGACTGAGCCAGTCATCGCGGTCTGGACCAATCACGTTTTCGTCGATGGCTTTCTTCGCGCCCATGCCCATCACGTCGTTTTGCGCGAGAACAAGATCGATGCGCAGCCTCTGTGCCGCCATCAGCTTGAGCCAGGAGCAAACACTTTGATAAGCGCTCTCTTCCGTCCAGCGGCCGCGCAGGGTCGTAAGATGCACATTGCCCGGGAGCAGTTCGGTCAAGCCGGTGTGCCGGTCCTTGGAAACGGAACTGACCGAGGGACCTTGAATGTAGAGGGCCGAACCGCCTCGCGGCAGCAGAGCCATCGTCTGGCGAGCAAGGATGCGGCCCACTTCCACCTGGTCCGCGCTGATGGAAAATATCGGCGTCTTCGCGGACCGGGAAAGCTCGGCCGCATATTCGGCTTTACGGCTAAGCACGGCCCAGCCTATGCCCGCCTGCGCAGCAGCTTGCGCAACTTGCGGGAATGCAGTGGCGCCAAGCGGCTCCACTAAGATTCCGTTAGGTCGAAGAGAAGGCTCCGACTGAACCGCTTTTAATACCTGGGTGCTTTGCGTGATAGGGTCATTGTCTGCATAGATGATTTCGGCGTCCGCACCGAGTTCTGCTGCAGCCGAACGCGCTGCGGCGGCTTGTTCCATCTGGTAGTCGTTCTCTTTGGTGATCAGAGAAACTAAGAAACGCAGTTTGGTCATACCCTCCCCCGGTCGACCAAAAATCGTCCCACGCTAGTGTTATACAACTATTGGATGCGGCCCCAATGGCCTCGGGCCCACATGCTTTAATTGGCAGCTCTGGCGCGCTGTGATTCCGCCAATTGGATCAACCCCGGCAAAATGCCGCCGAATTCTTCGGATTGCGGCTGACCAAAGGCAAAATAAATCTTGCTGAAAAGCGCGTAGAGCTTGTCGTAGACCTCCTTCGTTGCTGCAATTGGCTGAAACACGCGGTATTTCGGACAAATCTTATCTTGCGCCTGTTCGACCGCCGGAAAAACTCCCGCGGCAAGAAAAGCGAAGATTGCTGAGCCCAAACTGACAACGCTTCCCCCAGGAACGAGCACGGGCCGGCCCAGCACGTTGGCATAAACCTGGTTGAGTACATCGTTTTTTTGCGGAATGCCGCCCGCGTTGATGACGCGGCGGACGACGACGCCGTGCTGCTCCATGCGATCGAGAATGACGCGAGTGTGGAGCGCGGTCCCCTCAATGGCGGCATAGAGTTCATCTTGCGCGGTGGTTTGAAGATTCCAGCCAAAGGTAGTGCCCCGAAGGTTGGGATTGACGAGCACAGTGCGATCGCCATTGTCCCAGGTCACTCGAAGCAAGCCCGTTTGCCCGGCGCGATATTTTTCCAAACCCTCGCCCAGAGTTTTCACGTCCGTTCCGGCGCGCGTGGCAATCGCTTGAAAAATGTCGCCGACGGCGGAAAGCCCCGCTTCGATACCGGTTCGCTTCGGGTGGACACTTCCCTGCACCACGCCGCACACGCCCGGAACCAATTGAACCGAAGGAGTGATTCCAATAATGCACGTGGAAGTGCCGATGACGTTGACGATGTCCTCGCTGCGACAACCCGCGCCGATGGCGTCCCAGTGTGCGTCAAACGCGCCAACGGGAATGGGAATGCCCGCTTTCAAACCAAGTTGCTCGGCCCAATAGGACGATAGATTCCCGGCGAGTTGATCGGAAGTTGCATATTCGCCGTTCAGTTTTTCGCGCACTCCTGCCAACAACGGATCCACGCTCGTGAGAAACTTTTCCGGCGGGAGCCCTCCGAGCGAGGCGTTCCACATCCACTTGTGGCCCATCGCGCAGATGCTGCGCTTCACTTTTTTCGCGTCGGTAATTCCGCACAAAGTGGCCGCGACCATATCGCAATGCTCGAAGGCGGACACAAACTCGCCGCGTTTTGCGGGATTGTGACGAAGCCAGTGCAGCAATTTGGAAAAGCCCCATTCGGAGGAATAGACACCGCCGCACCACTCAATGGCTTCGAGTTTTTCGCGGCGCGCCGTCTCGGTGATCTCGGCAGCTTCGGCTTTGGCGCGGTGATCGCACCAAAGGTAGTAATCATCGAGAGGCTCGAGGTTTTTCCCCACAGGAATGACCGACGAACCGGTAGTGTCGAGGGCGATGGAAAGGACCTGATCCGCGGGAACGCCGGATTTCTGCAGCACTTCTCGAGTGGCGGCGGCCAGCGCGCGCATGTGATCGGCGTGAGACTGTGTAGCATACTCGGGATCTTCCCGTTTGCGGTGGAGCGGATATTCCGCGACCGCGGAAGCAAGCAAGCCGCGTTCGCTGTCGACCAAGGAGACGCGAACGTTCAGAGTTCCGAAATCAACGCCAACAACGACGGCCATGCCGTTTCTCCGCTCGAAACCACGCATCAATTCGCCGTGCAACCGCCGAGATTCTCAGTCCTCGCGTCCAGGGGAATACTTGATGCAATAAATCAGGCCGATGATCAGCAAGAGCGCGCCCCACCAAACGTTGGCATGATATTGAAACAGAACGACCTGCTTCTCGGGCAAGGGCGGGTGGATTAATTCCCAAATGCCTGCGGCGCAAATCAACGTTCCATTGACGAGCAAAGAAAGTCCGATGAAGAACCAGATGGAGATTCCGCCCTCATGCAGCTTCATGCTCCCTGCTCTCCTTTCGCTACCAGAAAATGATGTTCAAGGCGACAAAGCCGACAGCCACCACCGCGGCCCAGAACCATGGCCGGTGCCAGAACGTCACGTAGTTTTCCTTCGGAATGGCGGTCACGCCGTAGACGAGTCCGCTGAGTTCCGCGTCGCTCTTGGGCTTGGTCATGTAACTGACGAGAATGGTGATGACGAAGCAGAAGAGGCAGGACCACAGGGCGCGGTACATGTTTTCAGCCATGTCGCGGGCGTCCGGGGAGAGGGCAACGTACCGCAGCGCGGAAGGGTCGACTTTCACCCAAGCCCACATACCGATCGAAGAAAGCGTTCCTGCGAAAAGTCCCCAGAAACCGGCGGCCGGCGTAGCGCGCTTCCAGAGCATGCCAAGAAGAACGGTCCCAAATAGAGGAGCGATGAAGAAACTGAAAAGGGCCTGGACGTAATCCATGATGCTCTTGAAGTCCATCACCAAGTAGGCCGTGCCAATGGAAATGATGACGCCGACGACCGTGGACCAGCGGCCCATGGCTACGTAATGAGCGTCGGATTTGTCTTTCTTGATCAAGGCGCGGTAAATGTCGTAGGTCCAAACGGTGGTGAAGGCGCTGACGTTTCCCGCCATGCCAGACATGAATCCGGCGATGAGTGCGGTAATGCCCAGGCCGAGCAGGCCCGGACCACAGTAACGCGCCAGCATGAGTGGTAGCACCTCGTTATAGCTGTGGCCACCTGTCGCAACGGCAGTGCTTTCGCCGGTGAGCTTAACCGACAAAACCGCGAGCCCAAGCAAACCGGGGAGGATGACAATGAAGGGGACGAGCATCTTGAAGGCTGCGCCGATGATGGGAGCCATTTTCGCGGCGCGCAGATCCTTTGCAGATAGCACGCGCTGGACAACCAGAAAGTCGGTGGTCCAGTAACCCATGGAGATGATGGCGCCAAGTCCAAAGACGATGCCGGTCCAGTGGATGCCCATGGGATTGTCCTTGAAATGTCCCAGCGTGGACCAAAGGTGCGTGTACTCCGCCGAAGCGTTACGCGCAATTTGCATGCGGAGATTGTTCCAGCCGCCAGTTTCGACCAGCCCAAGGATAGGGATCAGCAAAGCACCAGCCCAAATCAGAATGAATTGCAAGACTTCGTTGAAAATGGCGGAGCGCAAGCCGCCAAGCGCGACGTAAATCGCGACCGTGATCGACGAAACCCAGATGCTGAAGTGAATGTCCCAGCCAAGCACGACCTTTAAGACGAGGGCCATCGAGTACATGTTGATGCCGCTCATCAGCACGGTCATCAAAGCAAAGGAAACTGCGGAGAGTGCGCGACTGGCTTCTCCGTAACGCAGCTTGAGATAGCCGGGAACCGAGTGCGTCTTCGAGATGTAATAGAACGGCATCATCACGATTCCAAGGAACAACATGGCGGGAATCGCACCGATCCAATACCAATGGGCAGCCAAAATTCCGTATTGATAGGAAGCGGCAGCCCAACCCATCAGTTCGAGAGAACCGAGGTTCGCTGAAAGAAAGCTGAGGCCCGCGATCCAAGCAGTCATCTCGCGCCCGGCCATAAAAAAGTCCTCGCCGGTATTGGCGCGGCGGCGCAGGTACATTCCAATCGCCAGCACCAGGCAGAAATAAAATACGATGATGGCGACGTCAACGCCGGAAAGATGCACAAGAGTGGCTGGATCACTTTGCGCCATCAAGGCGATCATTTTTTCTCCTTTGCCTGGCCATAATAGGCGTCTCTGCCGTGCTTGCGCAGAAAATGTTTGTCGTGAAGAGTCCTCTCGATGGCACTGGCCTGCGAATTGATCCCCAATGTGAAGTACGCCATGCGCGCTACGGATTCGAGGATGACCGCATTGTGTGCAGACGCTCCGGGGTCGGGCCCCCAAGTGAAAGGACCATGATTGGCTACCAGCACTGCCGGCACCGAAGAATAGTCTCGCGCGTGAAAAGCGTGCGCAATCGCGTGCCCCGTATTCTCCTCGTAATTCGAGGAAATCTCCGATTCCTTAAGCACTTCCGTAACCGGCACATCGCCATGGAAATAGTCAGCATGCGTCGTGCCGAAACATGGAATCGCTCGCCGCGCCTGCGCCCAAGCCGTGGCATATTCCGAGTGTGTGTGACTGATGCCGCCAATGGCCGGGAACGATCTGTACAAAACCAGATGCGTCGGTAAGTCCGAAGACGGACGCAGTTTGCCCTCGACAATCTTACCTTCGAGATCGGTCACGACAAGGTCCACGGGCCTCATCTTCTCGTACGGCACACCGCTCGGCTTAATCACCACGAGCCCGTCTTTTCGCGAGATGCCGCTCGCGTTCCCAAAGGTGAATAAAACCAGGCCTCGACGAACAAGCTCAAGGTTGGCCTCCAAAACTGCGCCGCGAAGGTCAGGCAGCAACATCGATTCTCAGGTTGCGCCACCAGGGCGCGCGTTCCGGGCTGAGCCATCTGCCATCAAGGAAGGCCGGAGCAACTGAGAGCAGGGACTGTAGGGTGGCCGGATATCCAGTGTTTCGCGTGCCGCCGAAGCCTTCAGAAGTTTTCACGCCGTGACAATATCACGCCAGCAGAAGACCTGCCAAGTGCAACCGCTTGCAAAAAAAGGTCGTGGGACCCAATGCGTCAAGTGGGGTTAGGGTGTTCAAGCAGATAAGACCGCTATTGTTTGTGGTTCTTGATGCCGCCAGCAGCAAGTTGTTCAGCCTAAGGTCTAGGAGCTTGCGCTGGGCGCCAATTGTGGAGACATCGCGGCGCCCACATTGGACGACGCCAGGTCCTTGTCCGACAGGGCGGCAGAGGCGTCGACGGCGGCGGTGTCCGTGGCAAGGGGTTCATCTTGGGACAAACCCTTCAGCCAGTACTATTTGCAAAGGAAATCAAACGTCTCAATCTGGCACTAAGGGAAATGCTGTCTCGTGGTCCACGAAACGGCCTCCTGAAACATGTGAATTGAGGCTTTCGACTGTTGCCAGGAGACTTTGCCGGGACAACGTTACTCTGGGGTCCGCGCCGAAAGAGCAAGGCCGAGATGACGAGGTGGAAGAAAATCTGGAGTAACCCGGCTAGAGCTGGAGAGTTCCTCGGCTGGCCTGCTGTTGTTTTCATCTCCGTTCAGATTATTGTCGGTGCCCCACTCCTACCCTATGCACTTTTTCACTGGCATTCCGGAGATTCTTTGCGTTTCGCTTGTTTTCTGGCTGTCGCCTTCGGTGCCTCCCTTTTCAAGGTCCGCTTACCCGGCATCGAAGCAACCATGTCTGCGAATTTTCTCTTCATCCTCGTGGGCATTCTGGACCTTTCCTATGCGGAGACGCTGTTGATGGGCTGCATGGGAGGGGTAGTTCAGTCCCTCTGGCATGCCAAGCCAAGGCCAAGGCTCATACAACTGCTATTCAACTACGCGAATCTGGCGATCTCCATTAGCGCGGCCTACGCAGTCTTTCATAGCGCCTATGCACATAGAATCGGTCTGCAATGGCCGCTTCTCCTGGCCGCAGCTTCATCTACATACTTTGCCGTGAATACGATGTCGGTGTCCGGCGTGATTGCAATCACCGAGGGGCGCAACCCCATCAAGGTTTGGAAAGAGTGTTATCTCTGGTCCTTTCCCTATTACCTGCTCGGCGCGCTGATTGCCGGCGGTGTGAGCATCATCGACCACAAGCTGGGCTGGCAAGTGGCGATCCTGGTTTTGCCGATTGTTTACTGGATTTACCGATCCTACCGGACCTATCTCGATCGGCTGGAAGGCGAGAAGAAACACTCTGAAGAAATTGCGGCCTTGCACCTGCGGACAATCGAAGCCCTTTCGCTCGCCATCGAAGCCAAGGATCACACCACCCACGACCATCTCAAAAGAGTTCAGACCTTTGCGGTGCAGATCGGGGCCGATCTCGGACTGTCGCAGGACGAATTGCATGCGGTTCGGGCCGCCTCGCTTTTGCACGATATTGGAAAGCTGGCCGTCCCGGAACAAATTCTCTCGAAACCAGGACGATTGACTCCGGAAGAATTTGAGAGGATGAAGATCCATCCTATTGTTGGGGCGGAGATCCTCAGCCGCGTGCGATTTCCCTATCCAGTGGTTCCTATCGTCCGCTCTCACCACGAAAGGTGGGACGGCAAGGGATACCCCGATGGCCTTCGGGGAGAGGACATCCCCATTGGAGCGCGAATCCTTTCTGTCGTTGACTGTTTCGATGCCCTCACTTCGGAACGGCCATACCGCCGAGCCCTGCCTGCCGAAGAGGCGATCAACCACCTAAGGCTTGAATCCGGAACCAGCTATGATCCCCGCGTCGTGGCGTGCATCGAACGGCGCTACGAGGAACTGGAGAAAAAAGTCAAAGAAGCTCCAGACAGCAAGCGGCTTCAGGATTTTCTTTCCAGAGGCGTATCGAATGTTGAACCGTCGGCGGGTGTGGCGATTGTGCCGAAGCCTTCCGAGATCCGTCACGCGTCCTACCTGGCGTCGATCGTCTCAGCACGACAGGAAGCTCAGTTGCTCTTTGAATTGGCGCAGACGCTGGGCAATTCCCTGAGCTTACGTGAGACCCTATCCGTTGTTGCGGTCCGATTGAAGGAGATGATTCCTCACGACGCCATTGTGTTTTATGTGTTGGAAGATCAGAGGCTTGTGCCACGGTACATTCACGGGATCGACTACGACCTGTTCAATTCCCTTGAAATTCCCATGGGCCAAGGCATTTCCGGATGGGTTGCACAACATGAGCAGCCCATAGTTAACGGGGACCCTGCGGCGGAAACAAAATATCTCGGAGATTCGGCAAAGATGTCGGTTCTTCAATCTGCGCTCTCCATCCCTTTGCCTGGCCGGGAAAAGGTCGCGGGCGTGCTGTCTCTGTACTTACGCGCGCGGCAAGGGTTTACAAAAGACCACTTGCGCCTCTTGCTTGCCGCCAGCACGAAACTTGGCTTGTCCGTTGAGAACGCGCTGCAATTTGAAAGAGCTCAAGACACCGCGAGCACCGATTTTCTCACCGGGCTGCCCAACGCTCGTGCCATTTGCGCGCATTTGGAGAAAGAAATCTCCCGCGCGCGCCGCGGATCGCATCGCCTCGCGGTTCTGCTGTGCGACTTGAACGGATTCAAGCGTGTGAATGACGGCTTTGGTCATCTCGTGGGCAATAAGCTCCTCCAGCAAATCGCGGGGAATTTGAAAAACGCCTGTCGCGACTACGATCAGGTTGGCCGCCTGGGAGGAGACGAATTCGTTTTCGTTCTCCCGGACTTGACTAAGGAAGAAGTAAACGACCTGAAGTCCAGGCTCGAAGTCGCGGTTGAGGACGCGGGCCGCTCGGTTTGCCAATCCAAGGTTGTTACCGTCAGCATCGGCTCTGCTTTCTGTCCGCTAGACGGCGTAACGGCGGAGGAGCTGCTTTCTGAGGCCGACCGGCGCATGTACGAAACGAAAGTAAGTCATTACAAGCAGTTGAGCGAGGCGGCGCGGCTCGAGGCCATTCATTCGCGCTAGATCCGGGGATTCAGGTCTTAGTTACGGAAGCAAATGCCAACGATGAAACATCGCATCCAACGCATCGCCATGCGCGTCCTCATGCTTGTGTTCTTGAGCTTGCTCGGTGGCCTGCTCACTGCAACGTTGGTGCGTTTCGCTCCCGGCTACGGCGTGGATGAGCGCGAACTTGATTCCCGCCTGAGCCAGGCCAGTGTGGAGTCTATTCGTAAAGCGAATCAAGCACGCTCAGGCATTTTGTCCTATTACGCTCACTTTCTTGCAAGAGCTGGACATGGTGACTTGGGCAATTCACAATGGCTCGATCGCCCCATTGCGTCACTGATTCAGGAGCGCTTCCCCGTCACGTTGCGTTCGGTTCTGTTTGGAACTCTGCTGGCATGGCTGGTGGCCCTTGCCGCTTCGGTCGCGGCCGCCTCCTTCCAAAGCTTCGCGCTGGAAATTTCCGGCACCCTGTTGAGCGGAGCGCTGATCGCTCTTCCCACTGCGGTGGTAGCGATGTTCGCTGTGTATCTTGGAGCGCCCGTGTGCGTCGCCATCGCGGTGGTCCTTTTCCCTAAGCTCTTCCGGTATCTGCGGAACCTCTTGGCACACGCGAACGCACAACCGTACGTCTTGGCCGCCGAGGCCCGGGGAATCCGCCGAACACGAATCCTGTCACATCATCTGTTCCCCTTTCTTTCCCCCGCGCTATTCGCGCTCCTTGGCGTTTCTCTGAGTATGGCCTTCGGTGCAGCCATTCCTATGGAAGCCCTTTGCGATTCACCAGGTATAGGACAGCTGGCTTGGCAGGCGGCACTCAATCGAGATTTGCCCCTGATAATCACCCTCACATTCCTGGTCACGCTGGTCACCGTAGGCGCAAATCTGCTCAGCACCCCTGGGGACCGGAGGGCCATTTGAAGCCCGCAAGAATGCTGCGTTTGGCCTCAACAGGATTTCTCTGCGCCATTTTCCTCGCTGGACTTTTTGCAGGTGGGATTACGCACTATTCCTACGCCACACAATTCCGCGAGTTGCCGAATGCAGCTCCATCAGCGTCCCACTTCTTCGGTACAGACGGTCTCGGAAGGGACCTTTTTGCGAGAGTCATCTACGGAACGCGCGTTTCGCTCTTGTTGGCCCCTGCAGCAGCACTGCTGTCGACGCTTATTGCCGGAGTTTTGGGGGCATTCGCAGGTCTTGCAGGAGGGTGGTGCGAAAAAGCGGTCCTTGCTGCTGCCGATCTAGGCATGGCCCTGCCGCTTCTGTTTGTACTATTGGCGCTGCGCGCTTTTTTGCCGCTGGATTTGGACCCGATCCTTTCCGTGGTTGCGACTTTTGTTCTCTTGGGCTTCCTGGGTTGGCCTTCGTCTCTCCGCGTGGTATGGGCCGCGTCTCGGGACCTGCGCAACTCAGAATTTATTTTGCTCGCAAAGGCCACGGGATGCCCGCCTTTGCGAATCCTCTTGCGCCACATACTGCCAAATTTGCGCCCGGTGCTTTTCGCACAATTCTGGATCGCGATTCCAGTTTACGTGCTGACCGAAGCCACTCTGAGCATGCTGGGGCTGGGCGTAATGGAGCCGCTACCATCCTGGGGCAACCTCCTCCGAGGCCTTGAAGATTTCTCTGTCGTCAGTGCCAACCCCTGGAGAACTTGCCCTCTCATTCTCCTTATTTTGGTGGTGATTAGTTTCCAGTTGATATTGCCT
>Ga0187770_10002329_pt1 | contig 10608 bp, 8 predicted proteins | sample 0116_SJ02_MP02_2_FD_133154 | JGI IMG/M metagenome (GOLD analysis project Ga0187770, IMG submission 133154) | Tropical peat soil microbial communities from peatlands in Department of Meta, Colombia - 0116_SJ02_MP02_20_MG | ecosystem: Environmental > Terrestrial > Soil > Wetlands > Peat | place... | reverse complement strand
GCAAGGAAAACGAGAGACATCGACAAAATCAACATCAAAACGACCCTTTTTCTCATATTTTAAAAGCTATCACAGTCATAAAAACCTTGTCAATCCTTGCCCCGTTCGACGGCGCTAAGCCCCGCCTTTGAAGGCGGGGACGGAAAGCGCCCCTCAGGGTCAACCCTGAGCAAGCCCCGGCATTTATGCCGGGAAGTCGAAGGGTTGACATTCCTTGAATATATCTGATACTTTAAGATATTGAAATGTTACGAAGATTGATAAAAATATTTGGTCTCTTTCTTTTGATCTCTATCACTCTCTCCTTTACTATTCTTCAAGGAGAGAACCAGCATCGAAGTCCTACAAGAACACCCGAAATTACCTTCTTTGGCAAGGAGGAGACGAAATGGACAGAGAAGAGGGAGGTTCCCCTTCCTGTCATTATAGGTTTGGGAATGAAGGAGGAACCACAGCTGAGTTCTTTAGATTTGGGGGAGGAGACCATCGGGCCCGTAAAGAAGATGACTCCTTCAACACCCCAGCCGGGTTGTGCTTATTCGAGCCGATTCACCAGAGGAATGCTGGTTGGAGATAAGGACCTTTATGAAAAAGGAAGATACTTTTATTTTAAAGGGGATTATGAAGATGCCATTGAGGTCTTTCAGAAATTAATCGAGGAATACCCGGGTAGTTTGTGGAAGGGATCTGCCATTTACTGGACCGGGGAGGCAGCGTTTCACGAGGGGAAGATTGAAGAAGCATTCTCCCACTTTCAGAAGGTGGTTGACGAATACCCAGAAAGTGAATTTTACGCATATGCCCTTTATTCCTGTGGATGGGTTCAGCTCAGGAAGGAAGCCTATGAAGAGGGACATCGATTTTTCCATCGTGTCTACGAAAGAAACCCCCTTCATCCCCTCACTCAGTCCTCGCTCTTTTGGTCTGGGTACTCTCTCTATTATCTTGGCCGGTATGAAGAAGCCATAAAAGAATTGGATACCCTTCTTCGAAGATACCCTGAAGCAAGTTCGGGACCAGAGGCTGAGTATTTGATGGGCCTCAATTTCTTCAGACTCCATCAATTTGATGAGGCCACAGATCTCTTTAAAAGTTTCTTAAAACGGTTTGGAAAACATCCTTTGGAGGAGAGTGTTCGTTATGCGTTGGCTTGGAGCCTGGTTTCGCTCGGACATTACACTGAGGGTAGAAAGACCTTTGAAGAGATTCTTCTGGCCTTTCCCGGCACAAAGCTTTCAGATCCCATCTTCTGGGGAATCTTGAAAACCTATTTGGGAGATAATGAGGTAGAAAAGGCGATCCATCTCCACCAGAGGTTTCTTTCGCATTTTCTTTCCTCCCCCTGGGCAGAGCAATGCCTTTTTGACATTGGACAATACTATTTTGAGAAGAAGGAGTATACGAACGCCGCGGCCACGTTTCGCCAATTCCTCGGGATCTATCCTGAAAGCGACCTTCAAGAACGTGTTCATTTTATGTTAGGAGAATCTCTCTTCAATCAGAAGGATTACTCCGGAGCAATAGATGCCTATCGTAAGGTATTGGAGGAGAAGCGGAAGGTCGGGCTTGAAAAGCAGGTTCTATCGAGATTGGGATATGCCAGTTTCTATATTAAGAATTATGATGAAGCCATCGCTTATTGGGAGAGACTCCTCACTGATTTTCCTGATCATCCTGAAAAAAATGATATCCTTTACTGGCTGACAGAGGCCGCCCTTTTGTAACAGGATTATCGAAAAGGAGTTGGATATGTGGATCAATTGAAAGGAGATCCAATTTTATACGCAAAAGGGCTGAGCAGTTTGGGCTGGTATCATTTTCAAAGGCGAAATTGGAAGGAGGCCAATGATTATTTTCTAAAAGTGTTGGAGGAGTTTCCACAATATCGGTCCACCCCTTCCATCTCCCTGATGGTCGGCGAATGTTACTTGAATCAGGATGACTATCAACAGGCCGAGATCCATTTGATTCGCTTAACGTCTCTGCCTGAGGGAGAGGGTGATAGGGAGAAGGCATACTACCTGCTCGGATGGATTGCCTACCGAGAAGAGCGATTCAATGAAGCCATCAGGCAGTTTCAAACGCTACTGAAATTGAATCCTTTAACTCCTTATCGTGAGGAATCTCAATACTGGATCGCATGGTCCTATTTTCGAGAAAAAAGTTATGGGAAAGCCATCGAAGAGTTTCAACGCCTCGTCCAACAATATCCTGAAAGCGGCTTTATCCCTTCCTCTCTCCTCAAGGTCGGGGATGGGTATTATAATCTTCAACGATATCGGCAAGCCGTCCAAGCATACCTTCAGGTGGTGAAAGACTATCCCAAATCGAAAGAGGCACCGGAGGCCGACTATGGCATACTTCTCTCCCTCCTTCAAGAAAAGAAATATGATTCCTTCATTGTTCAAGTGGACACCTTTCTAAAACGCTATCCTCAGCATCCCTTGGCCGGCCAGATCCTGATGCAATTAGGGAACTACTACCAACAATCGCGAATGGGTGAGAAGGCGGTGAAGACATTTCGAGAATTGATCCGCCTTTATCCAAACAGTGAATGGGCAGAAGAGGCACAGTTTCAAATTGCTCTTTTCTTAAGAATGGAGAAGAGATGGATGGAAGCGATTGAAGAGATGGAGAAGCTCGTCAAGCACTATCCCAAAGGTCATCTCTTAGTCGAAGCTCATATGGAAGTTGGAGACATTTATCTCCTTATCAAGAATTACCCGAAGGCCCTGGAGCAGTACGAGTGGGTGATTACGGGTCATCCCCAACATGTGCTGGCAAAGAAGGCCTATCTTGGGTTGGAGAAGGGGTATCAAAGCTTAGGGAAGGTCGAGGAGGCAGAGAAGATCTTAAGAGAACTGATCACAAAGTTTCCAAATGATGATATCCGATTTGAGGCCCATTTAAGATTGGGACTTCTCTACCTCACACAGAGGAGATTTGAGGAGACCATATCCGCCTTTTCTGTAGCCATTCGAAGCCCTGATGAGTTGGTGACCAGTCAGGCACAATTCAAATTGGGAGAGGCCTATTTGGGAAATGAGAATAAAGAGGAGGCGATCCTTCAATTTTCCAAAGTTGTCTACCTCTATCCCCGTCAGGCCGAACTGATAGAGGAGGCCCTTCTCAAATTGGGTTCCCTCTATGTGGAGGAAAAGAAATTCTCTGAGGCTCGACAGATCTATCGGAAATTGCTGGAAAAGACCCGAAAGGAGGAGAGGCGAGAAGTGGCTAAGAAGATGCTCGATCAAATCGGCCAAGGAATGGTTCGCTGATGAGAAACGGATCGAAGGACTGGCGGCTAACCTCTTTTCTTATTGCCGCCTTCCTTTTACTTATAGGGTTTTCATCTTGGCTTTTCTTTTTTAATCCATCCCTCCGATCACGCCTTGAACGGGAGTGGCAATCATTCACGAGGGAGGGCAAGAGGATATGGGGATGGGAGAAGACTAAGGTCCCCCTTGAAGAGAAGCGGATACGAGAGGAAGTGATTCTTAAAAAGATGAGAGAAGCAAGCGCTCATCAGGATTGGCGGCCTTTTGCCCCGGAATATCCGCGATCAAGAAAATTGGAACTTCTCACAGAAGAAGAGAAGCGTAAGATCCTGAAAGATTCACAAGAGTTTAAGGATATGGAGAAAGAATTGAAAGAGTATTTGAAGAAAAAAGAAGATCTTTTTCATTTAGAACCTCCTATCCCATTTCCAAAGGATGAGACAAACCCAATTCAATTGAAGGATAAAGGAACCGAGAAGGTGATCGAAAGACTTCTGAGCAAGAAGGAAAGGCCTTCCCAGGAGAAGCCCTTGGAGGAGAATCTTTCGTTAGGGATCAGAGGTCCTGTTGCCACCCGGAAAATAGTCGAAAGACCACATCCTCCCCAGGTGAAAGTCAGAATGGAGGGGGAGATCGAGCTGACCTTTTGGGTATTACCTGATGGGATGGTGGATCGGATTGTTCCTACCATTAAAGGGGATACAGAGTTGGAGCGGATCGCGATCCAGTACTTGAAGGAGTGGCGGTTCGTGCCGCTGCCAAAAGATCAGCCTCAGGTAGAGGAATGGGGTGTCATCCCCATCAAATTCAGGCTCCAATGAATAGAAAAAAGGGACAGGCTACTTTTTTAGACTAAAAAAGGAGTTTTGAAATGAATGAGAAAAGGTAGCCTGTCCCCCTTTTAATGCATGAGATGAGAAAAAAACGTATTCTTCTGTTCATCCTTTTTCTTTTTTTGATTCTGGGGTTGTTTACTTTCTTCGGGGACAAAGGAATCCTTCATCTTCTTCGCCTTCAGAAGGAGCTGAACCGGATCAAGGAGATGAACATCAAAATGGAGGAAGAAAATCAAAAGTTAAGAGAAGAGGTGAGGCGGCTGCAGCATGAAAAACGTTATATTGAAGAGATTGCTCGGAAGGAGTTGGGAATGGTCAAAGAAGGGGAGATCATTTATCAATTTGATCTCCCAGATGATAGAAAAGAAAGTTCTAAACAGAAATAGGACGGATGACAGCGAACCAATCGAATATTATTCATAATAAAAAGTTTAAGAAGGGCTAAATTCGCTATCATTCGAATAATTCGTTTAAGGAGCATTCAAAATGAAGTATGAAGGAATGATTTTTCGACCACCGAGCGAGGCAGAGAGTCTAATCCTTCAGGTAACGGTGGGATGTTCTTATAATCGATGTACCTTTTGCAGTGCCTATCAAGGGAAACGCTTCAGGATCAAGAGCTTCGAAGAAGTGAAAGAGGATATCGACGAAGTCAGTCCCTATGGATCTCAAATTCAGAAGGTCTTTCTGGCGGATGGGGATGCCTTGGCCATTCCTCAGAAAGATCTCGTAAGAATCTTAGACTACCTTAAAAAGAGACTGAGCGGACTTGAACGAGTAGGAATTTATGCCAATGCAAAAGATATCCTAAATAAAGATGTGGAAGAGCTGAAGCTCCTTAAAGATTTAAGTCTGGGTATCATCTACTTAGGATTGGAGTCAGGACATCGGGAGGTATTAAAAAGGATTAAGAAGAATGCAACGATAGATCAAATGATCCAAGCTTCCAAAAGAGTGAAGGAATCTGGAATCCTGCTCTCCGTGACGGTCATTTTAGGTCTTGGAGGTGTTGAGATGAGTCAGGCTCACGCTGAAGAGACGGGAAAGGTTCTTTCGCAGATGGATCCTGACTTTGTGGGCGCCCTTTCTCTCATGGTTGTGCCGGGGACTCCCATCGAAAGAGAGATCGAGACAGGGAAACTGGTTCTCCCTACTCCTTTTGGCCTGATCCAGGAATTGGAGACGATGATCAAACATTGTCAATTCACTCGATGTTTTTTTGCTTCAAACCATGCCTCTAACTACCTCCCTCTCCGAATTCAGATGCCGGAACAGAAGGAAGATGCGCTGAGAAGAATTCGAGAAGTCCTTCAGAGAAAAGACCCTGCCTTGCTGCGGCCAGAGTCTCTGAGAGCACTCTAAGTGAGAGATAAGGGGATGGGGCGATAGGGAGATGAGGAGAAAATGCTGTATCCTTGATTTCAGATTGTACATTAGGACCGCTTTGAATCTCAATCTGAAATCAGAAATCTAAGATCTAAAATCTGAAATTGGGAAAGGGAGCGTTTTGGTTATGCAGGATACAGTCGATTGTGAAATTCGTGTGAGATATGCAGAAACAGACCAGATGGGAGTGGCTTATTATGCAAACTACCTGGTCTGGTTTGAAGTGGGACGGTCTGAGTTCTGCCGGGAAAGAGGGTTTTGCTATGCTGATTTAGAAGCATCGGGATATAGACTCGTTGTCACTGATGTGAACTGCCGTTATCGCAATGCGGCCCGGTATGATGAGGCAATTACGGTGAGAACTTGGCTGAAGGGGATGAATAGACGGATGATCACATTTGGATACCGGATCTTACGCAAAGAAAAGGAAGAAGTGATTGCGGAGGGAGAGACACGACACCTCTGCCTCGATTTGAGTGGTAAGCCAAAGAGCCTTCCTCCAGAATTTGCAATGCGTCTCACTGGATAATTCTCTTCACAGATACGGAGAAAATTAGAGTTTATGCGTTGAAGATTAGAGTAACTCAATCTCCATTTCCTTGCCCTCCCCCAGTTTTTGCCGCCCATCTGGGGAAATCCCCCTCCGAGTCTTCATAAGGCCAACGTCTAAAAGGAATGGGACAAAAACGCATCCAGAGAAGAAACTCTGGCAAGGGCCATCACCCATATGCCCGAACCGTGAACGGTTGGGCCGATGGAGCCTCTCCAAGGGATGTCCCCAGATGGGCGGTTTGCAGAAAAAATTTTCCTCTCTCAAGACACAGAGGGGCGGATTGGAGAAGCTTTAGAGCGGCCACCTTTGAGCGGTATCGGCGTTGAGTTCCATACCCTTACAAAACCTTCGTTCTTGATGCTGGCGAGGGTTTCCCGTAATATCCAATGATGCCGCATTCTAAAAATTCGAGAACTCGCCCCTCTGTGTCAATGCCTTTTCTGAGATCTTCTTGTTCATGGAAGAAAAAACTGGGGGTGGACAAGATCTCCATTTCTGCTTGACAATTCAGCGGCAAACTGGTATGAGGGATTTCGTTCTTTTGAGAACCATAAATGAAGAAGAAAGATGGTGAGGTTTGATGAAGGAGGAGAAGGGATTGAAGGGGTACAGCAAAAAGGAGAAGGGTCAAGGTATGAGTCGTCGGGATTTTATCAAGAAGGCTGGATGTACAGCAGCTGCTGTCGGTGTATCCTCCGCAGATGCACAACAGATAAAGGGGGAGGAAAGAATGAAAGCGAAAGAGGGGTCAAAGCCTATCTACAAAATCAAAACTGAGAAGGACGTATACGTCAAAATGCGGGAGGGCGTAAAGGTAGCTGTCGATATTTATCGTCCTGAGGCTCAAGGCAAATTTCCGGCACTGTTGGCCATATGCCCGTATAGCAAGGACGTTCAAGCCCTCAAGGTGCCAAGGGGGCATGGGTTCACTCCAGAAATCGCTCATATGGAAGCTGGGGATACTGAATTTTGGGTATCGAGGGGGTATGCACACGTTATTGCTGATCACAGAGGGACAGGCCTATCCGGGGGAGCTTTTTGTTGTTGGTTCGCAAAGGAACAGCAAGAAGACGGTTACGACCTTGTGGAGTGGATCGCCAAACAGCCCTGGTGCGATGGTAACGTTGGCATGATTGGAATATCCTGGTTTGCCATCATTCAATACCTTGTAGCCGCCCAGCAACCTCCTCATTTAAAGGCCATTAATCCTCACGATGGCTGGGGTGATTTGTATAGGGACACGGTCTATCAAGGTGGAATCTTCTCTCCCACATGGACTCGCGGGCTGCTGAATAATATCTATGCGAATAATTACGTGTCAGCTTCCAGAACCATGTATAGTAAACGGGAATTGAAACGTTTAGTTGAAAAGATGAAGAACACGGAACCTTTTAATAAGAGTCCCTACCTTTATGGAACTCTTATCGCTCCTGAACATGATCATGGAACCTTTGATTTTATGCTCCATCCTCTCGATGGTCCGTTCTACTGGGAAAGGTCAGCGTATACTAAATGGGATAAAATAAAGGTGCCGACCTATTTAGGTTCAGAAATGCAGCACTACCCTGTTGCCATGCATCTGCCTGGAGCCTTTAGTGGCTGGGAGGGGATAAAAGCGCCCAAGAAACTTGTCATACGTCCTAAGGTTCCGGAGAGGCCATTTCACGAGTACCATGATGATATGTTGAGATGGTATGACCACTGGTTAAAAGGGATAGATACTGGAATCATGGACGAACCGCCGATCAGTATATGGGTAACAGTAGCCAACGAGTGGCGGCATTATGATGAATGGCCACCCAAAAATGCAAGGTGGACGAATTACTACCTAAGGTCTAATAATCTTCTTACAGATGTTACGCCCACTTCTGAAGAGTCATCTGATAGCTTCAATTATAAGCCGCTTTTCCCGGTTGTTACGAATGCCTATCCTATGAATCCCCCACCTAAGTATCTTGAATATACGACGGAGACTTTAACTAAAGATGCTGAAGTAGTGGGCCCGATTGCATTGTATCTGTATGCTTCTATCAGTACCGACGATGCAGATTGGATCGTCAAGTTTAAGGATGTGAGACCTGATGGTTCTGAGTTTGTATTATCGAGGGGTTGGCTGAAGGCATCTCATGGGGAACTTGATAAAGAAAAATCGAAGCCCTGGCAACCCTACCATCCACATACACACTCTGTACCCGTAGTCCCGGGAGAGATAAATGAGTACGCTGTCGATATTCGACCTATCGCTTACCTACTTAAAGCAGGACATAAGATCAAATTGGAAGTCTGGGGTTGCGATTATCCGATGCAAAAGGACGGTATGGATATGACCCTTGCGTGGCCTGTCTGGAGCCATTTACCAAACCCGAAAGAAACTTTACATACAGTCTATCATACGCCAAAGTACCCATCTTATATACTTCTGCCTTTTAGCTTGAGGGGATAGGCATTGATGGGTTTTGAGAAACATCTCTATGGTATGGGAACGCATTACCGGAGGGATTAGAGATGCCTGAGTGGGGGAGCAGATGTGAGGTTTTCTAAAAGGGTTGAAATTATCTTTTTTTTATGATAGTTCTTACTAACCGGTCAGTAGATACATTTAGGAATGCAACTGTTACAGAAGTAAACCCCGTTAGAAAGGATGGGGCCCGTTAGAAATAAGTCTTAATGAACGGGTGCCACGACGTCCTTGGCGCGGTAGATTTCTAATGGGGCTTACTAAAGTTTCTAACGGGTCGGACCTATTACTCTGCCCTTTTATTATAAGGGGTCCAAATTTTATCCATGCCATCCCCGCCATAACCCCCGTAGGATGTTTACTTTCTGACGGGGTAAACTTTAAATCTCTTTATGGAAGGGTTGTAAGTGAGGGATGAGGAAAAATTAATTTAAGGAGGTCAAAAATGGTAAAGGCATCACTACCTAAAAAATGGGATTATGAGGCAGATGTTATTATTGTAGGAGCAGGGACAGCTGGACTACCAGCAGCAGTGGTAGCTGCTGAAGCAGGGGCCAAGGTGGCTATTCTGGAATTAATGTCCTACTGTGCTTCAAGCCTGGCCTTGGTTAACGTCGGTCCGGCCTTTGCCGGGACTGATGTACAGAAGGAACAGGGTGTGGATGATTCACCGGAGCAGTACTATAAAGATGGCGTGGAACTTGCCAAGGGTGTACCAGAGATGTGGCGGGTATATACGGATAATCAGCTGGATACTTACTACTGGTGTAAGAAAATAGGCGTGAAGTTTGGGGAGCTCTTCGCGCCGCCGGCACATACGAGGAAGAGGGGTTTTTTCGTTAAGGGATCTGACATGCTTCGTGTCCTGGAGAAAACAGCCAAAGAGAAGGGAGCAGAAATTCTATTTCTCCACAGAGCAACAAGGCTGATTACCGATCCCCAAACCGGTAGGGTTATAGGGCTTAAAGTTAGAGTAAAGGATAGTAAGGAAGAAAAGAACTTCAAAGCGAATAAGGCAGTGATTATCGCTTCGGGTGGTTTTGGACGTAATAAAGAGATGGTGGAGGAGTATGGCCCTGAGTTTGTTGACTGGATTCCAACCATGCCCCCTGGACACCTTGGAGACGGGCTGAAAATGGCTTTAGCTATCGGGGCAGGAACCAAAGATCTTGGTCATGCTGTTTGTGGATCTTTTGGGGTGGATATGGTCTCCAAGACTGGTGTGATGGATTTTGTGGGATATGCTGGGGGAATAATGGTCAACGTGAATGGGCAAAGGTTCTGGGACGAAGCCACCCGCAAGAGTTTCTATGGTATGCTTTCCGAGAAAGGGATGGAGCAACCCGGCGGATTTTTCTATGTGGTCTTTGACGATAAGGCTAAGAATAAGGTCCGGCCCGGGAAGTTAGGTAAAGCTAAGCCGTTTCAAGGCAATACCATTGAAGAGGTGGCTGAGAAAGCTGGAATAGACCCCAAAGGGCTCAAAGAGACCATAGCTAAATATAACAGTGATATTCAGGGCGTGGGCTATGATACGGTTTGCGATAGGCGGACTCTGGAAGGATGTGACGGTACTCCGGTAACTATAGATGCACCTCCATACTATGCGGTTAAATGCAAAGGTTCGACTTCTTCATTCAAGGGAGGAATAAAGATTAATACCCGCTGTCAGGTGTTGAATCAGTATGACGAGGTTATACCCAATCTTTATGCTGCTGGAGAGGCGACGGGTGGCCTTTGGAGTGCTCATGGCACCTATTTACCATGCACCATGGTAACTGCGGCCATGACCCTTGGTCGTATCGCTGCTAAGAATGCGGCCGGAGAGCCCCCTTGGAAATGAGTAGAGAATGGAAAGATTTAGACGACTTTTGCCTGAAATAGCAAGGATTCATCCTGTGGCCAGTGACGGAGAGACGATTTGTTGGGAAGCGTATGACAAGTTGGGGTTGTTGATAGGGTATGCCTTCGCTGCTGATGTGCCCGAGGCAGTTGCTGAGGTAGAAGAAACGCAGGAAATGGATAAATATCGGGTTCTGGGCGTCGTGGATCCAAAAGAATATAAAATCATTGCCCTGGATATATCGATACATCCCG
>Ga0187770_10002328_pt1 | contig 10609 bp, 14 predicted proteins | sample 0116_SJ02_MP02_2_FD_133154 | JGI IMG/M metagenome (GOLD analysis project Ga0187770, IMG submission 133154) | Tropical peat soil microbial communities from peatlands in Department of Meta, Colombia - 0116_SJ02_MP02_20_MG | ecosystem: Environmental > Terrestrial > Soil > Wetlands > Peat | place... | reverse complement strand
TTGGACCTCAATGCCACTCACGTTCTTTCGCCATATGGTCTGGTGATAACCGTCTGGATCAACGGCAGCTCTGCGATCGACAATATAACCGCGCAGGACTCCTGGCCCGTGAACCAGACCATGCTCTGGAGAGCACCCTGTGTCGCTGGTTGGCCCATCGGGATTGGGGTCATGAGCGGCTACTATGATCAGTACAACTACTCGTCAGGAGTTATCCTCCCACTCAAGCAGCAAGCTCCTTTGGATTGTCAGGCCTATTCTACAGGCCCTCAATCCTTTCTCGTCGAGGCCGAAGGGTCGAAGGCGATTGCTAGCACAAATGGTTCCGACGAAACATGGGATCTTCTGACGACCTTAGTGCTAACAAGGTCCTCGTTCACACAGATCCAGACGCCCGGTGAAATCTTTACGATTATTGGGACTGACGAGTGGGGAGACGTGACCATACTGCATTTCGTAACTTAGGGAACACACCATAAGCCGTTGACGCTGCTGTGACTGGCTGTAACGACGGGCTCTCTTCCTTAGGTGCTTCCCATTTTCTCGTCCTGCTTATCTAGAGGGGTCGCAGAGTTTGAAGGGAGTTGAAGGTTCAACCATCAAAGATTCACCGGCTCTTTTACCCACAGGTCCCCGCCATCCTAAGTACGCGTTCAGGTGGGCGCATCTCTGCAATGCCCGTAGTTTCCTATGCAGCGGTTTCAACTTCACCGCCACTCATCGCCGTCGCCTGCGACCCTCGCTCCTTCACTTTAGAGCTCGCTATGGACTCGAGGGCGTTCTCACTCAGCATTCTTGGAAGGAGTAAGGTGAAGGCAGTCGAAAAGCTTGCCTCGACGAGTGGCCGGCGGTTCCCTGACAAGCTTGTTACATGCGGCCTAGCTCACTCAAGAGGTGCCGAACTGAATATTCCGGTCGTAGCGTGTGCCGAGGCCACCCTTGAGTGTCAGGTTCGTTCGGGGCGAAGGTTAGGGGACCACGTCCTCCTGGTTGGCCTTGTCAGGGCCTGTTATGCCTCCAAGAACTTCAACGATTTTTGGAATTTCGAGAGGTATAGACCAATTCTCTGCACTGGTTGGAAAGACGGTCTTACGACTTACGGATCGGCAGGTTCTTCGCTGGAATAGCTTTTGTTGAAGCCCAACACGTTTCCACAACCCCTTCCCGCGGCGATAGCGTGTCACTAACGGAACCGGGCTGTTCTCAGCAGTTCTCTCCTCGTGAGATGAAACGAGGTGCGAGGCTCCCTGTCCTGTTCTTTGACGCGAGGTTCAGAACCAAGGGAGTGATGCGTTCTATCGCCTGAGCCTCGTGGAGGGGCCCTGCGTAGAGCGGTCTGAGACCAGGAATACTCGCTACGATGAAAGACGCTTCTTCAAAGGTCGACTTCGAATTGGCGGCGATGAGCACATCGATGCGCGGAAGCTTTCCCTGGCCTAAGAACCCGGCAGGAATGTTGTTGAAGGCCGTGGCAATCCTGCTCTTGGGAAGCCTCGCAGCCAGAGTCTCGGCTGCGGACCCCTTCTGGAGTCCGTAGACAGCCAGACCGTTCTCCACCTTCAGAGGATTGATGGTCGATATAACGAGTTTCTTTGAAAGGGCTTCGCTAAGAGGGTCGATTAATGCCATTGATGAGAAGGGGATTGTGACTATTGCACTGTCGCACTTCCTAGCTGCACTTTGATAGTCTGTGCCTATCGCCCCCACGATGTCCGACGCGAACTTTTCCGCTTTCGACACGACCCTGGAACCAATCAGCACCTCATGTTTGGGGGCGAGTCGAGAGGCAATTGCTAGTCCCATCGTCCCCGTCCCACCGAGTACTCCGATCTTCATCCTTCTAGCCTCATCTGGCCTTTTCCCTCTAATCCTCTGGTAAACTTGGAGTCCAAGACCTCCTTAACCCTGCCTGCCCTCTTCCATCCAATCCCTTTCGTCATTGCCATTTCGCCCGCTGTCAAGTTCATGATTCTCCTCGGTGTCCCGTACTTCATCAGCAGTCTTTGAGCAAGCTTTGTACCTACTCCTGGCATGGACGATATAAGGTAAACTTGCTGCTGACGGATTGTCTTGGCCTTGACGGGAGCAACATCCGGAGGGGCAAGGAGAGGTTTCGCCTTCGACTGGATTAGTAATTCTGCGATGGCTATGGCAGTTTCCTCTGGCGTGGCAGTGTAGATGACCCGGAGCCCATAGGCAAGGGTTACATTGGCGACTGCGCCAAAAAAGGACTTTAGATTTTTTGCGCGCTCCCTAACCTCTAGAGGATTCCCTTCAATGAGGAGGTATGGCTTCGCGAACGAAGCCGAGATCCTGGATGCCTGATAAAACAGACGCGCGTCGTAGACCGAGGAGACGAGATCGCTTACTGATTTCCTCTCTACCGCTATTTCGGGGCTCAGCACGTAGTCTGCCACGGGAAGCTGGCTGAAGTAGACTCGGACGCCCAGTTTCATGAGCGCTTCCGGGACTCCTCCTGCCCTCTCTCTCTCGTCGGCGATTACCTTGGCTGGAATCACGGCATGAATGTTGGCAGCAGGAAATAAAAGGAATAGGCGGCGAATGCAAATAATGCAACCGCTCCCGTCGCGACTACTCGGTCTATGACGCTTGCCTTGTACTCCACGAGTGAAGTCGGCCGTGGGACGGCGCCGTAGGCCCTTGATTCCATGGCTTCAGCCAACTCGCCGCTCCTAACGACGGCGTTCACCACCAGGGGGATTAGGATCGGGATCATGTTTCTCACCCTCCGCAGTAAGTTTCCCTTCTCGAGCTCCAGTCCCCTGGACTTCTGAGCGTCCATTATCTGTAGGGCGTCGAGCATCATTACAGGGATGAACCTGACTGCAGTGACGAACGCGAAAACCACGTCTCTCGGCAGCCTGAACATCTTCATCACGCGTTCCAACTCATCAGGGGATGTGGTGATGAAGAATATACTCGTGGAGACGACGATTGCGATGAACCTCGAGGCATAGAGTGCAGATGTCTCAATGTTCTTTGTGAAGAAGAGGTTTACGAGAAATATGAAAGCAGAGAAGGTCGTAGTTAGAAGCATCGTCTTTGCCACTCTCTTCAGAACCGTCGCGATACCGGCAACGGCGACCATGAAAACGAGCACGATCGCGAGTTGGAACACTGATCTTACGATTAGCGTCGTGACGAACATGAGTGCGGAGATCAAGAGCTTGACCCTGGGATCTAGCCTGTGGTACCTAGAACTCCCCCTCCTGAAGATGAAACCACTGCTGAGCCACATCATGTGGCTATTGACCCGCCTCGATCCAAAGCCTAGCGTCCAGTGCGTCGACGAAAGGGGCACTTGGCCTCTTCGAAAGCTCCCTGTACAGCGACACGAGCTGGGGCTCGGCCACCCTGGAAGATTCGAGCATCTCCTTCTTCATCATCAGGTCTGGAGCAGGCCCGTCGGCCACGATGCCTCCAGACTTCATGACGATCACCCTGGGCTGAAGCGGCCAAAGGAACTCGATGTCATGCGATACAACTACCACTGTCTTCCCCGTCGACGCAAGCATCCTGATTGTTCCCGCAAGCTTCTCCTTCTGAATCGCATCCTGCCCGACTGTCGGCTCGTCGAGCATGACCACTTCTGGATCCCACGCCAAGATGCAGGCGAGCGTCAGCCTCTTCTTCTCGCCCCCGCTCAAAATGAGTGGAGATAACTCGCTGTACTCTTCAAGTCCGAACAGCTTGAGCCCCCAAGAGACTCTCTGTTCTACAAGCTTGGGCGAGAACCCAAAGTTCCTGAGGGCAAAGGCCATTTCCTCTTTCACACTTTCTGAAAAGAGTTGGTGGTCGGGGTTCTGGAACGCAACTCCGATTTTGCGAGAAAGCGTGGCGGTACTCGTCTGGCGCGTGTCGACGCCGTCAACGAGGACCTCCCCTTCGGTCGGCTTGAGGAGACCCGTTACGTGTCGAATAAGCGTCGTCTTCCCTGCTCCATTTTCCCCGACTATCGCGACTGTCTCTCCATCTCCAATCTTTGTCGTGACATTGTTGAGGGCCTTGACTCCGCTTTCGTGAACGTATGTCACTTCTCTGAACTCGATCATTGTCTTTGCTTCTCCAGCATCGCAGCAAGTTCTGCAGGACTGCAGAGCCTGTCTACCGATGCGATACCATCTTTCGAAAGCATCTTCTGCACCTTGGTGACTGCAGGTATGGCGATCCCATAACCTTCGGCCTCATCGCCAAACAGGACCCTTCTAGGGGTTCCATCTAGGACCTTCGCCCCGGCATTCATCACCACTATCCGATCGGCGACTCTCACTATGAGATCTAGCCTGTGTTCTACGACGACGAAAGTTGTGCCGAGGTCACTCTTCAGGCGTGCCACCAAATCTACAAGCTCCATCGCCGTCTTCGGGTCCAACAGAGAAGTGGGCTCATCGAGAATCACTAGCCTCGGTCTCATCGCTATCACGCCTGCGAGTGCCACCCTCTGCTTCTGGCCGTCTGAGAGTTCATGGGGGGCTCTCTGGGCTAGGTCAACTATTCCTAGCAAGGTCATTGCCTCATCGACCCTGCTCCTCATTTCGGGCCTAGGAACGCCTAAATTTTCTAGGCCGAACGCAATGTCTCTTTCGACTGTGAACATGAAGATCTGGTTCTCAGGATTCTGGAACAGGAAGCCAACGGTCTGGGCCAAATCCTTCATTGAAGTTGACTCTACACTGGCCCCTCCCACGCGAACGTGACCGGAGTATTCGCCCTTGTACATATGCGGGATGAGGCCGTTGATAGCACGAAGGAGGGTAGATTTGCCGCACCCGGAAGGACCAGCGAGGACGACTATCTCGCCTTCGTCCACTTCAAGGTTGAAAGCGTCAACGGCCTTCTTTCTAGCATCGGGGTACCTGAAGCCGAAGTCAGCGATTTCCAGGATTCTGCCCATATCTGGACCTGTACCTCCTTTCTGAAGCAGTCAGCCACTGACTCGCGGCTGCTGAAGTCCTGCTCCCTGCGCTGGTACTTGTGTGACTGTCATCACCCACAGGGTCCTGCCACCTATCTTCAGGCCTTGGACCTGGGGAACCTTCAACACAGCGTAGGATACTGTCATCACAAATCCGAGCTGCAGCACATTGAAAATCGCTGTGTATACTAGCACGAGCATCAAGGCGCTCCCGTTCGGCTCGGCGTAGACCAACACGAGGTAAAGGTAGTTAGGAATTGTCATGAAGGAGGCCCTGACCGCGGCCCCAAAGCCTGTCCCTGCCTCGAAGAGGTTTTGAACGCTTGTCCTACGAAGACGCGATGCAAAGTTGACGCCCAGCCAGATGCCAGCGACGCTAGAGACCATCGACAGGAGCTTGAGAACTGGCCCCCAAGGCACGTTCTGTCCGATGCCCTCAAGGGTGACGAACTCGACAAAAGTTGAAACAACCGCCGGGAAAGGCCCGAATACGAATAGCGCAAGGACTATGGCGACCTCGCCTAGGTCGAATTGGAGGTATGGAACGAGGGGAAAGTTCAACCCGAGCGATTGCGAAAAATATGTCAGGATTGCGGACAAAGCTCCGAAGACTGCAACGCCCGCCAGAGACGTCGTGGTCAGCCTGCCCCTTTCTGGAGCCGGACCCATGCTCTACCTCGAGGAGGTAACCTTTTAATTCTTTGGTAATCACCACGAACATGGTAGTATTGATACCTTGAGCAGAACTCCGTCATATCTTTGGACGCTCATAGAACTCTACCAGAGAGGGGCCACGACGAAGCCGCTCGAAGTTTCGACCGCAGAGTTGGGGTTAGAGGTCGGGTTGAGCCAACAGGGGATTTCGAAACACTTGCTCCTCCTAGAGAAAGACGGTCTTATCGTGAGAAGAAGGAGCGGGAGAAGGTCAGGAGTCCTCGTCACCAACGCAGGCGCTGACCGTGTCATAGCAGTCTACTCGAGGCTTAAGACAGCCATAGAAGGGATTGCTGGCGCGTTCGAGTTCCACGGCACCTTGTTTACGGGGTTGGGAGAGGGAGGTTACTATATTTCTTTGGCAGGGTACAAGAAGCAGTTTGTCAAGCTTCTAGGATTTGAGCCATTTCCGGGCACCCTGAACTTGACAATCGGTCCTGGTGAGGTGGAGATGAAGAAACAGTTGAATTTCCTTGGCGCGCTGGAACTAGCAGGGTTCAGCCAAGGAGGGAGAAGCTATGGGCCCGCGAAATGCTTCCGGGCCAAGGTGGAGTCAAAATACGACGCTGCGGCCCTTATCATTGAAAGAACCCACCATGGTGAAACGGTGTTGGAAGTGGTATCGCCAGTCGACCTTAGGAAGACTCTGGGGCTAAAGGACGGCGACCAAGTCAATGTCACCGTGTACACAGAAAGGGCGAGCCAGGGTGTACACTAGGGCAGAGCTCGTATCAGCCATCGTCATGCACCGGCAGGCACGTGATGAGACATTCCAGATTTCAGGCAACGGTGCGAACCTCAGCTCCTACAAGTTCGGAAAGCCGCGCCAGGCAGCCTGCAATTGCCTCCTCTTCGGTCGCCATAGTAGACAGTGAGGCAGCTGTGCCGTGGCCCCCTCCATGCCCTCCCAGCTCCCTCGCAACCACTTCGGCAACTTGCGTGCCGAGCTTCACACTCGTCGATTCGGAGAACCTCTGGGTCGCCCTAAGGCTGACCCTCGTCTCGCCGCCTGACTCTCCTCCCACCACCGCGACATCTGAGCCCAGGAATACTAGTGCTCTTGCGACATGAGCCTGGAACGAACCTATCGTGCTTGTCGAGGCCACCCAATCTCCGATCCTGTAGACCTTCAATCTCTGCGCTCCTTTCAGCTTGGCCATCACTTCCCCGTAGTCAGGCTCAGACCTGAGGTCCTTCCTTGCCTCGGCCAGGTCTGCCCCAGCATCAAGGAGCTTCACTACTGTCCTGAGCCCGTCACTCCCTGCTATTGCAAGATGCGAGGAATCAAAGAGCACCGCCAGTAAGAGGGCTTGGGCCGTGACGGCGTTGACCTTCACCCTCGTCTCGGAAAACAGCTTGAAGACGACTTCGGCGGCGGACGTAGCCCCTTCGTCGACCACGGCGTGGTCGTACAGTTTCAAGTCGCGAATTGGATGGTGGTCAACAAGAACCTTCGTTCCTGAACTCAGCTCCATCTTCCCACGCCAGTCCTTCAAGAGCTCCGCATCTCCAACGTCCACCGCGACGTACAGGTCATACTCCTCGTCGCTACTCTGAATGACCGTATGTGGGAACTTCTGCGCAAGCTTGGAGGTGAGAGTCGTCATCCCCTCTGGCGTGACTATATCAACGAAGCATTGGGGGGCCAAGGTTCTTAGGAGGGACGAGAGTGCGTACGCAGAAAGATAGGAGTCAGCATCGGCGTTTCGATGACACACGATCGCAGCCCTCTTTATGGTCTTAGGGTCGGTGAAAGGGAACTCGTCGCCTGTCGTCTCCCTGGTCATTGGGGTTTGATCCCTAGGCGTCGCCGGGGGGCTGAGACTGCTGCGTCGGTTTGCTCCTAACAGCGTCGTCGATTTTGGACTGAAGTTCCTTTAGGTTCTCCCTGAATCTGCTCTCTTGCTTCGCAAGCACCATCTTCCTTGTGCTCCCAAGTTCTTTCTTCTCGGTTAGCTCCTTGACGACAGCATCCTTCTCAACCTTGACCAACAGGTTTCCAGCGAACTTGTATATTCCCTCAGAGTCTGAGGCCTTTGCGAGCTCCTCAAGTGCCTTCTCCGTCTCACCGAGTTCCATCTCTACCTGCTGCTTCTGGATGATAACCGCTTGCAGATTCTGCTGAATCTGATCATACCGCGCGAGCTGTTCTCTGATATATGGCGGAAGCTCTGCTTGGCTCATTCTTCAAGACCGCGGTTCTGCTGGTCAATTAAAGCCTTTCGAGGGTTCCGCAAGACCCCTGATGACTTCGAGGATCTCCTTGGCCTTTTCTGCCACTTCTCCCGGATTGGTACCATCGATCCTCAGCACGCAGGTACTCCCCTTAACCTTCGCGAACGGCATAGCTGACCTAATTGCTTCTGACGTGTCCTTGTCGGCCCTAAACTCTATCGTTAGTTCGACGGCCTCAATCGGCTTATCTTGCTTTCGGTGGGCTAAGATCGAACGCCCCCCCGGCGACGGTATATCCACACGACTTGCACTTCCATATCCCGGATGACTCCCGCCTGAGCTTTGGGCTTGAACACGAGGGGCAATCTCTCGCCGCCTTCAGCAAGGTGAAGACTCGGGAGTACCGCTTTCTGAGCGTCCCGCCGTACTTGGCTCCCAGACCCTTCACGTTCTCTTTCTTTGCTCTGGGCATTACTTCGCCACGTCCTGTATCTGCGCTCGGATTTCCCTCCCAATCCTGATCGACGTGTCAACAGCTTCTAGGACCTGTGCAGGGGTTATTGTGCTCGCTTCACCCTTCTGGCTAGCGCAGACATTACCATCGTCATCGGTGGTAATCGTGATCCTCATGTCCATGGCGCCTTCCTCTTCCGAGTTCGGGTCTACCACGAGTTTGTCGCCAATCCTTGCGAGGGTGACGGATACAGGAGTTTTCTCGACTGGAACTGGAATAACCTCATCCTTCATCACGACTTTGTCGTTTTCAACCACATACTTCTTCATTTTCGCTGTTCTGAGCGCCGCGACTACAGCGTAGCTAGTGGCATCGAAGAGGTTACCGTCAACGTTCATTATGTTGACGTCTACAAAGACAGTGTAGACCGTTTTTCCCGCGACTATGCAGAGATTGGCGAGGTCTACCATCTCTGATTCGCGAACCCCTCTGTCGACTACCCGGGCAAGCTCGATAGCCTCCTCTGAAGGGGGGCCAGGTTCTGCGTACGGGGAAGCTAATGGCAGGATTTCGGCGTTCACCACTAGGAGACCCTTGTCGGGTGTGTCGGGGAATGGTGTCCCCGTAGCAATTTTGACCCCCGCTATGACCTCGGTGTTCCCGAGGGTAACAATCGCCGAGCCGTTCGCTTTCTGAATCATCCCCGTCTGAATGGTTATCGGCCTATGCTGGTCGGGAGTGCGCTCATCGAGCCTCTTGCCTTTGGCCAACAGCTCAACCATCTGTGCTTTTCTTATCGTCTCAACGACGTAGTTCTTCTTCATGGACATCGTTATGCTCCCTCTTCCTCTGACACAGTGGTGTCTCCATCCTTGCTGAAGAATTTCGACGCGAGTGCTTCCCTTTGCATCGCGTAGACCTCCTTCCCCTTTTCTATCGCTAGTTCGAAAGCCTTTTTGAAATTCTCCTTTGTATAGATCCCGTCCACCTGAAGCAGTGTGACCTGATTCAGGTTGGGCATTATCGCCACCGGCATATCCCCGCTCCCTTCTTTGTCCTCCGCATCGTCCAGATCGGCAACAACCTGTGAGTCGATGATTCCACACGAGCACCCTACCACAAGGTCTCTCATGTTGATACCGGCATCTGCCAGAGCGAGGGACGCGGCCGTTATACCAGCCACTCTGGATCCGCCATCCGACTGGAGTACCTCGACCCACACTTCGATGGCTGTTCTGGGGTAATCCTCCACCAGGACCGCCGGAACGAGAGCTTCCCTTATCACCTTGGATATCTCGATTTCTCTCCTTGAAGGAGCGGGGTTCTTCCTCTCGTCAACGGAAAATGGCGCCATATGGTACCTCGTTCGAAGCAGCGCCCTGTCAGGGAGGACTTGATGCTTCGGATGGACTTCCTTGGGACCGTAGACAGCTGCCATGATCTTGTTCTTCCCCCAATGAATGTAAGCTGATCCGTCTGCATTCTTCAACAGCCCAACTTCGAGAGATATGGGTCTGAGTTGATTCCAGTCCCTTCCATCAAGTCTCTTTCCGTCGTCGCCGACGAGCTTACGTTTCGCTTCCACTGACGTTCCCTCCAAGATACTCCTCGACTTTCGCCATGAGATTCGCGCCGTGCGTCTCTTTGTCTATCATCTTGATCACGTTTACCGTCCTCACTACTCCTTCAGGCGGCCCAACGACAACTATCACACCGTTCTGTCCCACTTGTACGTCACAGCCGGTTCTTTCACTGATTAGATTAATCATTGAGCCCCTCTTGCCGATAAGCCTCGGCACCCTCGTTGGTGACATCTTAACGATTTCGCCCTCCGGGATTTTCCCGTATCCATGGCCCCTGATGCTCAACTGAGGGTCTCTCGATCTGTCAAAAGACTCGATCCTCGCGCCAATGACATCCCCAACCTTGAACTTCGAACTCAGATCATGAGTGGCAGGTGAGAATTCCCTTCCAAACACGAATGAGGCAGGCAGGAAACCGTCGAAGCACGAATTAATGTCTATCACCCAGCCGAAGCCATTAATGTCGACCACCTTTCCGATTACTTGGTCTTCCGCTCTCGGGAGGTAAGGTCCAGTAAGCGGATTGAGCTTTATTCCTTCGTGGCTTACTTCCGCCAGGCCAATCCTTAGGGCGATATAGTCGTCTCCCCTCTTCTCGATGTAATTACCATATCTGTGATTACCAGTAGCTATCACATCGCCTGGAATCACCTGTTTCCTCTCTATCATGGGCAAATTGCTATTTCACCACTGAAACCTGCGCAGCTCCCTTTGTCGTAGAACCGAGACGGTCCAGCAGTCCAGGCT
>Ga0187770_10002327_pt1 | contig 10611 bp, 6 predicted proteins | sample 0116_SJ02_MP02_2_FD_133154 | JGI IMG/M metagenome (GOLD analysis project Ga0187770, IMG submission 133154) | Tropical peat soil microbial communities from peatlands in Department of Meta, Colombia - 0116_SJ02_MP02_20_MG | ecosystem: Environmental > Terrestrial > Soil > Wetlands > Peat | place... | reverse complement strand
GATCATCAGGTTCTCGAAGAACTGCAGCGCGGGTATAAGTTCAAGGATCGGCTGCTGCGGCCGGCGATGGTGCGGGTGGCGCGGAACAGCGGCGCATGACGGGGAGAACCGCAACTTAAATAGTGTAGTTTCGAAGGGCTGAGAGGAACGAGGGGGAGATTCTGGCCGCCAATACAAAGCGTGATTATTACGAAGTGCTTGGGGTTACCCGCACTGCGACTGAACTGGAGATCAAGAGCGCGTATCGCAAGCTGGCGATGACGTACCATCCCGACCGCAATCCTAATAATCCGGATGCGGAAGAGAAGTTCAAGGAGATCACCGAAGCCTACGCCATTCTGGCCGACGGCGAGAAGCGTTCTCTTTACGACCGCTTTGGGCATGCGGGCGTGAGCGGCAGCGCGGCCGGCCCGCAAGGCTTCGATCCGGCGATCTTTCAGGATTTCGGCGACATCTTTGGCGAGTTCTTCGGTTTCGGCGATTTGTTCGGAGGCGGCGGCCGCCGCCGCAGCCGAGCTCAGCGCGGCGCCGACCTGCGGGAAGACCTGCACCTTGAGTTTGAAGAAGCGGTGTTCGGCGTCGAGAAACAGGTCAAGGTCCGACGCCACGAGGCTTGCGACGGCTGCCGCGGTTCGGGAGCGGCGCCGGGCAAGGCTCCGGCGACGTGCCGCTCGTGCGATGGGCGCGGGCAGGTGCGCTATCAGCAGGGATTCTTCAGCATTGCCCGCACGTGCCCGACCTGCCAGGGAACGGGCAGCGTGATCACCGATCCCTGCCCCAAGTGCAAGGGCGAAGGGCGGCAACTGCGTGAGCGCGTGGTGGAAACCAAGGTTCCAGCCGGGGTGGAAGATGGGACGCGCATTCGTTTCGGCGGACTGGGCGAGGCGGGCGCGTTTGGCGGCCCGGCGGGCGACTTGTATGTTGTGCTGCACGTGAAAGAGCATTCCTTTTTCGAGCGCGAGGGCAACGATCTGCACTGCGTTGTCCCGATCTCTTTTTCGCAAGCCGCGCTGGGCACCGAAATCATGGTTCCCACACTCGAGGGCGAACACCGATTGAAAGTGCCGGAGGGCACGCAGTCGGGAACGTCGTTTCGCGTGCGGAATAAAGGCGTGCCGGTGCTGAATGGGCACGGCAAAGGCGATCTGTTCGTCGAAGTGCGGATTCAGACGCCAAGCAAACTCACCAAGCGGCAGCGCGACCTGCTCGCCGAGTTCGGAGAACTTACACCCGTGGAAAACAAGCCGCAACGGAGATCGCTCCTGGGGCGGATGAAGGACATGTTTGCGTAAGGGCAGTTGCCAGTTCTCCGTTCTCAGTTCTCAGTAACATCAATCAAGTTTTGGAGGAATAAGCTTGCCGTTATCCGGACAGGAAACTGAGAACTGAGAGCTGGCAACTGAGAACTGGTTCATGACCCGCCGCCGCTGGATTGCCGACGAAGTCAAGGGGAACATTGCCGCGTTGGTGGGCGAGCACGCCGCGCATCTTTCGCGTGTGCTGCGGGCGCAGGTGGGGCAGGAATTCGATATCGCCACTGGTGGAGCGGTGCGCCGCGGGACAATTATTTCGATTGCCGGCGATCGGGTCGAATTTGCCCTGGGTGAAGAAATTACCGGCAAGCCGTCAGCTCATCTGACGCTTGTCCTCTCTATCTTCAAATTCGACCGCATGGAGTGGGCGATTGAAAAATGCACCGAGATCGGCGTGAGCACGATCATTCCTCTCATTGCCCGGCGCACCGACTCTCACCTGGCGGCCGCCGCGGGCAGACGCCGCGAGCGCTGGCAGCGCCTTGCGCGGCAGGCATCTGAGCAAGCGCGGCGCGGGGGTCCACCGGAAATCGCAACGCCCGTCCGGTTCAAAGAACTGGCGACCGCAGTGAGTGGCTCTGGTGCCCCGCAGGCATCGCCGGAACTGGCAGGGAAGAGTTGCGGCGTCGGCGTGTCCGATGCGCGCATCGTGCTGGCCGAGTCGGAATCCGATACATACTTGCGGAATGTTCTGCCCCCCGGCGCGTCTGGAGCCGTTCTTGCCATCGGTCCGGAGGGCGGATGGACCGATGAAGAACTACGCTGGTTTTGCGAAGCGGGATGGGCAGCCGCTTCTTTGGGCGACACGATTCTGCGCGCGGAAACGGCAGCCGTCGTGGCCACGGCTCTGGCGCTCGACGTACTGCGATAGTCCGAAACCCGAATTGCCGCAGCTTTCACAGCCCTTCCACAACATCGTCTGATATGCTCCGGCCAGTGAGCGCCACCGTACTGCCTACCGCGAAGATTGCTCCCGATGAACGCCAGCGGGAGGCGATTGAGCACGTCGATGGGCCTATGGTCGTGCTCGCCGGCGCTGGGACCGGCAAGACCACCGTTCTTATCCAGCGCATCGCCCGGCTTATTCGCGAAGGTCATGCGCGGCCGGAAGAGATTCTCGCCCTCACCTACACTGACAACGCTGCGGAAGAGATGAAAGCCCGCGTGCGCGCGGAGCTCAGCGCCACCAGCATCGAAGGCCTTCAGACTTGTACCTTCCATGCCTGGTGTAACGAATTGCTGAAGCGCCGTGGCGCATCGTTTCAAGTGCTCGACGAGAAAGACCTGTGGGTCTATCTGCGGCGGCGCATCCGCGAGCTGCGCCTGCACCATTTTGTGCGCGCCGCCAACGTAAGCCAGTTTCTCAACGACTTGCTCGACTTCATGCGGCGCTGCCAGGATGAACTGGTCGGGCCCGAGCAATACGCGGAATATGTCGCGCGCCTGGAGCGCGGCGAAATTCCGTTGCCGCGCGTGACCAAGTCGAAAAAACAAGCCCAACTGGACAAGGACGAGATCCTCGGCCGTTGCCGCGAGATCGCCCGCGTATTCACCACCGTCGAACAGATGCTGCGCGAGAAGAACCTGGGCACGTTCGGCCACATGATTACCGGCGCATATGATCTGCTGACAAGCAATCCTGCATTGCTGCATGAAGAGCGCGGCCGGATTCGCTTTTTGCTGGTCGATGAATTTCAGGATGCCAACTTTGCACAGGTGGAGATCCTGGCCCTGCTGGCGGGGGAGGAGGCGAATGTATTCGTTGTCGGAGACCCGGACCAGGCGATCTACATGTTTCGCGGGGCTTCGAGCGAGGCGTTCGCTCTTTTCCTGCGTCACTTTTCCACCGCCAAACTGGTTGTGCTCGACAAGAACCGCCGCTCTCTTTCACCGATTCTGCATTGCGCCTTCGGCATCGTGAAGGAAAACCCGCCGGTTTTTGGCCCTGCCGGATCGAGCCGGTCTGGCGCGGGGAGCGGGATTTCCTACCAGAGAGCGCCGCTCGAGTCGTGGCGCGAAACCGGTGCACACGAGTGCGGAGCATTTTCCGCCAGCCCTCGGGTCGAGATCGTCACCTGGCCGGACAAGGAAGTGGAAGCTGTCGATGTGGCGCGACGCATCCAGAAAAAGCGTAAGGAATTGCGCTGCGAATGGCGCCAGTTTGCCGTGCTCTACCGCACGCACACCCACCGAGAGGAACTGGTCGCGGAACTGGCGGAGCGCAACATTCCCTACTCCATCGAAGGCCTGGATGTGCTCGACACACCCGAGGTGCGCGATGTGCTGGCGTCGCTGAGCGCTGCGGTGAATCCCAAGGATGCCGCCAGCCTGTTTCGCGTGGCGGCGCTGCCGCAGTTTGCCATCGACCCGAAAGAACTCAAAGCCGCAATGCGATCGGTGCGGCGCGAGGAACTCGATCTGCAGAAAATGCTGGCAAAGGTCGAGGGCGGCGCCGCCGTCTTGGAAATTGTGGAGAAGGCTCACGCGGAAGTGGAGAGCGATGACGTCACCGCCGCGGAGGCAGCGAACATCGTTATCAACCGCTTTGCCCTGCGCTCCACGCCGGCCGTCAAAGCTTTCGCCGATTTCGTTGGGCGCTGGCAGAAGAGCGCCGTCACAGAGACGGGCCGCGCGGCCGAATTCCTGGAATACCTGGAATATTTCCGGCAAGCCAAGGGCAGCGTCATTCCGCTGCCACCGAGTAAGGAAGACGGAGTTCGTCTGATGACGGCCCACGCCGCCAAGGGACTCGAGTTCGGCCACGTCACCATTCTGCGCGGCTCGTCAACATCGTTTCCTCTGCCCTACAGGGAACCGCTGGTGGAGTTCCCGCGCGAGCTGCGGCGGGAGCACTCTCCGCACAGCGACAAAGTTCTGCAAGAACAGGAGGAGCGGCGGCTGTTCTACGTGGCCATGACGCGGGCCCGAGACACGCTGGCAATTTACGCCAAAAGAGGCGCGGGCGCGAACGAGAGGCCGACCAAGTTTTTGCGCGAGTTCATGTGCGAGCTCCCGTACAGAAGATTCTGGCGAACCGTGGAGGCAGCGGCCGTGCAGGACCAACTCTTCGCGGAAGAGGAAGAGCGGATCACATTGCAGCGGTCGAATGTCGCGGCCTGGCTGCTCATGGAGCCGACGGCGAGTTTTTTGACCGGGCTGAGTGCAACCGCGATCGAAACCTACGAAGAGTGCCCTCTGCGGTTCAAACTGGAGAGGGATTGGAACCTGCCGCGCGATGTTCCCGCCTCGCTGCATTATGGCGCCGCCATGCACCGTGTCCTGCACACGTTTTACGATGCGCAACGCTATGGCCGGCAGATTAGCGACGACGTCCTCCTGGAGAATTTCCGCGCCGACCTCGCGGCGGCGGGCATTGCCGACCGCTATCAGTACGAACTGTATCTGCGGCAAGGCAGGGAGCAGCTGACGCAGTTCCTGGCGCACGCGCGGGCCTGCCCTCAGCCGGAAGTGATGCAAACGGAAAAAAGGTTTGATTTACCGGTGGCTGGGATCAGCCTGAGCGGCCGCATCGACCGCATGGACCGGGCCGAGGGCGGCGTTGCGATTGTCGATTACAAAACGGGCAAGCCGAAATCGCAGGAAGACGCGGACAAGAGCCTGCAGCTCTCGCTTTACGCGCTGGCCGCGCAGGAAAGCTGGGGCGTGCGCGCCGAGCGTCTGATCTTCCACAACCTTGAGGACAATACGCAGATAGTGACGACACGCGGCGTTGCCGAACTTGAGACAGCCAAAAAGCGGGTGAGCGATGCGGCAGCCAACATTGTTGCCGGAAAATTCAGCGCCGTACCAGGCTACCATTGCAGTTTGTGTCCCTATCGAAATCTGTGCCCTGCGACCGAGAAGGTTGTGCACGTGCCGCAGAAAAAAACGGCCAAACTCGTGCATTGAAATATGCGCGAGGGCCGAGCTGCTGTTGTAGGCGGATGCGCGGGAACCCTGATTTTTACTGGAGATTTTGCATTCGAGAGAATTTGCCCGAAAAAACTTTGGGGACGCTTTTCGCGTCCCCTTCGTTGCCTTTTTACTGCACCTGCTTAGTGCTTCTTGCTGGTTTTCTTCTTGGCTTTCTTTTTGGTTGCCATGGATCTATTCTCCCTTTTCCATTCTTCATGGAATCTTGCAACGGTGAATTGTTGCAACTGATTGAATGTATAGAGTCAACGCGGAACGAAGTCAAGAAAAAAATGATCGAAATGAGATCAGCGATCGAGGCACCAAAGTCACTTCATCGCAGCAGGAGAGAAAACGACGTGGCCGAGTTGCCTGACTTCGTTGTTAAGGAACTTCTTCGCGCGAGGATCTTCATCGCGCCGCGAAGCACAAAACGAATTCAGCGTGATTGGAAACGTTGCGGCGCGTGTGCTCGCTACGCTGCTGTGCGATGATTCGCCGCGACGTTCAACATGGACTTGCCGCGCTCTATCCTGACGGAGGGAGTGCCTTAGCGATGGCTGAGGATCGGCAGTCCGGGCGGATTACGATCAACCCGCCTTCTTCCCCAATCGCTCAGCCAGGGCGCGCAAGGCGGTTTGCGTCGCGGGACTCCACCAGCTTTCGATCACGAGCCCGAGTTCCTGCTCCAGATTCCCGGTAAAGAGCGCAACCATGTCGGCACGGGCCAGGCGGCGCGTGCTTTTCATTGCTTCCTGTGGCAGTGCGAGCAAGCGCTGACACCACTGCTCCGCCACTTCAATGACTTTCTGCGGCGGAGCCAGTTCATCCACAAGACCCAAACGAATGGCGCCCTGCGGAGAAAGCATCTCACCGGTAGTGGCGAGTCGTTCTGCCAGCCGGGCACCGACAAGACGACGCAGCCCGCCGAGGATCACGGGCGGCAACGGGAGTCCAACCTGGACCTCGTTGAGTCCAATTTTGTAATCGCCCTCGGCCATCACCCGCCAATCGCAGAACATCGCCAGCACAGCTCCGCCGGCGGGCGAGTGCCCGGTAATTGCGGCCACGATCGGAATTGCCGACGCCGCGATGGCTCCAAGCAAACCATAGAAGTCCGGCCAGAACTTCGCCATCGCCGAGCGGTCGAGGCCGAGCAGCAGGGGAACATCCAGGCCTCCCGAAAATCGGCCGGGCGTGCCGGAGAGGATTAGGGCGCGAACGTTTTCGTTCGGCGCTCGTTCAATGGCAGACCTGAGCGAGACGATCAATTCGGGTGAAAGGGCGTTTACCGGAGGGCGATTGAGCTGCAACTCTCGAATTCCGCCGTGTTCGATGACGTTGATCATGTTCCACTCTCGGGCGCAGGCTCTTTTCCTGGAGCCGTTTTCTTACCCACCGGCAATGTAATCGTAAACACGGCGCCGCCGCCGGGGGCGGAGGCGGCTTCGATGTTGCCTCCGTGCTCCCGGAGGACGGTTTTGCAGATGCTCAAGCCGAGGCCCGTGCCTCGGCCGGGGCGCTTGGTGGTGAAGAATGGATCGAAGATGTGGGGCAGCGTTTCGGGAGCAATCCCCGGCCCATCGTCCTGAAAAACAATCCAGACCAAATCTGTATTTTCAGCTGCACTTGCCGGAACTTTTCCCGGAGTGCCGCGCCCCAGGCGCACGCGGATGCTGCCTTTCTCGCGGTTTTCGCGGATTGCCTGCTCCGCGTTTAGCAACAGGTTGAGAAACACCTGCATCAACTGGTTCGAGTCGGCAATCACAGCGGGCAGGGATGGCTCCGGCAGAAAGTCGACCGTGATATTGCTTTTGCGCAGCGGATAAGCCTGCAGGTGCACAGTGCGCTGTACCAATTCGTTGAGATCGACCTGAGTACGTCCGGGTGCAGGCGGCCGCGCGAAATACTGGAGGTTCTGCACGATCTCCGCGGCGCGGCGTGCCTGCTGGTGTAAAATGCCGACCTGCTTGCGCCCGGCTTCGGTGATGCCGCCGTCCTGCAGCAGCTCCGCCATACCGAGAATGCTGGTCAGAGGATTATTGAGTTCGTGGGCGAAGCCGCCGATCATCTGTCCCATGGCGGCGAGGCGCTCGCTCTGAATGATTTGCTGCTCCAGCTTTTTTTCCGTTGTCACATCGCGAACGGAGATGATTACACCCGCCGGCTTGCCGTCGGCGTCCAGCATCGGGCTGGCCATGCCGAGCATGGTGCGCCAGCTGCCATCCTGGTGGCGCGCGCCGTACTCGCACGACGAGCGAAGTTCCTCGCCCGTGGCCACCTTGCGATAGAGTTCCGCCAGTTCCTGCGAACTTTTCTCCGTTCCTTCCACACTCTTTCCCAGCAATTCCTCCGGTCCGTATCCGAGCAAGTCACGAATGCGTGGGCTGACGAACGTGTACTGCCCTTTGAGATCGAGCACGAGGATCAGATCGGGGAAACTCTCGAGCAGATGGCGCCGGAATTCTTCCTGAGCGCGCAGCTGGCGCTCCATTTTGCGTTTTTCGGTGACGTCGACGAGGGTGCCCTGGTAACGGACGATGCGCCCATCCTCCATCACCCCGGTCGACGTATCCTGACAGATGGCGACGCCGCCGTCTTTCCTTCGGAGCCGCACCTCGCGGGTACGTGTGCGCCCACTCTGGCTGCCAATCCGTCCCAGCGCGGGGTCCGGGCCTGTTTCCGACTTGAGCGCCTCGGGAGGCAGGCTGAACAATTCTTCCCTGCTGTCGTATCCGAGGATGGCCGAAAACGCTGGGTTGACTTCGATCAGCTTGCCCTCCGGGCTGCAGATGTAAACGCCCTCCTGCAGGGTCTCAAACAGCTGAGTGAAGCGTTTCTCCCTGTCGCGCTGTTCGGTGATGTCCCGTGCCAGGACGCTGGCGCCGGTGACGTCTCCGCCCTTGATGATGGCGTTGATCACGCAGTCGAAATAGAGGCGCTGCGGTCGGTTCTTGAGCTGAATGCCAACCACCCCCGACCAGGTGCGCTTCTCGACAAACCGTTCCAGGCTGAGCGGCTGCTCAGCGATCGGAGATGCGTCCAAGAATTCCCGCAGATTGTGGCCGACAATATCGGAGTAGGCCTTCTCCAGAATCTCGGTGACGCGCCGGTTCACGGTACGCAGGGTGCCGTCGAGCGAGATGGCCAGGGCCACGTCGTCCAGCGAATCAATCAGCTCTTTGAAGTTGCGTTGCGAGCGAATGATCAGCTGGCCGAGCTGGTCCAGTTGTTCTTCGGTGGGCGCGACACCGGCGCGGTCTTGAAAGCCCTTCACGATCTGCCGGAGCTCCTGGACCTCACGCCTGCGCCCGAAAGCGTAGGCGGCGAAAAGAACCGCGAGGACAAAAAGGCCCACCGGAATTGCGCCCAGGCCGTAAGGGAGCGCGCTCAGTTGCTGCCAAGACAGCGCCGCTGCGGCTGCCGCCAGCAAGACGAGCAGTCCCAGCGCCCAGCGCCACAACTGGCTTTCTTCTCGCTCTAAGCTGCCAGGAGTTGACGTGCGTTTTGGCATGGGATCGTCAGACATGGCGGACCGTCCCGCGCGAAGGCGGGGATCAGCTAGAGCCAGGCATTCGCATCGGGATGCTTGTAGCGTAGCACCGAACCCCGCCGTACTCGTTCCTGTCCTGCAAGAACGTTCCGTCACGGTAACGGGGTGATGTTAATCACAGCCAGCAGGGTTGGCGGGGGCTATGCTGACGCTAAGGATCTCCCACCGCACACTACCCTCCGGGTGTGCTCACCGTGGCTTGCCCTCGCGGCCGCGTGATAGTTTCCTTATGCTCTACAAGACTCTGAGTGCCGCTGTGTACGGTGTGAACGCCAACGTCATCGAAGTTGAGGTCGACGTTTCCGGCGTTAAGTTAAACGAAGACTACTTTCACACCGTCGGCCTGCCCGACGCCGCCGTGCGCGAAAGCCGGGACCGGGTTCGCGCCGCTTTGAAGAATTGCGGGTACGACATTCCGCCCACGCACATCACCATCAACCTCGCGCCGGCGGACATTCGCAAAGAAGGGTCCGGCTTTGACCTGCCGATCGCGTTAGGCATTCTGGGGGCATATGGAGGGCTCAACAAGAAAGACATTCCCGATGCGCTTTTTGTCGGCGAGCTCTCTCTCGACGGCGGCGTGCGCGGCGTTCGCGGAGCGCTGCCGATCGCCATCGAAGCGCGGCGCCAGAAGCTCAAACGTGTGATCGTGCCCGAGGTTAACGCGCGCGAGGCGGCCATGGTCAGCGACGTCAGCGTTTATTCGGTCAAGTCGCTGCTCGATGTCATCCACTTCATCAATTCTGGTAACGGCGTCTCATCCGTGCAGGTGGATCGCGAGCGGCTGCTGAGTGAGGCGCAGCACTTTCCGGTGGACTTCAAGGATGTCCGCGGCCAGCAGACGGCGAAGCGCGCGCTCGAAGTAGCCTGCGCCGGCGGTCACAACATCCTCATGATTGGGCCGCCGGGATCGGGCAAGACCATGCTCGCCAAGCGCAAGCCCACGATTCTTCCGCCTCTGACTTTCGAAGAGGCGCTCGAGACCACCAAGATTCACAGCGTGGCCGGAGTGCTCGACGCCCGCGCCGGCCTCGTCGGTGTGCGCCCGTTCCGCTCTCCCCATCACACGATTTCCGACGCTGGCCTGATTGGCGGCGGCGCGATTCCCCGGCCCGGTGAAGTCTCGCTCGCGCACAACGGCGTTTTGTTTCTTGACGAACTGCCCGAGTTCCCGCGCACCGTGCTGGAAGTGATGCGGCAGCCGCTGGAAGATGGAAACGTGTGTATCGCGCGCGCCGCCATGTCGCTGACCTTTCCGGCGCGTTTCATGCTTACCGCGGCGATGAATCCTTGTCCATGCGGGTTCCACAATGACCGCACCCGCGAATGCCACTGCACCCCTCCGATGATCCAACGCTACATTTCGAAGATCTCCGGGCCGCTGCTCGACCGCATCGACATTCACATCGACGTGCCCGCCGTGAATTACAAGGAAATGCGCAGTACGACCGAGCCGGAATGTTCGGCCAAAATCCTGGAGCGCGTGATCCGCGCGCGCGACGTTCAGCTGGAACGCTTTTCATCGGCCAGGCAGAAGCTGTTCTGCAACGCACAGATGTCGCCGCAGAACATTCGCAAGTTTTGCGCGCTCTCGCCCGATTGCGAGCACTTGCTTGAACGCGCCATGACGCAGCAGGGACTCAGCGCCCGCGCCCACGACCGCATCCTGAAAGTTGCACGCACGATCGCCGATCTCGAATCGAAAGCCGATCTCGAGCCCAAGCACATCGCCGAGGCAATTCAGTACCGAACGCTCGACCGAACCTTCTGGGCATGACGTTTCAGTGGATGATTTGGTGACCCCTCCGGTGATCGCACCATCGTCCGATGGTG
>Ga0187770_10002325_pt1 | contig 10613 bp, 9 predicted proteins | sample 0116_SJ02_MP02_2_FD_133154 | JGI IMG/M metagenome (GOLD analysis project Ga0187770, IMG submission 133154) | Tropical peat soil microbial communities from peatlands in Department of Meta, Colombia - 0116_SJ02_MP02_20_MG | ecosystem: Environmental > Terrestrial > Soil > Wetlands > Peat | place... | reverse complement strand
TCGTTCGTGATGTCGTCGAACTGGACGCCCGGGTCTCCGCACCGCCACGCCGCGTGGGCGAGCTTGCGCCAGAGGTCGCGGGCGTGGTAGGTGGCCGCCACCGAGTGGTCGGTCCGGTTGTAGGACTTCCATTCGCCGTCCCGGATGACCGCCTCCATGAAGGCGTCGGGGATGCGGATGGAGTGGTTCGCGTTCTGGTAGGCGACCGAGGCGTAGGCCGAGTCGGCGTCCGTGCCGTCAAAGTTGGAGGAGTAGCCTTCGCGGATGAGGGCGAGCGCCTTGTCCTCCTCCCGTACCTTGCATTCGATGAAGTCGACGATGTCGGGGTGGTCCATGTTGAGGATCACCATCTTCGCGGCGCGCCGGGTCGTCCCCCCCGACTTGATCACGCCGGCGAGCGCATCGAACGCGCGCATGAACGACACCGGCCCGCTCGCAATCCCCCCGCCAGCGAGCCGCTCGTGGCTGCCGCGGAGCGGGGAGAGGTTCGTCCCCGTGCCGCTCCCGCCCTTGAACAGGCGGCCCTCGCTGGTCGCGAGCGCGAGGATCGAGTCCATGTCGTCCTGGATCGACTGGATGAAGCAGGCCGAGCATTGCGGAGGCTCGCGGACGCCGACGTTGAACCAGACCGGGCTGTTGAACGCCGCCATCTGCTGGACCATGAGGTAGGAAAGGCTCTCCTCGAAGGTGGTCGCCTCGTCGGCGGTGTCGAGGTAGCCGAGCTCGATGCCCTGGTGGGCGATCCAGTGACAAACGCGCCGGATCATCCCGTCGATCGAGTTCTCGCGCCGGCCCTGGATGATGCGGAAGTACTTCGACGCGGCGATGTTGACACTCGTTTCCGACCACGTGGAGGGTGCACGGATCCCCTTCTGCTCGAAGATGACCTTGCCCTCGGCGTTCTTGATCACGGCATCGTGGCTGCGCCACGGCACGGTGTCGAACGCGGTCTTGCCGCGGGGAACGAGACGGGGAACGGGAATCGGTTCACGCCCGATCCGGCTCGCCGGCCGGGGGGCCGGCTCCTCGGTGGGGGCGACTGCGCGTTTTTTGGCGACCGCCATGCGGGTCCACTCCTGGGGAGGGCGGAGAAGGTCGTCCGTTCCCCGATGCCACTCCGCGCCGGGACCTAAGCCTCCCTCGGCCGGTCGCTGAAACGCCCTCGAGAAAGGGCCGTTTCTCGCCGGGGAGGCGAAGGAAAGGACGCGAGGGGTGTCGGGAAAGACACCTCGAAAACCCTCCGGGGGGCCGCTACAGCGACGCGGTATAAGTGTGTGCGGTCGGAGTTCGTGCTACAACGCCCATTCCGGGTCGCGCGGAAGCGCACAAGGCGTTCCTCCGGAAGAGGAATTGCGAATCCGGCCGCGCGAGCGAGCGCGGTTCTAAGTAGGGTGGAGGAGCCGTCGCTCCTCGATGGAATCTCGGCGGGAGCGCTCCGTGCGGTCCCGAGTGGTCGGGTTCTTCCGCCGACACCCGCTCCTGCTCCTGTTCGCGCTCACGCCGGGAATTCCCGAGTATCTTTCGGGCTCCTCGAAGGTCGACCTCTTGGTCGTCAACCCCGTCGTCTTTTTCCTTCTGCTCGTCCTCAACCTCGGCCTCTACGGCCCCGGCGTGCTCCTCGTCCGCGAAGCGTGGGTCCGCTGGGGAAGGGGATGGGGCGCCCTCCTCTGCCTCGGCACGGCGTACGGCCTCCTCGAGGAAGGTACGGCGCTCAGCACGCTGTTCAACCCGAGCGCCTCGGTGGTGGGCGTGCTCGGCCACTACGGACGCGTGGCCGGGGTGAACGGTGTCTGGCTGATCGGCGTGCTCGGCGTGCACGTCGTCTTCAGCACCGGCCTTCCGATCCTGCTCCTCGGCCTCGCGCTCCCCGAGACACGCGCTCGTTCGCTGGTCGGCCGTCGGGGGATCACGGTCGCGCTCACCGTCTACGTTCTCGCCATCGTCCTGCTCGCCGCCATCAGCGATTACTGGCGGACCGGGATCGCCTGGATGGTCGGGGCCGCCGTTGCCGCCCTCCTCCTCTGGGTGGTGGCGTCCCGTCTCCCGAGAGGGGCGCTCGACCCGCCCCGCGAGCGACCCACGTTCGGGCCCGGTGCGTTCTTCCTCCTCGGCCTCGCGTTCTTTCCGCTTCTCTTCCTGATCCCGCCCCTCGGAATCGCCGCGCGGGCTCCCGCAGCGCTGACGGGGGCGGTCGAACTCGCGGTCGCGGTGCTCCTCTTCGCCTCGGTCCGTCGGTCGGTCGGGCGACACGCGAACGAGCCGCACCTCCTCCTGCTGGCACTCGGGGCGACGTTGCCTCTTGCGGCCGTCGGGCTCCTCGCTCAGCTACTCCTCCCGCTGGTGCTGGCGGTCGACCTTCTCTACGCCGCGTTCTTCTGGGTCCTCTGGAAGCACTACCGACCCACCCCTTCCACGGGGGGACCCCCGGGGTCGGCCCCGTCCTAGGGCGACGGAGGTGGGAGGACCCGCATCGTGCAGGGCATCAGCGCCCCGCAGTCGCCGCAGTAGAGGCCCTCCTCCGCGACCCAGAGGAACGATCCGCAACGCTCGCAGCGCCGCGGGTCGCTGGGGTCGTTCCGGCAGACCATGGTCGACGCCGGAGGGACGAACAGGTCCTGGTATTTGCGACTACGTCACGACGCGCACGCGAGCTCGGGAGAAAAAGAAGGGAAAACGGGGGACCTTCGCAGGTCCCCCGGAAAGAGTAGCGCAGTTCAGGCGTTCTTCATCTTGGCGCGCGAGATGAACCCCTTCTTGTCCAGGAAGTACATGTAGCCATCCTGGCGGGCGATCTTCTCGGTGCCGACCCGGCCCTTCCTGCCCGACTTGTTGAGCTTGGTCGGGGTCTTCCAGAGGTACCCGTCCTTGCCGAGATAGTACAGGTAGCCCTTCTCTCGCTTGATCTGCTCCTTGCCTACACGCTCCGCCATGTTGGCGACCTCGACCGGCGAGAAGGAGAGCGGTCCTATTTGAATGTACTGACGGAGTTACGAGGGAGAAATCGGTTTTCCCTGACGATAAACGACGGCCGGAATCGCATCGAAGCGGTAGCCCAAGTGCTCGTGGCTCGGCACCGGGTAGACGGCAAAGTCGGCCGGACGGCCGGGGGCGACCGTCCCCCGGTCGCCGAGCCCGCTCGCGTGCGCGGCGTTCACGGTCGCGGCGGAGATCGCTTCTGCCGGCGTGAGCCCCCCGGCGTGGACGGCGGCGGCGAGGACGAGCGGCATCGACGTGACCCACGAGTTCGGGGAGCAGTCGGTCCCGAGAGCGACCGGGACCTGGGCGTCCACCATCTCCCGTCCGGGGCTCCGCCGGGTCGACCCCGAAGTGAACGCGGTGATCGGGAGGAGGACCGCCGTGACGCCGCTCGCCGCGAGGCGCTCGCGGTCCTCCGCGCCACTCGCGAGGAGATGGTCCGCGCTCTGGGTCCCGAGGCGAGCCGCGAGCCGAGCGCCCCCCGAGAGGACGAACTCGTCGGCGTGAATCTTGAGTCCGAGGCCGAGAGAGCGAGCCGCGCGCAGGATCCGCTCCGACTGGGGCACCGTGAAGAAGCCGGGCTCGCAGAAGACGTCGCAAAACCGGGCGAGCCCCTCCCCGGCCACTACCGGGAGCGTCCGGCGGATCAGCCGGTCGACGTACGCGTCGGGTCGAGACCGGAACTCCGGTCCCACGGCATGGGCGCCCAGGAACGTCGGGATGAGAGTGAGGCCCGCCGATCGCGCGAGCTTCGGGAGGAGCCTGAGCAGCCTCAGCTCGCCGGCGTGGTCGAGCGCGTAGCCACTCTTCACCTCGACCGAGGTGGTGCCCGAAGCCGCCATCGCCGCGAGCCGGACGGAGGTTTGGCGAAGGAGCTCCTCGTCCGAAGCCCGCCGGGTGGCGCGCACGGTCGAGTAGAGCCCGCCTCCGCGCCTCGCGATTTCAGAGTAGCTCACGCCCGCGACCTTGAGCGGCAGCTCGAAGGCCCGGTCGCCGGCGAACAGGACATGCGTGTGGGCGTCGACCCAGCCGGGAAGGAGGGTCCCCCCGGCCCCGTCCACGGCGTGGCCCCCGCGGCGGAGCCTCACGGCGCGGCGGAGATGGCGTTCCCGGCCCACCCAGACGAACTGCCCCCGGTCGACGGCGACCGCCCCGTCCTCGACCAGGGAGAGCTCGCGCATCTGAGGTCCTCGGCGCGGAATCGCTCCCGCCTCGAGGGTGGCCACCTCCGAGAGGTTCCGTACGACCAGGTCGGCCGCGATCATGGCTGGTGGATCAGGTGGTCGAGGAGGTCGCGCGCGGCGGTGGAACCCGGAAAGACGATGCGGGCCTCGCTCTCGAGGGGTTCGAGCTCCTTGTAGCGAGCGGAGAAGTGCGTGAGGAAGAGGGCGGAGACCCCCGCCTCGCGCGCGCACTCCGCCGCCTGGCGGGCGGAGGAGTGACCCCACTCGTTCGCCTCCTTCTCGATCTCCTGGCCGACGGTCGCCTCGTGGATGAGGAGCGTCGCCTGGTGGGCGAGCTTCCGCACCTCTTCGGAAGGCGCGGTGTCGCCGGAGTAAACGACCGAGCGGCCCGGACGTGGCGGTCCCATCACATCCGAGGGATGGATGACCCGCCCCTCGACGCGCACGGGCTCGCCCTCCTCGAGCCGGGCGAAGTCCCGGCCGTGGATCCCCAGGGAGCGGGCAAGCTCCCCGTTGAACCGTCCGCGCTTCGGCGCTTCTTCGACGCGGAAGGCGAGGGCGGGCACGGGATGTTCGGCGTGGGAGGTAGTGACGCGGTACCCGTCCATCTCGACCGTCGCGCCGGGAGAGAGCGCATGGACCGTGACCGGAAACCGGAGGGTGAAGTACCCCATCCGCAGCGCCCGGCCCACCATCTCGTCGGAGTCCGGGGGTCCGTAGATGTCGAGGGGCTCCGTCCGATGGTTGAGGCACATGCTCTGAATGAGCCCCGGAAGGCCGAGGAAGTGGTCCCCGTGGAAGTGGGTCAAGAAGATCCGCCGCACCCGCATGAACGACGCGCTCGACTGGAAGAACTGGCGCTGGGCCCCCTCCCCGCAGTCGAGCAGGACGAGCTCGCGTTCGAGGTCGAGGGCGATGGCGCTCGCCGAGCGCTCCTTGGTGGGCCACGAGCCGGCGGTCCCTAGGAAGGTGAGTCGCACGAAGTCGGCACCTGTTCGGCCGCTGAAAAGGCCAACGCCCGGGGCCGAACGGGGGTGGGACCGCTCTCTCCCCGCCAAACGTCGAGAGCAAAGCGGAAAAGGGGTCCTCCGGTCGGTGGGCCGATGGTGGATTGGGACCGCGTCGAGGAGCTCCGGTCCAAGGGTTGGGACTGGGACGACATCGCGGACGATCCGAAGGTCGGATTCCACCCCGACCGCTCCGTGAAGGAGGAGGGACGCGCGCTTCGCGCGCTCTACCACCGCCAACGGTCCCGGCGGGAACGGCAGGCCCCGGCCCCCACCCCGACCAAGCGGAAGGACAAGGAGTCCGAGAACAAGTGGACGCTGATCCGCCTGGGCTTCCTGCTCGTCAGCCTGCTCGCGATCTGGGCGGTGCTCGCCTACCTCGCCCCGTCGCCGGTCGGCCTGCTCGTGCCGGCGATCCCCTGGCTGGCGATCACGCTCGCCGTCGTCGCCTTCCTCCTCATCTACGGCCTCCTCCGGGCCGAGAAGCGGTGGCTGCCGGTCTACCGGAGCACGCTGATCGGCGGGGTGGTCCTGGGGCTCATCATCGCGGGCATGATCGGCCTCGTCGGCGTCCTGGTCTTCGGGTGCCCGCTGCTCCCGCCGGGGTCGGCCCTGAGCTCCCAGCCGGCGGGCTGGACGAGCGGGACGATGACCCCATGGCAGGACGGCGGAAAGCCCGTGCTCTACTTCTACGGGGCGACATGGTGCCCATACTGCTCGGCGAGCAGCTGGGCGATCTACAAGGCGCTCACCGCGTTCGGATCTCTGAGCGGCGCCTACCAGGGGTACTCCTACGGTTCACCCGAACCCTACCAGTACACGCCGGAAATGATCCTAGCGAACGCCCAGCTGTCGAGCAATCAGGTCGCGTTCGAGGTGAGCGAGTATGTCGCGGGGAGCGATGGGGTCTCCCCGACCACCTCGAGCTGCTACCAGTCCGCGTACGTGACCGCGTACTCGGGCGGGGCGATTCCGTTCGTCGTGGTCAACGGTCAGTACATTCACGCGGGAACCGGCCTGGTCGACCCGGGCAGCCTCACCACCTGGGCGGGCGGGAGCTCCGGAGGAACCGCGTTCGTGCTCGGCTCAGTCATCAACGAGACGGGCACCCCGTGGTCGTCCATCTCCAACCAGGCCTGCTGGGTGATGGCGTTCCTCGCGAAGTCGGCGGGGTTGAGCCAGAACCAGGTGAACGCGCTCGACCTGAAGAGCCAGACCACGAAGAGCCAGGTCTGGACCGACGTGGGCTTGATCAGCTGAGGAGCGATGAAGACCCGCAGCTGGCGGTCGTTCGTCTACCTGACCGGGGGGTTCGGGCTCATCGCTTCCATCTACGCCGGGCTCGAATCGGTCGATGCGGGCCTTCGAGGGAGCTGCACGATCAGCTCGTTCTTCTCCTGCTCCGCCGTCGACGTGAGCGGCAAGACGAGCACCCTCGGGATCCCGGATGCCGCCATCGGGATCGCGGGGTTCATCCTCATCCTGCTCGTCGCCGCGCTCGCCGAGCGGAACTCGCGCGACCTGCGCTACCTCTACGCGCTCCTCTTCTTCACGACCGGAGGGGTCGGCTTCGCGAGCTACTTCGCCTACGTGGAGCTCGGCGAGATCCATGCCCTCTGCCCGGTCTGCACCGCGGCCTACTTCTTCGGGGTCCTCGTGTGGGCCGGCGCGATCGGGCTGACCCTCAAGGTACGCCGGCGGCTCCTCAGGAAGGCCGGAGCGACCCCCTCCGGGGACGCCGCATAGGCCCGTCCGGCCGCTCCGGGGAGCGCCGGCCGTCCTCCGACCGATTCTCTATCGGTGGCGGAGCCTCATTCCGAGCGGGGACGGTTATATAGCCGACCTTGCTCGGCCCGCGCGGGTCCGACATGGCAAGCGACACGGTGACTGCGTACCAGACGCTCGCGGCCGGCATCGCCATCGCGGGCGGACTCATCGGCACGGGGATGGCTCAGTCCGGCATCGGCGCCGCCGGTATGGGCATCATCGCCGAGAAGCCCGAGAAGTTCGGCCAGGTCCTCTTCTTCTTCGTCATCCCCGAGACGCTCTGGATCATCGGTTTCGTCCTGGGGATCATCCTCCTGCTCGGGATCATCTAGGCCCACGGGTCGGCGATGAGCCTCGAGAGCCTCGTCGAGGAGATCCGCCGCCGCGGCGCCGCGGACGTGGCGGCCATCCAAGCGGAGGAACAGGCTGCGGCCGACGCCGTCGCGAAGGAGCGCGATTCCCGCATCGCCCAGATCCGGGCCGAGAGCGAGAAGGCGACCGCCGCGGACGTCGCGCGCGAGCGGGCCCAGCGGATCGCGGCGGCGAAGCTCGAGGCCCGGAAGAAGCTCTACGAGGCACGGGAGAAGCGGCTCGGACGGTCGGTCGCCGCGACTCGTGGCGTCCTCAGCGATTTCACCGAGAGCTCCGACTACCCGTCCGTGTTGAAGCGCATGTTCGCGGTCGCGACCGAGGAGCTCGGCGGCCGGCTCAGGGTCAGCGGCCGGGCCGAGGACTCGACCGTCCTCCAGCGGGTCGCGGGGAAATCCTTCGACCCGACCCCCCTCCCGATCCTGGGGGGACTCGTCGCGGAGACGGCGGACGGCCACCGTCGTTTGAACCTCTCGTTCGACGAGCTCCTTCGGCTGCGCGAGGACCGGGTGCGCGAGCTGCTCCGCTAGCGCGGAAGGACGATGGCCGGCTCTCCGTACGCGAGCGCGCTCGGCCGCCTCAAGCCGGACCTCGCGTCGTTCCTTCCGAAGGAGACCTACGCGACGCTCCTCGCCGCGAAAGACCTCAACGACCTCGCGAAGCTCCTCGAGTCGACCCTGTACGCGGACGACATCACCCGCGAGCGCGCGACCCGCCAGGGGGGCCCGCTGGTCGAGGCGGCGGTGAACCGGATGCTGGTCCGCCGGAACCGGCGGGCGTTCGAGTCGACCCCGTTCGCCGGCCGCCAAGTGGTCGGCGCCTACCTCGGTCGCTGGGACGTCCAGAACGTCGAGTTCATCCTCTCCTCGAAGGCGCAGGGCCGCCCGATCACCGAGACCGAGGTGGAGCTCGTCTCGAGCCGCGACATCCCCGCCGGACTCTACGCCGGCGTGATGACGCTGGACGACATCCGTTCGGTCGTCCAGCAGCCGACCGTCGAGGCGGTCGTCTCCGCCCTCGTCAAGTTCGGGTACGGGACGACCATCCTGCCGTTCCTCGAATCCTACCAGCGGACGCACGACATCTTCCCGATCTTCCACGCCCTGGACGCCCAGTACTACCGCGACGTCGGCACGGCCGCCAAGTTCTTCCAGGGCGACGAGTGGGTCGTCCGCCAGTTCCTCGCGAGCGAGGTGGACGCCCGCAACGTCCTCCTCCTCCTCAAGGCGCGGAAGCACGGCCTCCCGATCGACGAGGTCCAGAACCGATGGCTGGACGGTGGGACGCTCGGCGCCGCGCAGCTGTCGGACCTCTTCTCCGCCCGCACCGTCCCCGAGATGGTCGAGCGGCTCTCCGCGCGCTCCCCGTCCCTGCCCGAGGGGAACGAGGAGTACGGCCTGAGCGAGAGCCTCACCGGTTACGAGGTTGCCCTCCAGCGCGACCGCGCGGTCACGGAGTTGAAGCGACTCAGGACCTACCCGCTCTCCCTCGGCGTCATCTTCACCTACCTCCTCCTGGCCGAGCTCGAGCGAGCCGACCTCCGCCGCATCGCGTTCGGGCGGCTCTACAACCTCCCGAACGAACGGATCGAGCCGCTCCTCGTCTCGCGCCGCCTGTAGGCGGCCTCCCCTACGAGCGCGCTTCCGCCGAGTCGGGGCCGCGCAGGATCGGGTAGGCGACCCGGCCCTCGGCCGTCACGTAGGGCACGGTGTGGCGGCGCGCGACCCCGAACGGGGTGAAGGGTCGGCCGTTGCCGCTGTAGAACTTCGAGAAGTACTCGACGAAGATCAGCCGCGCCCCCTGGATCCCCGGCTCGAAGACGCCGAGGATGACGTTGAACGTCTGGCCCATCACGATGATGACGAGGCCGAAGACGATCCCGAGGATCGTGCCGCCGAGGATGAGGCCCCCGCCGATCGAGTTGATCACGAACGCCAGGATGACGCTCGCGAGCAGGATCCCGACCAGACGGGTGTACGAGAGGACGTGGCTCACCACTTCGATCAGGCCCATCGTGCCCATCTGGATCCCCTCGCCCCCGAGGAGCATCCCGAAGCCGACCACGAGGAGGCCCAGGTAGAGCCCGAGGACCGGGTGGGTCGCGAACGACGTCTGGTGGTGGATCACCGAGAGGCCGAAGAAGGCGATCCCGAAGGCGAAGCAGATCCCGCCGGCCTTCCCCACGACCCCGCGCGGGTGGTGGTGGAAGTACTCCTTGAGGAGGCCGAACAGGAACCCGAGCACCACCATCCCGAGGCCGATGAACCCGGCGAGGAGGAGGAGGTGGGAGACCCCGTAGGGGCTCTCGGGCTTGATCGGGGCGGCGTAATGGAACAGGCGGTCGAAGAGAGGGTAGCCGAAGAACTCGTCCCAGTAGAGACCGAGGGCGATCGACAGTCCGCAGCCCGGAAGGAGGGCCCACGCGAGCTGCTGCATCCCCCGAGGGCCCATGATCCGCGTGATGAACGTGCGGAGGACCTTCGGGAGGCGGCCGCCCCCGGGGAAGCCCGCGATCATCCAGAGGCAGATCGCGAGGATGGTGACACCGTAGCCCCAATCGCCGAGCATCAGCCCGAAGAAGATGGGGAAGACGATCGAGAAGACGAGGGTCGGGTCCCACTCGGTGGCCTGGGGCAGCGAGTAGAACCGGATGAAGAACTCGAACCGCCGAACGCCCCGGGGGTTGTCCATCAGGGTCGGCGGCTCCTCGTCGGTCTTCACGCGGTAGAGGCAAGCGCGGTCGCCGGAGATCGAGCGGAGCAGCCGCTCGAGTCGGTCGACGTCCCGCTCGGGGACCCACGCCTCGAGCGCGAAGGTGGAGCGCCCCGCGCCCACCTTCGTCAGGATTTCGATCTTCCGGTTCTCGACCGAGAGGGCCTCGTCGAGCGCGGCGACCGTGGGATACCACTCGACCGAGATCGCGGTCAGCCGCGTGGCGATCTCCGCGCGGCGGCGGACGACCTCGGCCCGCCGGGCCGAAAGGCGCGCCGACTCCTCCGCGACCGTCCCCGAGAGGGCCGGGAGGGCGGTCAGGCGGATCCCTTGGCTCTGCGCCACCCGCCCGAGCGCGTCGGCACCGGCGGGTCGCAACACCACGAGGAAGTGGGCCTTGTCGTTTCCCGGTGCCAGGAGGAAGGTTGCGTCCGCCTCTTTCGGGAGCGCGGCCCGGAGCGCGGCGAACGCCTCAGGGTCCGTCGTTCCGTAGAACGTGAGGAAGTGGCGGCCGCGCAGGTACTCGAGCCGGTCGGGATAGAAGGAGAGCTTGGCGAGGAGGTCCAACGTCTCGTCAATCGACCGCTCCTCGGTGAGG
>Ga0187770_10002324_pt1 | contig 10613 bp, 7 predicted proteins | sample 0116_SJ02_MP02_2_FD_133154 | JGI IMG/M metagenome (GOLD analysis project Ga0187770, IMG submission 133154) | Tropical peat soil microbial communities from peatlands in Department of Meta, Colombia - 0116_SJ02_MP02_20_MG | ecosystem: Environmental > Terrestrial > Soil > Wetlands > Peat | place... | reverse complement strand
GCGCGGGCTTCGCGGCCACGGCAGCCGTGACATGTCGCGTCTGAAAATGGCGCCAGCCGAAGTACGCGGCGACGGCGACGACAACGATCACCAGGGCCAGCGAGGCGATCCAAGTTCTTGCAAAAGATTTCGGACGGCCGGATTCGAGGGCGTTCGCCGAAGCGTCAGCTTCGCCGCCCGCATCCGACGGAACGGCGCTCGGCACAGCCCGTGGCAAAGGAATTCTCGGGCTTGAGGCGCGCGGGCTGGTGATTTCCACGGGAAGAAGAAAACGGTAACCTCGGCGGGGGATGGTCTCGATGTAGCGAGGCTTTTCGGCGTTGTCGGAAAGGGCGTCGCGAAGCTTGCTGACCGCCGTGTTCAGCCCGGTCTCGAAGTCAACGAAGGTGTCGCTGGGCCAGAGGTGTTTCCTGAGTTCTTCGCGGGTGACAACTTGTCCGTGATGCCCAGCGAGGAGCGCCAGCAACTGCAACGGCTTTTGCTGAAGTCGAATTCTCGCGCCGCCTTTGAGCAGTTCGCCCGCGCGTAAGTCCACAAGATAAGGACCAAACTTGAGCATGGGCGGAGTGGGAGGCGTGTCCATCTCGATTTTTTATTGGAGTTGAGAGTATAACACGCGACTAGTACTTCTTGTTGCGGTCCCAGGTTTTGGCTAAGGCGATTTTTATCAGCCACCTAGCCGATAAGATTTAGTACAGAACTAGATTTCCTGCTGTCCATTGACCCGGCACGCCCGCAGCCGCACACTCGCGTGCACGTCCCCTGGAGGCCCTAGAAACGTGAATCACGGTGCCAGTGTGTCAAACGAAGCGGAATTCGAGCAGTGGCTTGTGTTGGCGCTGGAACACGAACGCCTGCGCCTGCGAGAAGAATTGAGGCCAGGCAATCTGAGTAGGAGCACGGGCCACCTGCATGTGGTGAGAAACGTAGAACCAGAAACATCTCACGAGTGTTAGCCAGAGTTATCTGGTCACTTCCTGAATTGCCCACGCGACCCTGTTGCTCGCTGTACCCCCTCGGTTTTGGAACTGATCTCCGCACCACACCTTCGACCGCATCCGATCGGCTTCCCCTTGATTGACTGGAACAACAGGGTTGCCTTTCCGCGCGCCCTGAATCTTGAATCGCAATTGGCCTTTGCTTGGCGCGTGTCTCGGGAAGCATGCTCGACAAGGAATGCGCTGACGATATAATCTCGGGAGCTTGCGAATGCCAAATTGAGCGAAGGCAGTTTTGCTTGGCAGCCCAGACAAGAAAACGAGATCCAGGAATGCGAGGAATCTCATGCGCAAACTGATTGCGGCTCTGTTCATCGCCTGCTTCTGCGGCTCACCCGTGTTGGCAAAGGTCGTGGTTTTCTGGCAGGACGGCTTTCCGACGGTGGCGAGCCAGCCCGTTGCGCGGGAGACGCTGGTCAAGGCGTTCGATGGCGTGAACCCAGTTTTCGCTAGCGTAGAAGCGCTGAAAGACCCCAAGGCGTTCGAGGACGTGGAACTTCTCGTGTTGCCGTATGGCTCGGCGTTCCCCGCTGACACATGGGAAACGATTCACGCTTACCTCGCGGGCGGTGGAGATCTGCTTGTGATTGGCGGCCAGCCATTTCGAGTTCCCGTGACTTTGAGTAATGGCAAGTTCGTCCAAGCACCACCGCAGGATGCATACTCCCGGGAAGTGGGTTTCACACGCACTTACGAGATCCCGAAACTCGGGGCAGCGAAATTCTCGTGGAAATTCGGATACGCGTTTCTGCCTGCGACAGAGGTGAAGGCGCGCAGGTTTTTCACGGTCGAAGGCGAAGTGGACGGCCTGGGGTACATGATGAGCGCGGATGGCGACGCAGTGGCTGCGCCGATCGTCGTCGCGGACCACACAGACGTCACCCAGCCGAAGAATGAAATGCTAGGCTCGCGAATCGTCATGCTGGATTTCGACCCCGTCGAAGGCTATTGGGAATCACCCGACGGCGTCTCGCTGATTCGCACGGCGGCAAATTACGCGCGCCAAGGCGCAACGCTCTTCTCGTTGGAAACACTGTTCTCAACCGTGATGCCGGGCGAACCCGCACAGGTTGTCGTCCGTCTCCGCAACGCACGCCGAGAGCGATTGTCTTTGCCGGTGACGGGAAATGTAAAACTCGAACTGCTTTCAGGGAAAACTGTGCTGGATACGGCCACGGTTCCTTGTTTGGGAAGCAAGGTGGATGCGAGCGTGTATTTCAACAAATCGCTGGCGCCGGGATTCTACACGGTTCGCGGCGTGTATGAGGACTCCGGGCAGCCGCGCGAGTTCTATCAAACCGGATACTGGGTCGAAGACAAGAGCTTGCTCGCGTCCGGGCCTGTGTTGGGAGTGAACGGCGATTTCCTGACGAAGGACGGCAAGCCATTTTTCCCCTTCGGCACAAATTATTTCACGACCGACAGGGAGGGCTGGGATTTCGCGGGGCCTCGGAATGCGTGGATGTGGGACTGGGACTTCGAGGATATGGCGAGGCACGGCGTGAACTTCGTGCGCACGGGCGTGTGGATGGGCAACTTCACGTTCGTTCAACCATCGTCCGGCGAGGTGAACGAGCGATTTCTGAGAAACCTGGAGGCTTACCTTCTCTGCGCACGGCGGCATAACATCGCCGTTAACTTCACGTTTTTCGCGTTTGATCCGCAGACGACTCTTCGACGCAATGAAGTCTCCACAATAGAGGGCGCGGGGACGAATCCCTATACGGATCCGGTGTCCATCAGGAATGAGCAGGATTATTTGCTTTCCATCGTCACCCGTTTCAAGGACGTCCCGTGGTTGTGCTGGGATTTGATAAACGAGCCGAGCTTCTCGAATCCGAAACGCCTCTGGAGAGGAAACACGCCCAACGCCGATCCCACGGAGATAGACGCGTGGCACCACTGGCTTCGTGAAAAGTACTCCAGCATCGCCGACCTTGCGGCCGCCTGGTCGGTGACTCCTGAACAACTCCAGGATTTCGACAGCGTCCCGCTGCCGCAACCCGAGGCCCTCGAGCCCGGCCGTAACGACCAACCGGAACAAGTGCGAGCAATCGACTACAACTTGTTCGCTCAGGGCATGTTCATCAAGTGGGTTCGCTCGATGGTGGCGGCAATCCGCTGCACGGGAAGCAAACAACTCATCGATGTCGGACAGGATGAGGGCGGAGTCACAGACCGTGTGTTAAATCAGTTCTACGCAACAGCCGGCGTGTCGTTCACGACGAATCACACCTATTGGCACGATGATGCGCTGCTATGGGATTCGTTCGCTGCAAAACACGTCGGCGTGCCCAATATCGTCGGCGAAACAGGCTACCAGGGCGTCAGGGCTCCCGATGGGACGTGGCGATACAACGAACTCACGGGCTTCCCGCTGCTCGAAAGAAAACTGGCCTTCGGCTTTGCGGCTGCAAACAGTGGAGCGCTGCAGTGGGACTGGGCTGTCGAACCCGATCTTGGAATGAAACGATGCGACGGATCGGCCAAGATTTGGGAAACCATGATGCGCGACATGGGACAGTTCGCCGAGAAAGCCGCGCCCTATGCGACGGGTCTCGTTCAACCGCAGATCGCCATTGTTCTGCCGCAGTCTTACCAGTTTTCCGTATCGAAGCCATACGCGCTTGAAGCGCAGCAGAAATCCGTCCGAGCGCTTTTCCAGTACGCGCGAGATGAAGCGTACGCGGTGGGCGAATACCAGATCGATCTGCTTGGAAACCCAAAGCTGATCATCGTTCCTGCGCCGCTCGCGCTTACCGACACGGCATGGCAAACCATTCTGGAGAAGGTAAAGGCTGGTTCGACACTCTTGGTTTCAGGGCGCTTTGATGACGATTCCCATTTCCGCACGACGAGTAGGCAAAGAGAGATTGGACTGGACTACGAGCCTGGCCTGCTGATGACACGGGACAATCTCTTGAAGTGGCCCGGCGGAGAAGCGCGGCTAATTTTCTCAGGTGACAAGACGACCCATCTCGACCGAGCTTTCTTGCCTGACGGCAGCACTTGGGCTGAAAGGCCACTGGGGAAGGGTTTCATTCTCTTCTCCGCCTTTCCGCTCGAGTTGAATGACAACCTGCAGGCGGTCGGCGATATCTACACGTATGCATCGAAGGTGGCTGGCATCTCGCCAACCTACTCCACGACTCTCAAGGATCCCGGAATTCTGATTTGTCCCACGCGTTTTGCCGATGCGACGCTGTACGTCCTGACTTCGGAATCAAATCAAACGGACGTTTCTTTCCGCGATCAATCCAGCGGAAAGAGTTTTTCAGGGAGTCTCGAACCTAACCGTTCGGCGATGCTGCTCGTCGGAAACGACGGTGCCCTGATCGCTTCCTACAATTGGAGTCAACCCAAACAGTAAGTCTGCGGTCAACTAGCGCGCTCCCTGACGAATAGGTGGAGCGTTGTTTGCCGAACACGCCATCAGCAAGGCGCTTGAGCGCGCCAAGTCCCTGCAAAGCTCATTCGTGGCCACCGTGCTGACGCAGCAAGTCGGCCATCTCTTTGTGACCTGCCTGTTCTGCAAACTGTAGTGCTGTGGTGCCCGCAGCATTCATCGCATTCACGTCGGCTCCATTCGCCAGCAACAACTCGGCGACATCCCTATGGTCGTTTTGCGCCGCAAAGTGCAACGCAGTCTCAAGGTGATCGGTCTTGGCATTCACATCGGCCTTATGGGTCAACAGGAACTCGGCCACATCCATGTGGCCAAACAGTGCTGTCCAATGCAGGGGTGTGCTCCCAAAGGTATCCTTGCGAGATACGAGGTCAGCCTGGTCTCTCACCAGAGCTTCAACCTTTGCCAAGTCACCGTTTCTCGCCGCTTCGTGAATCCCACCGTTGGTATCAACGCAAACGATCTTGTCCGGATCTTTGAGCATTATGATTCTCGCGTTCGCGATGGACGGGCGTTGACGAATGACCGCATTGAAAACACCGACGGGTTCTTGAAGAACCAAATCCCATATCTGAGCCTCCTGAACCGGCATTGTGTGGATGCTGGCACCATTCATCTGGAGAATTACGACGTTCGTGAACCCTCCTGCGCCCATTTCAGCTCCGATAACTGCTTGGAGGGTTCCTTCCAGGACGACTAATCTTCTTGTCTCAGGGAATTCCTTGTAGAAATTCACGTACCCCGCTTCCGAATTCGACTGCAGGGTTCGACCCCACTCATCCTCTTCCGAAGCCTTATGCACAATGCTCTTGGCCTTGTCACCCTTGGGATGCACCGGAGTCCCGCTGACCGAGGCGCTCGCCGTCTTCAGGGCGTCCAGTGTCTTCTGGTCCAGCGTTCCGGTGGATTGCAGGCCGTGGTCCGACTGGAATTTCCTCAGCGCAGTGGCCGTTTTGCTCCCCATAGCTCCATCGGCCACGCCCGGATCGTAACCCAGAGCCCGCAACTCGCTTTGCACCTCTTGAATATGCACTTTTTGTTGAACTGCTTGTTGAGCGACCACGATGTGGCAGACGACAAGACTTCCTACGAAAACGATGGCAGCCAGTTTCAATCGCATACTCAATTCTCCTTGTCTTCCGGCAACTTTACTGCCCATCCGACGCCTGTTAGTCGGTTCATTCATGGCCGCCGTGCTGGCGCAGCAATTCCGCCACGTCCTCCTGGCCGGCAAGGTCTGCAACGCGAAGCGGCGTCCAGCCGTCGCATTCCTTGGCATCGATGTCGGCCTTACTGGCGAGCAGCAGTTCCACCATATCCTTATGCAGAACTGCCCTGTGCAAAGGAGTCTCACCTGAGTTGTCCCGGGCATTCACGTCGGCTCCGCTTGCCAGTAAGAGTTGGGCCACATCCTTGTGATCCGTTTGTGCCGCCCAGTGCAAAGGGGTGCTGCCGCTATCGTCCCGACTGGAAACCAAATCGGGATTGCCTTTCAGCAACGCCTCGACACCTTCCAAGTTGCCCTTCCTCGCCGCATCATGGATCGAGTTGGCGGGGCTCGGAGCGCCGGTCCCCTTGCCGATGGGCGGACAAGTTGATGACGACTTGGTTGCGAAGAAATCCTGGCCACCGTGCTGGCGTAGCATGCTCGCCATGCTGTCGAAGAGAGACCGTTTCCGTGGATCCTCTGTTTTCGCTTGCAAGGTGGCCATCCCCAACGGTGAAAGGCCGCCTCTGTCCACGGCGTTGATGTCGGCTTTGTTCGCTAGCAGCAATTCCACCACGTCCTTCCGGCCGAAGTACACGGCATTAAGCAATGGCGTATCGCCAAAACTGTTGCGAGCATCGACCAGGGCTCCGCGCGCGAGGAGGAGTTTTGCGCCGTCCGTGGACTCACTCCTCGCCGCCCAGTGCAAAGGCGTGTTCCCGTCGCGGTCCTTGGCATTAACATCGGCCCCATTGGCCAGAAGCCAAGCGGCAGAGTCCTTGTGCCCCCACATCTCCGCGAGCAAGTCGGACACTTCGACTTCAGCGCCAAACATAGCCGGCGGAGCCCCGTACGCGGTGAATGACGAGGGCATGTCTGCCTTCCACACTCTGCGCGCAAGCAACTTGTTGTCACCCAGGACTGAGATATCGGCTTTCTCCGCCAAAATGACAAAAACTTGCCCGTCTCTGGAAGAAAGCTCCTGGTACGGCTTGCTTCCATAACTTACGTCTGTAAGACATATGTCGATCGGCTTTTGAACATGCAAATCCACCAGAAGCTGCCGTAATTTCGCCACAGCTTTTGTCGTGGTGTTTGAGTCAGGTTTGCTTGCTGCCGCGGAGAGCATCTCGGCATCTCGAGCCACGTTCCAGCAGTGCCGGTTGTCTTGACCTAGTGCGGACTCGACCGAAGCCAGAGTGAACAGAATGAGGAGCCCAGCAGCAGCGCGGGCGGGAACCGTCGAGTGAAGATATCGACTGAAGAAAGCGCGCATTTCTATGGTTCGTCCTCCTCTTGTGTTCTCAGGGGGCATTGTAGCAACGAACAAGCTCATTCGTGGCCGCCGTGCTGCCCTCCGCCATCTCTGTGTGACCTGCCCTACGGCAAAAAGTAATGCTGTGGTACCCGCAAGTTCATCGCATTCGCGTCGGCTCCATTCGTTAGTTGTAACTCGGCCACGTCCCTATGGTCATCTTGCGCTGCAACATGCAAAGCAGCCTCAACGTGATCGGCCTTGGCATTCACTTCGACTTTGGGTAGCTGAGTTCAGGTTCATCGCAGAGCTGCGGCCGTGGCGAAGTCCGAGTTTGCCCCGGCCGTGTTGCCCTTGGTCCGCTCGGCAGTACCGCGACCTTCGTAGGCATCGGCATAGTTCGGTCGGAGCTGGACGGCTTTGGTGAAGTCCGCGATGGCTCCATCGGTGTCTCCTTTGGAGAGCTTCGATGTGCCGCGCTTGTAGTAAGCCGGTGCAAAATCCGATCCGAATTGAGTTGCTACGCCGGGTGAGAGTTTGCTCGCCAGGTCGTAGTCCTCGATTGCGCCGTCGATATTGCCCTCATCCAGGAACAACTTGCCGCGCCCGCAGTAGGTCAACGCGAATGTTGGATCGAGTTGGGCCGCCTTGGTGAAGTCCGCCATGGCACCCTTTGGGTCATGGTGGGTGGCCTTCGCGAGACCGCGAACGGCATAGGCCTCCACAAAGTCCGGTTTGACCTGGACGGCCTTGGCGAGGTCGTCGAAGGCCCCGGAAGTGTCGCCCAGCATGAGCTTGGCAAGGGCACGGTGCACGTAGGCCCCTGCGAAGTTCGATTGGAGTTCGATGGCTTTGGTGAAATCCTTGATGGCTCCTTTGTAGTCCCCCCGGCCTGCCTTCGAATTGCCGTGGGCAAAATACCCATCGGCTTTGTCACAAAAGGCAGGGGTGGCCAGCGTTAGAACCATGGTCAGGAGCAAGAAGCATCTCATGACCGGGTTCATGGGTTCTCCCATGCCACAATGAGGTAGTTTAGGCTGTCGTCGTCCTTATCTGCAGTGAAGTAGTAGTTCTTTCCCAGGGCGTCGACGTGGAACACGCCGTAGTGGTTGAAACCAAGCGTCTTGACCTTCTCTACAGGCACGCTAAAAGCGTACTTTTGACATTTGTCTTTGGGCGGATCGAAGCTGAGGACTTTCGAATCGAGCTTCAGAACTCCACTGCAATTCAAGTCGCGGTTATTTAGAAGATAGACGGATTGTGGCTCCCACATCTCATCCGGGCCGTGGTGCACTTCATGCGATGAGCGCGGGTTTTTCTTTTCGAAAGTGGCCAGCACGGGATTGATGGCGCCTTTGATCAACTGATTGACGGGGACATAGCCGCTCTGTAGCTCCAAGGCATTCTTGTAGCGGCCTCCGAACCCCGGCATCGCGGTGTCCCTCAATACCTCCTCGCCAGCCTGTGAGTCGAATAGCGAAGCCGTAAGCACGGAGCCCGTTGGAAAAAGTGCATCGACCCGCACGGTGAGGAGCCATCTGGAACCGTCTGCGCGCGCGGAGCCCCCGGTGGCCGCGGCCGAACAACCGGGCGCAGCAATATGGTACCCGCGTGCTTCCAAGGACAGCATCACGAGCGGCCGCATCGGGCGGAGATCCAACGTAGGCGTGGGATCCTTTCTGGCATCAAGCATCGGCATCACGCAGATCTTGTCGATCTGATCGAACTGAAAACCCTGCTTCATGAAGACCGGATGTTTCTCGCCGGCCAATGTTTGCTGGGCAAAAGAGCAAAGAGCCAACAACAAAACGCAAAGCTTGGAATGTCGCACGCCGAGACCCCCTCTCGATTCAGGACCACACCTCCCAAACACCGTGCCGGTCGCTCTGGTCCATCGTTTGTCCTGAGAATCCTATTCCTTGCCACCATTCTGTCGCAGCAGTTCCGCGACGTCCGCATGGCCCTTTTGCACCGCCCAGTGCAAAGGAGTGACGCCATCAATGTCTTTGGCATTGACCTCGGCATGATTGGCGAGGAGCAGTTCCACAACATCCTTGTGGCCCCAAAGTGCTGCCTCGTGCAAGGGTGTCCAGCCCGCGCCGTTCTTGGCGTCAACCTGGGCTTTATTGGCCAAAAGCAATTCCGCTACGTCCCGGTGTCCATTGGCTGCCGCCAAGTGCAAGGGTGTATCGCCGCTGTTGTCTGTGCAGGAAACCAGATCCGGGTTACTTTTGAGCAGCGCCTGGACCTTCGTCAAGTCACCCTGCCGGGCCGCTCTGTGGATCTCGCTTGCATCCGTGGGTGTCTCAGCCTTGAGATCCTGGGTCCTGCGCTGGAGGATGATTTCCGCGACGTCCTTGTGGCCATGAGATTCAGCGAGCGATGAGGGCGTTTCTCCCCTGTTGTTCTTGACATCGGCATCGGCGTGGTTGGCAAGCAGCAGTTCGACTACGTCCTTGTGACCATTGAGCGCCGCTTCGTGCAGAGGAGTTGCGCCCACATTGTTCTTCGCGTTGACGTCGGCTTTGTTATCTAGCAGCAACGCCGCAACATCCTTGTAGCCCTGTAGCGCCGCATTGTGCAAAGGCGTCCAGCCGTTGTTGTTCCTGGCGTTCACGTCAGCTTTGCCGGCCAGCAATAACTCCGCGAGGTCTTTGCGCCCATGAAACGCCGCCATTTGCAAGGGCGTCCACCCTTCGTTGTTCTTGGCATCGACATCTGCCTTGTTTGCGAGTAGTAGTTCGGCCAAGTCCTTTTGGCCATTCAATATCGCCATGTACAAAGGCGTCCAGCCATTGTCGCTCTTTGCATTTACGTCAGCGCCCTTTGCCAGCAGAAATTGAGCCACGTCCATGTGGCCCTCAAACGCTGCATAGTGCAAAGGTGTCGCGCCGTGGCTATCCTTGCTGAAAACCAAGTCTGGATTGCGTTGGACTAGTGCCTGGACCTTTGCCAAGTCGCCCTTCGTTGCGGCGTCATGAATGTTGTCGCTGAAGGCGGGGCGGCTCCAAGCCAACGCGACCAGCAAGACCAGCGCGACAGCGACGAAACGGGAAACTAAGGATTGGCCAGACCGACCAGAATAAGAGCGCGTGTTCATGGTTCCTCCGTCCTCGCAAATCGGGAATCAGCCCTTCGGTGGAGCGAGATTCAAGTCGCTGCTCGTTTCCGGGAAAGTGGCCTTGATGCGTTTGGAGACATTGAAGTAGCTGAACCAAATCGCAAACGAGATGATGGACTGAAAAAGTCCCTTGACTTCCTCAAATCCCACTGCGTCTCGGGTCTCGCCTTCCAGCATCAGCAAAGCGAGAAAAACCCTCAACACCGCCCAAAGCAAGCCAACCACCAAGTAGGTCTTGGCAGTTCGCACGGCTCCCGGCCGCAAACGGCGCAATTTCAATCCCGTATACACGGCGTATGCACCGAGACCGAGGAGGCCTAAAATCTCCAGAACAACGAACTCATCGAGATTGTAATTGCTGCTCCCCAACGCCGAGACGTCCATTGCGCAGGAAATCAACACGAACACCGGCACGATGAAAATCTGCACCACGCAGAAGAAGGCCAGCCAGCCGCTGTATCCGTAATACGGTGAATTTGAATGAGGCGCTACGGGCGGATAAGGATCTCCTTGGGTGGACGGTCCGATTCCAAGAGTCGATCCCAAATTCTCAGTCATATATTCTCCGATCACTGCTCACAGAGCCGCATTGCGTACTGGAAAGAAAAGGCACGGCGACGGCGAAT
>Ga0187770_10002323_pt1 | contig 10615 bp, 8 predicted proteins | sample 0116_SJ02_MP02_2_FD_133154 | JGI IMG/M metagenome (GOLD analysis project Ga0187770, IMG submission 133154) | Tropical peat soil microbial communities from peatlands in Department of Meta, Colombia - 0116_SJ02_MP02_20_MG | ecosystem: Environmental > Terrestrial > Soil > Wetlands > Peat | place... | reverse complement strand
TCAGCGCGCGATCGAGCTGAGCGGCGTCGGCGAGCAGCGTTCCCACGTCGTCGCCCGCCTCGACCCGCAGTTCCACTGAGGCGGCCTCCGCCGTAGGGCGCAGAGCCTCGCCGACCGCTTCCACCAGCGGTCGAACCTCGGTGGGGGCGCAGCAGGTCTTCAGTGCCCCGGACTCGATCTCGCTGAGAGCCAGGAGATCTTCGATCAATCCCAACAAGCGTCGCGAGTTGCGCCCGACCGCGGACACCATCCGTTCCTGGTCCGGGGTCAGGGGCCCGCCATCGCCGTCGTAAAGCATCTCCGTGTAGGCGATGATGCTCGCCATCGGCGTGCGAAGCTCGTGCGAGGCGGTGGCGACGAAACCGTCCTTGAGACGGTCGAGCTCGAGCAGCCGAGAGTTCGCCTCCGCCAGGTGCACGTAATCCTCGGCGTGCGCGAGCGCCGCCCCCATCAGGTTCGCGAGCAGCTCGAGCGTCTCGATGTTGGACTCGCTGAACGCGTGCGGCAGCGGCGCGACAACCTTGAGCACCGCCTGCACGGTCTCCTTGTGGCGCAACGGCACCGCAACCATCGAGCGCGCGCCGAATTGGCGGCACGAGTCACGATCGACCCGCGGGTCGAGCGCGGCGTCCTCGGATGACAGGATGCGCTTCTCGGCGAGGCAAAGACCCGACAGGCTGCACGCACGATCCAGTCGCAGACCGACGAACGAAGCTAGGCTCCCGGCCGCCAGCGCGCACACCATTTCATCGCCGTCGGCAACCTCGACCATGGCTCCCGCCGCGCCCGTCAGGCTCAACGCCCTGGCCGCGATCCGCTCCATCACGGTCTTGCGCTCGTGCCCGGCCGAGGCGATTTCGGCCTGTGTGGCGATTATCGCCCGCGTTCTCGCGTGCTCCATCCGGCGTGCGGTGATGTTCGTCGCGATCACGATGAACCCGGTGACCTCGTCGTCCGGGTTGCGCATCGCGGTGATCGTCGCGGCGACCGGAAGATGACCGCCGTCGCGGCGCACGTACGTCCACTCGCGCGTCTCGGCGATGCCATAGCGCGGAGCCTCGGCGAACACCTCGAAGCTCGGCTCGAGGCCCAGGGCCGCCGCACGCTGGACGACTTCCTGCGTGACGTGCAAGACCTCGAGGCCACGGCGGCCAACCATTTCCCCGGCGTCGTAGCCGAGCATCCGCTCCGCGCCCTCGTTGAACACCGTGATGGTGCCGTCCGAGTCGGTGGCGATGATCGCGTACTCGGTGGCAGCCCGGAGTACGCCGGCGAACAGATCACGCGCCGACCGGGCCCGGCGCTCCGCGTCGCGTAGCGCGGCTGTTTGTTCGCGCAGCGCCATGGCTTTGGCGCGTACATCACTCACCAGCCGGTGCACGCTGATCCCGGTGACGGAGGCGACCGCGACGACCAGCAGCGTTCGCCTCAGCTCGGCCGACGCGAACGCTCCCGCCCCGACCAGCGAGGCCGAGGTCAGCAGCGTGGCCACCAGCACCACCAACGCGGCCGCGAGCTCGGCGCGACCGCCGTATAGCGCAACCCACAGCACCGGCAGCATGAACAACGGCCCGTATCCCGATAGCGGCCCGCCGGCGCTCCAGCGCAGGAGCGCAATGGCCACGAGGCACGCCCACGGCAGCACCAGGCGGAGGACAGGCGGCACCGGTCCGGGTCTGAAGCAGAGCGGCAGTCCGAGCGCGAGGACGGTCAGTCCGGCCGACAGGATGAGCGGGGCGATCTTCGGCGTCGTGCCGAACGCGAACGACAGCACGTAGGCGATGAATGCCACCATCGCGAACGGCGCCAGCCGTCCAGCTATCCGGTCCGAGGACATCAGCGCCCCCATCGGCTCGCGGAGGCCCCAACTTGAACGCTGCACACGCAGGGCCCGCGCTCGCGCGACCGAAGCGGGCCGGGGATTGGTGCTCATCGTCGGGGTCGGTAAGGTGCGGTCACGATAACCGAGGTGGCGACGGCCACAGGAAGAGAAGGCGTCATGTACGTGACCGTTCGGAGCTATTCCGGGCAGGGTGCCTCAGAGCTCTTCGATGTCCTCGCCCAGAGCGATGAGGAAGTGAAGAGCCTCATCAGCAGCGTGCCTGGCTTTGTCAGCTACGCAGCCTTTCGCACCAGCGACGGCGGCGTGGCTGTGACGATCTGCCAAGACAAAAACGGCACGGATGAATCCTCCCGGCGCGCCGCGAAGTGGGTCAGGGAGAACGTCAGCACGACCGGGAGCCCGCCCGTCGTCGTCACGGAGGGGGGCACGGTCCTACTGTTCTAAGGACGTTGTTTATCCGATTGTGCTCGGCGTGGCTGCGATCGCGAGGCTTCGGAGGCCCGTGCTCGCGTCCCGGCGGCGCGGGGGGTGAGCGCTCTTACCGTCCCTGCTGGCGGCGAATTCGGCCGGGTGGTCAGACCCAGCGACCGCGGGTCATCCCGCCCGGTCCGACCCACCCACTACGGCCTCATATCTGATGCCGGTCGCGAATCTCGGAACTGAGAGCCCGGTGGTGACCAATTAGCCGCGCTGTACAAATGAGCGGCGTCGCGCACTACTCATACTCGTAGAACCCGCGCCCGGATTTACGGCCGAGCCTTCCTGAGGCGACCATTCGTTTCAACAGCGGCGGGGGCGCGTACTCATGAGCTTGGAACTCCTCGACGAGCGAGTTGGAGATTGCATAAAGCACGTCGAGTCCTATGAAGTCACAGAGCGTGAGCGGCCCCATCGGGTATCCGCAGCCAAGCTTCATCCCCGTGTCGATGTCCTCGCGCGAGGCAAAGCCTTCTGCGTACATGCGGACGGCCGCCATCAGGTAGGGAATGAGCAGCATGTTGACGATGAAGCCTGACCGGTCCTTCGTCTCGATCGGACGCTTACCGATCTCCTCGACAAACGCCCTTGCCGTGTCGAGAATGCTGGGGCTCGTGTCCAGCGCAACGACGACCTCGACCAGTTTCATAACCGGCACCGGCGAGAAGAAGTGCAATCCCAGCACGCGCTCGGGAGCGCGCACCGCCTGCGCGAGTTCGGCGATCGGAATCGACGACGTGTTCGAGGCGATCATGCAGTCATCGTCCACAACCCCGTCGATCCCGCGCATCACGTCGAGCTTCAGGTCCAGATCCTCGGGCACGGCCTCGATCACGAGATCCGCGCCGGCGATCGCCGCCAGATCGGTCGTCAGCTCGACCCGCTCCCGCGCGGAGGTGGCCAGCGCGGCGTCGAGCTTTCCTCCAGCCACAGCCCGCGCGAGCGAAGACTCGATCTTCCCCCCTGCCCGCCCGATGCTGACCTCGTCTACGTCACGCAGCACGACCGGGATCCCGGCGACGGCCACGGACTCGGCAATCCCGGAACCCATCAGCCCTGCGCCGACGACAGCGACCGACTCGATACCCGATCCGTTACTCACGGTGCCTAGCCTACTCGTTCGCGGATGGTCAGCGGCGCTCGCGGCGCTCGCCCTCTTGGCGCTCCACGTGTTTTCGCTCGAAAGCGCCGAAGCACCACGGCCTCGGCGATCCACGCCATCGAACCGGCGATCTACACGAGAACCACTGATTTGGCTGCTCGTCGGAGGCCCGAGCCGACACCAACGAACTGCGATACCGTGATCCATCCGCAGACGCGGTCGGATCCGGAGGTGGTTGAGAAGGGCGAGCGCTTCCTCGCGCGCCGTCTGCTACGCCGACACAATCTGGAGCGAGCATCCCGACCGCAAGGCCCAAGCGTTTGAGCTCGCTCAGTTGTTCTGCGAGCGGGCCCAGGGCCGTGCCGAGACGCTCTTCAATGAGCTGTGCTCCAATCGCGACGACGCCAATTACGCCGCCGCCCAAGAGGTGCTGGCCGGTCGCTACATCTGGCTCGAGGACGGGATCACTGACCCGTCGGACGATGGACCGAATGATGCCGCTGCTGGTCGCGCCGGCGGCCGCCCGCGACACGGCCGCCTCCTGAACCGACCCGACCACGGTCGGCACGTCCCGTGACTGCAACGGTCGGGCCGGCTCAGCCGTCAGATACAGACGTCACTAATGAATGCGGTGCTCGTGGCCCTCCCACTCGGGCTCACGCAGGACGAACTTCTCCACCTTCCCGGTAGATGTCTTGGGCAACGTCCCGAAAGCGATTTCGCCCGGGCACTTGAAGTGTGCGAGCCGTTCGCGGCAAAAGACGATGATCTCCTCCTGACTCACGACGGCGCCCTCCTTGAGCGTCACGAACGCCTTGGGGCGCTCGCCCCAACGGTCGTCCGGGACCGCCACAACGGCGCATTCGAGCACCGCAGCATGTGCGCTGATCGTTTGCTCGATCTCGATCGAGGAGATGTTCTCGCCGCCTGAGATGATCACGTCCTTCTCTCGGTCGCGTAGCTCGATCGCCCCGTCGGGATGCCACACCGCGAGATCCCCGGAGTGGAACCTACCGCCCCGAAAGGCCTCCTGGGTGGCCTCCTCGTTCGCGAAATAGCCGGTCATCACCGTGTTGCCGCGCATCACGACCTCGCCGACCGTGGTGCCGTCCTGCGGCACATCTTGCATGTCCTTGTCGACGACGCGGATCGCATCCGCCGTCGTATACGACTGGCCCTGGCGCGCCAGCAGACGGGCGCGCTCCTCGGCCGGGAGATCGTTCCAGCCGTCGTGCCACACGCACAGCGTATGCGGTCCGTAGGTCTCTGTGAGCCCGTACACATGCACCGACCGGATGTTGAACTCCTCCAGGCGAGCCAGGAGTGTCGGCGAGGGCGGCGCACCCGCGACCAAGGTGGTGATCTGCCGCGTGAGCCGCGCCGCGGCGGGATGGGTCACGAGGGCGGTCTGCACCGTGGGTGCGGCGTTGTAGTGAGTGACCCCCTCATCGTCGAACAAGCGCCAGACCAGACCGGGATCCACCTGACGCAGGCAGACGTGCGTTCCGCTTGCCGCTGTCACTGCCCACGGGAAGCACCAGCCATTGCAGTGGAACATCGGCAGCGTCCAGAGGTAGACGGGGTGGTGCCCGAGCTCGGCCTCGATGACCTGGCCAAGCGAATTCAGGTACGCGCCGCGGAACGTGTAGACCACACCCTTTGGCTGTCCCGTGGTGCCGGAGGTGTAATTGATCGAAATCGGCTGCTCCTCGTCGAGTAGCAGCGAGGGCACGCCGGCCGGATCGCCCTCCGCGAGCAGCTGCTCGTACGGATCGGTGTCCTGCCCATCGTCGTCGACCCGCACGATCTCTACGCCCGGAGGCGGGTCCGCGACCAGCGACGCGAGCTCGGCGTCCACGAACAACATGCGCGCGGCCGAGTGCTCGAGCATGTGGCGGATCTCCACTGGGCCAAGCCGGGTGTTCAGCGGGACCAAGACGCCGCCTGCCGCCGGCACGCCGTGTAGTAGCTCCAGCAGGGCCGGGATGTTGGGACACAGAGTTGCGACCCGATCGTCCGGCTCCAGCCCATGCTGACGGAGCGCAGACGCGAGGCGGTTCACGCGTTCGCCCAGCTCTCGGTAGGTGTAGCGCCGGTCTAGGTGCACAACCGCGACGCGCTCGGGGTGCACCACGGCGCTGCGGTGGAGGAACGACACGGGATTGAGCTCAGTCCGGCTGACGCCTGTACGGGTCGGCCACGGCGAGGCAACCCCGGTAACCGTGGTATCCATGCGATTCTCCTCGGATCGGCATGCTAGGGAAACCCAGAGCGCTCGTTCCTATGCCAAACGGACCAACACGAACCTCGAGCGCTCATAACTCGAGGCCTATTGTCTGAATCGTCCGACCTCGGGCCATCCGTACCTCGACTCACACGAGCACGTAGTTGCCCGCAGACCCTCGAACCGCGCGGGTCGACATATCCGCTCCCGGCAAGACCATCCAGCAGTAGCCAAGCCGTAAGGGCGGACGTTGTCGTGGTTCGGAAAGCTCCTCGGCGACCGCTCGCCCGTGGCTCAGCTCGCTTCTCCAGTCCCTGCCGGCGGAGGGGTCTGTCCGGCAGTTGGCCGCACCGGTGCCTGTGCTCAATCTCAAGCGCGCAGGCGTCGCCCGGAAGGTGTCAGCAATCAACCGTGCCCGGTTTGCGGAATGTCTGCAGAAGAGATTGTGTCGTGCACGGATGCCGGGATGTCCCGAGAGAGCGATGGTGGCGCTTTCAGCATCAGCGCGGAGTGACAAGAAGAGCCGTGCCGAGCGCCGCTACGGGTTGTAGGTTTGCTTGCTCCTGTGAGTCACCGCCAGAATGCAACGCTCGTCACGAGAGTGTGCGTTTGGTTTCTCACATAAGGAGTGATGTTTTATGGCAATCATCTCTGCACCACCACCGCAGGAGGCTCGCATCGACGGCGCGCAACCGTACGCCACGCTTCCTGAGCTCGAGCAGGCGCCAATGCGGACGACTACCTTGGACTGGGTAATTCCGCGCCGCTCGCTCTAGTTGCGTTCGGAGTCACGGTGTTCATGCTCAGCATGATCAACGCGGACGCAGTCTCGATTCGGACAGCCCCTGTGGTCCTCGGCGTCGCGCTGATGTTCGGCGGGATCGTGCAACTGATCGCCGGGCTGATCCAATTGCGGAGCGGGAACACCTTCTCGGGAGTGCTGTTCTCTGGCTTCGGTGCTTTCTGGATGTCGTACTTCGCGATCGGTCAGTGGTTCTTGAAGGACGTGCCGGCGGTCCAGGCGGGACATGCGGTTGGCCTGTTCTTGTACGCCTTCGGAATCTTCCTCGTCGTGATGCTGGCGACTTCGCTGCGCACCAACATCATCGTGGTGTTGGCGCTGGCGATAGTCGTGGCGGCGGTCTTTCTGCTCGGCGCGGGCTACTACGGGGCCCACACGACCTTGATCCACTGGGGCGGCTACACCGGTCTCGCGGCTGCGGCATGCGCCTTCTATCTGGCCTTGGCGGAGCTGTGCGAGTCCTCCTACGGCCGGGCGCTGCTCCCGGTGTGGCCGCTGTCTAAGTGATGACACAATTCCGTGCCCGGGCGTGCTGGCTCGGCCAGCACGCCCAGACGTGCTCGCAGGGCAACCCTGGGGCCGCGGTAGCTTCAGGCAGCGGCCGATCAGCCCACCTAACGCGACGGGTAGGTCAGCCGCTCGCGCGGCGATCCACGGCAGACGCTGGCGAGGAAGAGTCGACGGTTTCCGGGCCGGCGCGGTCACCGTCTGGCAGGTAGCGGCGATGGGAAGGGGCTGACATCCCGCCCGCCGTTGCGTAAGTGCCGACTACCACCATGTCGGCATGACGAATGTCACGACCGTGCTGGCGCGTCGACGACTGCGGGAGCCAGGCTGCTGCTCCAGGTCTGCGAGCAGCAGGGCGGAGCTCGGGGGACGTGGCCGGAGGATGCGATGACCGGCACACATCGCATCGTAAGACTAGATACCTTGGCATCGATGGCCGACGATCGAAGGATCGCGCTGTCCGAGCTGGTTGGCGCGTTGTCGAGCGCGCTCGACGTCGCCGAGGGGGAGCCCCCGGGACACGCCGAACGGTCGTGCCTTATCGGCATGCGGTTGGCCGACCAGATAGAGCTCGTTGGTGAGGCTCGGTCGGATCTGTTCTACGCCCTGTTGCTCAAGGACGCCGGCTGCTCGGCGAACGCCGCGCACATGTCGGCGCTCTTCGGCGCCGACGACCAGGTCGCGAAACGGACATCGAAGCTCGTCGACTGGTCGCGTCCACTGGCGGCGTTCAGGTGGTCGGTGAGGACCGTCGCGCCCGATGGATCGCTGATGGCCCGCCTCGATCGCCTGCGCGCGATCCGCGACGAAGGCCAGGTGACCAAGTCCCTGATGCTCGCGCGCTGTCACCGGGGCGCCGAGATCGCGTTGAAGCTTGGGTTCTCCGAGGCAACCGCGGGGGCGATTCGCGGACTGGACGAGCATTGGGACGGGCGCGGCCAACCGTACGGCTTGAGCGGCACCGAAATCCCGCTGGGGGCTCGGATCCTTTGCCTGTCGCAGACGGTCGAGGTCTTTCAATCCTCGCGCGGTGTCGGCGCCGCGTGTCGCGTCGCGGTGAAGCGCCGCGGGCAGTGGTTCGATCCCGAGCTCGTCGACGCGCTGGCGGCCTTCCGTCACGACCAGGACTTCTGGGACTCCCTCACCGAGCTGGACGTGTCCGCGGTGGAGCCGCCCGGCCGCGTGATGACCGCCGACGAGAGCCGGATCGATCTGGTCGCCGACGGCTTCGCCGCGGTGATCGACGCGAAGTCACCGTGGACCCACGACCACTCCGAGCGCGTAGCCGCGATCTCTACCGGGATGGCGAAGGTGCTTGGCTTCGACGAGCCCGCCGTGCGCGACCTTCGGCGCGCGGCCCTGCTGCACGACATCGGCAAGCTTTCGATCTCCAACCGGATTCTCGACAAGCCGGGGCCGCTGACCGACCCCGAGCGCGTCAAGTTCCAAGAGCACCCGCTGCTGGGCGAGCGGATTCTCGGGCGGGTGCCCGGGTTCGGCTCGCTCGCCGCGGTCGCGAGTGCCCACCACGAACGGCTCGACGGAGGCGGCTACCCACGTGGCCTGGCCGCCGACAAGCTCACGATGCCGATGCGAGTCCTCGCCGTCGCCGATGTCTACGAGGCGCTGATCTCCGAGCGCCCGTACCGCCCCGCACACACCCCGGAACGGGCCCTCGAAATGATCCGCGCCGACGTGCCGCTGCGCCTCGATGCCGACGCATTCGAGGCACTGACAGCACTGCTCGACGAGACGGAAACTAGATTTGCCAGACCCCCTTCGCCCACTCGCCGGGGCTAGGCGGTGCCCGGCGTTCGCCGGGATCCTCGCCGCGTCCCGCGCCGTGCTCGAAAGACCACTCGGCGGCCGACGGGTGGGCAGCTTGCGCACGCCCGATGATCCCGTGTAAAACACCCAGGACGTGGCTCGCTCCCAGCTCCATACCCTGCTCGAGGGAGGCGCCTTCTTCGAGAGCCCCCGATGGCACGACGGCCGGTGGTGGGTGTCAGACTTCTACCGCCACCTAGTGCTTTCAGTCAGCGCAAGTGGTGAGCCGCGCGAGGTGCTCGAGGTGGAGGAGCAGCCGTCTGGGCTTGGGTGGATGCCGGACGGGTCGATGCTGGTGGTGTCGATGCGCGATCATCGAATCTTGCGCTGGTCGGCCGAGTCGGGTGTCCGCGAGCACGCGGACGTCAGTGACTACTGCGGCGGCCACCTGAACGACATGGTGGTCGACAGGCACGGACGCGCGTACGTGGGCAACTTCGGCTTCGACCTTATGGGCGGCGGCGATCCGGCTCCGGCCAGCTTGATCCGGGTCGACCCAGACGGCTCCGCGTCGATTGCCGCCGAGGACATGCTCTTCCCGAACGGCTCGGTGATTACGCCGGACGGCGAGACGCTGATCGTCGGGGAAACCGCCGGCGCTCGCTACACGTGCTTCACGATTAATGACGACGGCTCGCTCAGCGACCGCCGCGTGTGGGCGCAGATCGCACCGACGCCGGAGATCACGACCCTTGCGGAGACCCTGAGCAAGCTCCAGTTCGGGCCGGATGGCTGCGGACTGGACGCGGAGAACCACATCTGGTCCGCGGACGAGGTGAACGCACGCTGCGTCCGGATCGCGCCCGGCGGCGAGATCGTCGACGAGATCAAGGCTCCCGACGGGCTCGACTTCTTCGCTTGCATGCTCGGCGGCGAGGACGGCCGGACGCTGCTCATGTGCGCCGCACCGGACTTCGCCGAGGACAAGCGCACGGGAGCCCGCGATGCGGTCCTGCTGACGACCACGGTCGACGTTCCCCACGGCGGGCTGCCGTAACGGCTAACTAACGGCTGACTCACTTCCCCCGGACCACCGCAGCGTCTGATCGTATTTGCTGCGGGCACCTAGCTCGCGGGCCGTCTCGTCCGCGCTGAGATCGTTGTTGACGAAACGCTCGACGGTGCTGAGGACGACATCGCCTCCCGGCCGCCGGCCACAACCGCGCCGGTAACGCCCGATGGTCACTACGGCCGGCCAGCGTTGCGAACGTGTGTTCCGGTGCGGGCTAGACTTCATGTCATGTCGCTCGTTGTCCAACCCTCGCTGTTTGCCTCTTCGGGGGACCTCGGCCTCGCCGACCTCGGCGCGGCCGTGGAGCGCCGGCTGCTCTCCGATGGCGCCTGGATTGACCTGCGGCTGGGGTTCGTCACCGCCGCTGACGAACTGTTCAACGCGCTGGTCAGCAGTGTGCCGTGGCATGAGGAGCGGATGCACATGTACGACAGCACCGTGCGGGTCCCGCGGCTCCTCGCCCGGTACGCGCAGGGCGAGGCGCTGCCCCATCCGGTGCTCGACGAGGCCCTCTCGGCGCTGAACGCCCACTACTTCGAGGAGCTGGGCGAGGCGTTCGTGAGTGCCGGGCTATGTCTGTACCGCGACGGCAGCGACAGCGTCGCCTGGCACGGGGACCGCATCGCCCGTGAGAGCCCAAGCGACACGATGGTGGCGATCCTCTCGCTTGGCGCCAGCCGAGCGTTCGCGCTACGGCCGAAGTCGGGCGGCCCTGGGCTGCACCTTCAGGTCGGGCACGGGGACCTGCTCGTGATGGGCGGAAGCTGCCAGCGAACCTGGCTGCACGCGATCCCCAAGACCACGCGCTGCCTGGGCGCGCG
>Ga0187770_10002322_pt1 | contig 10616 bp, 5 predicted proteins | sample 0116_SJ02_MP02_2_FD_133154 | JGI IMG/M metagenome (GOLD analysis project Ga0187770, IMG submission 133154) | Tropical peat soil microbial communities from peatlands in Department of Meta, Colombia - 0116_SJ02_MP02_20_MG | ecosystem: Environmental > Terrestrial > Soil > Wetlands > Peat | place... | reverse complement strand
GTGGCGGAGCTGGCCTATCTGGACCTGACCGAGGCCGAGCTGGAGACCTACCGCGCGCAAATCGATGAGATTCTGGAGTATATCGGGAAGCTGAACGAGCTGGACACGTCGAAAGTCGAGCCGATGGCGCAAGTCTTGAGTGAGCAGCAGACTGTCGATGCCACCTTGCGCGAGGATCTCGTGGTGCCGTGCGCGGTGGCGGAAGACGTGTTGCAACATGCGCCGGATCCCGAGCCGCCGTATTTCCGGGTGCCCAAGGTCATCGAAAGGTAGTCAGTTTTCCGTGCTCAGTTGTCAGTGAAGAAAGAACTCTGAAACGAAGAGCTCCGTTGAGGTTGTAGGCTAGCACTCGGCCTCCTTCTTTTACTGAAAGCTGAACACTGAGGACTGACAACTGAACACAAAATGACAACGAATTGGACCATCGACGGAGTTAACGAAGCGCTGGCGGCGAAGAAGATTTCGGCGCGGGAGCTGGCAGCAGAGTTTTACAAGCGAATTGAGGCACAGAATCCTGAGCTGAATGCGTATCTTGCGCTGACGCCGGAGCGCGCTCGGCGGCAGGCGGACAAAATCGACGAACTTGTGGCGGCAGGGAGCCCCTTGCCGCCACTCGCGGGCGTGCCGGTTGCAATTAAAGACGTGATCAGCACGCGCGGCACGAATACGACGTGCGGGTCGAAGATTTTAGAGAACTACATTCCCCCTTACGACGCGACCGCAGTCGAGCGGCTGGAAGCTGCCGGGGCCGTCATTCTCGGCAAAACCAATTGCGACGAGTTCGCCATGGGCAGCTCGAACGAGAATTCAGCGTACGGGCCGGTGAAAAACCCGAATGCGCTGGAGAGGGTGCCGGGAGGATCGAGCGGCGGGTCGGCAGCCGCTGTCGCGGCGGGCTTGGCCGTGGCCTCTTTGGGAACGGACACGGGCGGCTCGATTCGGCAACCGGGGTCGTTTTGCGGAATCCCCGCGATGATGGGGAGCTATGGACGCGTTTCGCGTTACGGGTTGATAGCCTTTGCCTCTTCGCTGGACCGGATTGGCCCCTTTGCGAACAAAGTGAAAGACGTTGCGGCAATTCTACGCACGATTGCCGGCCGAGACCCGCATGATTCGACCTCGACAACGGTTCCCGTGCCGGATTATTGCGCCGAACTGGGAAAACCGGTGAAGGGCCTGCGCCTGGGAATCCCGAAGGACTATTTCGGCGCAGGCATGGACGACGGAGTCCGGCAAAAAATCGAAGCTGGCATCGCGCTGTTCCAAAAATTGGGCTGCGACCTGGTGGACATCCGCATGCCGCACACGGATTACGCGATCGCGGCGTATTACATCATTGCAACGGCGGAGGCGAGCTCGAACTTAGCGCGGTATGACGGCGTGCGGTATGGCCTCCGAGTTGAAGACGAATCGCTGCTGGCGATGTACCGGAAGACGCGTGGGGCGGGATTCGGGCCCGAAGTGAAACGGCGGATCGTGTTAGGCACTTACGTGCTGTCAGCGGGCTACTATGACGCTTACTATTTGAAGGGGCAGAAGGTACGCGGACTAATTGCGCAGGACTTTCGCGACGCGTTCACGAAGGTGGATGCGATTCTGACGCCGACGTCGCCCGTGCCACCCTTTCAACTGGGCGAGCGAACGAGCGACCCCCTCCAGATGTATCTTGCTGATATATATACGGTTACGGGATCTTTGGCGGGCGTTCCGGGAATGTCTGTGCCCTGCGGTAAAATCTGCGGGAAGCTACCGGTGGGGCTGCAAATCTTTGGGCCCGCGTTTGGCGAGGCCAAGGTCCTGCAACTGGCGGACGCTTTTGAACGGGCAGGTGGAGCAGAAGTTTGAGTTACCGCTGACGTGCGATTGAGATTGTGCCACCCCTTCAGACCATCACCGAAAACCTAGCACGCGCGCAGAAAGAATTTTTGTCCGCCGCCGATGCGATCCCCGCGGAACGTTGGCATGTGAGCCCGGGCGAAGGCAGATGGTCCGCTTGCCAAGTAGCAGCCCATTTGATCATGGTGGAGCGCACCATCCTTCGTGGAACAGATAAACTTCTGCAGAAGCCCCCGCAGTCCTTGCCCTTTTTCAAGCGGTTGCATATGCCGATGGCTTTGGTGGAATCTCGGTTGATCAAGCTCAAGAGTCCGATTCCACTCGATCTGGAAATGGTCGCACCAAAAGAAGAGATGCTGGCGCAACTGAGGGAAGTGCGAGGCCGCAGTTTGTCTTTCTTGGAGGAAACCAAAGGGCGGGACCTTAGCAAATACCACATGCCGCATCCCTTTCTAGGGGTGTTAAACGGGTATGAATGGTTCCAGATGATCGCCTCGCATCAGTTGCGACACACCAAGCAGATCCGAGAAATTGCCACGGCTCTAACGAAAATCGCCCTACCGAAAACCGTAACAAGTTTGCAAAAGTAGAACATTTTTACCGCTTCGAGCGTGTTTGCTTTCCTTTCGTACTAGCCAAACGTACAGTGCAAAAGCGTGAGCAAACGCCGATTTTCCGGGGCTTTAGAAAGAAAGTACTAGGTGAAAGGTTCCTGGCCTAAAGAACGGAACTACTATTGCTCTGGATTCGTAGGAACAAATAAGATGCAACCTGCATCTAATTGTAGTAGCGGAGCAGCTGAGTGGTCCCGGGAGCAAGGCCATGGTTACCGTGAAATCGAGCCAGAAAATTTTCACCGATTCGGAAGTCGCCACTTTGACGGGGATTTGTGTCGAGCACCTGCACAATTTCGCCAAAAGCCGTCACCTGGGATTCATCGCTCGCGCGGCAGAAGCCGCGGGGATTAATGCGGACCAGTGGCTCTTCACGCTTTCTGACCTGATGATTCTGGTCACGCTTTTCCCGAAGTGCACACATTAAGCCTGTAAAATTAGTTTGAGATTGTAATGGCTCTCCAGTTTTGGAGAGCCATTCGTGTTTTTGGGGAGTCAATCAAGGTTGCGGGCGTGGAAGACACGGGCGTATGCTCGCATTTGGGGCAGTAAAAGGCGCATGGGCTTGCATCAAATCATTAAGAGTGTCGCAAAAGGACGTTTCCAGGAGATGTTCCGAATTCCCACAATTGCCGGTAGCGCTTTCCTGCTCGCCATAGCCGGCGCGGCAGGCCAAGGCTCCTCCCCAAACCCCGGTGCTTCCCCAAGCCAACAAAGCGGGACGCAGACACAGACTGCGGAGAAGTCTACACCGGAGAACAAATACGCCCTGCCGCGCGGGAAGAAGCTGATCTTGAAAGACGGCACCTACCAATTGGTGCGCAATTACGAGCGAAATGGCGACCGGGTCCGCTACTTCAGCTCGGAACGTGGTGATTGGGAGGAGATTCCCGCATCGCTAGTGGATTGGGACGCTACGGCCAAAGCGGAAGCGGCGGCAGCCACCGAAGACGATGCTGTTGCAAAGAAAATCCACAAGCAAGAGCAAGAACAGCAAATTGTGACCGTGATGGACGTCGATGCGAGTCTCCAAGTGGCCCCTGGCGTCTTCTTGCCCCCTGGCGAAGGAATGTTTGTGATCAACGGGAAAAGCGTGACGCAGCTCGAGCAGGCCGGGGCTCAGGTCAGGACAGATAAGAAGCAGTTTCTCAAGCAAGTTTTGTCGCCGATTCCGATTGTTCGGGGCAAGCAGAATATAGAAATCCCGGGTGGACACGCCAAGGTGCGCGTGACTAACGCGCAGGCCGAGTTTTATCTGCGCGAGGCGCCGCCCGACCCGGACCGCACGACTCCCATTGTGCATAGCAGCCGCCCCGGTGAATCGGGGCCGGAAGTCGAGTTGGTTCGAGCCACGGTCAAGGGGGACAAACGGCAATTGGAATCAATCATGAGCCTGTTCGGCGAGCAGCTGGAGGAGAAACGCACAACGATCTCTCTGCAAAGATGGGAAATCGCGCCAACCGTGTATCGATTCACGCTGAGCGAGCCGCTCCCTGCAGGCGAATACGCGTTAGCGGAAATCCTGCCGGATGGAATGAACCTGTTTGTCTGGGACTTCGGCGTGGACACATCGTCTACGGCGAAAGCTCCGGCTTCCGCGAACAAAAGCCAGTAATTTCATCCGCAACAGCCCAATTGAAAATGAATAGCCCGCTGGTGGGACACTTCCATGTGGATTCTTAAGTGTGGTGGGTTTCGGCGGGGGCAGCTAGGGTTTCGCGGAAAAGAGTAAGAACGTCGGAGATGCGAAAGGGCTTTTGTAAAAACCCAGGCTCTTCCGGAGCCGCGATTCCTTGCGAAGATTCCATTAGATCGCCGGTCATGTAAATGACCGTGGGCTTCTGGGCCCCAGCGGATTGGAGAATGCGGGCGGCAGCTTCGCGGCCGTCCACAAAGAACCCTCCGGAAGAAAGGTGCAAATCGCAGAGGAATAAATCGTAGGCGGATTTCCGCACACAGGCGAGAGCCTCTTCTTCAGTAGCCGCGGAATAGACGCGTAAGCCGTGAGCCGCCAGACCCTCGTGCAGAAGCATGCGGATGCTTTCCTCATCGTCGAGCACGAGGACGCTGCGCCCGCGGAGGGGCTCCGTCGCTGGCGGCACCGGCGGCGAGGGGATTTGCCCGGTTTCTGGAGGAACGAGTGGGGACTCCGGCGCTTCTGCAGGGGCAATCGGCAAATAAACGGTAAAAGCCGACCCTCCCGCCGGGAGAGACTCGGCTTCGATCGTTCCGCCATGTTCACGAATGATGGACATGCAGATGCTGAGGCCGAGACCAGTGCCGCCGCCAGGACGCTTGGTGGTATAGAAGGGATCGAAGATGCGCGGAAGCGCGTCCGGCCGAATGCCGACGCCATCGTCCTGAAAAGCCACCGTCACGCGATCGCCCGTCTTTCCCAGCCGAATCTGGAGACGCCCCGAATCCCGGACCTCGCGAATGGCTTGCTCCGCATTGGTAACAAGATTGAGGAAAACCTGGATCAATTGATTGGCGTCGCCGATGACTCCAGGGAAGTCCGGCTGTGGGTGGAAATCCACTTCGATGGCATTGCGCCGCAGGGAATGCTCGTGCAATTGGAGCGTGCGCTCGACGAGATTGCTGACATCGAGCGGCCTCTTCTGAGGAGAAGCCGGACGAGAAAATTCGAGGAGGTTTTGGACGATGCGGGCGGCCCGCCGGGCTTGGCGGTGAGTGAGCTCGAGCTGGCGTTTCGTGGACTCATCGCCCGACACACGTTCGCGCAGAAGCTCAGTGACGCCCAGAATTGCGGTCAGCGGATTGTTGAGTTCGTGAGCGACCCCGGCCAGCATCTGCCCCATAGCCGCGAGTTTCTCGGCCTGGATGAGCTGCTCCTCGAGGCGCTTGATATCAGTAACGTCGCGGCCGGAAAGCACCACGCCTTCGATATTGCCCCGTTCGTCGGAAAGCGGGCTGAAGTTGAAGAGAATGCGGCGCCAGTCTCCCTGCTTGTGGCGGACGCGCAGCTCCAAGGATGCAAAGTTCTGTTTGCCTGAAAGGATGTCATTGTAAACGGAAAGAGCCGCGGGCAAATCCTCAGGATGGGTTCGGCCGCCAAACTCCATGTGTCGTGCTTCTTCGAGAGTGTAGCCCAAGACCTCATAACAACGGGGACTGACGAAAGTGTAGTGAGAGGCGGTATCCAGAACAAGGATGAGGTCGGGGAAGTTATCGACGAGGCGGCGGGCAAATTCCTGCTGCTGGTGAAGGCGCCGTTCCATCTCGCGGCGCTCGGTGATATCGACAACGGCGCCCTGATAGCGGACAACTTTCCCGGTGTTGTCCCGAACCGCCGCGGCGGAGTTCAGACAAACGATGGAGTTCCCGTCTTTCCGCAGGAGGGTGACTTCCCGGCCTTGAATCATCGGATAGCGTTCGACTTGCTCCTTCAAGGCCCTACGCTCGGCAGGGTCGACCAGGATTTCGGGAACCTGGCACTTGAGCAATTCCTCCTTTGACTCATAGCCAAGCATCCGGACCAAAGCCGGATTCGCGTCCAGAATCTTGCCTTCCGGTGTCGCGATGTAGATGCCTTCCTGAAGCGTTTCAAAAAGTTCGGTAAAACGCGTTTCGTTCCTGCGGAGGGCGGAAACATCACGGGCGAGAACGGTTACGCCCTGGACCATGTTATCCCGGAGCATGGCGTGAGCCACGCAATCAAAATAGAAGGGGGAAACCTGGTTCTTCAAACGGACCTGGACGACTCCGGTCCAATGGCGCTGCTCGAGGAAACGAGGCATGGCGCGTTCCACCAAGTCCTGCCCCTGACCGTTATTTTCTTGAACGAATTCGGCGATGGACTTTCCGATCACCTGCCCGAAAGGAGCCTGCACCAGATCGGAGAAGCTGCGATTGGCGGCGCGGATTTTTCCATCCAGGGTGACGGCCAGGAGGACGTCGTCGAAGGAATCAATCAGGTCCCGGTAGCCCTGTTGGGAACGGGAAATCATGTCGAAAAGCTGGTCGAGCTGCTTTTCGCTCGGCGGCTGCGCGTCGCGCTCCTCCAGGCCTCGGATGAGTCCACGAAGCTCGGAAATCTCCTGAGTCTTTCTCCAGAGATACAGGCTGAAAAGCGCCACCAAGACCACTAAGCCGATGGGCAGTGCCTCGAAGCGATGAGCGAGAGAACGGATCGAGCCCCAAGAGGTCCACGCGTAGGCAAAGACAAGCAAGAAAAGCACAACAAACGTGAGTTTCCACAGCTCGTTTTGTCGTCTCTCGAACTGATCCAGTTGGGACGAAATGGTGGGGCGGCGGTCACCACCTGAGGGTGATCCGCCAGCGTCCCGCGAACCGCGTTGTACGTTATCGGGCATCGTCAGAGACACTACGTCATGGATCAGACCTGTATCCGGCTGCAAATGGGCACTCTTTAGATTCTAAGAACTCTGGTGGGAGTTCAGCAATGAAGGCAATACCGCAGGGTTCCTGCCAGATACCTGTACAGCATACGGTCTAGATGGCAACGGCGTCCCGACTTGTGCCGGAACGCCGTTTAGTTCGAGTTCAGCCGGAGTTTGCCGCAAAAGGGGCGGTCACTCTTAACCTTCGGTAGCAGCGTCGGCTTCCGTATCCTTCTGCAGGAAGTCCAGAGCAGCGGCTTCCTCGGCGGTAAGCTCGGCAGCCTCAGGAATCTCCTCGACGGGAGCAGGCGCCGGCATCTCCGTCAGCAACTGAATGCCACGGTAGTGCTCAAGGCCCGTTCCAGCAGGAATCAGGCGGCCCATGATGACGTTTTCCTTGAGGCCGCGGAGATAGTCCACCTTGCCGGCCACGGCGGCTTCGGTGAGGACGCGCGTGGTCTCCTGGAAGCTGGCGGCCGAGATGAACGAGTCGGTCGAGAGCGACGCCTTGGTGATGCCAAGGAGCAACGGGCGGCCCGTCGCCGGACGTCCGCCATTGCCGATCACGCGGTCGTTCTCCTCGCGGAAGCGGAACTTATCCACTTGCTCCTCGAGGAGGAACGTGGTGTCGCCCACGTCTTCGACTTTGACCCAGCGCATCATCTGGCGCGCGATGGTCTCGATGTGCTTGTCGTTGATATTCACGCCCTGGAGCCGGTAAACCTCCTGAATGGCGTTGACGAGGTACGCCTGTGTGAACTTTTCGCCGAGCACCGCGAGCAAGTCGTGCAGGTTGAGCGGGCCGTCGATCAGCGCTTCGCCAGCCTTGACATGGTCGCCTTCCTGAACGTTGATATGCACGCCGCGCGGGATGGAGTATTCCTTGGTGGTCTTGCCATCTTCGCTCTCGACGTAGATTTTGCGCATACCCTTGGCGATTTCGCCGTAGCGGACCGCGCCGTCGATTTCGCTGATAACGGCGGGGTCCTTGGGCTTGCGGGTCTCGAAGAGCTCGACGACGCGCGGGAGACCACCGGTGATATCCTTGGTCTTGGTGGTTTCGCGCGGAATCTTCGCGAGCACGTCGCCGGCTTGCACCGCATCGCCGTCCTTGACCATCAAGTGGGCGCGGGAAGGCATGAGGTACTTCTTGCGAACCTTGCCGGAAGAATCGCGAACAAGAATCGCCGGCTGATGCTTTTCATCCCCAGGCGGCAGAGTGACCACGTCCTGCGAGAGGCCGGTTACTTCGTCCACCTGCTCTTCGATCGTCAAGCCGGGACGCAGGTCGTCAAACTTCACGTCGCCGGCGGTTTCCGTGAGGATCGAGAACGTAAACGGATCCCATTCCGCCAGGATCTGGCCGTGAGTAACGTGTTCGCCGTTTTGCACGCGGAGGCGCGCCCCGTACACGACGTGGTAGCGCTCCTTTTCGCGGCCCTTTTCATCGACGATGGCGATGAGGCCGGAGCGATTCATGGCGATGGAGGTGCCGCCGCGGCCCTCAACGAACTTGAGGTCCACGAACTTGACCACGCCGTTGTTGCGCGCTTCGAGCGTAGAGCGCTCGGAAACGCGCGTGGCAGTTCCGCCGATGTGGAACGTACGCATGGTGAGCTGCGTGCCCGGTTCGCCGATGGACTGCGCGGCGATAACTCCGACGGCTTCGCCAAGTTCGACCATGCGGCCGGTGGCGAGGTTGCGCCCATAGCACAACGCGCAAACGCCGCGCCGCGATTCGCAAGTGAGCACGGAGCGGATGCGCACGCGCTCGATACCTGCAGCCTGCACTTGGTTGGCAAGCTCCTCGGTGATTTCCTGGTTCACGTCGACAATGACGGTGCCCTCAAAGTCCTTAATTTTATCGAGGGAGACGCGGCCAACGATGCGGTCGCGAAGCGGCTCGACTTCCACGCCGGCTTCGACAATTGGCTCGACGTAGATTCCGTCGTTGGTGCCGCAGTCATTTTCGTTGATGATGACATCTTGAGCCACGTCCACCAGGCGGCGGGTCAGGTAGCCGGAATCGGCGGTTTTCAGCGCTGTATCGGCCAAGCCCTTGCGCGCGCCGTGCGTGGAGATGAAGTATTCCAGCACCGTTAGGCCTTCGCGGAAGTTGGAAGTGATGGGCGTTTCAATGACCTCGCTGGAGGGCTTGGCCATCAAGCCGCGCATGCCGGAGAGCTGGCGAATCTGCTGTTTCGAGCCGCGGGCTCCGGAGTCGGCCATGACGTAAACGGGGTTGATGTTGCCTTCCTTGTCCTGCCCTTCGAGGGCTTTGAACATTTCGTCGGCAACTTTTTCGGTGACGTCGCCCCAGATGGCAATGACTTTGTTGTAGCGCTCGCCGTTGGTGATCGCGCCATCGAGGTATTGCTGCTGGACCTTGACGCCCTCTTTTTCGGCGGTGTCCACGAGCTTGTACTTGTCGCTCGGGATGAACATGTCATCGATGCCGATGGAGATGCCGGACTTGGTCGCGTAAGTAAAGCCCAGCGCCTTCAAATGATCGAGCAGGACGACTGTGTCCGTGAGGCCAAACCGCAAATAGGCGTAGTAAACAAGCTGCTGAATACCCTTCTTTTTCAGCAGGCCGTTCACGAACGGAAACTTCGTTGGCAAGTGCGAATTGAAAATGACGCGGCCGACCGTGGTCTGGATGAACTGGCGCTCCATCCTCACCGGTTCGGTATGGGTCACGTCCTGGTTGTCGTACGCGGTGGTGAGGTCGATGACTTCACCCGTATAGCGCAAGCGAATCGGCGTAAGCAGTTCGACTTCGCCCGCTTCGAGCGCAAGGAGCACGTCTTCGGTCGAACCAAACACGCGGCCTTCGCCCTTGGCGCCGGGCTTGTTCTTGGTCAGGTAATAGATGCCCAGAACCATGTCCTGCGACGGCACTGCGAGCGGCAAACCATGCGCGGGAGAAAGAATGTTGCGCGAGCTGAGCATCAGCACCGACGCTTCGACCTGAGATTCCGGCGAAAGCGGAATGTGCACGGCCATCTGGTCGCCGTCGAAGTCCGCGTTGAATGCGGTGCAGACCAGCGGGTGGATTCGAATGGCTTTGCCTTCGACAAGCGTCGGCTCGAACGCTTGAATGCCGAGGCGGTGCAGGGTGGGAGCGCGGTTCAGAAGAACCGGATGCTCGCGAATCACGTCTTCGAGAATGTCCCAAACCACGGATTCCTGCTGTTCGACCATTTCTTTGGCTTGCTTGATGGTGGTGCAGTGGCCCTGCGCTTCGAGCTTGTGATAGATGAACGGCTTGAAAAGCTCGAGCGCCATTTTCTTCGGCAAACCGCACTGATTGAGCTTCAGTTCCGGGCCAACCACGATGACGGAGCGCCCGGAGTAGTCTACGCGCTTGCCGAGCAAGTTCTGGCGGAAACGGCCCTGCTTGCCCTTAAGCGTGTCGGACAAGGACTTGAGCGGGCGATTGTTGGTGCCGCGCAGCACGCGGCCGCGGCGGCCGTTGTCAAAGAGCGCGTCAACGGCTTCCTGGAGCATGCGCTTCTCGTTGCGCACGATCACGTCGGGAGCGTGCAATTCCATGAGCTTCTTCAGCCGGTTGTTGCGGTTGATGACGCGACGATAAAGATCGTTCAGATCGGAAGTGGCGAAGCGGCCGCCGTCCAGAGGCACGAGCGGACGCAACTCCGGCGGAAGCACCGGAATCACGTCGAGAATCATCCACTCCGGCTTGTTGCCGCTCTTGCGGAACGCTTCCAGCACTTTCAGGCGCTTGGCGTACTTGATGCGCTTCTGAAGCGACGGATCGACCTTCATCTTCTCGCGGAGCTCG
>Ga0187770_10002321_pt1 | contig 10628 bp, 10 predicted proteins | sample 0116_SJ02_MP02_2_FD_133154 | JGI IMG/M metagenome (GOLD analysis project Ga0187770, IMG submission 133154) | Tropical peat soil microbial communities from peatlands in Department of Meta, Colombia - 0116_SJ02_MP02_20_MG | ecosystem: Environmental > Terrestrial > Soil > Wetlands > Peat | place... | reverse complement strand
CTCGTCGAGAATTGCCAGCACCTCGCCCCAGGGCCACGTCCAGTCCACGGGTCGGGGCATCGGCCCGTTGGCGTCTTCGGCCAATTCGACATATCGGCGCGCATCGCGAACATACGGCTCTCGCAATGCCGGTCCGCCGGGATGCGGAAGGATTTGGTCTACGCCGCGCCCGAGCATGACGTCGCCACCGAGCAGTACCGTCAGGACATCAGCTTCGCCGCTCACGCCGGACCACCGCCGTCCACAGCCAACCACCGACATCGCACGCCAGGGCACAAACACGTCAACAAAGGTCTGCCCGAAGGCAGATCCCCGTCTTCTGACGGTGGGTCAAGCAGGCCTTTGCGGAGGCCTCGCCCAAACATGGGCTCTGCTGCACTTCGGGCAGATCACCGGGTTTGTCCCGGTACTGGCTAGCATCCCACCCCACCTTACGGCGCTTCGACGGCCGAAGGTCCTCAACGCATCGGCCCAAAGTCACATCCACACCAACGAGATGCCCACGGTGGCGCCTCGGGCGACGTGTTTGGATAGCGATATGCCTGACATGGAATCTGAACCTCTGGAACGCGTTGTGAGCGCCACGCGCGTAATGGCGGCCAGCGCCGCGCGGATTTTCGAACTGATCGCCGACCCGTCCCGCCAGCCGAGCTGGGACGGCAATGACAACCTCGCCTCGTCTCCTGCGGGGCAGCGCGTCCGCCAGGTCGGGGACGTGTTCACAACGACATTGACCACAGGTGCCGTGCGGGAGAATCACGTCGTGGAATTCATCGAGGGCAGCAAGATCGCCTGGCAGCCGGCAGAACGCGGAAAGCAGCCGCCAGGCCACCTATGGCGCTGGGAACTCAACCCGGTGAATCCCGAACTCACCAGCGTGACCCACACCTACGACTGGACGGCGCTGACGGACACCACTCGGCTGGCCCGTGCTCGTGCGACAACAGCCGACATGTTGCGCGCGTCGCTGGACCGGCTGGCCCTACTCGCGCAAGCCCCCGATGGAGGAAGTTAAGCCAGCCGACGGGGTGCCGCACTCACCGGCGTGAAGCCCTCCTAGGAGTCAGCCTTCTTGCCGCGCACCCACTGATATGTGGCGAAGTTCTTGACCCGCACGCTGGCAAATCCGTTGTCTTCCAGAATGTCGCCGATGTCGTCGTCACCGAACGCATGCGCCCCGACACTGGGCAGCCTCTGCCACAACCGAGCGGCATGGCCGGCGGTCGGGACCATGATGGCCAGCCTTCCGCCAGGGCGCAGCACCCGCGCCATCTCGCCCAGAGCGGCTGTCGGGTTCGGAATCAGTTGCAGCACCGAGGTCGAGATCACTGCATCGAACATGTTGTCGCGGAAGGGAAGTCGCTGCGCGTCAGCCTTTATGAAGCCGACCTGTGGTCCTGCTTCATTGGCGACGGCGCGTCGCAGCATCGGCTCGGAGATGTCGACACCCAATGCCAATCCCTCTGGGCCCGCGGCACGGGCCAGCGACGCGGTGACGTTGCCTGGGCCAGAGCCGACGTCGAGTGCGATCCCGCCCGACTGGATGTTCAGCCACTCGATAGGCAGCTGCCATGCGCTGATCAGCCGGCGCGCCAAGGTTTGGGCGCTGTCGTAGAGCATCGACCCGATTGGTGATGCCCACACTGCCTGGACCGGGCCGGTGTTTTTCGGGACGATGTCGTCCGGGGCCGATCCGGTGCCGAGCAGATCGAGATAACCCTTGCTCACGTCGGGATCCGCCGGCGGATCCGCAAGGAGATCCAGCGCCCGCCGCAGCGCGGGAGGCAGCGAGATGTGCACGTCGGTCATGCATACTCCTTCAATCAAATACCAAGCTGTACACCGAAAATCGAACTGGGAGCCTCGAAACCCCGGCTTCGACAAGCCCCTGTTAGCAGCCTACGCGGTTTCGTTACCGCCTGACGGTGGCACTTGCTAACGGCGGATGATGGGGACCAGATAGCGAGCGGCATACTCGCGGACGGCCGCGGAATCCGACGTGTCGAGCCGGTCGGTGGGAAAGACGATGATGCCGAGCGTGACACGCAACAGGATATCGGCGATGTCGGCCAGGTCGGGCTCGGGAGGGTCAGCCCCGCAGCGCCGCAGGGTGTGAGCGATCCTGTCGGCGAACTGACGAATAGGAAAGACATGCGATCGGGAAAACAGGCCGAACGGCTCGGGTTCGCTTTCGACGATTCGCGAGTACAGGGGCGAGTCTTGGACCAGACGCACCCCCACGGCGAACGCCTCGATCACCGCCTCTTCCGGATTACGCCCCCTCGTGGCCTGGTCCAGTGTGGTGAAGAACAGTTCGGCCTCACGCCGCACCACGTGTTCGAACAAGTCGTCTTTGGTGGCAAAACGCCGGTAGACGGTGCTGCGCGGGCATCGACCCGCGCAGGCGCAACAACCGCCCGGCAACCGCTTGACCGGTCCGGACGACAATCTGTGGTTACCCGCTTGTCTAGCGGGGCATTCCACTATGTCGGCGCGCTGGAAACCAAAGGAGTAGGTGGCGATGCAGCTGACGGGCAATACCGTGCTGGTCACCGGCGGTGGCACCGGAATCGGCCGCGGCCTGGCCGAGTCTTTACACCGGCTCGGCAACCAAGTTGTCATTGCGGGCCGACGTCGCGAGCCGCTCGAAGCCGTCGCCCAGGCCAATCCGGGCATCCAAGTTCTGTCGTTGGACCAGGGCGACCCCGCTGACATCAGGCGATTCGCCACCGAGCTGACCGACCGCAATCCGGAACTCAACGTCGTGGTCAACAACGCCGGCATCCAGCGGGTCGAAGACCTCACTACCGGTGACCTCGATGCGGCGGAGACGACGGTCGCGATCAACCTGCTCGGCCCAGTCCGGCTCAACGCGGTGCTGCTGCCCGCGCTGCTGAACAAGCCGCGGGCGGCGATCCTCAACGTCTCGTCGGGCCTGGCGTTCATGCCCAGTGCGCTTACACCGATGTATTGCGCCACCAAGGCAGCGCTGCATTCCTACACCCAATCGCTGCGTTTTCAGCTCCGCGGGACGTCCGTCCAGGTGATCGAGATCATTCCGCCCCAAGTGCAAACCGCCCTGCAGGGCGAGCGCGGATTCGACCCCAGGGCGATGCCGCTCGAGGAGTACGTCGCGGAGACGATTACCTTGCTGCAGACGCAGCCGCAGGCGGACGAGATTGTTGTGGAGCGAGCCAAGCCGTTTCGTTTCGCCGAGCGAGACGGAAACTACGACGACATCTATCCCGCTTTCAACGAGGCGATCACAGCCGGGCTTCGTCGCTCAGCAACCGACGCTTGAGACCGGAGGAGCCCGATGCGAGTCCTGATGGTGGGGGCGACCGGACGCCATGCCCACTGGGTGTTGCATGAGCTGAAAAAGCGGGCCGTCGAGGTACGTGCGTTGGTGCGTAATGAGGAGCGCGCACAGCTGGCCCGGCGCAACGGCGCCGACGAGGTGGCTATCGGGGATCTCATGGAGCCGGGCAGCCTCGCCGAAGCGGTCACCGGCGTGGAAGGTGTCTTCCACATCGGCCCGGCGCACGCGGCGGCGGAGGCGGACATGGGACTGGCGATGGTCGACGCGGCTCGGGCCGCCGGCGTACGAAAGTTCGTATTCTCCGGGGTCATTCACCCGTCGATTTCGGCGATGACAAACCACGCCGCGAAGCTGGCGGTGGAGCAGGCCCTGTACAGCTCAGAGCTGGATTTCACGGTGCTGCAGCCTGCCCGGTTCATGCAGAACTTCGAGCAGTCTTGGAACGACATCGTCGAGCATGACCGGTTGGCGCAGCCTTACTCGTTGTCGTCGAAGCTGTGTTCGGTGGACTACCGCGACGTCGCAGAGGTCGCGGCGATGGCGATGACCGGCGCCGAGCTCAGCTACGGCACCTTCGAATTGTGTGCGCCCGGGATGCAGGACACGTACGACACCGCTGCGATTCTCAGTGAGGTTCTCGGAAGGCCGATCTCCGCAGTGCAGATACCGCTGGACCGGTTCGCGTCACAGCTGCCCGAAGGATTGTTCCGCGATGGCATGACCCGGATGATGGCCCACTACGACCGGCACGGTTTGCCCGGTGGCAACCCCCTGGTGCTGAAGGCAATCCTCGGACGTGAGCCGCGATCGCTGAAGGACTACTTTCGCGAGCTGGCATCGCGCTGAACGTGGCGTGCACAGAAATGGAAATCCCTGTGAAATACCGCAATTAATGCCCGGCACGACGGGCGCTGATGGCTTCAGCACCTGGCGAGCCGGCCGCGGATGGGCCAGGATTTATTCCGTGGCCAATATCGATGTTTCGTTGTTGGACGTTCCCCGATCGCTACCAATCGAGGACCCCGAAGCTTATCTACGCGCGGCGATCGCCTGGCACTTCGGCGAGGACACCGGTTCCCCGTTCTGGTTGCGGACGGCCCAGACGCTTGACTTCAACCCGTTGACCGACGTCAACTCCTTTGCGGATCTGCGTTTGTTTCCCAACCTCGTCGACGAACTGCGCAGTGTGCCGGTGGAAGATCTCATTCCGCGCGGCTACGGAGCCCAGGGATCCCGGCCGCCGCTGCCGCAGATATTCGAATCCGGTGGGACCACCGGCGCTCCGAAACGCACCGTGCAGATGCCGGATTGGATCACGCAGGTGGTCCAGTGGCAAACCGAGGATTTCGCCTCGGGTGGCTTTCTACCGGGCCGAGGCTTTCTGTGCCTGATGCCGAGCGGCCCGCATGGCGTCGGCTATTTCTCCCGGCTGGTTTCTGAGCGGCTCAGCGCAGTCTTCCACCCGATCGATATCGATCCTCGATGGGTCAAAAAGATCGTCGCCCGCAACGCGGCCGCAGAAGTTGCTGCCTACATCGACCATGTCATCGAGCAGGCCGTATTCGTCCTCCGAACGCAGAATGTCGCGAACTTGCACACCACTCCGCCACTGCTGGAGGCCATCGCCCGACATGACCACGTGGTCGACTTGGTGAACGACAAAATCCGCTATCTGTTGCTCAGCGGTGCGCATGTCGATGCCGACACGCTGGACCTGCTTCGTGACATCTTCCCGGCGACGACGATCACCATGGCCTTCGGCAGCACGATGGTGCTCTCGCAAGCGGTCACCCGAACCACCGACAACGGCTCGTTCGTCTTCGACCCGCGCACACCGTACGTGGTGTTCTGGGTGGTCGATCCTGACACCGGAGAACAAGTGCCATATGGGCAGCAGGGTCAGGTGGTGATGAACCACATCAGCAAGGGAATGTTCATACCAAACAACCTGGAGCGCGATCTGGCAATCCGGATGCCCGGGCCGGTGGGCCAACTCTCCGACTCGGTCAGTGCGGTGCGGCCAGTGACCACGTTCGAGGGTGAGGCAGTCGTCGAAGGCGTGTACTGAGCATGGCGCGCGAACAGACCGGTGTCACAGCTGATTCAGTCTTTATCGATGCGTTCGGCGCACCCGGCGAGTATCGGACCCGTAATCGCGAAGTCATCATGACTATCACCGGTACTGCGGTTGCTGAGCTGAGTTTGGTTCCGCCGCTGTATGTTTCGCGTACCATCGATGCGCAGCGCAAGGTCGCGCCGCTGCCGGTCGGGCAGCGCGCAGCAGTGCTGGCCGATGCGGCCGAGATCTTTGTGAACGGCGCTATTTCGGGACTGGACTTCGAGGCCTATGTTTCTCTGGCGAGCGAGATTTCGGGGCTGCCGGTCGCGGTGACCCGTGCCTCGGCACGCAGCGTGGCCGACGCAGTTAGCCGCGCATTCGATGCGGTAGGGCCGGCTCGACCGGCCGGCGCCGCGCCCGACTGGCGCGACGAGCGTACTCGCCACGGCGGTGCGGTGTGGGTGCGGCGCGGGGAAGTGTTTGCCGTGCACGCGGCTGGAAACGGGCCGGGCGTGCACGGCCTGTGGCCCCAAGCACTCGCGTTGGGCTACCGCGTCGCGGTGCGCCCGTCGCGTCGCGAGCCCCTGACCGCGCACCGGCTGGTTTCTGCCCTGCGCGAGGCAGGATTTCGCGCCGAGGATGCGGTTTACCTGCCCACCGACCATGTCGGCGCCGACCAGATCGTCCGGTCGGCCGATCTCGCCTTGGTGTACGGGGGTCAGGACGTCGTGGACAAGTACGCCCACGATCCGAACGTACTGGTGAACGGACCCGGACGCAGCAAGATTCTGATCACCGCTGATCAAGATTGGCGGGACTACGTCAACCTGATCGTCGACTCGATTGCCAACCTGGGCGGGATGGCATGCGTCAACACCACCGCGGTACTCCATGAGGGCGATGCTGCCCCGTTAGCTCAGGCGATCGCCGAGCGGTTGGCGGCGATTGATCCGCTGCCCATTGATGATGAGCGGGCGATCCTGCCCACCCAGCCCATCGACAAAGCGCAAGCCCTGGCGAGCTATCTGGCGGTCAAGGCCGACGGGACGACGCCGCTGCTCGGCGCCGATCAGGTGGTCGCCGCCCTTGGCGACGGCTATGCGGCGCTGCGTCCGGCTGTGCACCTGATGACGGAGCCCGACCCCGACAAGCTCAACGTCGAGCTGCCTTTCCCGTGTGTGTGGGTGTCGTCGTGGTCCCGCGGTGCCGGCATGGAGCCGTTGCGGCATTCGTTGGTTGTCACCGCGATCACCGGAGACGAAGAGTTGATCGACAACCTGCTTGCGGAGCCGACCGTCAGTAACGTGTACTGCGGTCACCATCCGACCTGCTGCGCGGCGCCGGAGATCCCGCACGACGGCTTTCTTGCGGACGTCCTAATGCGCAACAAGGGCTTCATCAGGGACTAAGACACGACGGTCGTGTCGTGCGGTCGCAAGCTCAGCTGCCGAAGCCGCCGCTCGGCGACGCGACCGTCGTCGTCCCTCCGGAATCGGCGCCGAGGCGACCGGCGGCAAACGCCGCGCCCTTGTCCACCATGGCCCCGTCGTCCGCGTAGGTGTCGTGCGCGGCGAAGTTCATCCCTTCGGAGCAGACCGGGTCCTCGGTCGCGCATACCTTGATGGTCTTGGCCTGATACAGCGGGCCGATGGTGACCGGCGGCTGGCCGAGAAAGTCCATGGCCCGGGCATTAGGCGTGCCGAAGAGCACGACGGAGGAGACGTGGTTGGCCACCCCGGGCTCCATCGGTTTGGGCACGGTCGCAGGATCGATCCCGTCCGGTACGGCAGCCGAGGTGACAAAGCCCATCACGGCGGCGCCCTGCGAGTAACCGCCGAGCACCATTTTGGTGTTAGGGCAGTCCCTGGCCATCGAAACCACATGAGCGCCAGCGTCTCTGATCCCGTCGAGGCCGGTGGCCCATTGGTCGCTGGCCGGGTAGTTGACCGGGTAGACGTCGAACGACCTCGGGCCAACACGTGAGCGCAACGAGTCGACGAAGGCTTGTCCGGTGGAGCCCACCCCCGGAGGTTCACCGGTGCCGCGGGCGAACACCACCTGCACGTCGGGACACTGGGCGGAGGCGGACGGGACGACAGAACCAGAAAGGATCGAAGCGCCAAGGCCGGACGCCGCGACTACTGCTGGACCAACGAAACGAGCTAGGTGACGAGCCATCATGCCGCAATTGTGCTCCTGCAGTCACAGCCGTAAACAGAAAGATTTTTGAGAAATTACTGGGGGTTCACCGGCACGGCCACCGGGGGTTGGTCGCTCACCCGGATTTCGCCTCGACGAGATCGTTGACACCGGGGGGCGAAGCACGAACCGGGACGGCGATGTGGTCTGCTGGTAAGGCTAAAGGCCGCACCGCCGAATGAAGTTCGAGTGAATGCAGTAGCACAGTGAACGTAGTAGGCCGGGCCCTGAACAAGGCCCTGAACAAGGCCGGGGACCGATTGGCGAACCCGGCGCGGGCGTCGGACGCCGACAAGCTGCGCCGCGCCGTTTCCGGCAAGACCGTACTGGTGACCGGCGCGTCCTATGGGATCGGCGAGGCGACCGCGCGCAGGTTGGCCGCCGCGGAAGCTACCGTGCTCGTTGTCGCCCGATCGGAGGAAAGGCTCAACGACCTTGCGGCGTCGATCAACGCCGGCGGCGGTCAAGCGGTCGCGTACCCGACCGACCTCACCGACGAAGCCGCGGTCGGCGCGCTGACGAAGCAGATCACCGAGGAGCACGGCGCGCTCGACATCGTGGTGAGCAACGCCGGCAAGTCATTGCGCCGCTCGCTGCATCACCAGTACGACCGGCCGCATGACTTTCAACGCACCATCGACATCAACTACCTCGGGCCGATCTGGCTGCTGCTGGGACTGCTGCCGGCCATGCGCGAGAACCGCAGCGGGCATATCGTCAACGTTTCAAGTGTCGGCGTAAGGGTGGTGCCGGGGCCGCAATGGGGTGCTTACCAGGCGTCGAAGGGAGCTTTCGATCGCTGGTTGCGTAGTGTGTCGCCGGAACTGCACGCCGACGGTGTCGACGTCACCTCGGCCTATTTCGCGCTGGTCCGTACCCGGATGATCGCACCCACGCCCATTCTTGGCCGGCTTCCGGGCTTATCGCCGGATGAAGCCGCCGACGTGATCGCCAAAGCGGTCATCGAGCGGCCCCGCACCATTGAGCCACCCTGGGTGTTGCCCGCCGAATTGGCCTCGGTGCTGCTGGCCGGGCCAGCCGATTTTGCCGCCCGGCTGTGGTACCGCCGGTTCTTCGCCGATTCCGGTACTCGCGAGGTTCAACGATGACGACCGACAGTGTGGTCACCACCGCGGCCCGGGCATTGCTGCACTCCCGACTGCTCAGTCCGCCTTCGCCGCTCGCGGGATTGCGGTTGCTTCGCGAGGCGCGCCGAGGTGGCACCAATCCCTACACCCTGTTGGCGGTTATGGCGGCCCGCTGGCCCAACCGGGCCGCGATAGTCGATGACGACGGCGTCCTGGACTACCGCCGGCTGCAGTCAGCGACCGAATCCCTAGCACGCCGGTTGTCCGGTGATGGCGTTGGACCCGGCCACGCGGTCGGGGTCATGTGCCGCAACGGACGCGGTTTCGTTGAGGCGGTCTTCGCCACTGCACTAGTGGGCGCCGACGTTGTCCTCATCAATACGGATTTCCGCAGTGATGCACTGGCGGCCGCGTTGAGCGCACACCAGATCGCAACGCTGATCGCCGACGACGAATTCGCGGAGCGAGTCCGCGCCGCCGATGCGTCGGTCGGTGTTATCGATCCAGCGACGGTCATTGCACACGAGGATGACTCGCGGCCCCACGCGGCTGCACCCGGACGGATAGTTCTGCTCACCTCGGGCACCACCGGCAAGCCGAAAGGTGTGCCGCGCACACCGCAGCTACGTTCCGCGGTGGGCGTCTGGGTGACAATCCTTGATCGCACCCGGTTGCGTACCGGGTCACGGATCTCGGTGGCGATGCCCATGTTTCACGGGCTTGGGCTTGGCATGCTGATGCTCACGGTGGCCCTCGGTGGCACCGTGCTAACCCATCGTCACTTCGACGCCGAAGCCGCGCTCGCGCAGGCATCGCTGCATCGCGCCGACGCGTTCACAGCGGTGCCGGTCGTGCTGGCGCGCATCCTCGAGTTGCCCGAACGTGTGCGGGCACGAAACCCGGTGCCGTACCTGCGGGTGGTGATATCGAGCGGGGACCGTCTGGACCCCGCCCTCGGGCAACGGTTCATGGACGCCTACGGCGACGTCCTCTATAACGGCTACGGCTCCACCGAGGTCGGTATCGGCGCTCTCGCAACCCCAGCGGACCTGAGGGACGCACCCGAAACCGTCGGGAAACCGGTCGCCGGTTGCCCCGTGCGCATCTTCGACAAAAACGACAGACCCGTCGGTCCGCGCGTCACCGGACGTATCTTCGTCGGCGGCGAGCTGGCAAGTGAGGGCTACACGGGCGGCTCGGTTATCGGGCAGGCCAAAACCGTCATCTCCGGTATGACCAGCACCGGAGACATGGGCTATCTCGACAACGCGGGACGACTCTTCATTGTCGGTCGCGAAGACGACATGATCATCTCCGGCGGAGAGAACGTCTACCCGCGCGCGGTCGAAAACGCGCTCGCCGAACACCCCGACATCGCCGAGAACGCCGTCGTCGGTGTCCCCGACGAGAGGTTCGGTCAGAGACTGGCCGCCTTCGTGGTTGTGCAGCCCGGTAGCGACACCGATGCGACAGCGATACGGGAATACTTGAAAGGCAAAGTCTCTCGGTTTGAGCAGCCCAGAGATATCACCATCGTCAGCAGCATTCCGCGTAATCCCGCGGGCAAGGTGCTGCGCAAGGAGCTGCAAACCTGAGGCGATGGCCGCCCGGCCAAGTTGCCTATTGGTTCTGAGCGGGTTCCAGCGCAGCGACCCGTTTGGCCAGCCAATTGGGCGCCAGCACCGAGATGGCGGTCGCGCCTGCAGTGGCACCGATGACACCGCTCCAGGCAACCGGTCCCAATGGCGTGCAACCGAAGAAGTGGCTGACGCCGGGAGTCTGGACGATGGCGACCAAGACACCCGCGCTGCCCAGCGCTGTCCCCAGGACGAGTGGGCTGTGGCGCCGTGAAAGCAGGGTCTGCGCGAGCTGCGTTGTAACTAGCGCGGTGAGTCCCATTGTGGCCGTACGACGTTCGGTGCCGAAAGTCCAGCGCCCGATGGCCCATGCTGCCGTTGCGCCT
>Ga0187770_10002319_pt1 | contig 10628 bp, 10 predicted proteins | sample 0116_SJ02_MP02_2_FD_133154 | JGI IMG/M metagenome (GOLD analysis project Ga0187770, IMG submission 133154) | Tropical peat soil microbial communities from peatlands in Department of Meta, Colombia - 0116_SJ02_MP02_20_MG | ecosystem: Environmental > Terrestrial > Soil > Wetlands > Peat | place... | reverse complement strand
GCTCCTGTTCTTTATCGGAAAAACCGGAAAGGAGGCTGATCTGATAGTCCATACTTTCCAGTTCCAATATTTTTTTCTTCCCTTCGGCTTTTGAAAGAAAATACTGATCGATCCCGAGGTTTGGGTCTAACCCCAATTTTATGCTCTCCAACGACACGAGGGTCATGGCCAGAAACCATGGCTTTTGTTTATTCAGGAGTTCAAAAGGAATGCCAAGCTCGCCTGTCTCTTTCTTGAGTGATTCAAGCGTCTCCGAGGAAATGTGTTTTTCCAGTGTATCATTATCTGGATAAATAGCCCGCTCCATTAATTTTTGGATATCGATCTTTTTGATGTCGTTCACATTCGCCTCGACCACCAAGGAATCAGATTGCTCAAAAGCATTTTCGATTTTCTGATGGAGAGGATAGATATCCTTCGTCGCAAGGTGTAATGAGCCTAACACATAAGCCGTGCTCGTTTTGGATTGGACTTTCCATAAGAAACTCTTCTGTGATTGAGAAAGAGCATCCTGAACAAAGATGGCGAGAGACACAAAAACAACAACAAAAAACACTCTTGAACATTTTGATCTTCTCTTCTCCATGCTACCTCTCCTTCCTGGTGTGGCGGGCTCTCCGGAGTGTTTGTTCTTCGCATCCGCTCTGATAGCTCCGCCGTGTCTACTGCTTCATGAGTACCGTTGACTCCGCTTTTCTTTTCAAAATGGATGACCGCTCTCTCAATTAAACTGATCAATTTTATTCCATTTCGCCGATTATCACAATGAAGAATTTTTGGCATTTTAATTGCACTTTTCCCCGTGATTTGTCATTTTCGATTCTTCCTCAAAATTGTAAGAACGAATTAGCCCTTTATTTTCAATAGGGTCCAAGGGATTTTTGGAAAACGGAAGGAAAATGACCCCTAAAATAATTTCAATTTTGTTAACTTTTTTCATATTTGTAATAGTCAAGCAAGCAGCGGCTGATGATGATGTCAAATCAATGAAAAACACGGCTAATCAAGACACGATAATGAAAATGGATGAGAGTAGAGCAGGCGTGCTGAAAAGAATGGAACCTGCAAAAGAACCCGCTACGTCCTTGAAAAAACTCAAAGCCAGATTTCAATCTACGATTTCATATTCCGTCACAAATCATGGGACGATCACAGGCAGCAGAGCCAAGCTACGCGTCAACTTTCTAAAAGTCTTGGAAGAAGAGAAGAAGCTCCATTTATCAGACTCTCTGCACAGAGTCATCTCTTCTTATGAGTTTTTTCAGCATCCATGGAGAGATAGATTCTTAAGCTCACGGGAAACCAACGAAACCAATTCTCCAGATTCAAATTTCGGTCAGTCTGTTCCAAAGCTGTATCTAAATCCAGAAGGGGAAAAATATTTTGAAGAAGGGAAGATCCAATCAACACTTAAACTTCTTCAATCGAAGAGGGAAGAAATATTCAACGAAATATTTATGGGATTTCGTTTTTCTTTTGGCCAGAAAAACACACACATGCTTCCAGAAGTGAAGATATCCCCTTCTTTTGAGAAAGGAGTGGGGTTCATTATTGCGTTCTGAAAAATGTCTTGGGATAAATGATGGATAAAGAATATTACAATATCCTTATTTTGGGCCATACCACCTTCGGGATCAGACGTCTGAGGATCAAAAAGGAAAGTTTTAAAATTGGCGCCTATCTTCTCGCCTTTCTTATCCTCTCGATTACGTTCTTCTTTTGTGATTACATCCAGGTCAGAAAAAAAACCTTTCTCGTGAATCAATTGCGTCAGGAGGCGCAGATTCAGGAATCCCACATCCAACTCTTTTCTTCAAAAATCGAAGACCTGGAGAAAAAACTCACCAACTTGAAGGGATTTGACAAGAGGATCCGTACTATCGCCAACTTAGAAGGGGGCGGAAAGACAACCTCCTTTATAGCCATGGGCGGATCCCCGTCTTCCGGCGTTCAGGAGAAGCTGGACGATGAAGGAGATAGGAAGTGAACCCTCGGCGGCGACCCGTCCTGCGAGTTATCTGGCAGAAATTCGTTCCCTGATGGGAAGGCCCGTTTCCTTACTTCGGCCGAAAAGTTCGACATAAAGAACCCTGGGAAGCCCTGCCTGCGTTTCTTCGGATTTTATGTAAATTTTTTGGAGGATACTCTCTCTGCCGTGGATGGAGACCACAGCTTTAAAAGAATCGTTTAATTTCTCAACGATGATCTCAAGACCCTTGAAAGCGGCCAGCATGACTTTGAACTTGTCCTTGTCGAGTTTCTCTTGACGAGCAATACCATATGCATACTTCCTCTCAATCGAATTAAGTTCCTCACGCCTGCCATTTTCCAAAATCCAGTAAGCATTAACAGGCCTCAAATCAGGAGGAACACTGTTCTCCCCCAGACGGATGTCATACTGAACAAGGTTCTTGTTTTTACTCCGTTCAATAAAGAAAAGATGACCGGCCTTGTTCCCAGAAGCAGCAAATATCGATTGCGGGAAAAGGCTTAGAAGGACTAAAAGTAAGGCAATAGAAACCAACTTCATTGAAACCTCCTTTTTGTGAGCTAATAATAAATTATAACACCTCTCAATGGAAAGCACGAATTGCCCCATAAAAAATGCTACGGAAAGAATGATTCGAAACGGGTCGTTCACTCATAATTTATGTTACCGAATAGCTCCCCCTAAAACGAGGGTTGATGATGAGTCAGCAGGAGCAAACTTCGACTGTAGAAATTGTACTCCGCTAATTGAGTACCCCCGGATAACCCATCGACAGCGGTGGTACCAGAGCGTCTCACTTCTATCCGGGATGTCGCATAGCTTAGGGAAATTCAGGAATACGAATTCAGAAAGGAGTCTGCCGTAAGGATAGAATCTATTTGATGCCCCGCTGAAGGGGATCTGAGGGAAGGGAAGCCCTGCCTACAGGGCGGGGCTTGCGGGGCACGGCCGGTCACAGGTCCCGCGACTTTTACGGGGAACCTATGATCCGCAAATCTATTCTGCCGGCCAAGCTTTATGCTCCCGATAATAATTAAGTCGCTGCTGGAACTCCGACGGCCTGGCCAATTTGGGATATCCCAAAGCCTTCTCCTGCCACTTCACCGCATTGTCAAAGTCTCCAGCTCTCGCATAACCGGCCGCAAGCGTGTCCACGTATTCTCCGTTTCTCCAATCCGTCAGCTCACACGCTTTGAGTGCAAGGTCTACAGCCTTTTTCCCATTACGAAAACCTGGCGTTTTAGCCGTTGCAAAGAGCCATGCCAGGTTATTGTAACCCTCCGCATCCAGCGGGTTTATCTCAATAGCCTTATTGAAGTCCGAAATCGCCTTGTCATATTGTCCCCTAAGCCTATAGACAATTCCTCGATTGTTGTAAGCCTTAATATATCTCGGATTTATCTCAATAGCGTTATTGAAATCTGAGATCGCCTGATCATACTGTCCCTTTTCTCCGAAGGTAGTCCCTCGATTGTTGTAGAACTTAGCATCCCTCGACTCATTTTGTTTTGGCTGAGTCGAGGCACACGAGACTAAAGAGAAAAGAACGATTGGCAGGATGATCCATATGGCCTTAATCGGGCGATTTTTCATAGTCTCACCCCAAAAAAAAGAAAAGCGCTCACTTCCCCTAACGAAACTTAGATCAGCACCTCTTCCATCCAGCCGAGTTTGATCAGCTGAATGCGGCTTAAGTCACTGACCCCGAGGTGATATTTTTTATCTGCCACCATGATATGGATTGGGGGAACATCCAGAGCCTTGTCTTCCCCAAAAAAGGCAATCCGCTTCGACTGGAGGAGGTGCGCACCCACCGTGTCAACGGCCACGGGATCGGTTCCCACGATCAGCCCCTTATAGGCCCACACGTATCTCTTGTCAAAGAAACTGGCTCCCCTTCCATAGAATTGGGGCATGACGGCACTGAGGATATTCAGGCGGGTCTTTCCTTTGACGATGGGGTAAGTCCAAATCTCCCCCAGGGGCGAGCACCCCTCATCATGGTAGGCCGAAGGGTTGGGGACAAACTGGATATAATTTTTCAGGCAGGTACCGACCCCGGACCAGTGATGCGTCCTCAACGGTCGCGCATTGACGAGCGCAGTGGCGTTGAGGAAGACCGGATTATTCAGGACTCCCCGGTCGTCGATGTCTATATTCTTCTCCGCCACTCCCACATTCAGCAGCCTGCGCTTGATGGCTGCTTCTAACTCTTTGGGAGTCGGCATCTTCGCCCACACATTACTTTTAATCCCCACCACATCTGAACTCTTGAAAAGTTTCTGCCATGCCTCCATCGGCTTATCAGTTCCAAGGAGACTCTTAACGGCTTCATCCAGCATCGATTGCAGAATCTCATCCTGTACTTTGTCTTGGGGTCCTAATACCCCAGCATTCCGGATGAGGACAACCTTCGCCGTTGTTTCTGCTCGAGCTTCCCCCAGGATCCCTGATCCCAAGGTAGCAGCCACCGCGGTTCCAGCCGTCACTCGAAGAAAATCCCTACGGGTGAATATTTTTTCTTTCATCTGACTCAAACCTCCTTCCGATATCCTATATCCTCTATGCTCTTGTTCACAAAGGAGCAGAGGACTGGCATTACGCGTCCAACGCTTCTGAACATTAACTCCGAAGTCGTCTTTCCCGCCCCGTATCAAGTACGGGGTGAACTCCAGTGGGAATCCAGTTCAGATATATTGGATTCCGGGTCAAGCCCGGAATGACAACCAACTTAAGAGACTTTTGACGCATTACACTCGGTGAGAGCAATCTGCGATCAACGTCCCCCTGGTAATTTTTCTTGTGTAGCCTTAAGAAGGCCCTCGGCATCAGTCTCAGTTGGGGCTCCAAAAACAATGAGAATAAATTCATTTCGTTGTCGGGCAAAAGTCCACTTCCGGTCTTCCGTTCTTGCGCGATCCATCCCTCTCACATCGGGAAGGTAAGCCTTCATGAAGCTCCGGTAGGCATCTGCAGCTTCTCTCGGATCCGGATATCGAATGAGAAGAAGTTGGGTCTTTTGTTTCCCTTGAAGGTATTGAGCGAGCACGGCTTCCGTCCTCCGGCTCAGGTTTAAAATATTCTGGTGGGCTATGAAGAACCGCTGGTTCAAGAGAACATGGTCCTTAAGATAGCGAAGGCTCTTATCGACCAGCCCGAGGTCCTTTCCTGGAATATAGCCAACCAATTTCGGCTCCGGACCCACACCCGGGATTGAATTTGCCGCAGCCCTGCCCATCTTGAGGATTCCTGATTCAACCTCGGCTCCCTCCCCTTCTGCATAGATGCTGACAAAATATTTATCTTTCCAGAACCGAAGCAACCCTCCTCCAAATTCCGATCCCTGGCCGATTCCCACAGTTTCATCCTGATGCTCATAAGAAAAAACCCCATAAGCGTCTTCTGAACAAGCCATTTCATAGAGTTCGCAGGTAATGGGAGGTTGATTCGATCTCTCAAACCGGCGAACCGTGAGATTCTGGAAACCATACGCTAGATAAAGCTCTGCGGCCCCATCCATGTATTTGAATAAGGTCTTGGAATTGTATTCGGCCTCTTTCCTGTCCCACTTCCAGCCCCCGGCTTCTGAAGGCAGAAAAATCTCTCGACTCATTTTCCCCTTCTCTTCTCCCCTGACCATTTCGGCTACTGTGAGCATTGAAACTATGATAACAAAAAAAGTCCAAATCCGCATATCAGATGACTATCCCCCTCCGCCCTGAAGCATTTTCACAGCTTTATTACAAATATGCATGTGAGCAATATTCGCGCGGCATTATTGGTTCCTTCTTTTCTTGAATCAGATTGCTCCCTACCAATATTTATTTATGCCCAACCCCCAAGCGCTCCTATTGTGCGCTCGGCAGCGCACCCTGCCGGCCAGTCAGACAAGAAGCACTTGGTCCCTTCTTCATCGAATCTGTAATCTGCGTTCCGCACAGGAAGATTCTTCCTTCCAAATTTGTTAAACTCCGCATTCCGAATTCTCCATTCCGCATTTGAATAGACTAACTTTTCTATGGATGACGCCTAACGTGAAGGAACTTGTAAATTTATGGACGTCCCTCAATTCCTTCCACAGTCTACAAAAAAGACAGGTTCCCCTCGGTCATCGCTTTCAAAACCAGCGCGATCCGGCGCCCGATCTGTCGGTACCGATCGATGTTTTTGAGGTTCTCAGTGGATGCGATGATCGCAAAATACCAGTTTCGCCCCTCGGACGTCTTACCAACATTAGCCCTTGCCGAGCAGCTTCAGAACTCCGACCGACATCGCTGGGATGTACGTGATCAGCAGCACGCCGATGCCCAGTATGATTAGGAACGGGACGACGTGCCGGTAGAGTTGGGGCAGCGGCTTGCCGAAGCGTGATGACGAAAGGAAGAGGTTCAAGCCGACGGGGGGAAACAGGAAACCCAGCTCCAAGTTCGCGAGGAAAATGACGCCCAGGTGGATTGGGTTGACTCCGAACACAGCGCCCAGGGGCGCGATGAGCGGTGCCAGAATGATAAGGGCCGAGTAGATCTCCAGGACACTGCCGAGCACGAGCAGAAGCACGTTGAGCACAAGCAGGAAGACCAATTTCGTGTGGATATGTGTCGTTACCCAGCTCGTAAGGAAGGCGGGGATCTGCGCGTCGACCAGATAGGACGTCAGCCCCATGGCGATGCTCAGCAGGATAAGCACGGCGCCCATGAGTGATGCGGAACGCAGAAGCACGCCCGGCAGGCCGCGGATAAATGCTATGTCGCGCGTGATGAAGCACTCAATTACCACCGCGGAAGCAAACGCCGCGGCGGCCGTCTGGACCATGGATGTCAGCCCGCTTTCAAACAGACCGATGATGAGGAACGGTAATAGCAGTTCCCACTTGGCCTCCCAGCATGCGGCCGCTGCCTCCTTCCAGCGGAACGGCTGCCGGCTGGCCTTGTTGCAGCCTCCGACGTAGATGCCGTAGACTGCCACAAGGACCACCAGCAACAAGCCAGGCGCCAGCCCCGCAAGATAGAGCGAATCCGCCGGCACACTCATATTGCGGCTGCTGGCCACGACGCTGTAGATGATGACCGGAAGGCTGGGCGGGAAGAGCAGACCCAGACTGCCGGACGCGGTGACAAGTCCCAGCGAGAATCCTTCGGAGTATCCGTCCTTCCGCAGAATCGGGTAGACCAACCCGCCCAGGGCGATGATGGTCACGCCCGATCCGCCCGTAAACGTGGTGAAGAGTGCGCAAACCGCAGCCACCATCACCGCAATGCCGCCCGGCATCCAGCCAAACAGGGCGCGGAAAAAACGCACGAGGCGGGCAGACGCCCGGCTTTCCGCGAGCACATACCCGCAGGCGGTCAGGAGCGGGATTGCCGGGAGCGTGGGCGAATACATCAGCCGGTAGACCTCGGCCGGGACGGCTGAGACCGGCGTCAGATCGCGGAAGAACAGGACCAACGCTAGGCCACCCATGGCGACGAATACCGGGGCGCCAAGCAGTGCGCCCGCTATCACGGCGAGCGCCAGGGGCCAGACGTGCGCCACGGCTTCCGCGGGAAGCAGGCTCAAAGCGAACCCGCCCGCCACCGCGGCCATCGCTATGGTTCGGCCTCGCCACCGCGGGGACGCCTGCCACGCAAACCGTGCCGCCATCAGGGCAAGAGCCACCGGCATGATGCACTCGCTCACCCATTCAGGCACCCCGATGGGGAGGAGTTTGCCGTTCGGCTTGTTTACCGCCACGACTGCGATGCTCCCGTAGGCCAGCACGGCGACTGTCGCGGCCGCAACGGAGTAGGCGAACACCCGCGCCACCCTGCGGGCGACGCCGTCACCGAAGAGCTCCGCGGTGGACAGGGTGAGGTGTTTCCCTTCCCGCGTGGCGACAAGGCCGCCTACGAATGCAAGCCAGAGGGTCATTTGCTGGACATAAGCGGACGAGCCGGGTATGTGGAAGCCGCCAAGGAGGCCTCCGACGGCATCAAAAAGAGGGAGCAGGGCCGCCAGGGCAAGCGCACCCACGAGAGGTATTTGCTCAAGGCGTTGGGCGAGAGCATCCAGTTTCACGCTATTTCACAGTCGCGGCGCGCTTGCGATACTCGTCACGATACTTCATCGCCTCGTCAAAGGCCTCAGCCCCCACAATCCGGTCGCGGAGCTTCGGATAAGCGCTCTCAGACACCTTGACCCAGGCTTCGCGTGCCTTGGTATCGATCGGAACAATGTTCAGGCCGCGCTTTTTCATCTCATCCACATCGCGCTCGGCGCTCTTGCGGATCTCGTCCCGCAGCTTCTTACCCGTCTCCTGCATGACCTGGAGCAGCGGGGCGTGCAGGTCAGTCGGAATCTTGTTCCAGGTCCGCTTATCGATAACCGTCGCGCCCAGTAGGAGCTCGAAGTTCAGGTCGGTCATGTTTTTCGCATAGTTGTAGTACTGGGTGATGACCGCCGCCTGCGGAGAAAGCGCCACCGCATTGATGCGTCCCGTCTGCAGTCCAGTGGCGATTTCGGCAGTCGGCATCGGCTGCGGGTTGAAGCCCATGCTCTTCAGGATGTCTATCGAATCGGTGTCGTTTTCCCATGCGAAGAGCTTCAGCTTCTTGAGATCGTCGGGCGTGGCAACGGGCTTCTGGGTAAAGTAGTGGACCCAGCCCCCATCAAGCCAGTTCAGCACAATAAAGCCCTTTCTCTCGATGTTCGCCTCCAGCTTGGGACGCATTTTCTCGAGAACGCCATACACCTCCTCATAAGAGGCGTACATCATCGGAACGCTCAGGGCGTAGACCGACTTGTCAATCTCGGCCAGGCCGACGGACGTGAGCAGGCCGGCATGCAACGTACCGAGCCGCATCTTGCGGACGACATCAGGATCGTCACCGGAGACGCTGCCCCAATAAATGTTCATGGTAACACGACCGTTAGAGATTTTCTTCCACTTCTCGCCGCCCTCTTTGATGATCGTGGCCCACGAGGTTCCCTCAGGCACCAGCGTGGCCATCTTGATGGTGATCTGAGCTCCTGCCGGTGGGATAAGAAGCACTGTCGTCAGCACAACCGCCGCGGCGGCGAATGTCGCCACCAGCACTCTGTAACGCAGACACGAGTTCCGTGTAAATTCAGATTTCATGATGCATGACACCCTCTGTAAGTGGAGTGTTTCTACTCCACAAAGAGCTCGGCGATCCGGCCGAGCAACCATTTGGCCCGACGTTGCGCGATGAGGTTCGCCATGCGCGTCTCGGGTGCTTTGTTTGCATCAAAGGCCAAGGCCTCTTCGAGCAGGCTCTGGAACTCCTTCTTGTTCTGAGTGGAGACGGAGATTGTTTCAGCGTAGCTCACCAGAGGCGCAACGCGCATGCCCTGCGAGAGCTGCCTTGCACGCTCCAAATGCTCGCGTGCCTTCGTGAGCGACCCACCGACAGAGATGCGCCCTCCCTCATAGGAAATGAAGAAGTCGTGGATCGAGCCGCATTCCCACGCCTCGTCGAGTGCGAGTGCCCGCCGCATCAGCACCTCCACTAAGTTCTGATCGGCTGTCAGTTCCGAGTCATCTTTGGAGATCGAGATCGCGGCGCCCCACGCATTCGCGGTCCAGTAAAGGAGAGGCACGTGGGTCTTTCGCAGCTTGTTGAGGGCCGCCTGCGGGTCCTTCCGAATCAGGACGCGGAAGTTGGGGACATCGACCTCAAGACCTCTGAGCCCGTAATTGAGGGCTCGCCGATACATTTTACGTGCCCGAGTGCGAAGTGCCGTTGCGGCGGCCAGATCATTGGCTTCAACAAAGTCTGCATCCTGCTGAAGATGACCGTAGCCGTACTGGGTAAACCCGCTCGAGGCGGCGAGTAACAAATTCTTGTTCTTTGGCGTCTTTGCCAGCAGCCCTTCGATGGTCTTCAATCCGAAAGGCAACGCCTCCCATACAAAGTCCGGATCATCGTCGGTGGCGTAGACGGAGTTGCCTCTGATTAGAGCCTTTCCCACCTTGTTGATTATGACGGCGCAACCCGTCGACGAGAGAGCGAGCAGCACCACAGCTACCGCGAAGACCAGCCTGCGGCTATGGGCTCCCCCCGGAAAGAACCCGATATCTAAGTGACGCAGCGGATTGGTGGATCGCCGAGGAACGTATGACGCTTTTGGAGACATAATGATAACAAGTCGCTTTTTGGTGGGTTAAATATATGAAAAAGGGAGTTGTAAGTCAATACAAAAGATGACCATTGAGATATGTGGGAAGATTTTAGGCCAGTATTCCAGGCAACGATTACCAAGTGAAAACTTGCATCATGGGCGAAATCTGTCAGCCAACGAGGAAGAAGTCACCAAGTTTGACACAGTCTACAAGGTTAAATTCTAACTTTTACATATTAGTCGATGCTTGCGACAATTTTTGGGTAATCTTTGTATAATAAATCTAAACCTGTAAAAGGATATATTTTTTTAATTTCTTTAAAATTATATGGAAATGAGTCTATTAATGCGTGATATTGTTGTATGTAATTTTTTATACACGGAGGTTCGGATAATAGTTTTAATTCATAAGCAACATAGACTAATTCTTTTTCACATATTAGTTCAGTTTCATAGAAATAATAAATCTCATCAAATAATGTAAGTAGAGAAATAAGAGATTTTTCATTTTCGACTTTTT
>Ga0187770_10002318_pt1 | contig 10631 bp, 12 predicted proteins | sample 0116_SJ02_MP02_2_FD_133154 | JGI IMG/M metagenome (GOLD analysis project Ga0187770, IMG submission 133154) | Tropical peat soil microbial communities from peatlands in Department of Meta, Colombia - 0116_SJ02_MP02_20_MG | ecosystem: Environmental > Terrestrial > Soil > Wetlands > Peat | place... | reverse complement strand
TTCTGGGCAGGTTAAGCAGTGACGCTTTCAGGGTAGTTGTGCAAACCGCTATAATTCTTGGCTTAGCATATGCCTTAGGCGCCCACGTTACTACTGGAGTCGTCGGAATTTTGCTCATCTTCTTCACGCTTGCATTTTTTGGGCTCGCCTGGTCAGGAATTTCTCTGGCAATAGGGATGAGGACGAGAAGTTCAGAGACCGTGTTCGCGATAGGCGGTGTCATCACTTTCCCATTGCTTTTCTTAAGCCCAGCACTGTTCCCAATCAGTTTCCTGCCCACGTGGGTGTCAGACGTTTCAAGGTTCAACCCTGTAAGCTACGCCGTTGACGCCAGCCGAGCTCTAATGATCAACGGTTACCAGTGGGGCACAATACTGCCTGCATGGGGAGTAATCGGACTCGTAGCAGTGATAACTTTAAGCGCAACACTATACCAGTTCAGAAAAGTCGTTAGTTAGAAATAGCAATTTAAAAAACGCCCGGGGGTAGGAGCCATCAGCGCGCACTAGAACCCCCATCCCATCCATGAGCAGAATTCGAAATAAGCACGCTGCTGCATAACAGTTAGAGCGCGAATTCAGGGATACACACATGCGCGCGCGCCAGAAAACCGAAGAATTCGCCTTCATCTACACTGAAGCTTATGTCATCAACTGCTTTTGTTCCGTCAGCATAAATTTCCACAAGGTTATTGACAGTGATTATGTCTGCCATGTTATACACCATATACTTCTTGAACACTCGCCTCTCGCAGCTTATAGGTGTAATCTGCGCGCTGGGAACCTAATTTTTCATTCACGAACATCAGATTTATTTTTCAATCAGAGACAGTTTCTCTTTCGAATATCAGAATCTTGCCTATTGCGCTGCCTCCGAAACCTGCCTCCTTCAGGTTTCTGTCTTCAAGAGGCAAGCAATACCCTCTAACTCGCCTCATGCCCTCTTCCACGCTTGGAACTATTTCCTGAGTGCCTACAACCCATATCATATTTCTTGAAAAATAAGCGTAAGAAGGCAACTGACTCCCAATATGTCTCGCAATAATTACTTTTCTTGACTGTGCGCGCGAAGGTTTGAAATATGAAGCCCATTCGCGTGTTGTGGATTTTTCTGCGTTCGCATCCAGAAGCACGCGCACCGGCCATTTTTTTCTATCCTCCGCCATCTTTTTGTATTGCACGCGCTACTTGTACAGGCATCAGTCAAACCCAAAGAAAGGTCAAAGTGTGTCTCTATGAAGTACGAAATCAGATGTTCAGTTTGTAACAAGTCTCCTTCCAGTTTGCTTGCTTACAAGTGTCCTTCATGCGGCCAGCCACTAGACGTTGAACTGGATTTTAATTTTGAACCCTACAAGATACGCACAGGTAACTACAGCGGATGGAGGTATGAGCAGTTCTTCCCCTATGCTCAAGAGAGGAAGATCATCACTCTTTCTGAAGGCTGGACCCCGTTGGTCAGGTTCTCGGACAATGTTTATGTCAAGCTTGAAAGTGCGAACCCAACGGGTTCTTTCAAAGACAGGGGCTCGACAGTTTTGGTCTCGGCCTTGCACGAACTGATAGAGGAGGCGGGGGGTTACATCTCTGAAGATTCTTCGGGCAACGCTGGAGCCTCGATGGCGGCTTATGCTGCGCGCGCAGGGTTGAAGGCCAGAATCTACGTTCCAGAAAGCGTTGCGGGTCCGAAGTTTAATCAGATTCAGTTTTACGGGGCGCAAGTAACAAAGGTTTCGGGCAGCCGCGCGCGAGTTGCCGAGGAAGCGCAAAAGGTGGAGAGGCGAAAATTCTATGTGGGCCACATACTTCACCCGCTCTTCAGAGATGGGATTAGAAGCCTTGCCTACGAATTGTTTGAACAGTTTGGATGGAGCGTTCCAGAACGCATTTACCTCCCCGTCTCGGCAGGAACCCTGCTTCTGGGCATCATAAGCGGCTTCAAACAGCTGTCAGATTCAGGCGAGATAGAAGCCCTCCCGAAGATAGTGGCTTGCCAAACACGACAGGTCTCACCGCTTTATCACCTATTCAAAGGTTTAACGTATGATCCTCCTGAAACGGTGACATCCGTTGCCGACGCCCTAGTGAGTGTGAAACCTCCGCTGTTAGATCTCATGGTCAAGAGGCTGAAAGAGGTCAAAGGCGACGCAGTCATGGTCGGAGAGGATGAGATAATGGAGGCGTTCTTTGAGCTTGCGAGAAGAGGCTTCTTTGTCGAGCCCAGCTCGGCCGTTGCCTACGCTGGTTACAGGAAGCAACTTAAGAGCAATGTAGCATCAGAGGAGAACAAGGTTGTGATAGTCCTGACTGGCAGTGGTTTGAAAACGACGGTAAAGCCAGTTTGACGCTGAGTCTCAGGGGTTAATGTTTGGAAATCTTGTTTTCAGCTCGATTTTTTAGAAAAACTTATATGGTGAAGCTGTTTCTGTTTGTGACGCATTAAGGAGGTTATAGGATTTGTCATCACAACAATCAGCTGGCGGTGTTCCAGTTTTAGTGCTGAAGGAAGGTTCAAGCCGTTCAAGAGGAAAGGAAGCGCAGAATACAAACATAGAAGCAGCGAAGATCGTTGCAGAGGCGGTCAAGAGTTCTCTCGGGCCTAAAGGCATGGACAAGATGCTTGTTGACAGTTTCGGCGATGTTACCATTACGAGTGACGGGCGTACAATCTTGGATGAAATGGACATTCAGCATCCAGCAGCGAAGATGATGGTTGAAGTTGCTAAGACACAGGATAACGAAGCTGGGGACGGTACTACAACGGCCGTGATAATATCCGGTGAGCTTCTTAACAAGGCTCAGGAACTCATCGAGAAGAACGTCCACCCCACGATAATAATCGACGGATACAGAAAAGCCGCAGAAAAAGCACTAGAAATCTTAGAGAAAATCGCGATATCAGTAGACCTGACCTCTCAGGATTACTTGAAGAAGGCTGCAATGACCTCAATGGCCAGCAAACTGGTCGCTGAGCACAAGGAATACTTGGCAGATTTGGCTGTAAAGGGGATTCTCGCGGTTGCGGAGAAGGAAGGCGAGAAGTACAAGGCAGACGTGGACGATGTTAAGGTTGAGAAAAAACCCGGTGAATCCGTGAGGGACACAAAACTCATCCAGGGCATAGTGTTGGACAAGGACGTTGCGCATTCGGGAATGCCTAAGCGCGTGGAGAAGGCAAAGATACTGTTGTTGGATGCGGTGCTTGAGATCGAGAAAACCGAGTTCGACGCGAAGATCAACATTGAAAGCCCTGAACAGATGGAAGCCTTCATAAAACAGGAAGAGGACATGCTGCGCGACATGGTTGACAAGGTTGCCAAGACCGGTGCAAACGTCGTTCTCACCGAGAAAGGCATTGACGACATGGCCCAGCACTTCATGGCGAGAAAAGGAATCCTCGCGGTCAGACGCAACAAAAAGTCGGACATGGAGAAGCTCGCGAAGGCCACTGGAGGAAAGATTGTTTCGAACCTTGATTCAATGACGTCGGAGGATTTGGGTTACGCGGCTCTTGTGGAAGAACGGAAGATAGGCGACGACAAGATGACCTTCATTGAAGGATGCAAACATCCGAAGGCCGTCACAATTCTCATCAGAGGCGGAACACAACGCATAGTCGACGAAGCCGAAAGATCATTGCACGACGCATTGTGCGTAGTCAGAGACATAGTTCAGGAACCCAAAGTGCTCGCCGGCGGCGGCGCGCCTGAACTGGAAGTTTCACGCGGACTGAAAAAGTACGCTGAGACACTTCCGGGAAGGGAGCAGCTGGCAGTCGTAGCCTTTGCAGAGGCTCTTGAAGCGATTCCGACGACACTGACAGAAAACGCTGGTCTAGACCCGATTGACATACTCTCGGACCTGAGGTCAAGACACGAGAAAGGCGAAATATGGGCTGGAATAGAAGTCAACGCTGGAAAAGCACAGGACATGAGCAGAGCCGGAGTTATTGAACCCATTTCCGTCAAGAAACAAATAATCAAATCAGGCACTGAAGCCTCGACGATGCTGCTGAAAATAGACGACGTGATAGCTTCTGGAAAGATGAAAACCCCTCCAGGACCCCCAGGAGGCGGCGGCCCACCAGGCGGAATGGGCGGCGGTTACCCTGGCATGGGGGAGTACTAGAACTACGTCAGAGAAAAAGAAAATCACGGTTGGACCACCAAAGATCACCCGGTTCGAAAAGGCAAGGATAGTGGGGGCCAGAGCCCTGCAGATATCGATGGGAGCCCCCATACTCGTAGACGTTTCAGAAGGCTTCACAGGACCCATAGACATAGCTTTGAAAGAACTCGCGGCCGACATACTGCCCATGACCGTCAGAAGAACATTGCCAGACGGCAGCTTCCAGGACATCCCGTTAAAATGGCTTCTTGCGGAACACTAAACACTTCTCTTTTTTTGTTCTCGCAGATTTTGTTCTGCTGTTTTGAGTGTTTCCCTGATTTTTGTCCAGTGTGCGCCTTGCCAGTAGACTTGGCCGCATTTAGGGCATTCCCAAAAATCGATGTAATTTTCAAAGGTGTTTTTCTCAACTCGGCTGGCCACTTTCTCCTTTGAGACGGGTTTGACCTGGGCGTTGCATTTTGGGCATCTGGACATTGCCATGTAAATTTCAAGCCTGATTCCGAATCTTGCTGCGAGCTCGGCCAGTCTCTCTCGTTCTGTTTGGCCTTCAACGTAGAAGGCGTCGATTTCTTTGCCGACGGCATGCTGGTAGAGGTCAAAATCCCTCGTGAGCAGGATCCTATGGTCCTTCTTGGCGATTGTTAACAATTCAGAATCCTCCATGCTGTTCGAGTATTCGACGTCGTGTCCCATCATCCTTAGCCACCGAGCCAGTTTGCCTAGCATCCCGTCGACGACAAATTTCAAAAGGCTACTCTCCTCAGATTATTCGTCCGCTTCCGGCTTTGGCCACGATTTCGTCATCATCCATGACCAGTTGGCCAGCAACGATGGTTTTAACTGGTTTTCCTTGAACTTCGCGGCCTTCGAAGGGCGAGAGCTTCGCCTTTGAATGGAACTTTGACGGGTCTATCTTGTACTTTCTTTTGAGATCAACGACAGTCAGGTCGGCATCGTTTCCTTCCTTCAAACGGCCCTTGTTTTTCAGCTTGAAGATTTCCGTTGGGTTCTCAGACATCAGTCCAACCACGTCGCCGATTGAAATTCGCCTACGCCGAACTTCGGTGAGGAGAAGAGGAAGCGTCGTCTCTAGGCCGGGTATTCCAACCTTTACTTCCCAAATGGACTCTGCTTCTTTTTCTTTCAAAGTGTGGGGCGCATGATCCGAACCTAAGACGTCAACCCAGCCGTTCTTGACAGCTTCCCACAAACTGTCAACGTCGCGTTTATCACGCAAAGGTGGCATGGTCAAGGCCAAACTTCCAACTCTTTTCAAATCCTCAGTCGACAGGAACAGATGATGAGGCGTCGCTTCACAGGTTACCGGTAGTCCTGACTTCTTGGCTTCAATTACTCTGCTCATTCCTGCTTCTGTGCTCACGTGACAAAAATGAAGATGCATGCCGGTTCCCTTTTCAAGTTCCAGCAAGCGTTCGATAGCTTTCACTTCGACGTCTTCAGAATGTACCTTCAGGAAAGCGTTTATGTCGTTCTGGCCGATGTTCTTGAATTTATCTTCGTTTCTTTTCAGAGTCCGCTCATCTTCGGCGTGAGTAGCCGTTGGAATCTGTAAGCTGCCCACAATTTTGAACGCGTCCGTGACAGCTTGGTAACTGTCAATGTCCAGCCCGCCTACTTGTTCAGCCATGTAAAGTTTGAAGCCGACGGCGCCCTCTTTAACAATTCCTTGGATTTCCGAGTTGTCTCTTGGAAATTCAGAATAGAAACCCACGTTCACCAAAATTTTCCTTTTAGCAATTTCAATTCTGTTTCTTAGTGTTTCAACACTCATGGTCACCGGGTTGTTGTTGGGCATATCAAGAACTGTCGTCATCCCGCCCGCCGCAGCCGATGCCGTGCCACTGTAAAAATCCTCTTTTTGCGCCTTGCCCTCATCGCGAAGATGCACATGCACGTCTATTAAACCCGGCAACACGAGAAGATTCTTCAAATCTAATCTCGCATCTGACTTTGGCATGTTGGTTTCCCTGCCAACTTTGAGAATCTTACAATCGTCAATTGCCACGCTGCAACCCACTATCGCTTTGTTCATGTAAGCCTTCGCGTTTAGTAGGACAAGGTCCGCAATCAAACTGCTGTCACCCTCACTTGAGTAACATCGAATAAGGGGTTAAAAGTTTGCTCATTTAGTGCCTCCGCGTTCACCTTTCGTGCGCATTAGGCTTTGGGCATCTGATGTAGCGCGCGCTAAGCATTTTTCAACCATAAAACCAGGCAAGAGTCCAGAAAACGAGTGTCAAACAAGGCAGGCTTATTAATTGGTGAAAAATTAAGATTTGGCGCTCGCTCTTGGTCTAAACCGATGCAATTTCCAGTTCTTTGTCGCTCTTTAAGCTTGGTGATTGCTTTCGAAGCTTTAATGTGAAGATGTATTTTAGGTACGTAAAGTGCTTATAGTTGGGATGGTAATGTATGGATGAAAGAGGACAAGTGTTTGAGAAGATCAAAGTTTGAGATGTACTTGGACATCCTTGGGGTGCTGGAGCGCAACGGCGAGTTGAAGTTGACGCACATAATGTACGAGACCAATGTTAACTGTTGCATACTTAAGGAATATTTGGACTTTCTAGCGAAGCAGAACTTGGTTGAAGAGCGGATGGTGGGAAGGCAGCGAGTAGTATACTCAATTACTCAAAAGGGTATAACGGTGCTTGGGTATTATCGAGAGCTCAAACAAGTCCTGCCCATCGTGGACGAGGACCAAGAACTCACTTCAATGCCTACTTAATCAGAGCTGAATGGTGTATTATGTCGAGGACGCGTGGACAATTCTTGGGTGGGTTATTCAATTATTTTGAAGAAGTCTCTTTCCGTTATGATGCCCACGAGCTTCTCATCCTTTACAACGGGCATTGCGCCTATGTTCTCTTCTCGCATAATCTTCGCCGCTTGCCCCACATCCACATCGGGCTCAATCGTCGTCACTGCTTTCGAGGCTAATTCCAAAGCGGGATTGTTCAACACCTGAATGATTGTTCCGGACCGCAGGTGCGCAAACGCCTCTCCACACCCGAAGAATCGAATGATATCCATGGCCGTAATTATGCCCACAACCTTTCCATCCGACACAATCGGCAGCCTCCTGAAACCCTCCGTAGCCATCGTCTTCTCCGCCTCAAAAATCGTCGTCCTCGGCAGAGCGGTTATCACGCTCTCCGACATAAGCTGAGACACTTTCACCCCGCTTGTCCTGTCAGCGAAAAGGTTCGCAATGTCTCTTTCGGTGATTATCGCCTTTACGCTGCCCTTGTCATCGACGACGGGCAGACCGCCCAGGTTCGATTCCTTCATCTTTCCTATTGCTTCACTTATCTTCGCAGAAGTCTCCACTGATACGACGTTCTGCGTCATCACCAGTTTTATCGGCTCGTTAATCGCCTTGAAAAAGTTCCCGTCGAACCTCTGACGGACCATCTCAAACTTCTCGCCTCCGCCCAAATAGTCAACCACATCCGTGGCCGTCACTATTCCTTCCAGATGCTTGGTTCCGGCGTTGACGATGGGCAACCTGCGAAAACCCTTGTCTGCCATCAAGTGAATGGCATCGTAGATCGGCGTGGTCGAGGCCACCATGACGACTGGACTCTTTGCCACGGTCAAGATTTCGCCGTCGCGCTTCTTCGCTCCGTGCGCTTTGAAGTCAACTGGACCTCTTCCCCTGATTCTTCTTCTGAAACCTTGTCTGCCTTCTTTGCTCAACCGTTTTCCCTCACTTTGCGGTCAGTCTAACGATGTCTTCGCGGTCGATTATGCCGATTAGCTTGCCGTTCTCGTCCTTAACCGGAACCCTGCCAATGTCTTTTGAGACCATGACTTTGGCTACTCTAATGGCTTTTACCGAGGGCTCCACGGCCACGACTTCCGTTTTCATCACCGAAGAGATTTTGGGCGAGCCGCGTACTTTTTGAGATTCAAAAGTCGGTAGAAAGGCGCCGCTTTGCAGCAGATCTTTGTGCGTCACGATTCCCACAAGTTTGCCGTTCTTGACCACGGGAAGGCCGGCGAAACGTCTCTCCTGCATCAGGCGCCAAATGTGTTCAATCTCGTCATCAGGCGAGCACGTCACAACGTTTTTGGTCATTATCTCGGAGACGTCTTTTGCGAATTTGTCTGGGTTTGTTTCGATTTGTTTTTCTATGAACGTTTCCAGTCCTAAGATCCCTCGGTAGGTTCCGTCCTGTGGCGAGGTGACGACTGGCGCAACCCAAACGTCCAGTTTGAGCATTGCTCTGACGGTGGACGTTACGTCATCTTCGACGGTTGCAACGTGCTTTGCAGGGGTCATTAGGCCCTTGACGAAAATCGAAGACTTGGACGACGATATGGTCATAATGTCGCGTCTGGACACTTTTCCCAGAAGTTTTTTGTTTTCGTCTGTTACGGGTAGAATTCTGAGGTTGAAGTCACGTATCATCGCTCGGGCTTTTGTGGCAAGTTCATCAGGGTATATGGAAGGGTATTTTCCATCCATGATTTCTTTGACACGCAAGCGAGCCCCTCTCACTCTTCGGTTTCTTCGAGTTCAACCCTGCAGTCTTCACAGTGGTATTCGCCGTTGACTTCTGTCAGGGTGTCGGACCAGACGCCGCAGTGGTCGCAGTAACCTGCTAGGGGAGCGCGTTCTTCTTGTTCTTCTTCAGCCATGTTTTCGCCTTCAATCATGGCTTTCTCCTGGATTATTTCGAGGAGTTCAGGCATGACGCCGAGCACGTCTTTACTTGAGATTATTCCGACTAGTCGGCCCTTGTACACGACTCCCAGTCTTCTGATGTTCAGCCTGCTCATCCTTCTCGCTGTCTCCGTGATCGTCGCATCCGGCTCAATCGTGATAAGCGGTGTCGTCATGACTTCTCCGGCTTTAAGCGTGTCTGGTTTGGCGTTCTTGGCCAACACTCTCAGGACGAGGTCTCTTTCGGTTATTATGCCGATTGGTTTTTCCTCTTTGGCCGTTACTATTATGCAGCCTACATCGTGTTTGTCCATGAGCTCCGCAACGTGGTTCGCTGGCGCGTTTTCTTCCACAGTGATAGCTGGGCTACTCATGACATCCTTGACCAGCATCTTAGGCCTTAACCCCAAGTCAGACATCTTGTTCAGCCACACACGCAACTCTTGCTTCGAAACGTTTTAACTTTACTCAACTGAAAAGATACGGTGTCATTTAAGACTTGCTAAGGCAGAGTAAGGAACCAGTTGAAACCTATTTTATGCCGTGCGTCAAGTTTTATATGTCTCTGCTGATAGAGACAGTTCTCCGAAGCGTAGTGCGCATGTTGAGGACTAACGTTGATAAGCTTGTGAGGCTTTCTGTGTCGGGGAGGCCGTCAGCCCTGTTTTCGGAAGGGGTGTTTACAGGGTTTCAGCGCAAGGTAACCCTGTGGTTTTGCCGGGCGTGGGCGCATCACTTATGACGTCAGGGTTGGCGATTCAGCTTGCGGGTGGGAAGCTGATCACGTCGAGCCGGGCGTGAGTGTCGAGAGCAAGGAAAATGACGTGCGGTTTGGGCAGAGCGCGAACGCCGCCTTCAACGTACTTTCATGTGTCGGAAACGAGGCTGTCGTGGTTACCGGCGAGGCTTAGAAGCTCATGCTCGGCGACAAGTTCCTCGTGAAAGCCTTCGGCGTGGGCTTGAAACTCCTAGATTTTCCGGAAATAACTGTAATGAACATGGATCCAAAGTTTCTTGAAGCGCTCAACCCGAAGACGAAGGGCGACAAGCTGGAGATACCGGTGACGCATGTGGTTCCAGCGGCCTTAATGGGTTCAGGTCTGGGTTCGGATAACACGTATTCGGGAGATTACGACATCCAACTCTTTGACGAGAAGGCGAGAAAGCAGTACAAACTTGACAGCCTGAGGCTCGGCGACCTAGTTGCCATAACCGATGTGGATCACTCGTTTGGAAGGATTTACAGGCAGGGCGCGATTTCCTTAGGCATCGTCGTGCACACGAACTGCGTGTCAGCGGGCCACGGGCCTGGAGTAACAACTCTGTTCACATCACGCACTGGAGAAATCACCCCGAAGATAGACGCGAAAGCAAACATTGCGACCATCCTGAAGCTGCGAGACACCAGGCCAAAACGTTAAACGCGCAGGCAGAGGCCTTCGAACATTGTGGTTGAGGAAATAATTCTCGCGCATGGCCTTCCCGGTTTATTGTGGGTTGAATTTGATGAGACGCCTTTTCATGGTTTTCTGCTGCTTCCCATTTCAGGCGGGATTGCAGTAGGCTGTAAAGCGCGCAGGGGTCGCTATGCTGCAGAGTCGACCCATGCTCTTCATTTGTAGGGTCAGATGTAATCTGTAAACTAATATTCCGCAATGTCGCGTCGTCGACGCCTTGGGTTCTCTGTTTAATGTCTAACATTATGTTGGAGTACAAGATCTCAACATTGGACGTGCGCCCTCCCGCCTTTTTTTCTTTACGTCCGTTGTAATGTTGCAGCGTAATGTTGCAGCGTAAACCGCGATGTTCCT
>Ga0187770_10002317_pt1 | contig 10633 bp, 8 predicted proteins | sample 0116_SJ02_MP02_2_FD_133154 | JGI IMG/M metagenome (GOLD analysis project Ga0187770, IMG submission 133154) | Tropical peat soil microbial communities from peatlands in Department of Meta, Colombia - 0116_SJ02_MP02_20_MG | ecosystem: Environmental > Terrestrial > Soil > Wetlands > Peat | place... | reverse complement strand
TCCGCAGGTTAAACCGGCCGAACCCGCACAGCAGCAGCAGATAGCTGCGCCAGCCGCTGCCGTCGCCAATGACCCCGCAAAGCAAAAAGCCGCGCCAGCCGCTGCCGCCGCCAATGAGCCCGCAAAGGCGATAGCCGCGCCAGCCGCTGCCGCCGTCACTACGGCAAGCAGCACCGTTACGGCACAGATGAAGATGACCGGTACGTGCCTCAAAGACGTAGCCACGCGGTCGGGTGCCGCCGTCACTACGGCAAGCAGCACCGTTACGGCACAGATGAAGATGACCGGTACGTGCCTCAAAGACCTATCCAAGCAACCGGGTGCCATCGCCACTAAGGTAGGCAGCACCCTTAAGGCAGAGATGGTGGGTGTCGTTAAGTGGATCAAAGAGTTATCTGCGCGATCAGTTCCCACCAAGGAAGCCGCGAAGAAGGCTGAAATGACGAAAGCCGAAGAGCAGAAGGCTGCTGCCGCCGCGAAATGAGGGTAACCCGTTAAGTTAGCCGAAAAGTTATCCGTACAATCGGCTGTTACCAAGCAAGCCGTGCGGAAGCTACCTTATGTAGGACGGTTTTTCTAGCACCCCAGTTCAATCCTCTCGGCCAAACACTATGGCGCTTAATGCGGGTCCGGTTTGAAAGGGGCGCCCCCCTTTTTTGCGCGTTCTGATCTCATTCGTTCGCTGATTCGAATCCCATTCTGGCGAGCGTGCTGCGCGTGCTGTTTCGAGCGCATGCGCCCATTCCTGCACGGCTCAATGGATATGACGACGAACTCCTGACATTAACCCCCGCAGACCCCAAAAAAGAAATAATGAGCCAGGAGCTACATAAGGCTAAAGGAACACGCTGCGCTATCCTAGTCATAGGCCTACCTGGAAAAATTACCAGGCTTGGACCACACTTTGGCTTCTATTTGATAAATAGGCGTTGTTAACCAACAATGTATATTTATGTACATAGCTTGCGGCAGATTGTGCCAAGCTTGCACCTCAGGCGGAATCGTCTTATGATTTTGAAAATAAAAATAACCTTATACGTCGCCCTCGCTGCCTGCATACAACGAGCGCGATTTTTGGAAGCACCCGTTGAGTGAGAACGTGTATGACATATATATGCAAAATTGGAAAATTATCGACCCCTCAAAATGACATGACCGAATTTCACAGGGCATAAGGAAAATTCACAGGGTATAAGGAAAAACAAAAAAAATTGGGACTGGTGGTCTGTGCTATAAATCTGATTTGAAACAGCTAGTATTATTTGTTGATATCAGGTCGTGTGTTCTTCAGAATACGTCATTTCCCTAGCCTGACAGAATATTAATCTGTGACCTCATTCTCAAAAAAAATTCTCACTCCGGGTCGAGTTAGATAAAACAAGAATGCAACTGCAATTATTACTCCAGATATTCCAGCGATTCGACTGCCCGAAGCAACGGCAGCCGCATCTCCTATCCCATTAACTGCAAATATTATTATGACAATCCACCACGCCCATTTCATGCCTTTTATTAACCCGTACACCGCGCACAGCATAATTAGGCCAAGAATTAATAAGAAATATCCAAAAATCATTCCAATCGTAGTACTCCTAAATCCTGCTCGGAAGGAATTTTTTAAGACCCATATACGTTTAAAGGGGTTCCAGGAAAGACTATTGTCGTTGCGACAATCAGAGCCAAAACTGCGGCAAAAAATAGGATTATGGCTACGATTAAAACGCCATTTGGCCTTTTTTGCAGATGTAGCTCAATCTCGGCCTCTTGAAGAGCTATCATTCAAACTAACAAAATCATTTTTCTTGTCTTGATCCACAGGGGGTATCAGTGATAACCTTTCTGCCGGATAGCAGGCCGGACGAGGGATCTATGGCAAATCCCTCTTATTTGGCCGATGGATCCAGCAATAGAAGATTACGCTCCGGCCCGGCAACGCCTATTTCGTGCCAGGCGATTTAACAAAATTCTGCACTCAAATTGTCTGCAAAGAAAAAGAATGACAACACTTGTTGAAGGAAATCATTATAATGGAAAAAATATTCACTACGAAAATATCGCTTCAATCATCTAATCCCACTGTTTCATATCCGATCATTCGCTTGCAGAGAGAACGTAAAGCACTGGCAGGTCGAATTGCAAATGTCTATCAAACAGAGGTTGACGGCGTTGAAGGATTTTTTATTGCGCTTCAATTACACAAATTAGACAAGTTAGACAAATTTGCGGAGAGCAACGCTCAAATCAATTCACGGCCAAAAAGCGCCCCAGCCCCCGTTATTTCGTCAAAGCACCCAGAAGAACGATGGGCTCGGTCGGATTCGAACCGGCGACCTCCGCCGTGTGAAGACGGAGGATTTAGGATTTTCTGGAGCTTTTCCCACGGGTGAGATGACTACGAGAAAGGCTAGTGCTCAACGGTCGGGGTTCTTTGCTTTGGCCTGCATGCCCCGTCTCGTCCTGGAGCGGCAGCGCCAGGAATTCCTGCGAAGACAATAATAGAGGCGCAAAAGATACCATAGGGGTGCAGCGCACTCCTGAGCATCTTTGCCGCCCCCGGACTTACCTTTTCACTGCATCACTTGCAGTCGTGTCAGCCGCTGATCAGCAATCCTATCAGGACACCCGCAATGGCTGCGGCGGTTGCGATGGCTATGGTCTCCAGTACCGTCCTTCCCGCCGGGCGTTTGCCAATCCTTGCCCTGAAGAGACCAAGCAGGATCAGGAGGGTAGCGGTTCCCACGATACAGATTATCCGGGCCTGGGCAAACGGCAGAAATATGAAAGGTATTACTGGGGTTAATCCGGCTGTAAGATCCGTGATCCCCATCCAGCCGGTTTGCACGAGCAGGGAGCCTTTCTGCGAGGCGGGGGTCTCCTCACTAGCGACCGCGTCCTCGAATGTGCAGATCTCCAGGGGGTTAGCCTGTATATCAGTCCGGATCATATCGAGGCATTTACTGCTCAAGCCTGTTCCCTGCAGCACGCCCATCAGCTCGTTGACTGCGTGGTCAGGATCACGACGGATCTCGGCTTCCCGCTGCTTTGCCTCCACCCGGGCTTCGTCTCTCTCAGACTCGAGATCGAGGTAAAGCCCCGCCATCATCGAGACCGACGCTGCAATGGCGCCAGTAGCGCCTGCAAGAAACACGGCACTTCCGGACTGGGCGCCTACTGCGACACCGAGCACGAGTCCGAAGATCGAGACGGCACCATCCTCCATGCCATATACGATGTCCCCCGCAGAGCCGCTGAGTGATTCCCTGATCCGGTTGAGGAATGACGGGCTGGTTACTTCGCTCAAGCCCGGATCAACCTCACACCTATCAAAATCATAGAGTATACAAAAGAATCCAAGGAATATAAAGAATTTGAAATGAACTGGGCTTTGTTTCTTCAATTCCAGTTTCTGAACACAGTGGATCAGCCAGTGTTTGTGTACAGATTCCCTGTTCTCGGTCCGCCCATCACAGCGATTGGTATTTCTGCACCAGACGACGCATTCCACTATTTCTGTCTTTAAAATTGACTTGTTTCGTCAGCTGCTTTTCTTTGCCATAATCCTAGGGCAGGCGGGCAGGATACCGGTAGGAATTGGGAAATGACGGGCCGGACAGGTGGTTTATGATACGACGGGTGACAACATCTCAATTGCCGCACCAGCGTAAGACATGGTTCCGCTAAGTAACCTGTGGGGATGCCGCCTTCAGTGGATTGCAGTCAGAATGGCGTGCTCTTCTCAGGATCCATTGCGCCCCTGGCGTTGTCCTGAGACTGCGGAATGGCGTCGAAATCCCCGCATGTCTGACCTGTTGCGGGAGAAAAACAAAAGATTAATCCTTCAGGAATTAACAGCTGACATTGCTTTTCATGAAAAAAGAATATCCGCTAGGTGAGGCGATGCACCTTGCCAAAAGCCGGTATCCGGAAGGTGAGGTGATGCACCTTACCAAAAGCCGGCTGGAAGCTCTGACGGATGGGATCTTTGCCTTCTCGATGACATTGCTTGTTATAGGCATCAACATACCGGCGAAGGCGGCCCTCGTCCAGTCAACACCCTTCGTCGCGAACCTTCTCCTCTCGCTGTACTCTGATTTTTTCCATTATGTGCTGGCCTTCCTGATCCTCGGGGCATTCTGGCTTAGCCACCATGTTGAGCTCCATCCCGTGAGTCGCCTGAACCGGACGTATGTCTGGCTCAATATGGGGACCCTCATGTTCGTCGCCCTCCTTCCTTTCTCGACCTCCTTTTCGGGTGATTTTCCTGGTGTCCCCCTCGGTCAGATCCCATTCGAGCTGAACCTTTTTGCGCTTGGAATGGGGATGTTCCTGCAATGGAAGTACGCCACTGGGAAAGACCGCCTGGTTGAACCGGGAATGGCCCCGAGTTTTGTCCGGCAGGTAGGCGCCCGCTCTCTGATCGTTCCCTTTGTCTCTCTCCTCGCGGTCTTTGTCGCTCTAGCGGGGAAGACGTGGAGCACAGCGGTTTACCTGCTCCTTCCACTGATCGAGTATATCGTCGTCCGCTGGGCGAGGAGGTAGGTAGAACCTTCTGCGTCTAGGGGCCCCGCGGCCCTGCTGGAATCGATGTGAGACGCGCAGCGAGGGTCGGGGCAAGCCGTTCTTTCAACTCAAGCGCGAATACAGAACGTATCCGGTGAGCCGAACGCGCCGCACACCGCTCAAGGAGCGCGTTACGAAGCGTTGTCCGTTTGTGGGTGGACGATCTTGCCCGTTAATGCTACCACGTTCATATTGGGCACTATCACGAACACATCAGTGATGGTCAAAATCCGGAAGTTGCAGAAGGCAGGTTGTCGGCCAGGCGAGGCATCGCCCTACGTTCAGCCGTCAAATCCAGGGCAACAACTGGAAAAAAAGGCCGCGTAGTCAGTCTCCATAAGGTGAACCGAGATCTACACGATTGTTGTGCAGTTTACCCCGAGCCAAGGAGCACGCAACACCGATTGAACACAGAGCGGCAAAAAGGAGGAATGCAGTATCGCTGCTGCTCAGAAGCTGCGTGAAATTCTCAGGTTTAAGCTCCACCTCTGCAACATAGATTACCGAAACGGCTCCGATCAGCGTGACGCTCAGCGTCTGACCGATGAGCCGCATGGTCACGAGAGTCGAGGAACCGACGCCGTATAAACGCCGATCGATCGTGAACATTGCCGCATTCGTGTTTGGTGCGACAAAAAGCGCGGCCCCGACCGATAGAATGAGGAGGTAGAGAGCCGCATACGCCACTGCGGTGCTCAGGCTCAGCGTGCTGAAGAAGAGCAAGCCCACGGTGACCGCCCCCAAGCCCGCCGACGCGAGAAGTCGTGGCTCAATCCTGTCCGAGAACTTCCCCGCTAGCGGAGAGAAGATGACCGTAATCGCAGGGATGGTGCCGAGAATGACACCTGCCTCAAAGGCGTTCAGCCCGGCGACTGTTTGAAGGTGCACGCTCACGAGAAAGTCCACCCCATACGCGGCGCTTTGGTAAAACAGCACGGCGAGAAGCGCGCATATGAATGCGCGATTTCTCTCGAAAAGACTCATGTCGAGTAGCGGTTCGGGGTGACGCGCCTCCCACGCGAGAAAGGCGATGAGTCCGCCGGCTCCCACGATCCATAAAGACAGGGCCTCGGCGCGCGTGGCGAAGCTGCCGATGCCGAGCACGGTCGCGAGGAGCGTCACGCCGAACAGCACGCAGCCGACCACGTCGAAGCGCTCTCCTCTCGCATCAGCCCAGTCGTCAGTCATTCCCCAAAGTCCGAGCACAGCGATCGCGATGCAGATCGGAATGTTGATAACAAATATACTCCGCCAGCCAACAATGTGGGTCAGTACACCGCCGATCAAAGGCCCGGCAATAGCGCCGAGCGCGTAGGCTGCCGTGCTCACACCGATACTCGTGCCCGAGTCTCCTCTGGGAAACACAGAGCTCAGCAGTGCCACCCCAGTGCCGAGGAGCAGGGAGGCACCGATGCCCTGAAACACTCTGAGAATGACCAAGCTTGTCAACGAGGGCGTGACGAACAAGAACACTGACGACAGCGCCATTATCACGGCTCCCGTCACAAAGAGCCGCTTGCGCCCGAAGAGATCGGCAAGCCGCCCGAACGGAATGAGGGTCACCGCTGATACCAGGACGTACGCGAGCAGTATGTTCGCCAGCGTCGAGGTGCTTGCGTGAAATTCTCGTCCGATATTCGGAATGGCCAAAACGAGGGCCTCAGCATCGTACGCGACGAGGAAAAACCCGGCCGCCACGATAAGCAAGACGAGCGTTTCGTGAGTGTAGCGAGATCTGTGCATCGAACTCCAGATTGAGTCGTGAGAGAAGAATCAGCGAACGAACGGCAACGTCAATTGAAAAAAGGCACTCCTTTCGAGCCTAGCAAAGCGCCAAAAAAACCGAAGTGCTGCTCTGAGTCCGTCAATCGGAGTGCTTGGCCGAGCGGTTGGAAGCACACGTTGTCACCTTTATTCTTGACTCTTTTGCCCGTGAGAGGGACTTGTTCTGTATCGTGCATTACGTACCTCCTTCTGTCGGCGCGCTGCGCGCGCCGTTCATGTAATTTCGCGCTAGCACCGACCAACAAGTCCCTAACCAAAGCGATTACCGCCAATCGTTCAGCGATCGACATTAACGCCCGCGCTACACGTCGCTTCTCCACAGGCACGCTGTGGAGGCTTATGCGGCCGTGCCAGTGTACCTCAACAGAACAGCGGGCTCACTGATAAAGTTTTAGGTTCAAAATTGCCTATAAATTGTAAATACTAGTCAATATTGCCTTATTTAATCAATTCAACGTTTCTACACAGCTTTCATGGATGCGCCTTGCTCACTTCGGCCAACGTTCGCTACGAAAGGTTGTGGAGAATGGGTCGAGGCAACGGCGGGCCCCCGTCATTACGTTTCCATTACCTTCATCGACAAGAGAGTTATCGAATCGTCAAGATTCCACGTTTGAAGAGATTCTTCGCGTGTGCGAGGCTTACGCTTTACGCTGTTTTCTTTCGCCCATCCATCGAGCCGGCTGCATTCTCGGACCCAAAACGATCTTTTAACGACAGCTATTTTAGTCGGAAAAAAACTTCGCTACTAACTGTGAACAGTTACATTCCTAAAGAAGCCAACTTGAGTCACATTGCTCTACTTTCATATGTTCTGATTTAACCTTAAGAAAGAGAGACAGCGCCTCGGGCGCCTGCGCAGCTGAGTCAGAATCGACACGAAAAATGCAGTACGATTTCGGCAAGCCGTTTTTTTCGCTCGAGAGCAAATGTCCGCAGGTACGACCGTCTGGCAGTGTGCCTCTCTGAGGCAGTAGCTACGGGCCGGCCGCATATCATCGCATACCCTAGCAGCGCGGCGGGACGCGCTCGCCACACTCGCTAGTAACTCTTGTAAGGGGACTGTGTGAAAGTAGGCTTCAAAGAGGTTGTAGAGGGCCTATTCAATCGTCTGACAAATTATTCGCAAAATTTCAAAAGATTTATTTAAAGAATGTATGTGAATCACTTAATTTAGATGTGCGTAACCTGCGTTGTCTTTTTACAGTATGTTTCAAGTCGCCGTTAAAAAAATAAAGTGAAAAACAGATGGATGAGTCGTATCTAGTAGTTTCACATCTTCATTTGGGTGCCGAAAACTCTTGCAAGAAAGAATTTAAGAGTTTCTTGGATTGGTTGGCAGCTTGCAGTCGGAAAGCAGCTATCCTCCCAGTTCAAGCGCAACAAGGAGAACGCCAACTCACTCTACCACTACTATGATTTTATCAGGCGACATGCTTGAGTTATGTGTGCCTCACGAGCACGCGCTTAGCAGCGTTTTATGTGCCAGTGCGTCTGTTTTTGCTAAGCTTATTGATCTAAGCTGCAAGAAGGTGTACGTTCTTGGCAACCACGACGCCACTTTGTTTGAGCGCAGTTGTGAAATAAATAGCAGCTCCAATCGGGCATTTGAGACATTTTTGAATCGGATATGCGCCAACAATTATAGCTTTGATGTAGTTCTACGACACTACCAAAGCTGTCCTAGCGACCCAGGCAAACAACGGATCCGAATCGGGGGAAAAGATTATTTGTTTCTACACGGCCAGCAGTTTGATCGTGATTTCAAAACGAGTGGGGGACTTGTGCGCTTTATTCCGTTTATAGCGGCACTTGCTTAGGCGTTCGATTTTATTTCATGGGTCGGACCACTCCTTTTCATTGCGTCGGTTGTGTTCCTTGTGCTTTTTGTCTTAGGAGCCGCGGTTACTACACTTCCAATCGATCCATTATGGTTTCTTGTGGGATTTGTGGTCACAGCGTTCCCAGGGTTTTCTTGGTTTATTGCTTGGCTTTTCGCGCCTGCATGGGAGCTTAAAAAGACGTTAGCTGCCGTCATCGCTCTTTCAGGGAAATCACAAGAAGAGCTCTTAAGTAGCCCGTGGGACGTCAACAGGCGCCTTAATATATTCAAACACGCGTTGCACGACATGAAAAAGCAACAAGATCGGCCGAAGTAAAAGAATATCAATACAATCGTAAATGAGGGGTATCATCAACTTGAACAGGACAAATCGAAACCCGATGTCATCGTCTTCTGGCACAGCACGTGCCTGAAATATGTAAACCGATGCGTGTCGATAAGAATTCCAGCCAGCAGCTATGCGGCAGTTTATAAACAGTGGGATGTGGCTGCGCCCTCCTCAACGGCCTGAAAGCGAAGGAGACTCGAAGGGCGACTTGCCGTTATGCGACGAAGAGAGCGATCGTTCACAGAACGCAACCGGTCCGTATAACACGTTTGTATATGTTGACAGTGCGGGGCCACTCCTCTTTCGCTGGTGCGATAAAGAGCTAACAGCAAAGGAGATAGCCTTGACAGACTATTCTTAAGGGAGCTGTGCGCAAGACTGCTAAGTTGGGCAACTCATTGTCCTTTGTGTGCTGATTTTCGCTTATGATTCTCTTAACCGTCGAAACCCTGTAGGAGTCACTGTGCTTTGCGGCAGCCTATCTGGTTCTGAAGATCCCATTCGCGTCGAGTGTCTTGTGAGCCGAAAGAAACGGGGGGGGCTCAGGTAACGGTGCGGCCATTTGACGTGGCTTCCCGGACCTCCACAAGCTGCTGCCGCTACCTTGAACCGTATTTTGAAGATATTTTGTGGTCTACTCTCACGATTCCGAAAATGTGTAGAACGCGTTTCGCTTCAGTTGACTCATTGCCGTAACTCATTCCGTGCATTCTGCGGCGAAACAGCATCTCGTACGCTATTCCCGGCCAACGAGCGTAAGTATCTGCGTCGCGAAAACTTGCAAAAAGCCTTAAGGAGGACAGTAATGCCAAAAGGAAGAGTAATGTGGTTCGAGCTGCCTGTCGATGACCCTAAGCGGGCGATAGCGTTTTATGAGAAGGTATTTGGGTGGACGATCGTCAAGTGGGAGGGGCCTTTCGATTACTGGCAGATCACCACGGGCCCAGACGACCAACCGGGCATTAACGGAGCGATAACGCCGCGTATGACGCGTGAGCACGTCACGACAGATACTATCGCAGTTGAATCCATAGATGATTCACTCGAACAGATTGTGGCAGCGGGAGGCACGATTACACAACCAAAACAGGCCATTCCGGGCATCGGGTATATTGCCTACTGCACTGACACAGAAGGAAACCTGTTTGGCGTCATACAACCGGACATGTCTGTGGAATAGAAATGTAGCTCTACGCGATGTCCTGACGCGAATAAGCATGACGCGCTGCTATGCTCCTTAGATTCCGGAAAATAACGGCGCAGCATGGGGTCAAGCGTTGATGCTAATAAGCTTCGTGCATAAACTAGTGCACGATTAGGTACTCCCGTAATGCTCCTCGAGGCTCTAGCGCTCGGTGCCCTGAACAGAACTCTGAGGCCCTAAGAAACGGGGGGAGGGCGAGATCGTGTTTAATGCTCGATCGCAGCAGCAAAGTAGACGTTTCTTCCGGAGGCTTTCAGGGGAATCCCGTACACCATACTGCATCCTTTGAACATCCCGAGTTTCATAGCGGCAACGCCGGCGGTATACATGACACGGTTGTCCACGTTATGGATGCTCGCAGTCTTCACCGCCGACCCAACAGCAATGCCAAGGTCAGTAACCTTGAACACGCAGTTCGGACCTGTGTAGTCTGTTTTATTGGCCTTTGCAGCTGCACCGGCTAGTTCCATATCCTTGCAGTTTACGTGGCCGCATCCACCACAGTTCAGTCCGAGTGGCTTCTCGCCGCTTACTCCGATAAGGAACGTTGCATCACTGACTTTGACCTGTTCGCCGTTGAGCCGAAAAAAGTCCATATCGGTTTCGGCAGCGATTTGGATCATCTTCTCGGCGATCTTCTCCTGGTCTTTGCCCGTGACGATCTCAATAGTGATTGAATCGAGTCCTACGGCTTTCGGTGCGGTCCGTGCTGCCAGCGCCATAAGTCCGGCAACGGTTTTTACTGCTTCTGTTTCTGCAGACATACCGGATTATTAGTATTACACAAGAAAAGTATTACGCCACCTAAAACACTTTGTTAGCCGATAATCCTGTCAAAATCGCTCTTGATACTCCTAGCAGCCAGCATTCCTGTAGAAAATGCCGCTTGCAGATTATAGCCCCCCGTATCCCC
>Ga0187770_10002316_pt1 | contig 10637 bp, 9 predicted proteins | sample 0116_SJ02_MP02_2_FD_133154 | JGI IMG/M metagenome (GOLD analysis project Ga0187770, IMG submission 133154) | Tropical peat soil microbial communities from peatlands in Department of Meta, Colombia - 0116_SJ02_MP02_20_MG | ecosystem: Environmental > Terrestrial > Soil > Wetlands > Peat | place... | reverse complement strand
TTTTCAAACGCTGAGGCAGCGATTGCCCCGGTCGGCAAAGGGAGGAGATTTCTTCGATCCAAACCGGGAGCTCCATCTCTATGTCAAAGCGGCAGCGGACAGCCATGTGTTCCTGAAAAACAAAGACATTTCTGAGCTCATTTCAAAGTGTAAAACACCGATAGAAGCTTTAGATCTGGCTGTTGCTTTTGAGAAGGATTCTGTCGTGTTTTATACGACGATGAAAAAATTGGTTCCTGAATACTTAGGGAAAAACGAAATTGATACTCTAATTGAAGAAGAAATCAGCCACATCTCCACACTCACACAGAAGAAAATGGAATTGGAAATTCAAAAGTGATCGTGAGTCAACATCATAAGACTATATACCTTTTAAGGCTCTCTTCAGATGTTCATTCGATTGAGAGATTTTTCCGATCGCCTCTTCGATTTCGGCCTTTACCGAATCTAATCCCAACTCGCCGGCCGTTTGAGCCCATCTTTTATACTCACCCATGTGGCTCTCATTGTGCTCGACCCAGTGTTCAATGACGACTGATAATTTTGTCTTCTGATCCATTCTTGTTCCCTCCGTTGATCCGAATTTTGGAAAGCACCTCCCAGCGATTTGGCCAACTCATCGGGGAGACCCGTTCCTCATTTTCGTCTTCATGATTGAAAGCTTATCACCTGTTGTGGTATGGGTCAAATTTATGTGATCAAAATGGTCCTGCCTACCTGCCCTACCGCGGAGGTAACGGATGGCTGGCCTGGGATAAGTCCGAGACAAAAAAAGAGGACAGCCAACGATGACGGAGGCTGTCCTCCAAAAGCAGTGAAGGAACCCTTCCTCAATATCCGAACATCTGATACCAGTCCAGCGAATCTCGTTCCGGCGTCATGATTTCAGGGTCTGAAGACGTAGGAGCCATTTCCTCTTTCTCGGTCCAGTAAGGCTGTACGCCGAAGTATCTGTAAACATCTCCAGCCCATCTGGAATTGTTCAAATCCCCAGACGCATCAAAACCAGATGCGATTGCCAACCGCTCCCTGGTGGTATTAAGAACAAAGGCATTCTCACCACGGATCGATAGAGAACTGAATGGAACAGCAATCAAACTGGTCTCTCTTCCAGGAACATCGTAAAGGACCAAGAAGGCAATACGGCCATCCGAAGAGTCGATCACAAAATCATTGATCCGTCCTGCTTCTTCTCCATTTGGCAGACGAACTTCAGCACCCATTAATCCGTTGCTCTCGTAAAACTCCAATGCCTTGGGCATTTGCTCTCCTTCCTCAGTCCAATAAGGGACTTGGTCATAGTGCCTGTAAATGTCCGTAAGCCAAGCAGCGTCTATGATCGATGGAAGGCCGTAGAACTCAGAGTCGCTCGGATACTGTGTCACTGTTTCAATATACGGATCCGAAAACCCAGAGCCCACCCCTATCTCCATATCGCCTGGGTTGAATTCAAAAGTTTCCTGACCAATTCTTATGAGCGAACCATAAGGAATGGCCATGGGCTCCGCCCCAAGATTCGGGACATCGGAGAGGACCACCAGGACAATACGATCGTTTGTCTTGTCGATCACAAGACTGCTGATCTGCCCTAAATCTCCATTTTCCATGGTCACCACACGGTGACCGATCAACCAACTGGCCTTAAAGGTATTCCATCCCATCGGCTGATAAATAGCTCCCACCGTTGCCTTTCGGAACTCATTACACCCTTGGGCAAAAGCGGTGCTGCCAAGAAGCACGAGGCAGAAAACGGAACTCAATGCAATAAGAACCCTTACCAATTTGTGCATTTCTCATTCCTCCTTTCCTTTTAAATCCCCCGTTGCTAAAACCGCTACGGGGAGATACAACAATTTATATTTAATCATCCCTTCTCCCTATTTCAAGGAGACAGGATTTCCTATCTTTTCTTACAAGGGAATTTGGCGTGCTTTATGGAGCCTTTAGCTCCTTGGGACGGAGATTCCAGGCAGGAAAAGGTGTTCTCCCCTTCTGTCGTATTTCTTCCTTGTGATTGAAAAGAAGACCAGTCTGTAATCTCTAAGCTTCAATGGAATCTTGAAGTGAAAGAACTCGGAGTGAAAGCATCACGGGCGGTTGGCAGTTTTATACTTGAAATATTTCCTGTGAAACCGGGGTAAGGATTTCGTAACCCTTCTCGGTAATGGCCGCGGTGTTCTCAAGTCCCACAGAACCCTCTCCAGGAAAGACGATTTTAGGTTCCACAGCAAAAGTCATCCCTTCCTCCAGAGGATGAGGCTGCCCTTGGGCAATGAAAGGCAATTCATTCAGTTCGAGGCCGATGCCGTGTCCGACAAAACGGGTCTGGAGTCCTGGCGTCCCCAGGTAATTGTCCTTGTAACCCAGCTTCCCTGCCAGTTTAAGGGTCTTCATAAAGATGGCCTCACAATCGGCCCCTGGCCGGGCCTCTCCCATAACAGTGTCATGGATTTCTTTGCAGGCTTTATAAGCGTCAATGAACTTCTGCTTCATTCTTCCGATGGAAAACATACGGGTCTCATCCGCTTGATAACCGTGATAGCATGTTCCAAAGTCCACCAGAATTGGCTCATGGGCTTTCATTTTTTTTAGGCTAGCCCCAACCGGAAAGGCTGGCGAAAGTCCCAGTCCGCCCATGGGAGAATCCGACTGGCTTACGATCCCTCCAGTGAGACCGCTCAGTATATGCCAGGTGTAAGCCTCGTAGTTAAGGGACCTCACCCTGAGAAGCCCTTCATGGCCATACCTCTTAGCTGCGGCTTCCAGGAGACCACCAAACTCAATCTCGGTCATTCCCTCTTTAAGAATCTTTTTAGCCTCATGATAAGCTTTCTTTCCTATATCTCCTGCCCTTCTCATCAGATCGATCTCAAAAAAAGATTTTATCTTCCGCGTTTCTCGCAAGATTGAAGACGCGTCCATTAATTTGACGCTCGGAAAAAATTCCTGGAACTTGAAGTAATCTCTTACGGGAAGGACGTCTAACTCCAAGCCCACGCTATGGGGGACCTTGCCACAATGGGATTGAATCAGCGAGGGTATCTCGCGAATCAATCTTAATGCGACAATTTCTTTAATAGGGGATTCCACTTTGGCCCGCTCTAATTCCCTCTTGATCATAAGTAACGGTTGCCCTTCCAAGGGTATAAAGACGAAGCCATCCTGGGTGGTCCCGGAAAGATAATAAAAATTCATCTTCTGAACTACAAGCAATGCTTCTATCTCCTGCTTCTTCATCCTTGTCCTGATCCTGGTGAGGCGGTTCTTTATCTCCTCATTCGGCGTGTACTGGAAACCTAAAAATTTGCTCAATTCCCGTAATTCCTGTCGAACCCAATCTTCGTATTTCATCCTCTCTCCTTTCCTATCAATCCAAACCGAGAAGTATTATAACCAATTCCTCAAAAGAGAAAAGTCTTTTGATTCCGGATTGCTGATTTCGGATCGAGGAATTTAAGGCTGAAACTCTTTTACAAAGGCAAAGGGAAGTTGTAAAATGAGATCACAAAAACCGAAACTGGTTCTTGTTGCGGAGAACTGGTTTCACTATCTTGCTATTCTCGAAAGAGGGATCGAATATGCCGAATTTGGAAGAGCGGATTAAGAAATTAGCGCAGTGGATGTTCGAGGCCAAATATCTTGTCGTTTTCACCGGCGCGGGCATCAGTACCGAATCAGGGCTACCTGATTTTCGGGGGCCGGATGGCGTCTGGACAAGACAAGAAAAAGGCCTACCGCCCATAAGCAGACCTTTCACTTCGGTTGAACCCAACGCGAGTCATCGAGCGATCGTAGAGCTTCAGAATTTGGGAAAGTTGAAGTTCCTCATCTCCCAGAATGTGGACAACCTGCATCTGCGATCCGGGATTCGGCCTGAATTGTTGGCTGAATTGCATGGAAACGTCGCAAAGCTCAGATGTCAACGCTGCCAGACTCAGGTTGAGAAACCTTTAGGGATAGATACCTGCAAGTGCGGAGGCAGGCTGGTCTCGAGTGTGGTGAACTTTGGCGATCCGCTTCCTCAAAAAGACCTGGAGGATTCTTTCCAGCACTCAAGCCGTTGTGATCTTTTTGTTGTGGTGGGATCAAGCCTTGTGGTGAGCCCTGCCAATGATATGCCGAGAGTAGCGCTGCGATCAGGGGCCCGCCTGGCCATCATTAACCAGGGAGAGACTCCGATGGATCGAAGTTGCCACCTACGCTTTGATGAAAAGATCGGAGAAGTCCTTCCCCCAACCGTCGACAAATTGAAAGAACTGATGAAGAATTAAGGCTCGCACTTTACTGGCCAGCACTCAATATTTCAGTGAATGATAGAAGAATGGGTTAAAGAAAAAATGGGTGACTGCTGAGAAGCAGATACTTATAAAATTATGGACGTCCCTTCCCTTCCCCGCCGTTAGAAATGATGCCCTGCTCGGTTTCGAGTCCCGCTATAGCGGGACTGCAATTTCTAACGGGTCTCATGCAAAAAGCAAGCTGTAGATGACCAAGAAAAGAGTTTGGCAGGCAGCGACGCCCCAGCCGTTTTTCAACATGGATTTGATATCTTTCGTCTCGGCAAATCCCAGGGAACTAAACATGTTGGCGCCCGGATAAATGAAATTGCTCACTCTTGTCGCGACGATCAGTGCCACGGACCAGGCCAGCATAGACACATTGAGCTTGCTCAGCAAGGGATTAAACATGGAGTGGAGCATGTTGAGCGTTGCCACCGTGGCTCCTGAAATACCAAAAGCCCCGATGAGGCCCCCCAGGATAACGATGACTCTCTTCCCGCCGAGATCGACCAAAGGTTTGAGAATGATCGCTAAGGCTTTAAAACCTCCGGCAAGCTTTATAAAATTGATGAAGGGATCGAGGATCAAGAAGAGAAAGAAAAGCCCCACATTTCCAGCCATTCCCTTAATAATTAGTTTAAGAATATGATCAAACTTCAATCCACCCACCAAACCAGTCATCACGGCGAGTCCCAGCATGACAATAATCACATAAGAGGTTGTCGCTTTGGCAATGATCCCGTAAATGACTGCCGCAAGGAAGAGAGCGACAAAGGTGCTCGTCGTTCGTCTGCTCCGAGGGGTTGGGACAAACTGTTCTACGCCTTCTAAACGTTCATACGGGTTGATCTCTTTTGTTCGGCGTTGGATCCTCTGGAGCATGAACCAGGTTGCAGTGAATGTGATCAGAGCAATAGGTCCGGCAGCAAATAATATCATTTCGCCATAGCCAATATTGGTTAAACCGAGGAGGGTGACGACCGGGGGCGTAAAAGGCCCGAGGATCAAAGCCTCCTCTCCCACAGCTTGAAAGATAACTGCGACCGCGCTCCGCGAGAGCCCCACGGAAGCGGCAATGGGCAAGATGATTGGAGCAAGAATCGCATTGCCTCCTGCCATGGTCCCGAGGAGACCGATAACCAGCATACAGGCAAGCATGATTCCAAGCATGGCCTTCTTTTCCGTATCGATCCCAATTCCAAAAATAATCTTATGGACAAGGGTGTGACTGACCTTGGTTTCGGTCAATACCTCTCCCAACCCACGGCCAAGCATGATAATCAAACCGACCAATGCCAGAAAAGAACCCATTGCCTTGGCCAAGACCTCACCAAAAGAGATGAGGCTCTGGTGCGTCAGGATCGCTCCGATCAAGACGCAAATCGCTGTGGCCGGAAGCGGATCGACATCCCGGAAGACGAGAACGATATAAACCACGAGGGGTAAAAGGCCCAATAAGCCCCACCATACGTTGAATCCGCCTGCTGTTCCCATCGGGTCATCCTCCTTTTATCGCGAAAAGTTTTATGAATAGGATGAAACCGCTTTTTTTCGCAAAACCCTTCCCGGGGTATTTCCTCTTATTCTTCCCTCATGAACAACAGGACAACCGTTCACCCATGTGTAGACCACACCCGTAGCATATTGATGGGGATGATCAAAGGTCGATTGGTCTTGAATCGTGAGGGGATCGAATAAGACCAAGTCAGCCGTAAACCCTGGTTTAATCAAGCCGCGGTTTCTTAAACCCACTCGGCCAGCAGCCAGTCCTGTCATTTTATGAATAGCTTTTGCCATGGAAAGAGTCCCCTTTTCCCGTGCATAGAAGCCCAATATTCTGGGAAATGTCCCGTAGGAGCGAGGATGGGTTAATTTCCCAGAATCTTCCTCCGCATTCATCCCCATCCCATCCGATCCCACCGACACCCGATCATTGGAGAGGATGGTTGTGACATCTTCATCCGATAATGAGAAATAGATCGCTCCTACGGCTGCCTTCTCCTCCAAGAGAAGTCTCATCACCGCAATTTCTGGTGTGCAATGCCAAAGCTCAGCGATCTGGCTCACATTTTTTCCGGAGAGCCCAATATTCTTTTCAGAACATATTTCTGCAATGACAATCCGGCTCGGGCCGCCTCGTTTGCCCATTTCACGAAGAACCTCCGCCCGTAGTCGCTCTTTCATCTCCGAAGAAGTGAGCCTCTTCAAAAGTTGATTCACACCGCCCGCAAGGGCCCATGGAGGGACCAAAGCGGTCAGTGAAGTGCTTGTTGCCTCATAGGGATATTGATCGGCGGCGATATCGACCCCACCCTGACGCGCTTTTTCTAATTTTAAAAGAGCTTCTTTGCCCCGGCCCCAATTGTCTTGCCCCATTGCTTTTAAATGAGAGACTTCCACTCTGACACCGCTCTTTTTTCCGATGAGAACGGCCTCGTCCAGAGCCTCCATGAGTGTGGTCCCTTCCCCCCGGATATGGCTGGCGTAGAGGGCTCCATGCTCGCAGACGATTTTAGCGAGGGCCACCAGTTCTTCTGTCTTCGCAAAACTTCCAGGTGGGTAGATCAAGCCTGAGGAGAGTCCCCAGGCCCCCTGTTCGAGGGAATCTGTCAAGAGGCTCTTCATACTTTCAAGCTCTTTGTGACTGGGGCTGCTATCCTCCGTCCCTAAAATGGCAATGCGGAGTGCTCCATGGGCCACTAACGGAGCTAAATTGAGCCCGAGACCGATGCGATCCAATTGATCTGCATATTGGTTGAAATTATTCCAACTTAACCCATGGGAAGGGAGATGCAAGTCATGCATTCTCAGGTAGTCAATCAGAACAGCCTTTCGCTCATCGTTCACGGGAAAGGCGCCGATGCCACAATTACCGATCACTTCGGTCGTCACTCCCTGCAACGCCTTGCTTTCAGCAAGGGGATGTTTAAAGATGCTGAGATCGGTATGGGAGTGGATATCAATAAAACCTGGGGCAGCGACGAGTCCATCCGCTTCAACGACCGCTTTTCCTCCACCTTTTATAGACGGCGCGACGTCTGTGATCGTTCCATTCTGAACAGCAATATCTCCCCTAAAGGGCTCCTGATTCGAGCCATCGATGACCTGCGCACCCCGGATGAGGAAGGAGGACATACAAACACCTTCGCTATTTCATCCAAAGATGTCAAGCAAAAGTTTCACAGAGGTTTCCGCATTAATGGAAAGTAGATACTACAGTGATCTTGAGATATTCAAGAGAGATGAAAAACTAAAGCGTGCTGGACGAAACTTATTCTGGCAAATCCCATCGAATTAACGCTCGATTGACAAGTACACCTACTTATCTGTAATGTGAGCTAACCTTCAGCCTTGATGATTACGGAGAGAAAGGTGGTATAACATCAAGTTCACCGGGAGGCGAGTGTCTTCCCTCGCCAATCCGGTGGAAGGACTCGTTTGGCCTGTAGGTTTTGTCAAGTCTAACGACGTAGATCCTGGCAACTGCCGCAAATTTCATGACATACGCTAACATCCTTCGCGCCTTTCATTAATTCCGACTTTAACGTATAACCCGAACCCAAAGTGGAGTGAGTATAGTCAATGTATATTGGTTTTGCCCTTTCAAAAAGCGTTTTTTCGACGAGGAACGTTACACCTTTCAATGTGAAAACCTCATCGTTTTCTTTTTGCTCATCCATAGCCATAATGAGATGTGGACCTTTCCACCCGCCTTCGGTCATCAAGATTCTGATGGACTGAAGCCCTTCGCGTCCTTCCAAGAACTGTCTGATCTTTTCCGATGCTTCCTCGCTTACCTCGAACATACTCAACTCCTTCCAGTGAATTTACCAGGTTCTTTGGTTCGACATAGCATGGCATGGTTTACTCATCGTCCGCCGATTGCCAGAGGCCAGTTGCACAGAATCGGTTTCTTTCATATTCTTTTCTCCAGCAAACACGTGCGTCAAGATAAATGATTCTTGCCCTTTACTTTTCTTGTGTATGGCCGAACAATTATTGAACTGCAACGTGTAATTTGTAAGAATCCTATCCATTCAAATACTTTTTGTCAATGGAAATTCGAGGTTGAGGATTTCCACCTGAAACATTGCATGGATAAGATCTATACGCTTTTGAGGACTTTAGGAAGAAACATTGCATCTTTGCCCCTTGGTTGCCTAATAAATAGGCAGGCACACCGGCCACGAATCAATATGGCACACCCCAAAGACTGAAGATTTCTTTTCAAAAGGCATAGGGTTATTACCTCTTCCTTCCGTGTAGACGCCTCTTCCGAGAAGATCCCCCCTGAAGACTTCACCCAATAATCACCAGATGCTCCTCGAAAAATGAGAGGATTCCAATTTTGAGAGACAAGCCTATTGGTCTAATAAAAGGTGAAAGGCAGGATCGGAAAATTTAATCGTAAGCACCTGCCTCAAAAGAGGAATTAGAGGGAGGGCCATTAGGGATTATCGAATAGGTGAGGACAAAAACCTTCCCTACATATTCAACGTTCCACCTACGAATCTTCAATGTGAGCTAATCTCCAGCCTCGATGATTACGGGAAGAAAGGAGCTATAACATTTAATCAACGACGCGGTTTTTGCGTGGACTGGATCTACTGGTTAGCTTCCTCTGTCACAATTGTTTCATAAATACCGCAAGCCCTTTCTCAGCGAACCGGCTGTCATCGCAAGTGAAGCCCAAACTGTGTGCCACTGCAATTGCCGGGAAATTATCTTCTGGGGTTCTAATATACAGAACGGTGATTCCCTTCGACCGAGCATCTTTGATGGCCTCGCCTGAAAGTGCGGTCGCTATCCCTTGTCTGCGCATCAATGGGTGCACATGAAATCCTAAATTCGCATTCCCGTTGAGGGCTTTATGAAAAAATATATTTGCCTGACCAACCAAACTCTCACCCCTATAAGCGACCTTCGTGGTAACATGACTGGGCATGGTCGGGTCGTAACACATTCGATCAACGATCTCCGGCTGATCTGGATAGATATCTGCGAAGAGGCGACGGATTTCATCCCTCATCACAATATCATAGTCTGCTATTCTTGTATCGTTCATCTGGCTTGGGTCGTCTCGTTTCCTTTCCTCAACAGGTTATTCCAGTTCACATAGTGTTTCCGATTTAGATACAACAGCCGGATAATCTCTCCTTTACCTTTCGTCTCTACCAGAGTTCTAATCTCTTTGTAAGCCTGCAGATAGGCAATGCTCGCATCGTCACAAGAGGAAAGATCATTCCACAACTCTTCCCGATCGTACCACTTCGTTATCTCGGTAATTCTTTCGGCTCGGCTCTCTTGAAGGGAAAGGCAAAGCTCACTTTCTATGAATTGACACAGTCCTTCTTCCACCCACATCGGTACATCCCTTACTTCTTTGCGTTTCATGGAAAAGAGGGTAGCCTGTGATATGTCTCGGACAACATGATGGGTGATTTCATGTGCTAAGTTACCCGTGAGACGGTCTTTGTCGGCATTCATCTCACAGGATAGCGGTGAGACAAAGAGGATGACGTTCATTCCGTCCCGGTTTCCGGGTGCACAAAAGAAGCCGTCGTCACATGGCTGGCACATCACATAGCTTAAGTCAGCTAAAGTGGGTGCCCCCCACAAGTCTACTGCAATGTCACCTCGGTAGACAAACCAGCCTTTCACGTAATCATATGCGCGAAGAAACGACTCCCGGATCAATGGAAGAGCAGACGTGTCCTGAGCGGCGTAACTGATGCGAAGATGACTTGCCACCCAATACTCCTCGGTGATATTCGGAGATTTCTCGAACCGTTCGCAGAGATATTGGGTTTCCCGAAGCCTGAATCTACTCTGTAATAAAGACGAATCAATGCTGTTCAAATGTCTGCTCCTCGGTATGCTAACAACAATTCTACCGCAGTCTGTCATCTGCAAAAATCCTACCCATTCAACTACTTTTTGTCAATAAATATTCAGGAATCTGATGCCCTTCCGAGATCGGGACTGGGCATTGTGATTGAGGATTTCTGTTTGAAACATTGCATCGATAAAGTCTGTACGATTTTGAGAACTTCAGGAAGTACTATTCGACCGCACGCCCCTTCAAGTTTCAAAAAGGTTACCAGGGAGGATGGGATGGTCAGGGAAAGAAAATCGGACTCTTACATAAATAAAAAACCCCTTCGTAACGCATATAGAAAATACCTTCTCCCTCCCTGCCTCGGCTGGATTAAAATGGGTCTGGACTCAGGGTAACTTGAGACCCAATAGAGAGTGGCTCAGAATAAAAGAGGGGTTAACTTAAATTCAGCTAACCCCCCCCAATGAATAGTTTTATGTTCTGAGTGAGTTATTTCGGTGGATGAAATTTGTCTTGTC
>Ga0187770_10002315_pt1 | contig 10638 bp, 9 predicted proteins | sample 0116_SJ02_MP02_2_FD_133154 | JGI IMG/M metagenome (GOLD analysis project Ga0187770, IMG submission 133154) | Tropical peat soil microbial communities from peatlands in Department of Meta, Colombia - 0116_SJ02_MP02_20_MG | ecosystem: Environmental > Terrestrial > Soil > Wetlands > Peat | place... | reverse complement strand
GTCAGACTCACGATTGTGTACCCAATTCTCATTCCAATCGCGATTGCTGTAACGTCCAATTCCGTCAACATGATGGATGTTATGAATGGTTCAATGCCGGGTACCGTTGGGATAATCGCGTTAGCAATCGTCGGAGTTCTCCTATGGTCGGGTGACCTGAGCACGGCAACCTTGGCGAGTGGTTTACTCGCCGCGATGCTTGCTTTCTTCTACTTTAACCGTTTTCCTTCTAGAGTGTTCGGCGGAGATACCGGAAGCTTGTCGGTTGGTGCCGCGCTTGGAGCCCTCGCAATACTTGGAAGGATAGAAGCCGTGACAATTGTAGCTCTGATTCCTCACATCATGAACTCGTTCTACGGTTTAGCATCGGTCCGCGGTCTACGCGAACGTCGAGAGATACTTGAAAGGCCGACGAAGCTTCTAGAAAATGGTATGTTGCAAGCCAGCTACCAGAAAGGCGCACCGGTCACACTCACGCGCCTCATCTTAGCCGCTGGACCGTTGGGAGAAAGAGATGTAGTAAGAGCGATGATGATTCTCACCGCCGTTTCGTCCTTACTCTCGGTATTCACGTACTGGATAGCGGTGTCTGTGAAATGAAACGCATCTTATCGCTAGCGGCGATAGAGGTTTTCGTCTGGTTTGTCCTGTTAGTCATCACGTTTCTTGTTTCTAAGGGGGCGATTGAAATCAGCTTTGGAACTGCAACACTTATCGAGCGAATTGCGACTCAGACCGCTAGACTGCTAGTATCAGCTGTGTTGATTCTGCTTTGGCTTTTAGCCTGGAAGAAAGTAGCCGATCTTTATCTTTCGAAAATGCTTTCTCGCCACAGTGCTACCGCTTGATCTTTTGGATTATTACTCGTATGGGATCCTCCATGCTGCGAACCAATTTTCCTGACCTCCGTTGATAGAATTCCCGAAATTCTTGGCTCCCACATATCGCGCGGGTTCTTTGCGCAATTCGTCCAGAATCAAGAATCCTTTCGACTAAACCGTAGTTTATGAGAAACTTCTCTACGAAGGTCGGTTCGCCGGGATAGTAAGAGATTACAGGCACTCCAAGTAGTGCGGCTTCCGCGGTCATTGTTCCTCCACCCCCTAGGAAAACGGATGAGACGCGCATTAGCGAAACCGCGTCTATGACATGCTCCAGTACGATTACGCGGTTTCCAAACCTTTTCGCAAAGGGCTCGCCCTGCTCATCATATCTCGGGAGTATAACGATCTGTGATGTATCGCCGTTTACATCAACCAATTTCGCAACGGTGTCTGCCACGTTGGTTGCGATCGTTTCATTTCGGTCGGAGAGGTACGATGCGTATTCCTCCGGAGTTCTGACAAGTATGATCGACTTGGACATATCGAGTTTTAGCGAATCCAGAATCTTTGAGTCGCCTTTGGAATGTGGAAGCCAAGCCATCGGATCAAGGGCTCGGTATCTGACCAAGTCTCTTGGTTTAATTCCATACCTTGTCCAGGTGGGCACCGGAATTACCCAAGGACTAAACAGCTTTACAGATAATGGGATCGTTAGTCTGCTGACGGCCTCAGCATGTGGCGAGTCACTTACACAATAGTGTGGTATCTTAAGGCCAAATGCGACTCGCGCTGCCTCGGGCGAAGAGAATGAAATTGCCTCATCGACATCCTGTTCGGCGACAACCTTGGCTAGAGCAGACACACGGTTCGAACTCTCAATCAACTTGTCTCTCAATCTTTGCCCACCATGACGCCCTACTCGCGTCGCCTTCATGCCTTTGATTTGCATGAGTTCGTTCACCTCGCGGTATTCCCTCGTTGTCACGAAAGTCTTGACGCCGACGGTTTCAAGTCGCTGTTCTAGTTCCCCCAGAAAATTCGCTTGTTTTGGAGTTAGAATGTCCAACCAAATTTTCATTTTGAAATTACTCTCCCGGTTAAGTCAGCGCGCGAATTCGACCATCTGAATAGGAAAGATTCACGGAAGATTCGTATCAATCCAGGGTTTTTTGTGTGGTTGGGAGTGTAAACGATGGGATTCCAATGTCGTTCGGCTTCCTCGGCGGCCCAGATCACGAACACTAGATCTTTGGCATCCACCAAAGTACCCCGGACCGGGTGCCATGGATCGGGTGACTCTCTTACTCGCACACCCAGCTTCGATAAATCGCCAAGTTGTCTCTTGACTTGAGTGTCTTTCAACTGCATCAATACCTTAACCTTAACGCCCCTTCTCGCGGCGTCTCTCAGCGATGCCTTTACCTTCGGCAACCATGAGAACAAGGCCGTTGACACTAGGACCTCATCGGCCGCTCCATTTACGTAATCGATAGTTCTCCTCTCCATTGCGCCAAGGTCTGCGAGCGGCTCCAGTAACTCCTCAGCTTTGACTTGAAGATGACTCTCCACGTAGATTGGTTCCACTTGCCTTTGGAGATGCCTTAAAGTTTCATCGATCGTAAGGAGTTCAGCTTCAAAATTCTCGCGAAGGTGGTTCACGTACTCCCGTTTCGCTTGTTCAGGAGAGACGGCGTGAAAACGTTTCGGCCTCCCACGCACTATTTTCGCGAATCCCTTCTGCATCAACTCTTCAAGAGTTCCATAAACTCGAGTAATCGGAATCGACGTCTTGTCCGATATCTCCTCAGCGGTCATAACCCTCTTCGAGAGCAACGCCAAGTACGCTTGAGATTCATACGTAGTCAGCCCGGCCTGCTTCAGATACTCCATCAGACGACTCGAAGACATAGTTAACTCATGTAGAGTTAAAAACAGTTAAATATTTCTGCGAGGCTCGTCACTTTGCAGTTGACCCTAATGTCCACAACCGTGAACACTCATCCAGGGCCGCTCTCACTTGAACCTGGCGAGATAGCGGTAAGAATTCGCGATGGAGCCCTGACAGTTGGCGTCGTCGGTTTAGGATGGATGGGACTCCCAACCGCGTGCCTCTACGCTGACGCGGGAGCCCGAGTTATAGGAGCGGACATGAACCCGAGAGTAGTTGAAAGAGTAGGTAAAGGAGATCCGCCAATAGACGAGACCGGACTCCCTGCATTGTTGAAGAAAGCGACTCGGTCGGGAAAGTTTTCGGCTACAACGAACACGGAGGAAGCAGCCGAGAAATCCGACATCGTGTTCATTGTCGTCCCTACCATGATCGACCGACAAAAACGTGCAGACTATTCAGCGGTCGAAGACGCATGCATAAGCATAGGCAAAAGTCTGAAGCAAGGTAGCTTGGTAATCTTCCAAAGCACGTGCGGTCCAGGTGTAACGGAGCGGGTTGTGAAAGCAACACTCGAGAAGTATTCGGGACTCTTGGCGGGGCAAGGATTTGGACTGGCCTACAGCCCGATTCGGGCCATGGGCGGCAGAGCACTGCAAGACATTCAGACTTACAATAAGGTCGTTGGAGCGACAGATGCGAAAAGCCTCGAAGCGGCATGCGCCGTCATATCGGTGATCGTAAAAGGAGAACTCATCCGCGTTCGCGACATAAGAACTGCAGAACTCTCTAAACTCTTTGAAACGATTTACCGAGACGTGAACATAGCCCTCGCTAATGAGTTTGCATTGCTTTGCGAAGAAGTTGGCGTCGATTACCTTGAAGCAGCAAAAGCGGCCAACAGTCAGCCTTACTCACACCTGCACTCGACAGGGGGAGGAGTTGGCGGTCACTGTCTTCCAGTGTACCCGTACCTCTTGCAGAGCGAGGCTTACGCACTCGACGCGAAGCTTAGGCTAGTTCTGGATGGCAGAAAGATAAACGACCTCATGCCGCGCCACGTCGTGAAACTGGTCTCCGACGGGATGCGTGTGTGTGGCCGATCTCTCAAGAGGGCAAAGGTTGTGGTGCTCGGAGTAAGCTATCGTCCCAATGTTAAGGAAACTCGCTTCTCCCCATCGCTTGACTTGATTAACATACTGAAGAAACGTGGAGCGCGGGTGATCGCTTTCGATCCGTTGTACAACGCCACAGAAATGGAATCGATGGGAGTAGTTTACGAGCCTACACTCCGCAAGGCTGCGGAGAAAGCGGACTGCGTAATCTTAGCCGTTGCGCATGACGAGTTCAAGAAAATGGACACGATCGAAATTGCGGCACACATGTCGAAGAAGGGGTTAATCGTAGACTGTACGGGCACCATGAATCCGTCTAGCATCGAGAAAACCGGCCTCGTTTACAGGGGAGTCGGTCGGGGATTGTGGACTAGATGAAAAAACTTCGCATAGCAGTAATTGGGACAGGTTTCTGGGGAAAGAACCAAGCCCGCGTGCTGTCACAACTCGATCAAACCGAACTTGTGTGCGTCTGTGACGTTGAAGAGGGAAGAGCTAAAGCTGTTGGCGCCGAATTTCACGTTCCATACTTCACAAATAGAGCAGACGTGCTCGCACGAAACGACATTGACGCAGTAACTATATGCACACCCACAACCACCCACAAGGACATCGCCACCCAAGCATTGAAGGCGGGAAAGCACGCACTCGTCGAGAAACCCATGACGAATACCGTAGCTGAAGCCCGCGAGCTAGTTGCACTCGCGAAGGAACGTAGCCTAAGACTCATGCCGGGACACATTGAACGCTTCAATCCCGCCGTCGACTATCTAAGATCCCTACTGGACGACCAAAGGTTAGGAACGGTAACGCTCTTCCACGCGAGACGCGTAGGCAGATGGCCCGAGAGAATTGGAGACGTGGGCGTCGTCAGGGACACCGCAATCCATGACATCGATTTGGCACGATACATCTTCCGAGACGAGGCCCAATCAGTTCACGCAAGAACCGGCAGCATCCGCCACACGAAAGAAGATTTCGCAGAGATAATGCTCGAATTCAAACGAGGCGGAACCGCATTCATAGACGCGAACTGGCTGACACCGAGGAAGAACCGAACGCTAATCGTAACCGGAAGCGAGGCAACAGTGCAACTCGACTACATCTCCCAAGAGATTGTCATTGAAGACTCGGAGCAATCGATAACACCAAACTTAGAGAAACAGGAACCACTACGTCTTGAACTTGCACACTTTGCCGACTCTACCCTCAACGGACAGCCATTCAGAGCCAACGGAGAGGATGGTTTGAAGGCGGTGGAGATATGCGAGGCTGTCCTCCAAGCCGGCACCTCCGGGGAGACAGTCCCGCTCGCTATTTCCTTCCCGCGTTAGCGGCGTTTCGATTTGAGAAGTCGCGAATGAACGCCACCGCGAAGAGATCCGCGCGTTTCTCAACTTGCCTGCTCTTCTCAACACCGGACGCTCTCAAGTGATGATAGAACTCGTGCAATAAGACGAAAGGATTTGTCAGAAAGCCGCTATTGGAGAGGTAAATCCGCTTCTCTTTTTCGACATAACACGCCAACACCTTGCGATGGCGTTTAACGGTCCCAACCCGAAGCGTTGGTTCGCGAACACCGTAATGTTTCGAGAGCAGCCTGATAGCGGCCTCTGGCTCGCTGTCCAAGATCAAACGAACTACCTCGGCCCTGAACTCGTGCCGAGACTCCGGAGTTGGATTGGAGTTCATAGACTCTATTCACCCAACCACGGAAATCATATGGTTCAATTCTTGTCTATCGATTACCGAGTTTGGACTCACGGCTTCTGCTCAAGGTCCCGCATCATTTGAGTGAACTGCTCCCGCGTTATCTCTCCGCTAACATACCTCTTACGAAGGATTCGGAGTGGTTCGTTTGCTCTAAGCCGTTCACGCCAATACTTCCTTCTCGAGTTCCAGTATAGGCTTCGAAGGACAAACAACCCGAGAAATATGAACACAAAAATGATGAAGAGTTCTCCCGGAAAGTACCATCCCCTAAAACCTACAAGGAAAAGCAGCACAATCACGATGATGAGACCAATCGGCAACATAAGTAGGGTACCCACCACTCCACGCTGGGGAGGACCGTTATCAGACTGACCCGACAGTGAAACTTGCTTGATCATATCATCCCATATCAAACTAGCCGCTGACTATGGCATAAATTATTACTGCCGCAGTAGAATTAGCGGTGCTCTTCGAAAGATCAGTTCTGGAAGCTACTGGTTCAGTAGCCGAACAAGAGTTGGAGTATGCTAACGTGTTCGGTTACGTGTTCTGGTATGCACTGGTGGCAGGGTATTGTCTGGGTTACGGGGGTTGTGATCGTATTCGTTATTGTGTTTGTTACAACAGCGGTGGTTTGAACGGTTGAACTGCCGTTGGGAGTGAGATTATCGTTGTAGACGTTCTGGATTGTGGTTGATTGGCCATTGTAGTAGATTAGGGTTAGGCTTTCCAATCCGCTGGTTTGTTGGGTTCGCGTTACGCTGACAACCTGCTGAGAGGGGGTAATGTTCACGGTCGTGCCATACGATGGTGTGTACCAGGGCCAGTAGCCATAATTGCAAAATATTTGCCCCTTCTGCCAGTAACAGTAGCTGCCTCCCCACCAATTGTAGTACATGTTGTAGTAGTAATTCGAGAAGTACTCGTAACTCCCCGTATACACGGTGACCTGACTAGAAGTCGTTGTCGTGTATACTTGAAAAGCCGTTGAGTAATTTATCTGGTTCGTTACCGTTTGAGTGGTGCCATCAACGTAGACAATCGTGTCCCTTGGAAAGACGGGAACTACAAGAATGATGAAGACGATGACGGCGACGAGTACCCACACACCGATCCCTAGGCCGCCATATTCTTTCCTAGACGTGGACTGAGCAGCCGTCTGCGCGACTCCTCCGGCTCCTTCTACGGGGGTACCGCACTTCGCGCAGAACATATCGCCCTCCTGCAACTTATGCCCACATTTTACGCAGAAACCGGCCATGTAGTCAACCATTGGAGGTAGGGGCCAGACGTGCAGATAAGCGCTTGGGATAAACGCGTGGCGCATTGAGTCTCGTAAGCTGCGTCACAGGCTAGACTTGGCGTGTGAAGAGCCATGTTGATGCCCAAAACCAAAACGGTATATTTCGGCTTGTCCGAGTTGGAGTAGGTCGTTTCGCATTGAAGAGGAAGCTAATGGACATACTTGCCTGCCCAATCGACAAATTCTACCCCCTCGAATTGTTAGTGTTCGAAGAAGGAGAGGAAGTCAGCTCCGGGATAATTACCTGCCCGAAGTGCGATCGTTGGTTTCCGATTATAGACGACATTCCGCACATGTTACCGGACGAGTTGAGAGAGCAAAACGAGGACATGCCATTCCTACAAAAGTGGAAAAGCAAGATACCAGAGAAGACCCTTCAGCAAGGAAAGCCTTTCAACCTCAAAGCCTCAAGTTAATGGACCCTGCAGTGAAAGGATATGCCAAGGCAAGCAATCAGGACGCAAAACGCTCCGCAACCCATAGGTCCATATTCCCAAGGAATTTTGGCCAATGGTTTCCTTTTCGTATCAGGGCAAGGTGCAGTTGACCCTAACTCTGGTCGGATAGTCGGGACGGATATTGAATCTCAAACCCGGCAGACGCTGAACAACGTGCAGAGTATCGTTGAAGCTTCGGGACTTTCGATGCAAGACATTGTAAAGGTTTCCATCTACTTGAAGCATATGAGTGATTTCAAAAGGATGAACGAGGTCTACGAATCATTCTTTCCAGATTCTCCGCCAGCGAGAACCACAGTTCAAGCCGAGTTGCCTCTGCCAGAGATGTTGATCGAAATCGAAGTCGTCGCCTGTAAGAGCTAGCCCTCCTCTCGACCCAAATCTCCTTTCCGTAGGGGCAAAGCACTTTTTCGTTCTCTCGAAACTAATTTAGGAAGAGGACGGCATTGACGCGAGTTACCGTAATCGACGGCCAAACTGCGGGCATTTCCGGAGACATGTTATTGGGCGCCTTGATCGACGCAGGCGCCAACGTAAGTGAAATGCAGCGAGTACTCGACATGATCCCAAACCACTTCCCGCGGTGTAAGAGCATCAAACTTGTCGCGGCGGAAGTCAAGAAACATGGTTTCAGATCCTCCGCGGCAGAGTTGACGATCACTGAAGAGACTGCAGAAACGAAAGCCAAGGACCTCATCCGGGCTATCCAAGAGATTACCGTTTCCGCGGACTTGACGGACAAAGCGAAAATGTTTGCCAGCAACGCCATAGGACTGCTTACGGAAGTTGAAAGCGAGTTACACGGCGTCGAGCTTTCGAGTACTCACTTACATGAGGCGGGATCGACCGATACGCTCGCCGACATACTGGGTGCTGCGGCAGGGTGCGATTCACTTAATCTCTTTGAAGGGGAAATCTACTCATGCCCCCTCGCCGTAGGTGGAGGAACCGTGAGTTTCTCGCATGGCACTCTCTCTGTGCCCGCCCCGGCGGTGCTAGAAATCGCACGTAGACACCATATCCCGATTTTCGGAGGACCGACCGACGCAGAATTAACGACGCCAACAGGGATCACGATACTCGCGAATCTGGTTGACAAATTTGTTGAGACAATTCCACCGTTAGTTCCGGACACCGTAGGATACGGTGCAGGAAAACGTGACCTGCCAAGTGCACCCAACGTGCTCCGCCTCATCGTAGGCCAAATTGGCAAAGAGCAATTCGACCGCGACTCAATTCAGTTAATCGAAACAAACCTTGACGATGTTTCTGGCGAGGTTGTGGGCGCTTCAGTGCAGCACATTCTAGACGCCGGTGCGAAAGACGTTTGGATCACACCAGCCCAATTCAAGAAGAACCGCCCAGGTTGCGTTCTACATGCGATTTGCTCCCCTAACGACCTCGAGAAAATATCGCTGATCATGATGAGCGAGACTGGCACTCTGGGTGTGAGATATCAACCGTGGAATCGATTTATCTTGCAGAGAGAAACAGTCACGATCATACTACAACTCGAAAACAAAACTTTCGACTTAAGGGTTAAGGTCGCAAGGAACCGAATCGGAGAGATAATTCGAATCAAACCTGAATTCGAAGACGTAGACGCGATCTCAAGAGCAACCTCTCTACCTGTACGTGAGATCTCAATTCTGGCACTGGAGCAGGCTAGAGAGAAGTTACAGAAGACAACTGGAGCTTAACCTTCCGCCTTAACACTGCTACAGCTACCGTGGGCAGAAGACTGCCTACCATTAGAGCGGTTAGGACTAAGCCAGCGCTAGAGATCATCATGATCACTGGCAACGCAAGAATTTCTGAAATAACAAATCCTATGAGAAGCAGCGCAAACACGCAGAGTGTCGTATTTACAAACCTTGCCCTAGCCTTCGCGGGAATCCTTCGCCTAAGTGACCATAGGACACAGAAGAGGGGTAGGGCTAGGTACGTGATGCCGAGTAGAGCACCTGCTAGCAATCCTGCAGCCAATGCACCAACCTCAGAGGCTGATCCAAATGCCACGAACGTGGATTCTGACAGGCGAAGTATTCCCATCAAAGGATACAGTACTACTTTCGCTATATTCCGGGCGGCGGGAGTCTGCCTCTCGTATTGTGCCACCGCGGGGCTGAATGAGTAGTACCAAGCGTTGAAGGCGGTCATGAAGTTTGACCCCGCGAATGTGTTCATGATATGTTGATCTCTGAAACTCCTGAGAAATTGTACCTGCGGCGCGAGTGCAGATCCGTAAGTGGCGGTTGCGATGAGGCAGGGAGATACCTGAACGGAGATTGTTAGTTGATGTGTTCTTTGTGGGATACTGCTTGAGCCTGTTACTGTTAACACGTAGTTTCCAACGGTGTTTTTCGGAGCCGTGATTTCGATTGTAGCCTGAGCTATCGCTCCACCGGATTGGAGCATCACCTCAGAGGGAGTGAAAGTGACCACGAGGCCCGAGGACGGTGAGAATGATCCGTTCAGGCTCACGTTACCGTCAAAGTATCCGATGGATGTTGCCGTTAGGGTAATGTCCGTTCTCGAACTTTGCACTAACGTGACCTGGGAGACTGTAGTTGATAGGTTGAAGTCACGCGGCAACTCGATTATTGTCAACTCAGGAAATTGTACCGCATTGTGAGTGAGGCCGGTGCTTGAGGTGCCTGTGATCGTTATCGGATAAGTTCCACCCGGTGCATTCAGGGAGGTCAAGATATTGAATGTTGAGTTGAATGTCGGGTTTCCGGTTGACGCCGTGAAAGAGTAAGTTACGCCCGTGGGAAGACCTGATGCGGTCAATGTCACAATCTGTGCACTGCCACTGACGAGACTAACAAGAACGTTGAATGAGGCTGACTCGCCTTGGTTTACAGTTTCGGTTGTTGGTCCGGCTACATTGACGCTAAAATCGAATGCAGGTGGTGGCGGAGGTTTTACGGCTACGATGTTAAGTGTAATCGACGCAGTTGCAACATTTTGGCCGCTAACTGCTTGGATAGTCATTGGAAAGCTCCCTGTCGCGGTTGAGTTAGTCGTTGTCAACGTCAGAGTTGAATCAAATGGCGGACTCTGCGACTGGGGACTGAACGCTGAGGTGACACCAGCGGGGACATTGAGCAGGCTCAACCGGACGGGCTGTGGGTAGCCAGTTGTAAGATTGATTGTCAACGAGAAAGTTGCGGTCTGCCCTGGGTTTATGGTCTGCTGCGTCGGAGATGCCGAGACATAAAACGCGTATGGAATACTGAGTCGTCCAATTCTGTTTACGGTGACATTGTTTTCGGTAAACCAAACATTCCCATTTACATCGACAGAGACATAAGTGGGTCTAGACGTCGAATTC
>Ga0187770_10002314_pt1 | contig 10638 bp, 7 predicted proteins | sample 0116_SJ02_MP02_2_FD_133154 | JGI IMG/M metagenome (GOLD analysis project Ga0187770, IMG submission 133154) | Tropical peat soil microbial communities from peatlands in Department of Meta, Colombia - 0116_SJ02_MP02_20_MG | ecosystem: Environmental > Terrestrial > Soil > Wetlands > Peat | place... | reverse complement strand
GCGAGCAACTACGCTCGGCGTTGCTCGACTCGGTCACCCATGAATTTCGCACTCCTTTGACCTCCATCAAGGCTTCAGTCACGTCGTTGCTGTCGAATCCCGGCCTGGATGAGGCTCAGCGAACGGAATTACTCACCGTCGTCAATGAGGAGAGCGATCGCTTAAACCATCTGGTGGGCGAGGCCGCGGAGATGGCGCAGCTCGATGCTCACAAGGTGGAACTACGTTTGGGCCAGCATTCGATCCAGGAAGCCGTGGAGAATGCGATCGAGAAATCAAAAACAACATTGGGGAAACATCCGGTGAACGTTATGTTGCCCGGAGATTTGCCGGCGGTGCGAATCGATGTAGATCGCATCTCCGAGGTCGTGGCGCAACTGCTGGAGAACGCGGCGAAGTATTCGCCGCCGGACTCACCCATTAATATCAGGGGAGAAGTGAGAAACCAAAAAGTGATGACCAGCATTGCCGACCACGGACCGGGCATCGACGATTTCGAACAGTCGTTGATTTTCGAAAAATTCTACCGTGGCCGAAACCAGCGGCTGCAGGTGCAGGGCACGGGCATGGGTCTGGCGATCGCCAAGGCAATCGTGGAAGCCCATGGCGGCCGGATCGGAGTCACCAGCCAACTCGGGCATGGTTCGGTGTTTTATTTCACGGTGCCGGTGGCGTAGTGGGCCTGCCGATCCTTTCGGACGAAGTATAAACCTGGGGTTGCCCCGCCCTTCCCGCGTTCTTTGCGGGAGGGTGGGACGCTAACCGACTGCGCCCGCATCCGATCCGTCGCGATAGGAGGCTCGTCAGCCCACCCTGTCGCAACAGGCGCGACAAGGGTTGGGGCAACCCCAATTTCAGACCGGGCAAGGATGGGCCAGCCTCCGCTCTCGAGACCACAGGGCGCCCACGTGTCAGACATGAGGTTGTTCTCGCTAGACCCTCGTTGAGCCGGTTTATTCACGCCACCAAGCCGAAAGAGAAACTGGTGAACATTCCGCCTGTCCCCACGTTCTCTACCAACGCACGGACAGAAGGCGGACAGGAAACACCTCAAATCGCCTCGGTAATTCGGTAGAATCAGTGGCAAGCAGATACCTGGGCGTGAGTCATGACCGAAATCAAAGATTGCTTGCCGCAGCACGCACGGAAGCATTTTATCAGTCTCCGGAACGTCCGACTCGAAGCCGAGCGCGCGAGGTATGAAGGGCGCCTGAGGGAATTTCGGGCACAGCTTGCCGCTCAGAATATGCTGAACCGCTGGGGCGGACAGGGGGTTAAAGAGTGGGAGTACAGGCAAGAATTTCACGACAACCTGGCGGTTGGGTACGTAGACGATGCATTCGAGACATGCCGACTGTACGACATACCGATAACGCAACCGATCTCCGATTGCCTTTTAAGGACAGTCGAGGACCTGCTCGAGATCCAGTATAGGAACGCAGTTCAAGCACAGGGACTGGGTTTACCCGGACACGTAAGGATGCCTCTAGCGGTGCTTCAGCAAGGGAGCATCGCAACTAAGAGAATTATGCCTCGTATCAGGGTGATGGTCGAAACCGCGCGGGTAGAGGACATGAGGAGGAGGGCCGAGATGACGAAGCAGCAAGAAGGGCAAAAGCAGAGATATGGCGATTCGTTCACGCAGAACATCAACCAGCATGGCGGCGTGGTGAATGCCTCACAGACGGGGAACGCATCGGCCCAGCAACTTACTCCCGCAGAACCGGACCAGGTACGGTCAGCACTGGCGGAGAAGGCATCGGACAACATGACTCTCTGGGGATTCCTCTCCAGACGGCTCGGAGTAATAGCCGTGTTAGCGATCTTGATCGTTGCAGTTCTGGTTTTTGCTTTCTACCCACCGGTGACCAAAGAGTTCGCACTTTACAAGGACGAGGCAGCGGAGCTTCAAGCCTCATTCAGCGGCGCGAAGCTTAAATTCCTCGACTACGAGCCGTTCGACGTGATAATCGATGGCCAAACGGTACCCCAACTTAATCACTGCAAGCTACAGCTTGCCTCCGACGGCACAATCTACCCGCTCCCGGCGACGTACACGCAAGACGCGAACTGATCCATCAAGCAATACCCGAACGAAAGCCTCTCGCTTCAGGTCGACGGTCAATTCCAATACACCTTAGCAGGCGGCAAATTCGAGTGGAACGGGGATCACGTGAAGCGGTGTCACTTTACCGCGACCTTGACTAAAGGCCCCCGGCTGATGGCCGCTTTCAGCGCACTCGCACGATGGGTACGCTCGATACTCGGATCGCGCTAGCCCGATGCGCAGGCGCGGCTCCCCCTTTTTACGCCTTTCACTTCCGCGATGCCAGATTTTTGGGGCGCCAGCCTGGGAGAAAAATTACCGGGCAGGCCGAAGGAGTCCCCTTGCGTCCCCAGGTTAGCTCGCACAGCACACTCGCGAACCCTGGGGCACCAGGCCAGACGATTGTCTATTGTTTCTGTGTCTGTTCCTGAGTCCAGCAGCATTGCTGGCGGGTTGTTGTGATAGACTTTCGGCGTTATTTTCCTGACCAATTCTCGCTGCGAATCTACGCTTCGGCGACTCATTGCTTCAACTTCGAGGAGGCTTTCATGCGTTCCAAATCCTGCAAACCAGCTTTTTTCGTCATGTACTCATTCGTGCTGTACATCATTGTTTTGTTGAGTGCGCCGTTTGCGAGTGGCGACTCAAATAAGGCCCCACTGCTGCGCAAACCGACGGTGAGTAAAACTCAGATCGCCTTCAGCTACGGCGGAGACCTGTGGATCGTGGACCGCAGCGGCGGCGATGCCCGGCGCCTGACTAGCGACGTTGGCATAGAAACCGATCCATATTTTTCGCCAGACGGATCGCTGATCGCCTTCACCGGCGAATACGATGGCAACGAGGATGTGTACGTCATTCCCGCCGCCGGCGGTATTCCAAAGCGACTGACGTCGCATCCCGGGTCCGATCAAGTTGTGGGCTGGACGCGCGACGGCAAGCGCATTTTGTTTCGCTCGGCGCGCGACAATTATTCGCGTGCCAACCGTTTGTTCGTGGTCAGCATCGAAGGAGGTCTGCCCGAAGAGTTGCCTCTGCCCATGGCGGAGGAAGGATCCTATTCCCCTGACAGCACGCACCTTGCGTACGTGCCTTTTACCAACTTCCGTGAATCGTGGGAGTTTCAGCGGGGGCTAAAACACTATCGAGGCGGCACCGCGTCGCCGATCTGGATAGCCAAGCTGTCCGATTCCAGCGTCGAGAAGATCCCGCGCAAGGACTCCAACGACTCGACCCCGATGTGGCTTGGCAACCGAATCTACTTTCTCTCTGATCGCAATGGCCCGGTCAATCTGTTCGTGTACGACACCGGTACCAAGCAGGTCAGCGAGGCGCTGCGGAGCAATGGAGTTGATATCAAGTCGGCCTCTGCAGGACCGGATGCCATCGTCTACGAGCAATTCGGATCGATTCACTTCTTCGATCCGGCCAGCGGCCAGGAGCATGCGGTCGATATCCGCGTGACCGGCGACTTCCCCGCGGTGCGGGCGCATTTCGTCAAAGTTGCGGAGCAAGTTCAGAATGCAAATGTTTCGCCCACTGGAGCTCGCGCGGTCTTCGAGGCGCACGGCGAAATCCTCACCGTCCCGGCGGAGCATGGAGATATCCGCAATCTGACAAATTCTCCGGGGGTCGCTGATCGCGATCCGGCCTGGTCGCCGGATGGAAAATGGATTGCCTACTTCTCGGATGAGTCGGGAGAGTACGCGCTGCATCTGCGCTCGCAGGACGGTCTCAGCGACATCCGAAAAATCAACCTGGGCACGCCAACGTTCTATTACTCGCCGGTCTGGTCGCCCGACAGCAAGAAAATTGCCTACAGCGATAAGCGGCTCAATCTCTGGTATGTGGAGATTGATGGCGGAAAGCCGGTTCTAGTGGACACCACCGCCTACGATGGCGGCGGCTCGGGGTTCAATCCGGTTTGGTCGCCAGACAGCCGGTGGATTGCCTACACGCGGCAGCTGACCAGCGGTATGCGCGCTGTCTTTATTTATGGGCTCGAAGGAAAAGCCACCCACCAGGTGACTGACGGTATGAGTGACGCCGAATTCGCCGCTTTCGATAAAAATGGGAGATACCTCTACTTCACGGCCAGCACTGACGTCGGACCGGTTCTGGCCGCCAGCATGGGCAGCTTCAAAATACCGGTCACGCGTAGCGGATACGTGATCGTGCTGAATAAAGAATTGAAGTCGCCGCTGGCGCCGCAGAGCGATGAAGAGAAAATCGAAGCCGACAAGTCGGCGGCCGAGAAACAGAAAATGGCTGCACAAGCGGACGAGTGCTCTCCAGAGGCCCAGAAAGGAGGCAGCGAATCCGCCAAGGAAACTGCGGCCAAGGAAGGCGACAAGGAATCGGCTGAAAAGAAAGGTGACAGCTCGAAAGAAAGCAAGGAACCTCCTGTTGTTCGTATTGATTTTGAAAACATCGATCAACGGATTCTGGCCTTGCCGTTTCCGGCGCGAAATTATGGCGGTATGCTTGCCGGAAAAACGCACATCTTATACCTGCTCGAAGGTCCTACGATTGACGATGGCACGGGAGACCCCAGGCAGATCGTTCACAAGTTCGATCTGTGTACGCGTAAGACCGACAAGCTGCTCGACAACATCGGGAACTTTTTTGTTTCGGCGAACGGGGAGAAGGCGCTGTACGAACAATTGCCCGAAGCCAAGCCACAGGCTGGAGGCGGCGGTGAGCATCCGCATGGCGCGTGGTTCATCAAGGCGGTTGATGCCTTAGGCAAACCTGGCGAACCTGGCAAGCCGGATGGCGCATTGAAGCTGGACTCGATGGAAGTGGCAGTTGATCCGCGAGCCGAATGGCAGCAAATGTACCGGGAGGTTTGGCGGATTGAGCGCGACTTCTTTTACGATCCCAACCTGCACGGGGCCGATCTCAAGGCACTGATGGCGGCGTATCAGCCATACGTGGATAACGTCATGAGCCGCGCCGACCTCAATTACATTTTCGCCGACATGCTGGGCGAGATCACGGCGCAACACGTCTACGTTTTCGGCGGCGACCGGCCGGAGGTGAAGCACGTCAGCGGCGGGCTGCTGGGAGCGGACTACACCATCGAGAACGATCGCTATCGCTTTTCACGCGTGTATTACGGTGAAAACTGGAATCCGGATCTGCGCGCTCCCCTGACCGAGCCCGGGGTAAACGTGAGGGAAGGCGAATATCTGCTCGCGGTCAACGGCCGCGAACTGCATGGCAGCGACGAGATTTACAGTTTTTTTCAGGAGACCGCTGGAAAATCAGTGCAGCTGAAGGTCGGACCTGATCCGAGCGGGAAAGGGGCACGGAACGTCACAGTTGTGCCGATCGCCAATGAACGCTCGTTGCGCTTGCGTGCCTGGATGGATGCAAATCGCAGGAAGGTGGAGCAGCTCAGCAATGGCCGTCTGGCCTACGTTTATTTGCCGGACACGTTCGTGAACGGCTACACGAATTTCAATCGCTACTATTTCGCGCAGTGGGACAAACAGGGAGCGGTGATCGACGAACGCTTCAACGGCGGGGGTTGGATTGCCGACTATATTGTGGACTGGCTCAAGCGGCCGCTGCTGGCGGTCGCGATGACTCGCGAGGGCAAAGACAATTACATTCCTCAGTCCGTCTTCGGACCGAAGGTGATGTTAATTAATGAGTATGCCGGCTCAGGCGGCGACGCGCTTCCGTGGATGTTTAAGCGACTCGGGACTGGGCCACTGATCGGCACGCGCACCTGGGGCGGGCTGATCGGCATCGGCGGGTATCCGCCCTTGATGGACGGCGGCGAAGTAACAGCCCCACGCTGGGGTATCTTCAACCCGGATACTGGCCAGTTCGACGTGGAGAATAAAGGCGTGTCGCCGGATATTGAAGTTGAGTTGGATCCGGCGGCGTGGCGGCAAGGGCACGACCCGCAACTCGAAAAGGGAGTTTCTACGGTCCTGGAAGAACTGAAGCAGCACCCGATTCCGGAAATCAAGCGGCCAAAATATCCGGTTTACAACTGGCAGGCGGTTCGGAACGCCGCCGGCGCGCCGGAGAAAGCGGCGGGACAGCAGTAGGGTGAATTTTTCGCCCTATAAAATTAAATCCTGGTCATTCCGAGGAGCCAAGCGCGAGGAGGAATCTGCAGTTGGAGAAACTACAGATCCCTCGCGCTCTACTCGGGATGACAACAAGAGCAGCTTGCTGGCGAGCTGTTGACGGCCATGCTAACCAACCGATTTCTTCCGCAGTCCATATTTGACAGCGACTCTAGAGATCCATGTTCAGGTTCCGCGTCTTACCCGTCGTCTTGCTTCTGGCCTTCCTGAGCCCGGCAGTCCTGCGCCCACAAAACACGCCGGCGCCAGCACCGCAGGCCAAGCAACGAAAGACCAGCACGCCGTACACCGGCGACTTATCCATCTTCGATTCGCCCGGACGCGATGAGCGGCTTCAGATTGATCGCGTAATGGACATCCTCGGCATCGGCGCTGGCAAGAATGTCGCGGACATCGGAGCCGGGTCCGGCTGGTTCACAGTGCGGGCTGCCGCGCGTGTGACCGCTTCCGGCTGCGTGTACGCGGTCGACATCAATCCGGAGGCCATTCGTTATATCGACAATCGTGTTAAGAGGGAAAATCTGCGAAATGTAAGGACCATTCTGAGCCGCAGCGATGACCCACTGCTTCCGCCCAACACGGTGGATGCGGTGCTGTTGCTGAAGACTTATCACGAGGTGGAAAAACCGGTGGCCCTCTTGCGGAATCTTCGCGCTTCACTTCGGTCCGAAGCCAAGATCGGAATCATTGATCGCAACGGCAACGGAGAGAATCATGGCGTGGGGCGAGAAGTGGTCATCCGCGAGGCGGGAGAGGCTGGTTACAAAATGGTTGAACAGTACGATTTTGTGAAGGGCGATGGCATGGATTATTTTCTGATCTTCACGGTTACGGAGTAACGGGCATCTCTTCGTGAGCTTTGCGAATTCTCGGCGTCCTTTGGGGTGAAAAGCTCTTTAACCGCAAAGATCGGGGAGGAATCGCCAAGGCCGCAAAGTATGGTCCCGAATTCACGCAACCTGCGATGATCAGTACCGGTGGAATTGCTTTTTCAGATTTCTGTGGCGCGGCCCCGGACCACCTCAGATGATTGAGGCTCCTGCTGCACGTTGTGGCGGACGTCGGCGCCACGGACCCAGAAAATGACATCTTCGGAAATGTTGGTGGCGTGATCCGCGACGCGTTCCAGATTGCGGGCGATGAGTAGCGCGTCGAGAGCCTGACGGGTCACATCCGGGCGTTCATTCATAGTTTTGACCAACGTAATGAACGCCTCGTCCCGCATGCGATCCACCACGTTGTCCATTTCCAGCACCGCCTGGGCGAGTTCGGCCTTGGCTTCAATGAATGACTCCAGTGAGCGCCGCACCATGGCCGAAACCGCGCCCGCCATTCGCGGGATATCCACGGGAAGATCGGCCTGGGGCAATTCAACCAGGTCCATGACACGCTCGGCAATGTTAACCGCCTGATCGCCGACGCGCTCAAGGTCGGAGTTGATTTTCGTGACTGCGAGAATGAACCGCAGATCGACAGCCATGGGCTGCTGCATGGCGAGCAGATCGAACGCCAGCTCATCGATCTCCCGTTCGGCTGCATTGATCTGGGACTCGCCTTCCAATACCAACTGACAACGCGCGAGGTCGCGGTCGATGTACGCCTGACAGGCGCGGTCGACCGCCTGCTCGGCCAGCCCGCCCATGCGAAGCAATCGGGTTCGCAGATCGTCGAGTCCCTGTTGAAAGCGTGTGCGCATTATCCAAACCTGCCTGTGATGTAATCCTCGGTACGCTTGTCGGACGGAGTGGTAAAGATTTTCTCGGTCCGATCGAACTCGATTAACCTGCCCAGAAGGAAGAATCCAGTGAATTCGGCCACGCGGGAGGCCTGTTGCATATTATGCGTCACTATAACGATGGTAAATTTCTCTTTTAGCTGGAAAATTAATTCTTCGATCTTACCGGTGGAGATCGGATCCAGGGCCGAGCAAGGCTCGTCCATGAGCAGCACCTGCGGTTCGACCGCCAGAGCGCGAGCGATGCAGAGCCGCTGCTGCTGCCCTCCCGACAGGCTGGCGCCGGATTTCTTGCGCAGCGTATCTTTCACCTCGTCCCACAAGGCGGAGACCTTCAGGGAGCGCTCGACAATCTCATCCAGCTGTTTGCGGTTGCGGAACCCGTTCAGCTTCAATCCGGCCGCCACGTTGTCGTAAATGGACATGGTGGGAAACGGATTCGGCTTCTGAAACACCATGCCGATGCGGCGCCGAATCTGCACCGCCGTGGTTCCGTTGTAAACGTCCAAGTCCCCCATTCGAACCCGGCCGGTGACCCGCGTCTCCGGGATGGTTTCGTGCATGCGGTTCAGGCAACGCACAAAAGTGGACTTGCCGCATCCCGAGGGGCCGATGACTGCGGTCGCGTGGTTGGCAGGAATCTCCATGTTGATGTCATGCAGAGCCTGCGTGTTGCTAAACCAGGCGTTGAGATGTTCGACCTTGATGCCAACTCCCATAGATCAGCTCATCCCCTTGAGCATTCCCCGTCCGGCGGCGATTCGCACCGCGGTCACCGAAACCACAATCAGCACAATCAAGATCAGCGCGCCCGCCCACGCCTGCCGATGCCACTCGTCGAAAGGCGAAATGGCGTAAGTGAAAACCTGCAGCGAAAGCGCGGCGGTCGGCTGATTCATTTTCCAGTTCCAGTACTGGTTACCAAACGCCGTAAACAGCAGTGGCGCTGTTTCTCCCGCAACCCGGGCAAAGGCTAGCATAACACCGGTAATGACCCCGGAGGTCGCGGTGCGCAGGGTAATCGAAAGGGTGGTGCGCCAGCGGGAAACTCCCAGGCCGTAGGCCGCCTCGCGAATAGCCTGCGGCACCAGCAGCAACATCTCTTCGGTGGCGCGAGTGATAGTGGGAATCATCATAATCGCGAGGGCGACTCCACCGGCCAGAGCGGAAAAGTGGCCTTGCGCAATCACTACGATTCCATAGGCGACAATGCCGACTACGATCGAAGGCACGCCATTCAGGACATCGGCCGTGAAGCGAATCAAATCTCCGAAGCGGTTCCGGCCGTATTCGGCGAGATAGATGCCCGCTCCAATCCCAATCGGAACGCCCATACTGCTGGCAATCAGCAAAATCAAGGCTGTGCCTCCGATGGCGTTCGCCATGCCACCCCCGGCCTCGCCAACTGGCTTGGGCGTCTGGGTCAAGAAAGCCCAATTCAGAGAACCGATTCCCCTGTACACGAGGTAGGCAAAGATAGCTATCAACGGGAGCAGAACCAGCACAACTGAGCCGGCAGCGGCCACTGTGGCGAGCGTATTTACGCTGCGCCGCCGAAAACTGACGGGAGCCAAGGCGGATTTGACGTTATCAGGCATGGCCCCTCGCCGGCATTCCACGCGTGACTGACCACACCAGAACCTGCGCCAAAATGTTTACGATGATGGTCACAAGAAACAGCGCCAGTCCGATTTCCACCAGGGCGCTCAAGTAAGTGTCGCCAGTAGCCTCGCTGAATTCGTTGGCAATGACGCTGGCCATGGTGTAACCGGGCGCAAACAGCGAGCGCGCAATCTCCGGACGATTGCCGATCACCATGGTCACAGCCATGGTCTCGCCCAAGGCACGACCCAATCCCAATATGATGGCGCCCAAAATTCCGGCGCGCGCGTTTCTGAGCACACCGGTGCGGATCATTTCCCAACGTGTGGCGCCTAAGGCCAGCACCGCTTCCCGCTGCTGCTGCGGTACGGCGGTCATTACTTCGCGCGTAATCGAAGAGATGATCGGCACCACCATGATGGCGAGAATCATTCCGGCGGCCAGCATCCCGACGCCATACGGCGTCCCTTCGAACAATCCAGTCCAACCGAAATATTGGGCCAGAAAAGGCTCCAGGTATTGCCGCAACAATGGCACCAGCACAAAGATTGCCCACAGCCCGTATATCACGCTGGGAATCGCCGCCAGCAGCTCAGTGGTGAACGCTAATATTCCTTTAAGCCCGCGCGGACACATTTCGGTGATAAAAACTGCAACCCCGATCGACAGCGGCACCGCGAGGATCAGCGCCACCAGCGAGGACACCAGCGTGCCGTAAACAAACGGCCACGCCCCGAACTGCTCGTTGACCGGATCCCATTCGCTGCGGAAGAAAAACTTCCAGCCAAACGCATGCCAGGAGAGGCTGGATTTTGCGATCAGTTCGTAAACGATGAGACCAACCAAGGCGAGTACGCAAACCCCACAAGCCAGCATGGCCAATTCGAAAAGGCGGTCGGTGATGTGGCTGCTGCCGGCCTTAATTAGCGGCTGGGCCTGGTCCCTGGGTGTGGCCATAACCTCCGGTTTTGCAACGGGTTGCGGTCCAGGCAAGCGTGGCGCTCCCAATGCTTGATTGGCCATCCATTCGACCGTAGCAGAATCGTGTTAAAGGAGTGTTAAAATACCCGCTTCACGTCCGGCTGGGTTGGTCTTCAACTTCGCTTCTGCAAGCAAGCCTGACGATGGCAATCTCCGATTGCATTGTC
>Ga0187770_10002313_pt1 | contig 10639 bp, 10 predicted proteins | sample 0116_SJ02_MP02_2_FD_133154 | JGI IMG/M metagenome (GOLD analysis project Ga0187770, IMG submission 133154) | Tropical peat soil microbial communities from peatlands in Department of Meta, Colombia - 0116_SJ02_MP02_20_MG | ecosystem: Environmental > Terrestrial > Soil > Wetlands > Peat | place... | reverse complement strand
CGCTGGCGCCCGTCGAGGCCATGCGCAAGCTGCTCAAAAAAACCGGCTGGTCCGTGGACAGCGTGGACCTGTTCGAAATCAACGAGGCGCTCTCTGTCGTGCCCATGGCGGCCATCCAGGAACTGGGACTGGGCGCCGCGCGGGTGAACGTCAAGGGGGGGCGGTGGCCCTGGGGCATCCCATCGGGGCCTCGGGGGCGCGCATTCTGGTGACCCTGCTATACGCCATGGCCGATCAGGGGGCGCGGCGGGGAGTGGCGGCCATTTGCCTGGGCGGCGGTGAGGCACTGGCGATGACGGTCGAACGCACGTGATCCGATAGGGACTGCCATAGCGACAGCGAAAAGGCAGCGCCATTGGCTCTTGCTGTGGAGATCTGCTGTTGGTTTCCTCTCGCGAAGCAGAGGAGGCGCCATGGAAATCAAGACTATCGGGGTGGTGGGGGGCGGCACCATGGGACACGGGATCGCCCAAGTGGCCATCCAGAACGGCTTTCGCGTCCTCCTGCGGGATGTGGAAGACCGGATCGTACAGCAGGCGCGCGCCCGGATCGAGAAGGGGCTGGATCGGCTGGTGGAATCCGGGAAGATCAGCGAGGGTCAGAAGGGTGAGATGCTGAAGATGCTGAGCACCACGACGAACATGCCCGAGCTGAAGAACGCGGACTTCGTCATCGAGGCTGCCACCGAGGACCTCGCAGTGAAGAAGGCGGTCTTCCAGGAGCTGGACAAAACCTGCCGGGCGTCCACCATCCTGGCCACCAACACCTCCTCCATCTCGATTACCAAGATCGCGGCGATCACCAGGCGACCTGACAGGGTCATCGGCATGCACTTTATGAACCCGGTTCCCCTCCTGCAACTGGTGGAGGTGATCCGGGGCGTCGAGACGTCGGGCGAGACCGCGACGGTCACGCACGAACTGGCCAAGCGCCTGGGAAAGACCACGGTGGAGGCCAAGGACTTTCCGGGATTCCTGGCCAACCGGATCCTGATGCCCATGATCAACGAGGCCATCTTCGCGCTCATGGAGGGTGTGGGCACGGTTGATGCGATTGACAATGTCATGGCACTCGGCATGAAGCATCCGATGGGTCCCTTGGCCTTGGCCGATCTCATCGGACTGGATGTGTGCCTTGCGGTCCTCCGCGTCCTCCACGAAGGCCTGGGAGATCCCAAGTACCGGCCCGCCCCCCTCCTGGTGCAGATGGTGGATGCCGGCCGGCTGGGGCGCAAGTCGCGGCGCGGCTTTTACAATTACTCGTGATGTGCCCGGCCGCGCCCGCTCTGCAATCACCGTCCCGCAGGGAGGGGCCCATGGGGTTCGACACGATTATCCTCAACATTGAACGGGGAGTGGCGACCATCACGCTGAACCGCCCCCAGCAGTTGAACGCCCTGAACCGGCAGATGTTCACGGAGTTGGACGAGGCATTGGATGGGGTGGCGGCAGACCCCATGGCCCGCATCCTGGTCATCACGGGCGCGGGCGACCGCGCCTTTGCGGCGGGGGCGGACATCCAGGAGTTCGTGGGCATGGGCCCCATCGCGGCCCTGGACTTCAGCCGGCATGCTCAGGGCGTCTTATGCAAGCTGGAGACCATGCGCCAGCCGACGATCGCGGGGGTCAACGGGTTTGCGCTGGGTGGCGGCTGCGAGCTGATGATGGCCTGCGACATCGTCTATGCCGCCGATACGGCGAAGCTGGGCCAGCCGGAGATCACCCTTGGGCTCATCCCGGGCGCCGGCGGGACCCAGCGCCTGCCGCGGCTGGTGGGGAGGCAGAAGGCCAAGGAGCTCTGCATGGCCGGGGATATGATCCCGGCCGACGAGGCGTTCCGGATCGGCCTGGTCTGCAGGGTGGTGCCGGCCGCAGAATTGACGGGCGAAGTGCAGAAGCTCTGCCAACGGATCTTGAGCAAGGGGGACGTGGCGCTGCGTATGGTGAAGGAGGCCATCGAAGCGGGGGCACAGGCGGACCTCGTCACCGGGCTGGAGATCGAGGCGAAGTGCTGGAGCCTCTGCTTCACCACCGAGGACCACGTGGAAGGCGTGCGGGCCTTTCTCGAGAAGCGAACCCCCAACTTCAGAGGACGCTAATGGCTCGTGGCTGAGTGCCGAAAGCTGAGAACTGGTGGCTGCATCATGGACTTTGAGCTGACCGATGCGCAGCGGATGTTCCAGGAGACGGCGCGGCAGTTCGCCGACAAAGAGATCGTGCCCATTGCCGAGAAGGTGGACCAGCTGGGCCAGTTCCCTCGTGAAACGATCCAGAAACTGGGTGAGCTGGGGTTCATGGGCGTCGCGGTCCCCGAGGCATACGGTGGGGCAGGAGCCGACACCGTCTCTTACGTGGTGGCGCTGGAGGAGATCAGCCGGGCGTGCGCCTCCCACGGGGTCATCATGTCGGTGAACAACTCGCTCTACTGCGGCCCCCTGGTGAAGTTCGGGACGGAGGAGCAGAAACGGCGGTTTCTCACGCCCGTCGCTGGTGGGAAGAGCGCGGGTTGTTTCTGTCTGAGCGAGCCCGGGGCCGGGAGCGATGCGGCCAACCAGCAGACGACCGCCAGGCGTGAGGGCGACTCGTACGTCCTGAATGGGACCAAGAACTTCATCACCAATGGGGCCGAGGCCGACTGCGCCATCGTATTCGCCACCGTCAACAGGGCGCTGAAGCACAAGGGCATCTGCGCTCTCGTAGTGGAGCGGGGGACGCCGGGGTTCGCCGTCGCGCGCGTGGAGAAGAAGCTGGGGATCCGGGGCAGCAGTTGCGCCCAGATTGCCATGGACAATTGTCGGGTCCCGGCGGCAAACCTCCTGGGCCAGGAGGGTGAGGGGTGGAAGATCGCCCTGGCCACACTCGACGGCGGCCGGATCGGGATCGCCGCCCAGGCCGTGGGGATCGCCCGGGCAGCCCTGGAAGCCTCTCTCTCCTATTCGAAGCAGCGGGTGCAATTCGGGAGGCCGGTCGTGGCCAACCAGGCCATTCAGTTCATGCTTGCCGACATGGCTATGGAGATCGATGCCGCCCGCCTGCTCACGTTTAATGCCGCTCTGCTCAAGGACCAGGGCCTCCGCCACACGAAGGAGTCGTGCATGGCCAAGCTGTATGCCTCCGAAGTCGCCATGCGTGCGGGCATCAAAGGGGTCCAGGTCTTCGGCGGCTACGGGTACATGATGGACTACCCGGCGCAGCGGTTCATGCGCGACGCCAAGGTGACCGAGATCTACGAGGGGACCTCCGAGGTGCAGCGCCTGGTGATCGCCCATGACCTTCTCTCATAGGAATCTCCCCACGGAGACCGACAGATGAACATCATCGTCTGCATCAAGCAGATCATCGATCCCGAGATTCCCACTGAGCAGTTCAAGCTGGATCCGACCACCCAGCGCCAGATCCGCGGGGGCCTGTCCCTGGTCATCAGCGTCTACGACCAGAACGCCCTAGAGGTCGCCCTGCAACTGCGGGAAAAGCAAGGCGGGAAGATCACGGCGCTCTGCCTGGGTGATTCCGGCGCCACAGGGGCTGTGAAGTCCGCGCTGGGCATGGGGGTGGATAACGGAGTTCTGGTGAGTGACCCGGCCCTCCTGGCGTTGGACTCCTTCGGGGTGGCGCACGTCCTGGCGATGGCTATCCGGAAGATCGGGGTGCCGGACTTGATCTTGACCGGCTGCGTGTCGGGGGACACCGGGAATAAGGTCGTCGGGCCGCTCATCGCCGAGGAGCTCTCGCTCCCCTGCGTGACGTTCGTCACACGGGTCGAGGTGAAGGACGGGAAGGCCGTGATGCGACGGATCGTCGAGGATGGATACGAACTTGTGGAGGGGCCGCTGCCAGCCGTGGTCAGCATCCTGAGTGATGATAGCAACGTGCCCCGCTACTCGAAGCTCAAGGACATCATGGTCGCGGCCAAGAAGCAGGTGCCGATCTGGAAGGCCGCCGATCTGGACCTGGATGGTGCCAAGGTGGGGGCGGGGGCTGCGCGACTCGAACTCCGGGATGTCTCCATTCCGAGGCGCGAGTCCCGTTGCGAGATGCTGGATGGGGACACACCGGAAGGGCGGGCGGAAAAGCTGGCGCTCCGGCTGCGGGAACTGAAGCTGATCTGAGGGGAGTGCTCAGAGCTGCGAGCCAGGCGGGCACACGAGAATTCATCCACTGGCGTTGATACGAGAGTCGGGAAGGAGAAGCGGTGGTGGATGTCCTGGTGTTGGTGAACGGACAGGCTGACGTCCCGTCGCAGAACACGCTGGAACTACTGGGGGCCGCGCGACGGCTGGCGGATGCCACCCGAGGAAAGGTGAAGGCTGTCGTCCTGGAGGGCAGTCAGAGTGGGCTGGGTGCGGCGCTGTGTGCGTACGGGGCGGATCAGGTGTTGCGGGCTGAACATCCATTCCTGAAGGAGTACCAATCGGACGCCTACGTGGCCACGCTGGACCAGGTCGCGTCGCAAGCGGGAGCGCAGGTGATCCTTCTGGCGGACGATGCGCGTGGCAAAGAGGTGGCCCCGCGACTGGCACACCGGCTGAACGGTGGGGTCGTGACCGAGGTGATGGGCATCGCGGGGGACGGGTCAGCCGTGCTTTTCCAGCGCCAAATGTACGGCGGCCGGACGATCGCGACTTTCGCTGCCCGACGATTTCCCATCGTGGCTACGCTGAAGCCCAGGGCCGTGGAGCCCGCAATCGAACAGGCGGGCCGCTCCGGCGAAGAGGCCCCCGTGGCAGTCGTCCTGGATGCGCCCCTCCTCCGCACCCGGGTGGTCGAGAAGGTTACCGAGGAGGTCCGTGGCGTCAAGTTGGAGAACGCCAAGGTGGTGGTGAGCGGCGGCCGCGGGCTCAAGGGCCCCGAACCGTTCAAGCAGCTCGAGGAGTTGGCCCAGCTCCTCAAGGGGGCGGTGGGGGCGTCGCGCGCCGCCACGGATGCCGGATGGATCCCCGCCTCACGACAGGTCGGGCAGACGGGGAAGTCGGTGAGCCCCGATCTGTACATCGCCGTGGGGATCTCGGGGGCGACTCAACACCTGGCAGGCATGACCGGCTCCAAGACCATCGTGGCGATCAACACCGATCCTGACGCGCCGATCTTCAAGGTGGCACACCTTGGTGTCGTCGGCGACTTCAAAGCGGTCCTCCCGAAGTTCATCGAGAAATGCAGGGAGCTGACACAAGACTGACGGCTGGGGGCGAGTTCCTATAGCCGTTCGCTGGAGTGTCCTGGAGCCGTCCGGATGACCCCCTCGCGGGAAATCTACTGGAACATCCCGGCGCATCTGCTGCTGTATCCTCTCTTCTTGCCGTTCCTCGCCGCCTTCCTCTATGGCTGCTATCGCCTCGTGAAGCTCATATGGATCGGCCAGCCCGACAAAGATATCCCGCCGATTGGACGGCAGCTTCGCGAGATCGTGTTCCAGGCCGTCCTCCAGCGCCGTCTGCTCACGCAACGGCTGGCCGGCGGCATGCACGCGGCAATCTCGTGGGGGTTCGGCATCCTTTTCGCGGCCACTTGCATGGTGGCCATCCAGGAGTACTTCGGAGTTCCGACCCTTTCCGGCTACTTTTACCTGTATTTCATGTCCCTCGTCGTGGACCTGTTCGGTTTGGCCGCCGTCATTGGGGTGGTTGCCGCCCTAGTTCGGCGTTATGTGGCCGGAACCCAACGACTGTGGAAACCCCGGGACGCCCAAGGGTACAGTCTCTTCCTCTGGCTGCTCCTGGCCGTCCTGGTCAGCGGATTCGTGGTCGAGGGCCTCCGGATCGCGGCCACCCGCGATCCCTGGGGGCTCTGGTCGCCGGGGGGATGGGTGACGGCTCTGGGTCTCACCGGCCTGACGCACGCCCAGCAGACGGTCTTGCACCGGGTGACGTGGTGGGGGCATGCCGTCCTGGCCTTCGCCTTCATTGCGCTGGTTCCGTACACCTTGACCCGCCACATCCTTGCGGCGGCGGCCAACGTCGCCCTGCGTCGGCCCCAGCCCTCGGGGGTGATCCAGCCGGTGGTCCTGGAAGAGGCGGAGCATTTTGGCATCTCAACGATTCAGGGGTTTCCCCGCAAGGATTTGCTGGACCTGGTGGCCTGCACAGAGTGCGGCCGATGCCAGGATGCCTGCCCTGCCTGGGTTACGGGGAAGCCGCTCACGCCGAAGGGGCTCATCATTGATTTGCGCGACCACCTGCTGGCCCGGGCCAGGGGAAACGGGAATGGCAAATCCATGGTGGGCGGCGTGATCGGCGAGGACGTGATCTGGTCCTGCACGACGTGCGGTGCCTGCCACCAGGAATGTCCGGTCTTCATCGAGCCGATCCCGAAGATCATCAACATGCGCCGCTTCCTCGTCCTGGAAGAGGCCCGCTTCCCCGAGACGATGCAGGCGGCCATGCGGGGGATGGAGAATCGCGGCCACCCCTACCAGGGTGCGGTGCCCAGCCGAACGGACTGGGCCAAGGATTCGGATGTGCCGCTGATGGCCGAGAAGGGGACGGCGGAGTACCTGTATTGGGTCGGGTGCGCTGCGGCATTTGACGAGCGCGCCCAGAAGGTCGCCAGGGCCCTGGTCAAAGTGCTGAAGGCCGCCGGCGTGGACTTTGCCATCCTGGGCGATGAGGAGCGCTGCACGGGCGATCCCGCCCGGCGCATCGGTCACGAGTTCCTCTTTCAGATGCAGGCCCGGGTCAACATGGAGACCCTGGACGGCTATGGCGTGAAAAAGATCATCACCGCGTGTCCACACTGCTTCAACACACTCGGCAACGAGTACGGCCAGTTCGGCGGTCACTATGAGGTCATCCACCACACGGTGTTCATCCGCGACCTCTTACGGCAGGGTCGCCTCAGGCCGAGGACAACCATCCGCGAGACCGTTGCCTACCACGATGCTTGCTACCTGGGTCGGCACAACGGGATCTTCGATGCCCCCCGCGAGATCCTCGGGATCCTGCCGGGGATTCAGTCGCGCGAAATGGAGCGGCGCGAGGAGAAGGGCTTCTGCTGCGGGGCGGGGGGTGGCATGATGTGGTTCGAGGAACGGATCGGTAAACGGGTGAACATCGAGCGGACCGAAGAGGCGCTGCGGGTGAAGCCGAACGTCGTGGGCACCGCGTGTCCATTCTGCCTGAGCATGTTCGAGGACGGCATCCGAGCCAAGGACGCGACGGAACAACTCAAGGTCATGGACCTGGCCGAACTGGTGGCGCGAGCGCTCTGAGATGGGCGCTCGGCAGTTCCTGGAAGCTCTGAGGCCGCGTACCTTCGTACGCTTTGAAGGGTGTACAGGCGAGTCTGCAGAGCATGGATTTCCAGCTTACTGAAACGCAGCGGCTCATCCGTGACTCAGTGCGGGAGTATGCGGAGAGAGAGCTTGTGCCCATGGCTGGCGAACTCGACCGCCTGAAGCAGTTCCCGACCAGGTCGCTCCAGCGCCTGGCGGAATTGGGTATCCTGGGCATGGCCGTCCCTCCGGAATACGGCGGTGCGGGGGCGGATGGCGTGAGCAGTTGCCTGGCCTTGATGGAGATCAGCCGGGCCTGCGCCAGTACCGCCGTGGCGGTATCGGTTCACAATGGGCTGGTATGCGAGATTGTTTACTGCTATGGGACGGAAGCGCAGCGGCAGATGTACCTCCCGGGCCTGTGCCGCGGCGAGATCCTGGGTGCCTTCTCCTTGACGGAGACCACGAGCGGAAGCGACGCCGCAAGTCTCCGGACGACGGCACATCTGCGGAGGAATCATTACCTCCTGAACGGGACAAAAATCTTCGTCACAAACGGTAGTCGCGCGAGCGCGATCATCCTTTTCGCCTCCACGGATTTGTCACTCGGGGACAAGGGGATCACGGCATTTCTGGTGGAACCCTCCTTTCCCGGCTTTCGCGTCGGCAAGCGGGAAGACAAGATGGGGCTTCGCGCCTCGGATACGGTCGAGCTCGTCTTGGAGGATTGTCAGGTCCCGGTCGAGAACCGGGTCGGGGAGGAGGGCGAAGGGTTCAAAATCGCCATGGCCGCCCTGGTAAACGGTCGCGCGGGGATTGCGGCGCAAGCGGTCGGCATCGCGCAGGCGTGTCTCGAGGCCTCGATCCGGTACGCGAGAGAACGCCACCAGTTCGGTCAACCGATTGGACGGTTCCAGGCCATCCAGTGGAAACTGGCCGACATGGCCACCGGGATCGAGGCGGCGCGACTCTTGACCCTGCGAGCCGCGTGGCGGAAGAATCGCGGTCTTCCCTTCGCCGCCGAATCCTCGATGGCCAAGCTTTTCGCGTCGGAGGTGGCCAACCGGGCGGCCTCTGAGGCGGTGCAGATTCATGGCGGGTACGGGTATATCCAGGACGTCCCGGCGGAACGGTACCTGAGGGACGCGCGGGTCCTCACGATCTACGAGGGGACGTCGGAGATCCATCGGCTCATCATTTCGCGGCACCTGCTCGGGAAGGAGTACGAAACGGCCGCGAGCGGAGGGGGATCATGACGTTCGACCCGGGCAATGGACGTTCTCCGTGCCGCCGCACTGGATGACGATCTGTGGGGCCGGGGCCTACGCATGCCGAGGGTCCTGGAGGCGGCGAAGGCGTGTGCGACGGTGGGCGAGATCATTGGCCTCTTGCGCGAGGTGTGGGGCGAGTATACCGAACTCCCCATCATCTGATTGATGGCGCTTTGTTCAGAGTGGAAATTCTGCACCCGGAGGAGGGGATGAAGTCATGAGCGACGAGCGAAAGATCAGGGTCTTGATCGCCAAGCCGGGTCTCGATGGGCACGACCGGGGAGCCAAAGTCATAGCCCGCGCCTTCCGCGACGCGGGGATGGAGGTGATCTACACTGGCCTGCGGCAGACTCCCGAAATGATCGTGAACGCCGCCATCCAGGAGGACGTGGACGCTATCGGCCTGAGCTGTCTCTCCGGGGCGCACATGCACCTATTCCCCAAGGTAATGGAACTGCTGAAGGAACGGGGCGTGGACGACATCCTGGTGTTCGGCGGCGGCACGATCCCGGACGAGGACATTCCCAAACTGAAGGCCTGCGGCTTGGCCGCGGTCTTCACCCCGGGGACCAGCACCCAGGATGCCATCGCCTTCGTGCGCAATAACCTCAAACGCAAGTGACTGTGGCCGGGTCCACATTCGCCCCTCCGGGACTCCTCGGTCATGCCATCCCTGCCTATCCTCGGAACCCACCCGGGCCGATCCGGGTCCTATGAGCGCAACACCCGCAGCATCGCGAGCGTGGGGGCTGAGGATTCGACGCCGGTTGCGGCGCCGTTCCCCTTGGTGTCCCGGCGACTGGGATCATTCGTAGGCCTTTCCGGCGCGGGATTCCTCGCGTTTTCTATGGACACGTTGGATTTTGATATGGTAGGTTCCCCGCTCACAAACGCTGATTTGAATGCGGGTTTATTTCCCATGGACCTGGTGCAAAAGATTCTGCAGGGTGATCCCCGCGCCGCGGCCCGTTTGATGACCATGATCGAAAACCGGGTCGCCGAGGCCGTTGCCATCCTCAAGTCCCTCTATCACCACACCGGCAGAGCGCACGTCATCGGGGTGACGGGTCCTCCGGGGTCGGGGAAGAGCACACTCACCGACAAGATCACGGAGGAGCTGCGCCGCCGGGGCCAAACAGTCGGCATCGTGGCGGTGGATCCCACCAGTCCATTCAATGGCGGCGCCATCCTGGCCGATAGGATTCGGATGCAGCGTCACAGTGTGGATCCCGGCGTCTTCATCCGGAGTATGGCCACCCGGGGCCACCTCGGAGGGTTGGCCAGGGCCACTAACGACGTGGTGGACATCCTGGACGCCGCAGGGAAGGATTACGTCCTCATCGAGACCGTGGGCGCCGGGCAGGATGAGGTCGACGTCGTGCGTGCCGCCCACACCAGCATCGTGGTGGCGGTTCCCGGGATGGGGGACGACATCCAGGCCATCAAGGCGGGCGTGATGGAGATCGGGGACCTCTTCGTCGTGAATAAAGCCGATCGCGACGGCGCCGACAAGGCGGCTATGGAAATCGAGATGGCGCTTCATCTGGGCGAGGCGACCGAGGGGTGGCGACCCAGGGTGCTGAAGACCGTGGCGCTGAAGGCGGAGGGTGTCGCCGAGCTGACACAGGCCATCCTGGAGCATCAGGCTTTTCTGCAGCAGCACGAGGGTCGTCGGGAGAAGGGCAGGGGGCGCAGCCACTGGGTTTTCCACGAGCTCCTCCAGGAGCGGGTAACGACCCGGGTCATCGAAAAGGCAGCGAGCAACGGGACTCTCGACCGCCTGATCGAGCGGATCGAGACGCGGGAGACGGATCCCTATACGGCCGTCGAAGAGGTGCTGAGGAAGGCAGGATTATAGGCTCAGGCTTCCCGCGTATGTTTCCGACGCTCGCCCTCGCGCTCCTAATTCCCAGCAAGTTCATGGACCGGCGATGAGCCAAGCTTTGCTGAAGGATGTCCACCTGAAGGTGGATGACCTGCGGATCTCCTTCGGCGGGGTCCAGGCCCTGGCCGGGGTCGGCCTCGACGTCCGGCGCGGGGAGATTTTTTCGCTCATCGGGCCCAACGGCGCCGGGAAGACGGTCCTACTGAACTGCGTCAACGGCCTGTACCGGCCGCAGGGCGGGCGCATTCTGTTCGAGGGGCAAGATATCACGCGGCTG
>Ga0187770_10002312_pt1 | contig 10640 bp, 9 predicted proteins | sample 0116_SJ02_MP02_2_FD_133154 | JGI IMG/M metagenome (GOLD analysis project Ga0187770, IMG submission 133154) | Tropical peat soil microbial communities from peatlands in Department of Meta, Colombia - 0116_SJ02_MP02_20_MG | ecosystem: Environmental > Terrestrial > Soil > Wetlands > Peat | place... | reverse complement strand
GTACAACAGCTACTTCAACCAGCACCCGATTCCGGGGACGGGCCCGTACGTGGTGACCCAAGTTTCGGAAGGTGCATTTGTGAAGTTCACTCAGAACCCCAACTACTGGGGGGACAGCCTGACCGCCGCGCAGATTGCGGCCGACCCATACCTTGACCCCGGCCACGCGAAGAACGTGGTGGTCCAGACGGTGCCGACGGACACCTCCAGGTTCACCGATCTTACGACGGGAGCCGCCCAGATTTCGGGCATACTGACAGCCGACTATCCCGCCGTCCTCGCCAACCCGAGCACCTACGGGACCTTCAACTTCCCCGATTCATCCGCGGTCTTCGTCGGGATTGCGATGAACACGCAGGCGGCGCCCACCAACATAACCGCGGTGAGGAACGCCATTGTAAGAGCGATAAACTACACCGACATCTCTGACAAGGTCTTCTTCGGGGGCCTAGGCCCCATGATCGGGCCGGAGTACCCGGTGTTCAGCCAGTTCTACGCCCTAGGAGGTGCGACCCCCTACCAGTACAATCTGACGGCCGCCGAGAACATACTCTCCAGTGCGGGCATCAACCCCGCCAACCTACCTGCCCTCACCTTCAGGGTGGTTCAGGGATGCGACTACTGCGACGCAACAGCCCAGTTGGTCCAGAGCGACCTGCAGCAGATAGGGTTGAAGGTGAATATCGTGGTAACCCCATCGACCCAGTACGCATGCCCCCTCACAGGAGGGACCTGCTCATATTCCCAGGCGCTTAGCACAGCCAACCAGACGGCGGCGCTCACTTGGTTCGGGACGGGGACCTTCGCCCCCGCGGCGGACACCCCGGCTGACGCTTGGCTCCTGTTCGTTAACAACGCGACCTCGTCCAACAACTGGGCGATCTATTCCAACCCAACCGTACAGAAGTGCGTTGACGGGTTCACATCCATCTCCAACACGGCCGAGCTGCTGAACCTCTGCACGGCAGCCTACAAACAGGTCTACAACGACGCTCCGTACATATGGCTGGGTACTATCAAGCCCTTCTTCGGATCCGGGTCCCTGGTGTGGGAGAAGAGCGTGGTCAACAACTTCTACGTGGACCCCGTGTTCAGCGGTCAATCCTCGACCGCAATATTCAACACTGTAACCTTCAACAGCTAAGTGAGTGCCTGAACGGGACTGGGAGGGAGCGAGTAAATTGAAGATGTCCTGCAGCGCCATCGCCTGGGGCAAGATTAAGGACGTCCCGGCGTTCCGCACCATCAACGACGCAGTAGCCGACGCCGGTTACACGGGGATTGGTATCGAATACAACCTACTTCCTGATGAACTGATGAAGAAGCCGGAGACGATCAAAGACATCGCAAATGCGGCTGGACTCGAGGTCCCCTCGATGGCCATCAACGAGAACACCTCATATCAGGCCGAGGCGGCTAAACGAATGGGAGCGGAATCGGGGTGGCTCTGTCTCTTCGAGAAGGACGCGGCAGGGGCCGAAGTCACAAAGATGCATCTCAGAGAATTCGGAAAGAGGGGGCTCAAGGTCGGCCTTCATCCTCATGTGAAGAGCGCCGTTGAAACGAACCAACAGCTCGACCAGTTGATGGCCGCTTGCAAGCCTGCGACGCTTGACGTCTGTTTCGACTCCGCCCACCAAGAGGCCCTGAGCATGGACCTTCCTGCCTTCATCGAGCGCTACAAGGACCGGCTCTGCCTGGTCCATCTGAAGGACCTTAGAGTGAGGAAGGACCCCAAGGACATCGACTACGACAACGACTTCGTCGACCTTGGAGAGGGTCTGTGCGACTTTCCGGCAATCATGGCCGCGCTGAAGAAAGTCCGTTACGGAGGCTGGCTCATGGTGGAAGTCGATTTCGCCCACACAATAACCGTGGAAGAATCGATCAAAAAGAACTTCGACTATCTTGCGCCGTTGATGTAGCAGCCGCCTAATCTCTCTTCACAGTCATCGGTCTCCCCTCGGCGATGGATGCCCTGGCGGCCAACCCGATCTTGAGCGCCTCTCGCCCGTCTGCGATGCCAACCCTGACACCTCTGCCTGTCCGCACGCAGTCCACGAAATCAACAATCTCGTCCTTGTAGGACTGGGCCCACCTCGTCGCAAATCCGTCGAAGTACTCGTTGCTGGTTCCCTCCTTCTTCATGACGTGGGCGAAGGACCTCTCCCCCATGTCGATCGAAACTGCCGATCTGGTGCCGAGCATCTCGAGCCTTGCGTCGAAACCATAGACGGTATTGTAGCAAGAGTCGACGTAGGCAAGAGCTCCGTTGGCGAGCTTCATCACCACCATCGTGGTATCGAAATCTCCGTTCTTCCTCAGATCTTCGTATACCATTGCCGCCCCTTCGGCGTATACACGCACTACTTCGCTCCCTGACAGCCACCTCACCGCGTCGAAGTCGTGGCTCGTGGTATCGAGGAAGATTCCACCGGACTTCGCTGGGTCCGTCGACCAACCGAGTATGGGTCCTGGCGGGTCCCTGTTGTGCTCCCTGAGGAGAAGAAGCTCTCCCAGCTCCCCGCTCTCCATCGTCCGCCTCGCCCTCATGTAGGAATCATCAAACCTTCGCTGGTATCCGACTTGAAACCCGATACCGCCGCTCTTGACGATATTCGCCATCCTGTCTGCGTCATCGAGGGTTACCGAGATAGGCTTCTCGCAGAAGACCGCTTTCCCAGCGTCCGCTGCTGCCTTTGTAATCTCCATCTTCAGAAACGGAGGCGTGCAGACTATGACGGCGTCAACAGATTCGTCCTTGATCATCTGATGAAAGTCGGAATAGACCTTGGCCTCCCCAGCCACGGATGTCGCGGCCTTCTGGTCCACGTCGGCCACGGCAGCCAGCCTGGCTCCCTTGATGTTCCTATGGATGTTGTTGGCGTGGACGCGCCCTATGGCTCCGGCACCTATCAGACCAAGACCCACTTCGGATGTCATTGAATCCAGAGCCGCCTTCCTGGTGTTTTTAAGTTCCAGAGTAACACTCGTCTAAAGGACGGTTGCCGATACCTTCTTCACCGCTTCTACGATGTCGTCGACGTCCGAATCCTCGAGCAACGGGCTGATGTCCAGGTGGACAGCCCGAGTCATCAGATTCAGAGACTGCGAGTGATCCCTGATGTTCTTCTTCATGTCCTTTATGATGTGCCCCCAGTGCATGAAGGTGTGCCCGTCAACGACCCGCGGGTCGTACACTACGGTGGGGTATCCGCCACTCGTGGTTCTGATGTTCTCCGCCACCAATGCGTCCTTGAACAGCCTGGCCTTCGCCGGGCTCCCGACGAAGAAGACCAGGGAGATTCCCGACTCCCCCTTCTCGTCGTTGGAGCGCCTGAACTTAATGCCCTTCACCCCTGCAATCCCTTTCTTCACCTCGGAGTTTCTCCTCCTAATCTCGTTTACAACACCATCCATCTTCTTGAGCTGCTCCCTTAGGATGGCCGCAGTGACCTCGTTCATCCTGTAGTTGACCCCAGGGAACGGCTCGATTTCGAACTTTACCCCCTGACCCGAGAACTGCCTGTAGGGGGTCCCTATGTCATGGAACATAACGCATCGTTCATAGGTCCTCCTGTCGCCCGTGACGAGAGCTCCCCCCTCCCCAGCAGTGATCATCTTGTTGAGCTGGAAACTGAAAGTCCCAATCTCTCCGTAGCTCCCAAGCTTCCTCCCTCTGTATGTCGCTCCCGCTCCCTGGGCCACGTCCTCGATAAGGGGCACCGAGTTCTGGTCCGCGACCTTCCTCAGAGCAGCGAGGTCGCAGGGCACTCCGCGGGCATGAACAGCCATTATCGCTTTGGTCTTCTTGGTGATCCTCCTCTCCACATCTGTGGGGTCGATTGTCATCGAATCGTCGATATCGGCCAAGACCGGGGCTCCCCTGGCCGCCACCACCGCATCTGGGCAGGCAACCCAGGCATATGTCGGGAGAATCACTTCGTCTCCTGGGCCAACTCCCAGGCCAACAAGCGCAGTGTGAAGAGCCGCAGTTCCCGAGGTCAGGCCGAGAGCATATCGCCTTCCTACATAGCGGGCCAGGTCTGTTTCGAAAGCTCCCGTCACGTCTTTGAAGTCGGGCCCATAGAATCTGTAGAGAGACTGGCTCCGAAGCACAGCGTTTACGGCCCTGATCTCCTCTTCTCCTATGGCGGTCCCGCCCGGGTGCATCACAGGGAGGGGCTTGTTTCTTACAGGAGTGCCTCCGTAGAGGGCGAGCTCCGACCTTCCACGTCCAGTCAGGGTTCGCGCCATGCGCAAAGGCTGGTCTCCGCGAGGCTACCTAAAGACTTCGATGGACCATGAGGTCGCTGCCGGTCACAGTAGGGATGATGGTGGCAACTGAATCCCTCCTATCAATCTGTCAGAGGACTGACGGAGGACAGGTTCATCCCGAAGGGTTCAGTTCGGGAATTGGGCTCGTGTATAGGGCCCTGGGAGGGATTTGAACCCTCGATCGAGAGGTCCACAGCCTCCAATGCTAACCAAGCTGCACCACCAGGGCCACGAAGTGCAGCAGTTTGCCCGACCGTCTTTATGTCTTAAGGAGTCCCCTGAGAGGGGCAGCTTCATCCCGGCGGACTACAGGGCCTTCTTGACGGCGTCAAAATCGGGAAGCGCTCCGGGGTCGTCCGCGACCCACTTGAAAAGCACCTTGCCCGATTCGTTTACGAGGAATATCGCCCGATTGGCAGTTTCATATCCTTCGACCCCTCCTAGGTTCCTCCAGACTACGCCGTAGTTCTTGATGACCTCGCGCTGGAAGTCGCACAGAAGCGGGAATGAAAGATTGTATTTCTCAGCGAAAGCCTTCTGTGCGAAAGGGGCGTCAACGGAGATTCCCACGACCATACCATTCAGCTTCTCGAGCTCCCCGTACATGTCCCTGAAAGTACACATTTCCTTGGTGCAGGTACCTGTGAACGCTCCCGGGAAAAAGGCGAGAATCGTCTTCCTACCCTTGACTAGAAAATCAGACAGTCTGCGCACCTTCTTGTCGTAATCGTAGAGCGCGAAGTCTGGTGCCCTATCGCCAACCTCTGGCATCGTCATCTGCGCGAAGTTCGTTATGTATAAAGTGTAACGTTCATCAACTTCGAGCCGTCCGGTTCGTGTTGCGGGCTCAATACCGTCACCATCGCGTGAATCCTCACAAGACATATCTGACAAACAGGCGGGACCGGTCCCGTGCTCCCACCGGGCGCTGTCAAACCTGACTACACAGGGTACTGCCTCTCCAACGTACCGGGGAAGATTCTTTCCATCTTCGGCATCAAGGGGTCGAGGCCTGCCCTGCCCTCGGACGCATTGGGTGACGTGGAGACGGCGGGTGTTGAGAATGTGATACTTCTCGTCTGTGACGGTTTCGGCTACCGGGAGTGGAAGAAACAGGGAGAAAGGGGATTTGTCGGGGCGCTTTCGAGGAAAGGGAGCGTTAGGCCGATAACTACCGTCTTCCCTTCCACAACTGCCGCCGCACTGACTACGGTAAGCACGGGACTGACACCACAGGAGCATGGTCTCCCCGAATGGTATGTCTACATGCAGGAACTCGGTGAGATAGTAGTCACCCTCCCATTCACCAGGGTGGGGGACAGAGGAAGGGACACACTCGTCGGAGAGCTCAACCCAAAGGCCCTGCTCGACGGAAGGACGATCTTTCAAAGGCTCAAGGAAAGTGGCGTCAGCTGTACTTCGTTGACAAGCAGGGCGCTGGCCTACACCGCCTACTCTTCGATTTCAAGGAGAGGGAGCAGCCTGGTTCCCTACAGCGCAGCATCTGATCTAACTGTGTCTCTGAGGCGTCTGGTCGAAAGTTCGAAGGGGCCGAACTTCTTCTATGCCTACTGGAGTTACGTGGACACCATCGAACACCAATACGGCCCGAACACGGACGAGTCCGAGGTTGAGGCATCCGTTATTTCCCACGCTTTCCAGGCAGGATTCCTCTCAAAGCTCGATAGGGTCGCTGCGAAGCGGACACTCATCCTAGTGACCGCCGACCACGGCCAAGTGCAGGTCGATCCAAAGAAAACAGTGTACATGAACAGGTTCGGGAATCTTGTAAGAGCACTCGAGCGCGCGCCTTCAGGGGAAATAATCCCTCCCTGGGGGAGCGCCAGAGACGCCTATCTGAAGGTCGAACGGGCCAAACTTGATAGTACCAAGAAGTACATGGACAAGAAGTTGGAAGGGATAGCGTCTGTCATTAAGACGGAGGACGCCCTAAAACAGGGGCTCTTCGGAATCAACAAACCCACGAAGAGGTTCCGGAGGAGGGTCGGCAATCTCATGATTCTCCCCCACGGGACGAGGACCGTCTGGTTCAGGTACGAAAAAGGGGACCCGCTCAACCTGAGGGGGCACCATGGTGGGCTTACAAAGGACGAGATGACCATTCCCCTCGCTGCAGCAAGGGTCTCAGACATCCAGTGACCGCCAATCGGCCTTCAGCGCAGGCTTACCAGATAGTCATCTATCCGCTTCTGCAAATCCGCGTTCAATTCTGGTATGGTCCTCCCGCCGTCTATCCTGACTATGCCGTACTTCGACTCCATCAGCTTGAACTCCTTCGCTATGCCCCGCTGGTAGAGCACGAACGACTCGAAGAGATCATCCGACAGCCCCATGTCCGCGCCCGACTCGTAGTAGTCCAGTGACCCGTACTTCTGGAAGACCCGGTGGAACAGCTCCTCGGGGGGCACGTCGAGATAGAAGACCAGGTCTGGCTCCACCGCGAACCCGAACAGATCATGGGACCACGACCTGGCGATGCCCCTGACGCTGCTCCTCGCCATCAGTGTGTAGATGTACCGGTCGGCCAGGACCACGTATCCCGCATGAAGGGCCGGGATTATCTTGTGTTCCAGCTGGTCGGCGAAGTCCGCGGCATAGAAGAGGGCCAGGGTCTTCTTGCCCAGAGGCAGTTTGTGCTTTGCCTCCAGTATCCCCGCCCCGATGAGCTCAGAACGCTTGAGCCCGGTCGTGATGACCGCGTGACCGGCCGCTTCCAGATGGCTGGTGATGAGGTCGATCTGGCTGCTCCTCCCCGAGCCGTCGGGGCCCTCCAAGACGATGAGGCTACCTTTCGATTCGAGGGGCTTCAGGTACGAGATGCCCTCGCCAAAGAACTTCAGTGGCCTCGCCGCCATCTGCTGAGTCAAATCGGCCCTGTCTCCTGCCTCTGGTTCAGTTCGAGTGGCTGCTTGGCTCGCGAAGGCGAGATGAGCTTCGTCACGCGGTTCCTCATCAGGTTCTGCTGCTCTTCGATATCCAACGTTCCGTCGATCACGGCGAACCTGTCCTTATGCGCCATGCTTTCGTATTGTTCGACTATCCTGGCCTGGAATATCCTGTAGCTCTCGTATTCGTCGTTGCTGAGATTGAGGTCCATACCTGCCTCGTAGTACTTCAGCTTGGGCCGCCCTTCGAGTATCCTGTCCATGGCAATGTCGGGAGGGACACTGAAGTAGAAGGTGACGTCGGGTATTTCCGCAAAGGAGTAGACCTTCCTGACCCAGGCCGGAGTGCACCCCCTAACCACGTCGCGGGCCAGCGCAGTGTAGATGTACCTGTCCGCCAGGACGAAGTATCCCGCCTCCAGGAGAGGGGAGATGTTCCTCTCGTATCTGTCGGCGAAATCCGTGGCGTGCAGGAGGCTGAATGTTGTGGGGGTGAGGAGCGCCTTCTTCTTCCCCTTGGACGTGATCTCCTTCACCACGTCCGACGAATTCCATTCCGTGAAGAATACGTTCAGGCCCAGGCTCCTGAGCCACTTGTCAAGTAGGTGCAACTGGGTCGACTTACCCGACCCATCAATCCCCTCCACCACAATCAGCTTACCCCGGTGGATTCGTCCTCGGTTCAGCTTCGCCTCGTTCCTTGCCATCTAACCTCCCACCTTCATGAGCCCGGCATGACGCTCCCTCTCCTTTGCGCTGACGAAAATCGTGACAGGTTTCTTGATCGCGGAAGAGAAGAAGAACGCTGCGATTCTGGAGAGCTCCAGGGGGAAAGGCCCCTCGCTCTGGACGACGCTTATCCTCAGACCACCAGAGTAGGCAACTCTGAACTGGGCCCTCGAGCGGTCGAGAATCTCCATCAACCTGAGGCAGGCTCCCAGTTTCTTCACCTGTTTAGCGTCATAGCCGATTACGGAGCCATATTTCCTCACCAGCCAATTGGCGGTTCGCGGCCTCCGAGCCCTCACCGCTGAGATGGCCATGAGCAGCTGGTCCTCATGACTCATGGGCAGATCTTCGCTCATCAGGATCCCGAAGAGGGCGTCGGGGTCTGCTTCTGCAGACTCGAGAGACATTCCTCTCCAGGCGGCCGTCAGGAGGATCTTCTTCTGTCTCTCGTTCACCAGCCCGTTTCTCGTCAGGCACTGGAGAAACTCTGTATGGTCTACCGACCCCGGCGGCTGCTCCTTGCGTGCAAGCAAGTGCTCCACGTCCTCCTTCTGAGCGACCCAGTTCGCGTCCCTGACCCCGCCTTCAAGAAACTCCGTCATTATACCGTCTCTGAGTCCATGAGTGCTCACCGTGACCTGCTCGAAGTCTAACCGCTTCATCAGAATCCTGACCACGAGCGCTCCAGCCGTGATGGTCTCCGACCTCCCCTCCCCAATGGCTTCTATCCTGTTAAGGTCTGGGAGCTTCAGTTTGAAGAAATCTCTACTCATCTGTTGGACAGAATCAAAACCAATCGGATAGTTGTGGACCTTGTCAAATGGATAGTCGGCCTCGTTCTGGTCGTACCTCGCCATCGCTCTGATTGTACCTCCCGTCCCAACGAGCAACGTGTCCCTGTCGAGCCCAAGTTCCCGCCGAGATGGCAATTGTCCAACTATGTACTTCGTCAACTTGTTCCTGTTCTTCTTCGAAAACGTCCCATCCTTTCCGGCGTAGGCAGACGTGAGCTTCAGCGCCCCAAGTGGAAGGGAGAGGATCTTCCTGACTTTGAGCTTCTCAACGTAGCTCAGTTCAAGGCTACCTCCTCCGAGATCGAAGAACAGGACGCTAGAAGCATCGATCGACCTGAGGGCCCCCAGCAGGCCATAGAGTGCCTCTTCGTTTCCAGTCAGCACCCTCATTTTCAGCCCCGTCTGCTCTTGCACACGCCTCAGGAACTCCTCTCTGTTCGCTGCTTCCCTGACAGGGCTCGTCCCAATCAGGAGGACATGTTTCACCGATTCAAGCGAGGCGGCTTCACAACATAACCTGATGGCGTCAATCGTTCGAGATATGGGCTCGTTTCCAAGGTAGCCCGTCCGGTCCAGCCCTTCCCCAAGCTTGGCAAGAGCGCCGAGCTGCCCGTAGGATTTCGACGACCCGTCAGGCTCCACCCTGTATCTGACCATTTTTAGGGAGTTGAATCCCACATCGATTACTGCCACCTTCATTTTCGATCTATTTCCGCATCAACCCGCTCACGAGTTTCAATGAAGGTACCCAGCTAGGCCATCTTCCTGATCTGCTTCGGGGTCAGGAGCCAACGAAGCTCCCCCGTGATCCTAGGATTGAACCCTGTCACTGACAGCTTAGCCAGTCCTCCTTTCTTCAGCGATATTCTGAATCCCTGTGATGCCTCGCCACCTCCGCCTGTGATTTCCCCGATCGCCGTGGTCAGGTAGGGCTCATGGCCAACGCAAAGAACCTCTGAACCCGGCCTTAGCTTCCCCAGTCTCCTGTAGAAGCCGTCCCTGTTGCCTTCGGGGCTGAGCTCTTGCCACTCTTCCACCGCCCCTTTCCGGCTCAACGCCTTGTTCACTATGGTGGCCGTTTCCTTGGCCCGCTTCAATGGGCTTGTGACTACGAAATCAAATTCGAAACCGAGCGCCGCAAGGCCCTCTCCAACCTCCTCCATCTCCTGCCTGCCGGCAGCTGTCAGGGCTCTTTCCGTGTCCCTTTCGGCAGCGGGCACCCTGTTGCCTGCTTCACCATGTCTCAGAAGATATACTTCCACTCAGGAGGTCGCCCTTCCCCTGAGCTGGCCAGGGGGGCACATGAAGGTTCCCCTTCGTTCTGACAGTATTTCAGGAGGCACCATGGACGGTATGGTGGTCACAATTGTCTATATGGAAATGCTGCCAGACTAGTGTGAGACTCTGGTTCCCTTCGGGGAAGCAATGACTTTTCTTCCAGTGCGGCAAGAGCCCACCCGTGGCCGCTCTCCGGGTAGGTCGGAAGTCTCTTGAGGGACAGTACCGGGAGAAGACAAAAGCACTGCTTGGACTCGCAGCGGACCTCCCCGCGCGCCCCACTCCGGACCAGATTCACGACCTGAGAGTGACGGCCCGTCGCCTTCAGATGATGCGCAGGCTTCTCCCCAGAGAGGTTCGGGGGTCGCAGAGCTTCAAGAGTTACGGGCTCGCTTTGAAATCAGTGCTACGGGCCACATCGCAACTCAGAGACCTGGATACACTCTTGGACACCCTCGAATCGTACAAGGCAAACCTGCCGGAGGACTTTCTTGTCGCGCTGGAGAATCAAAGAAGCGACGCCGCTGCGCGAGCCGGAGCTACAACTGACGTACTTGGTCAGGCCCCGGCCCCCGACCTCGATTCGTACAAGCTGGGAGGGAAGAGGCTGACGAAACGTCTCAAGAGGCGGGTTCGCAAGAGCAGGGACTCTGCC
>Ga0187770_10002311_pt1 | contig 10641 bp, 10 predicted proteins | sample 0116_SJ02_MP02_2_FD_133154 | JGI IMG/M metagenome (GOLD analysis project Ga0187770, IMG submission 133154) | Tropical peat soil microbial communities from peatlands in Department of Meta, Colombia - 0116_SJ02_MP02_20_MG | ecosystem: Environmental > Terrestrial > Soil > Wetlands > Peat | place... | reverse complement strand
TTTCTTATGAATTCCCTCACAGTCCTAGAAGATAGAACGTCCAGGCCTACGGTCGGCTCGTCAAGAAGCAAAATGGGCGTATCCGGAAGTAGCACCCTGGCTAACGCCAACTTTCTCTTCATGCCACCCGAATACCTCTGGTAGCGTTCAAAGGCCTTATCCTTCAAACCCACCAAGTCTAAAACTTCCATAATTCTCTCGTGCCTCCTGCTCTTCGGAACGTTGTAGATGGCTGAGAAGAACTCAAGGTTCTTGTAACCGTTAAGCCTCCAGAACGCACCCCTCTCACCTACGCTGAAAAGGGCGCCTATCGACCTCTTCACATCCATTTGTTCATGCACAACATCGAAACCGTTCACCAAGGCGTTCCCCTCATCCGGAGGCAGCAAAGTGCACAAAACCTTCACCAACGTTGTTTTTCCAGCCCCATTAGGCCCGAGCAAACCAAACAATTCGCCTCTTCTGATTTCCAAGTTGAGATGGTCGATCGCTGTTACCATGTCAGGTTCTTTCCGATTGAAAACAGATCTACGACCCTCCGAAGCCGCCTCCCGCGACCTGAATAACTTTGTCAGACCATGTGTTTCTATGGCTACGCCCGAATTCATCAAGCCTCAAGTCTCTGACCGCAATCCCGGTTTCCATCAGAAATCACGAGTCACCACCCTTAAAGCTTGCCCCAAACAAGCCGACAATGCATACCTGCCCCCCAAAGCGCGCGCTTCTTCAGCGAGACCATAATGAGCTATCGTACCCACAGTTCTTCGAAAGAGCCTCTAGAATCCAAGAATATGCCACATGACAAGGAAATGACGCGCGCCAATGCTTAGCTGAAACTTGGAAAAGTTTAGTTACTTCGCTATCGGTCAACCGAAGTAGAAAAAGGTAAAGAAAGGAAAATTGTTGAGACAAAGCAGGATTAATGAGACAAACCACGAGTTATATGAGCATTGGCTCCAGCAGTAGCTTCCGCCCTTAGAGAAACAGTTTTCGCATTCGGGTCTATCAAAAAACTTGATTATTCCAACCCCCACATTATTCTAACCGTTGAACTCCCATTTTTACTTTATGGTATTTCGCACAATATTCAGAGGCAGCGTCGCGCAAGAGCCAACACAACACGAGCGCTCCCTAGGTGAACATTTCTGAGCCTGCCTCAAGCTCGCAGATTATTAGGGATCTGTTGGTAAGATTTTTAAGACTGGGGCAGAATGAATTGCCCTCATTAAAAGCGAAAATCAGGAGCAACTAGACGTGTCCGCAACGGAAACTGAAACTACGATGCCTTCTACCATTGTGAAGGTTAAAAACCTCTCGAAGATTTTTGGCAAGTTGAAGGCCGTCGACAACGTAAGCTTCGAAATCAAAGAAGGAGAGATCTTTGGTTTCGTAGGCCCCAACGGGGCCGGCAAGACCACAACGATCAACATGCTCACGACCCTGCTCAAACCTACATCGGGAGACGCGGTGGTCTGCGGCTACGACATATTCCAGCAGCCGAACGAGGTGCGAAGAAACGTTGGCGTCGTGCCTCAAGAGTATACGGCTGACGAAGACATGACTGGAATCAACAACGTGCTTCTCTGCGCCGATCTTTACGGTATACCGAGAAGTGATTCCAAGCCACACGCACAAGAGCTGCTTAAGCTAGTAGAGCTTCAAGACGCTGCAAAAAGGAAGGTAAGCACCTACTCCGGAGGAATGCGCAGAAGACTGGAGCTCGCCTGCGGCCTGATCAATTATCCGAGACTGCTATTCCTGGACGAACCGACCCTCGGGCTCGACGTTCAAACACGTACCGTTGTCTGGAAGTACATCAAAATGCTAAAAACCGAATACCACATGACTCTATTTATGACAACCCACTACCTTGAAGAAGCTGACACACTCTGCGAAAGAATCGCCATAATCGATCACGGCCACATCATAAGAATCGGCTCACCCGAAGAGCTGAAGGAAAGCATCGGCGGAGACGTCATCGTGGTCACCCTCAAAGAAACAGAACCGGACATCTCATCCGACATTGCTGGCATCAAACTGGTAAACGACGTTCAGAAGAACGACAGCAATTATCGCATCAAAGTGCAGCTCGGAGAGGAGGCTTCTCCCCAGATTACGGATCTGATTAGATCTAAAGGGCTTCACGTAACGAAAATCTCGTTGACAAAGCCAACCCTAGACGAAGCTTACCTGGAATTCACTGGCCGCGAGCTGAGAGAAGAAGAAGCTGACAGGATGCAGCTGTTTAGACAACGAGTGACAGTGAGAAGAGCAAGAGCATAGCGGTGACAGAGTATGGAAAAAACCAAACAGACAAAAAGTGAAGAGGCAGTGCGAGAAGAACGGCCGATAGTTGTTTCTACAGAAACGCAGAGGAATGGCAGAGCCACTCCTAAACTGAGCAGGAGCCCCATGCATGGATTATGGGCTTTGACAAACAGAGATTTGAGAAAGTGGTACACAAACCCAATCCAGCTATTCACATCGTTAATCCAGCCTGTTGTCTGGCTCGCACTGTTCGGCAAAGCCTTAAACTTTGGAACATTCATTTCGGGATCAGGAGCCACTGTGGCCGAGCAAAACGCAATTATGTTGAACTATTTCGGTACAACGAGCTACTTTTCATTCTTAGCCTGTGGGATGCTTGCCTTCGTCGTCCTGTTCACTTCCGCGTTCAGCGGAATGTCGGTCGTGTTTGACCGCAGGTTCGGTTTCCTGAACAAGGCTCTCAGCACGCCTGTCGCGCGCGGAGCGATCGTGATGGGAAAGGTCTTCCAAAGCGTGGGCAGGTCGTTGATCCAAGCGGCCATAGTTCTAGCGATCGCGATAATACTCGGAATGGAAATAGGTCATTTCACAGTCCTCGGAGTTGCTGGCGCATTCGTCATCATCTTCCTCATGGCCACCGGGCTGTCAGCATTGTTTACCATGCTCGCGTTGAGATCAAGTGACTGGCAGACGCAGGTGGCCCTCATCAACCTGATAAACCTGCCACTACTGTTCGCAAGCAACGCACTTTTCCCTATTAGCATAATGCCCAATTGGCTTCAAGACGTCGTAAAAGTAAACCCAGTCAGCTACGCAAATGATGCTGTGAGACAATTGCTGTTAGGCGCGACCGTGCACCTGGCCCCTCTTTGGGTCGATTTTGCGGTCTTGATTGGATTCGCCCTTGTGCTATCTACAATCGGAATCGTCCTCTCTTGGAGACTCCTCTCCAAATAGCCCCGACGTAGGAGCACTCTCAAAAAGGAGCTATAACAGCAGACCCAATCGCAGAAGTATCGGCGGCCGAAACAGGAACCGACCTTGAACGCGGATTACACTAAGGCGCGCTTCAGACATATCTTTGCGTCGCTGAGCGGTGAAAACAATTTTGTGATGTTTACGCAACATGGACCTGTTGGATCTAAAAGGCATAATTAGCGCTCAAACATTTTTCGATACTGTACGTTGCCTGCATAAAGGTCTTCTAAGCACAGTTCATTGAGCGCGCGCTCAGTCCGGTGCTATTGCGGTTTTCGCTCTTTGTTTGTTTCTCCGTTTATCCCCATTAGGGCACCGCCAAATCCGGCTCCCCACATCAGAAGTGGATAAACGATCATGCGTTCCATTCCGCCTGGCCCCAGTCCTAAGTAGCTGTTGCTCCCGTAGAGAATCAACGCTCCGAGGGACATCAGCCCCAGTATCACGGCTATAACAGAGAAAGGCTTTCTCAGCAACTTGAACGAGAATATGGCTGAAAGTCCACCGAACAGAAAAGCGATCAGCGACACGATATCGTGAATCGTACCACTGTTTTCTGTGAAAACGCCGACGCCCATGGCTCCGACGGCCGTCATGATCAGCAGCCCGGTTAAAGCCTTGAAGTTGAAGGCGCGTTGAAAAAAATATGCTCCGATGACCACCAATAGCCCCATGAGGAAGACCGATGAATTGAAGATCATCGAAGAAGGCCCGACTCCCAGATCGCTTATGTAATTCTCAGACACGCTATAGCCAGGATACAAGGTCTCCGAAACTATTAGACCAAGAACAAACTGAGAAGCTGCAATGAAAAAGAGCGCCCCAGCCACTTTTCCACCGGAATATGCCATACCGCGTGGTGTTGCCTCTGAAACAGATAAGATTTGCGTCCCAAATGAATATTATCATGCTAATAAAGCGCTCGCAAATAGAACTCTATTCTATAAAGCTTAAAAGTTGAACTCACACTAAACAGATTCAGAGGGAAATAGAGGAGAAGGAAACATGAGGAAAGTACAATACGTTAGCTTGGCCTTGCTTGCTTCTCTACTGCTTTTCGTGCTTGCAATTCCATTTGGCAATGCAGTGATGCCAGATCAAGGAAACGAAGAGTTGGCGACCGCGCTCCAAGTAGAATCCTATTATAACGCAAATCCGAACCTTCAGGGAGCATTTTGTTACTATGCAAACCCGGTAGCCGCCATGTGTACTAGCTACGTCCCCGACACTTACATCCCCACCTCTGCAGGGTTACTTCTGACCAACACCGTGGCTGAACTTCGGAGAGCTTACGATTTGAACCCGCTGTACGCTGCTGGGTATGATGGATCAGGCCAGACGGTTGTTATCGTCGACGCTTTCGGAAGCCCCACAGTCTACGCTGACTTACTATCGTTCATCCAATGGCAGAACGCGAACGGTGCAAACCTGCCTTGGACAACGATGGCGGAGGTACAACAACACCTGCACATATACTATCCCGAAGGATATGTGGTCTTCAATGCCAATAACCCAGATGAGGTTGGTTGGAGCCAAGAGGTGACGCTTGACGTTGACATGGTCCACGCTATGGCGCCACGTGCAAACATCGATCTAGTCATTTCTAAGAACGACGAGGACGCTGTGCTGACTGGTGCAGTCGCCTACGCAGTTCTCAACCATCTAGGATCCGTGATTTCACAGAGCTGGGGCGACCCAGAATGGGACATAGCCGCCTCCGGCCCGACTGCAATCGCTGAAATGATGTGGGCAGACAAGGTTTATGAACTGGCAGCGATGGAGGGCATAACCGTGTTCGCATCAGCAGGAGACGACGGTGCATCATCCTTGAGCCAGTATTATATTCCTCCTGGGTACAACAGCCCGTCATATCCTGCCTCAGACCCATTCGTAACCGCGGTCGGAGGGACAAACCTCTTCATGAATTGCAACGCCAGTTACGTTGAGGGAGCAGGAATGTACAGCACGATCGATAGCAACACGTATGTTGGCCTCACGTATAACCGTGAAATTGCCGGAAACGATTATGAAGGAATGGCTGCTGATGGATACCCAAGTCCCTTTGATATCGTTACCACAGGTGGCGCTATGAGTCAGTTCTTCCGGCTGCCGTACTGGCAACAGGGGATAACTATAACCTATGCGAACGGGACCTCGTTCACTCCAACTATGCGATGCGACTCGGACGTTTCATGGGACAGCGGACTCTACGGCGGCTTAGGCCTCGTACCATATACTGCTAATGCAACTTTAGCAGGTTACTACCTCTTCGGAGGCACAAGTATGGGCTCGCCGTTCTGGGCTGCTTTGACCGCCATCATAGACCAACACTTAGGCCACAGCATAGGATACCTCAACCCGCTTCTATACGCGAACAGAGCAACCTTCTACAGCACTAGTGCCTTCCATGACATAACAGTGGGCGACAACACATACCTCACCGGCTCCGCACTGATAGGGTACGAAGCAACAAAAGGCTGGGACGCACCAACAGGCATAGGAAGCCCTGACGCTACGAAATTGGTCACAGAGTTGAGGCCCTTCTGGTTCTTCGGCTAAGACACTAGTACAGCCAAATATCTTCCCCTTTTTTCTTTGCAAGACTAACAAGGCAGCCGACTAGGTTTAAGGCTCGTTGCCGACTCTCCAACAATCTCAAAAGATAACAGTCTATTCCAGCTCTTTCACCAACACTAGCGCGCATGGCATAACAAGAACCTCACAGCAGCCGTCTTATTCTACTGCAGAAACCTTTCACTTATCGACCTAGTGACAAACGTTCAACCCGATCGTCTGCAATAATGTCCGCGCAGGTATGGCGACCACAGAATCAGACATCAACCTTCTGGAATAGACACTGACGAAATATGCAAAGACGTTTGACATGAAAATCTATCCTAAAGCTTTTCACGGGTTCTTCAATAATGCCCGAGAGAGTTATAGACCCGTGCGCACTTTGATCCTTCATGGCGTTTTTCATCACAGTAGCATCGATAGTCTGCCGCTTCGGTTCTTTGATGCCAAATAATGGAAGAAGTTAAACGACGCGTGCGGACTGTGAGGGTGGCGACTTGAAACATGATCGTTTCTCCCATCTCCCCCTTTATGAGGTGAGTATGGCGTCGCCAACGAGATGAAGAGTCCGCACGCGCCACTTAAACCATGGACGGCACTGAAAATACGCTTTCTGGAACAAGCGTATAGAGGAATCTTCTACAATATTGCTTCAAGACGGATTTAGCGAAACATCAAGCATTTGACCCACTTCATGTGAAATTAAAAACGGGCCCGGAGGGATTTGAACCCCCGTTCTCCGGCTCCGAAGGCCGACGCCTTAATCCAGACTGGGCTACGGGCCCAGACAACAATACGTCTAGAAGCAATTAAAAGTGTTACGTGGACGTGCAGAGTAAACCTTATGAAATAGGATTACTAGAACAAGTTCGCAAGAGGATGATCCTTGAGAAAGATAGAACTAGCAAGCTGGAAAAGCGTTCCGCAGAAAAAGGACAGTCTTAGAAGAAGCCTCAAAATCATGTACGGCGTCAAGCTCGAAACCGATTCTTCAATATTCAACTCGACCAACTATATCCACCGAGGATTTCCTTGAAAACGACAAAATAGCTTTAGTGTTTTTGAAAATCGTGAACGAAGCTTTTACCACGTGCCAATAATAGCGGTTTAGCACGGGAAAGACTACTTCATTCTGGGCGGCCACCACCTTTCCTTCATTTCAAAAAGCCCCAGAAGAAAACACCTTAGCTAAAGTTCTAAAGTTCCCCGAGGGCACAGGCTATCGAGACTTGTACAGATGCTTATTAATAAGGGCGTCTTCGCATCTGTGGCTACCCGAAAACCCTTAAAAATAATCTGCAGTCTATACTAGATGGCTCAACATGAGGGCCGGTAGCTCAGCACGGCTGGAGCGTTCGGCTGATAACCGAAAGGTCGCCGGTTCGAATCCGGCTCGGCCCACTCCCATTTTGCGCTTGCCCCCTCCTTTTGGTTGCGAGATTAGGGACTTGGACCTTTTGGGTGACGGGCAGTTCTGAACCGTTTAGCCCAAGACAAAGAGAATGGGAGTTACAGAATATTTGAAAGTGAGCTCAAACCTATTTCACACTAAAACCTTATTAGCGCATTAAAAACATATGTTTGGACGTGATATTATGCCCGAAGACGATGAAATGCTGGAAGAATTGAAGAAAATACGCGCACTACTTGAACCAAAACCTGCGCCGCCTGCACCAAAGGGATTGTGGAAGGAGTTCCTTGACTTCCTGTCAAAGTACAAAATAATTGGACTTGCTGCGGCTTTCATCCTTGCTATCTATCTCGGAGCGTTGGTGTTAGCGCTTGTCAAGGACTTCGTAATGCCAATCATTGGGTTGGCACTTAACCCGCTAGGGATGGGAAACTTGGCCGATGCGAAAACTAGGTTCGCTTCACAGAATTTTGTCTATGGAGACTTTCTAGTAGCATTGATAACCTTCATCATCGTGGCCTTCGTAATCTTCATACTCGTTAAGGTTACGAAGAGATGGGGTTTGGAGTAGCAGAAGAAAAGAAAGAAACAAGAAACAACGTAAGGTTCTGCAGAACCTCCCTTCAAGAACCCCTCTATTTTCCACGTGAACATAAGAGAAAAGCTGAAATCCTAACAGACCACATAAACTTTACTCGGTGGACCGGATGCCACAGTACATTTTGCTCTCAAACTTGACGGACGAAGGATGGAAAACCGTCAAAGAAAAACCTGCAAGAATCAAAGAAGTCAACAAGGAACTTGAAGCCTTCGGCGTTCGAGTCATCAGTCAGTACGCTGTTCTCGGACCCTACGACTTCGCAACCATCGTCGAAGCTCCAGACAACAAGACTATCAGCAAAGTTTCCATCGAACTCGGGTCGAGAGGAACAATCAAAATCATGAGCATGGCCGCCGTGCCAATAGAAGAATTCATATCTTCAATGAAAAGACGATGAAAGCATCGATCTCCCCCTTTTCCTTTTTAGTTTGACTCCCAATTCTCGTCTCTCTCTGACGGCCGCAAAATTATTGAAAGGTTGATTCTTCATTTCAAAAAGGAGCCTGTGATTGCATCGTAAATTATTAAGCAACGACAGAAACGTCTAGGACAGCCAGCGAACAGTGTAAACGAATCCTTTGTATCTGGAAAAACAGAGGATTTCGAAATGAAAGTCAGACTCGAGGGCAATAAACAGATGAGACTTTTTAGACAAGTAGGCGAAAGGCTCGTTTCTGAGATAACTGTTAGCAAGAACGTTGCAGGAACCATTTTCCTCGACGGCCTAGCCAGAGGTCTGCCGTAACAATTTGGCCAACTTAAAGATCAAGGTATTGAGCATGCCGAATGAACTCTTGCAAAAATCAGCATCGTTTGATGCAAATTAAACTCGGAGACAAAGGCTCTAAGGGTTAAATTTAAGAGCAGATGAAACTTTCATATACACGGTCTGAAGCAGTTTGCTATCAGTGTCCTCTCGAGGAATCTGACAGTTGCCCGATAAAGACTTCCAGAAACTCTTTCTTCAAGCAGTAGATGATGCCTTGTCATCGCTTGGCGATTCGGCTAGACAATCAATTTATTTCCACCTTGAAACGAGATTCAGCATGCCGCGAGAAGATATTCCAAACCGCCTTGGGGATTTCGAGAATGGACTTGAGAAAATCTTCGGAGCAGGAACGAAGTTCCTGGAAATCTTGATAATGAAAAAACTCTACGAACTGATGGAACCCAAGAGAAAAACCGTGAAATGGAATGAAGACCAGGAGTTTAAATTCATCGAGTACGTTAAGGCAACGGAACAGAGTTTTTACAAAAAGAAAAGGAAACCCTAGAATCTCCTCTTAAACTGAGCCTGCAACCATTGCATGGTAACAGCGTCAATTCATATTCTCAGTTCACAAACGATTTATCAAGGCTTCATCGTGTCTTATTCTGAACTTACATTAAGTGAGCGAGGGTGACGTTTGCCTCAGAAAAAATTCAACAAAGTTCTGTTAGACGCGATTGAGGGAGGGTTGTCGTCGCTGGGAGATTCGCCGAGAGAAGCGATCTTCTACCATCTCGAAACATCTTTCCAGCTGAAGAAAGAGAACATTCCGCTAAACTTGACCGAATTCCAGCAGGCTTTGGATAGAATATTCGGACCAGGAGCTCCATACCTTGAAAAGATCATCATAAGATCCCTATACGAAAAGCTGGGATTAGGTTTTGAAGAGCCGAGACACGTGGACTTCGTAGCTTACGTCAACGATGCGAAACGGCGAGTCACGCGTGAGGAGGAGGTGAAACAGTATGGATAAAACCATCAGAATCCTCATCGTCGATGACGACGAAAACATCAGAAAAGTACTATTAGCTATACTTGAAGATAAAGGATACACCGTTGAATCTGCCGGAACGGCCGGGGAAGCAGTAGAGAAAAGCAAGAGAAAATTCTACAACCTGGCTTTAATCGACATTAGACTCCCAGACATGGAAGGAATAGAGCTTCTCACAAAAATCAGAGACACGACGCCAAAGATGCGAAAAATAATAATCACAGGCTACCCGACGCTGCAAAACGCCGTAGACGCTGTAAACAAGGGTGCAGACGCTTACATCGTAAAGCCGTTCGACGTTGAAAACGTCCTGAACGCGATTGATCAACAACTGAGGAAACAGCAAGAAGAGAAGAAATACAGCCAGGACAAAGTCGCAGAATTCATAGAGGCAAGAGTCAAAGAAATGGGCATGGAAACTGAAGTAGCAGAAAAACAAAGACGATAAGAGTCGACTCTAAACACGTTCAATCTTTTCTTAACTTCGTATCGTGAAGTCCGACGCAGATCATGAAAAGCTGGGTCAGCTCTTTCTCACGAAATTCTTACGTAGGAACTTGACATGGTGACCAACTTCAAACCCTATGTTCCGCAACAAAGTGACAGACGGAACGTTGAGTTCCGACGTGTGCAAGACCGCTGCGTCCATTCCCTTTTCAAAGAGGAAGTTCATTGCCCGCACTGTTAGAGCAGATGCGAGTTTTTTCGAACGAAATTCGGGAACCGTTGCCGCAGGACCGAGATAGCCTCGCCTTCCACCGAAAAACTCATTGTATTTCACCGCAGGCCACGCAACGACAACGGACAGTATCCTCTCCTGAAGCGTTGCCAAGTGAACCCATTTTTCGTCGAAGGGTGGAGACTCAACCTTGCCCTTCTCAATAAAGCCTTGTTTTAATCTTTCCCATCCAAACACGGAATTCACGGTTTCGACAACCTTTTTTTCCTCCTCGAGTCTTGAGCTGCGGATGGTTACGCCATCAGGAACGGCCGGAAGCGGTCGAACATGCTCGAGCTTTGCTTTCATCTGGTACAGACCGCCCTCAGAC
>Ga0187770_10002310_pt1 | contig 10641 bp, 15 predicted proteins | sample 0116_SJ02_MP02_2_FD_133154 | JGI IMG/M metagenome (GOLD analysis project Ga0187770, IMG submission 133154) | Tropical peat soil microbial communities from peatlands in Department of Meta, Colombia - 0116_SJ02_MP02_20_MG | ecosystem: Environmental > Terrestrial > Soil > Wetlands > Peat | place... | reverse complement strand
GGACAGCGACCCGTTCCGCTCCGGCGCGCCCGAGATCGTGGTCACGCTGCGGGTCGTCGGTGACGATGTCGCCGACTACCTGGACATCGGCAGCCGCTTCAGCCTCTGGCTCGGCATCGATGTCGGCCAGGGCGTGGTGACCCGCCGCCTGCTCATCTGAGCCCCGCGGCCCGCGTCATGGGGGATGCCGTGCCCCTGGCTTGCGTGTCACGGCGGGCTGTCCCGCTGACCCGGATCAGGAATCACTCGTATAGGGGAGCCACTCTCCGGGGACAGCGGCGACGCGCTCAGTGCCGGGTCTGAGCGTCTGTCGGGCCTATGCGGTCTCGGCGACCCGGCGGTAGCGGGTCATCGGGCCGAGCAGGCCGGGCACCACGTCGAACCGGGTCATGCCGAGGCGTTCGACGACGGCGATCGAGGCAGTGTTGCCGTCGTCGACCTCGGCCAGCACCTCGGGCAGCCCGAGTGAGCCGAGGGCGTGCTCAAGCACGGCGCGGGCAGCCTCGGTGGCGTATCCCTTGCCCCACGACGCGGTGGCCAGGCTGTAGAAGATCTCGAGGCCGAGGTCCTCCAGTGGCCGTAGCCCGGCGGTGCCGACCAGATCCGGCCGGTCTTTCTCACGGATCAGCCAGAGGCCATAGCCGACCGCGGCGAGGTCCCGCACGCTGGCTTCGACGGCTTCGCTGATCTCGGCCGCGGACGGGACCGCGCCGTCGAACAGGAAGCGCCGGACGTCTGGCTCAGCCCAGTGCGCCAGCAGTACGGCATGATCCTCGGCCGTCACCGGACGCAGGACCAGGCGTTGGGTCGTCAGGATGTGGTCCACAGCCGCCACGCTACCGGCCGGGTCGGGCCCGGGCCTGGCTGGATGCTGGTGGCGTTCTGATCGGCCAAGGGGTAACATTGCAGCGCTTAATCCCTCTACGAAGTCCCTAATTCATATATTATTTCGTGGAAAGAGTTGTGGTGTCGGGTGCCCAGCGGCAGATGCCGAGGCGTCGGATCGGACACACCACGGCCGTCACCATCGGCTCAGAGCGGTTGTATCTCACCGCCAACCAGCGTGACGACGGCAGCCTCGGTGAGGTCTTCATCCACTGGGGCAAGCACGGCACCAGTAGCGCGGGCCTGGTGAGTACCTACGCCATCGCGCTGTCCATGGGCCTGCGGCATCACGTGCCGCTGGCCGAACTGATCCGTCCCGGGCTCGATCAAGACTTCATGCCCAACGGGCACACCGATGACCCGGAGATCCCGACAGTCCGTTCCGCGGTCGACTATGTTGCCCGCCGGCTGGCCATCGACTGGCTGCCAGATCATGATCGCGCCGCACTCGGGGTCTTGACCAGGACCGAACGCGTCAGGCGCTGGGAGCTAGCGCCCGTCATCCGCGTCCCCGCCTTACTCCGGGGCTGGCGGTGTGAGACGGCGCAGGAACTTCGCCGAGAAGGTCACGACCTGCCCTCCGCCGGTGCATCGTCCAGGCTGAAGGTGAACATCTTCTCCGCGGCGATGCGGGCCCCGATCGCATCCACCTCATCCAGCCAGGTCCCGAACTCCGGTCCCTGCCTCGGCAGGTAGTAGTCGAGCATGGCCTGTCGCAGTTCACCGCCCTCGGGGGCGCGCAGGTCGAACAGCTCAGCCTGGCCGTGCACGGTCACGGCCAGTTCCTCGCCCGGCAGGTGGCTGGCGCTGACCGCGGGCCGGGCGGCCAGGTGCCGCATGCGCACCGAGTCCCGGCCCGAGCTGAAGTACAAGGACCCGTGCAGGAAGTAGCCGTCGACCGGGCCGGCCAGCGGCCGGCCGTCGGCGGTCACCGTGGCCACCACGAGCAGCCGCATGCCCTGCAGGATCTGGCATACCCGCTCGGCGCTGAGGCGGCGCTCACCGGTGATGATGCCCCGCAAGTGCGAGCCGGCTCCCGCAGCGCTGCGGTCCAGGAGTTGCTGCAGGCGGGCGACGTCATCCGGCGTCTCCAGCATGAGCCGATTAGACCACAGCCGGAGGTCAGGAGCCGGCCGCTAAGGCGCGGCGCCGCCCTTCTGGGGCGGACGGCTGATCCTGGCCGCGAACAGGTCACGAAGGCTGACCACCCCGACCACCTGGCGCCCTTCCATGATGGGCAGATGACGGAAGCCGTTCAGGAGCATCATCTGGGCCGCGTCCTCGAGCGTGGTATCCGGCCCGGCGGACTGCGGGTCCTTGGTCATCCACGCCGAGACCTGCACGGCGGTCAGGTCGGTCCCGGAGCCCGCCGCCCTGAGCACATCGCGCTCGGTGAGGATGCCGGCCAGGAAGGAGCCTTGCATGACGAGGGCGGAGCCCACCCTCTCTCGTACCATCTCAGCGGCAGCTTCGGACATGGGGCTGTCCGGGCTGGTCAGCACCACTCGCGTGTGCATGACATCGCCTACCGTGAAGGCCCGGCGGCCGTCCTCAGCCACTTTCGCCGATCTCATGCAGCTCGGAGTCGTGCGGGGCGGCGGGCCCGGCGAGCTCTTCGGAGAGCATCCGCCACAGTGACCCGGCCCAGGCCGACAGTTGCGGCCACCGCATCCAGAAAAGCTGGAGGGTTGTCTCGTCGAACTCGGTATGTGCCTGGTCGGGGCTGATCGAGCGGGTGAAGTCCTCGAGTTGATGGATGAGATCGAGGAACCGGTCGGCGCTGCCTTCCATTCGCATCACCTCCAGAGGGGGCCTGCGGCGTCGGCCGCTGAAGCAGGGGCGGAGAGGGTCACGAGACGCCAAGTGCGGTGATCCATACCCCGAAAGCGTCGCATGCAAGAGGGCAACCGCGGCATATTTTCCCGGCCGCAGGAGAAAAATTTTCTCGCGCCGGACAAAGCGGGCCGAGGCGGGCGGACGGGCGGACGCGGCCTGGCTCCGGGCGGCCCGATGACATTCCTCCCGGCTGAGACTCGATGTAGTCGGATTATTGCCGGAGGTTGACATTGCCGGGATCAGGGGTGGGTTGCTGCTCAGTCCAGCACCGGGCTCGCTGGCCGGACCGGTTCGCCGCGGTGTCACGGCCGGGGCACCGGCATCAGCCGTCCCGAGGCCAGGCGTGGCACTGGAAAGGCCGAAGGCGTGCCGGGCCCATGCGGCTGGATGAAGGTTGGGCGTGGAAAGGGGCCTGGGCGCCCAGTAGACAACGGAGGCCGATCTCGTTGCCAACGGGACGGACTCCGGTCCGAAGGCGCCGCCCGGGCCCCTTTCCCTTGCCGCTGATGCGGCGCTGATGCACGAGAGCCCGCGGCGCCTGGGTCGGGGAACGCGACTGCCCGGATATCATGGCCTGCACCGCCGTGACACCGCCTGTTAACCCACGCAACGAGGCCGAGGTAGTGACAGAACCGCAACCATCCGCTGATCCGCCGGCCGGGCGGACCGTCGTCATCATGCCCACCTTCAACGAGCGGCAGAACCTCGAACCGGTCACGGGCCGGGTCAGGGCGGCGCTACCCGAGGCTGACCTGCTGGTCGTGGACGACAACAGCCCGGACGGCACCGGCGACATCGCCGATAAGCTGGCCGAGGCCGATCCGCATGTGCAGGTCATGCACAGGACGGAGAAGGCGGGCCTGGGCAAGGCGTACATGGCCGGGTTCGGCTGGGCGCTCGAGCGCGGCTACGACGTGATCGTCGAGATGGACGCGGACGGCTCGCATCAGCCGGAGCACCTTCCGGCCCTGACCGGCGCGCTGGCCCACGCGGACCTGGCCATCGGGTCCCGCTGGATGCCCGGCGGCAAGGTCGTCAACTGGCCCAAGTCCCGCGAGGTGCTGTCCCGGGGCGCCAACGTCTACACCCGGCTCATGCTCGGCCTCGATGTCCGCGACGCGACCGCGGGATACCGCGCCTACCGGGCTGCCACCCTACGGGCCATCAGCCTGGACGAGGTCCAGTCGACCGGGTACTGCTTCCAGATCGACCTGACCCTGCGCGTCGCGGAGGCAGGCCTGACGATCGTCGAGGTGCCGATCACCTTCGTCGAACGGGAGCACGGCGCCAGCAAGATGAGCAACAGCATCATTCTGGAGGCGTTCTGGCGGGTCGCGCAGTGGGGCACGAAGCGGCGGCTCGGCCAGCTGAGGTTCCGCAGGGCTCGCTGACCGTAAGGCCGCCAGCCGCACCAGGCCGGCTCGGCCCTCGGGCCGGGGCGGCGCCTAAGCGCTCCTGCGGTGGGCGCGGCTCGCGCCCAGGTCCCCACCGCGCTCGGTGGAGCGGCGCTCCCTGATGACCTCGAGCCGCTCGGCCAGTACCGCCTCGAGGTCCTCGACCGTCCGCCGCTCCATGAGCATGTCCCAGTGACTACGCGGCGGCTTCGCCTTCTTCGGGGACGGGGACTCCCCGGTGGCTGCGATGGCGACCGAACCACAGACGCGACACTCCCAGGTGGCAGGAAGTTCTGCCTCGGCCGCAAAAGGCACGCTAAAATGGTGCCCGTTCGGGCAGTCGAAAGCGACGTCCTGGCGGGGTGCCAGGTCGGTGTTCCTGTCGTTTTCGTAGCTCGTCGCACCGAGCCGGGTGCCGCGAAGTGCGCGTTCGGCCATGCTTGCTGCCTCCCAGGCGGTCAACGGTCTTAGTGGGCAACACCGAATACCCGGACAAGATTCCCGCTCCCGGCGTTACCCAATCGTTTTTCTGCGAAAGATCGCAGCTATCGGCCGCTCAGGGCGCATTCGCCTGTCGCGGGGCATCGCTGTCGTCTCGCGGGTGCCATTGACCACGCTCGATGAGCACATCGCGAAGCGTCTCGATGTCGTCGGTCATGATCCCGTCGACACCCAGATCCAGCAAGCGGGCCATCTCGGACCGGTCGTTGACGGTCCAGACGTGGACGTCGAGGCCGAGTGCATGAGCGCGGCGGATGAACGGCCCGGTGGCCACCTTGACCGGCACCTGGGCGCAGCGTACGCCCAGCCGGTGCAGCCTGCGGGCGAGAAGGCGCGTCTGCTGTCCCTTCGAGGTCGCGCGTATCGTACAGCGTACGGCGGCGATCGTGGCCGGCGAGGTCGCCATGCACACCTGCCGGTCCAGCAGCCCGCGCGCGGTGCGGAGCCTGCCGCCGGAGAACGAGGTCACGCAGACCCGGTCCCATGCGCCGGTACGGCGCAGCACGCCGGCCAGCAAGCCGATCCCGGGCTCATCTTTGAGGTCGATGTTGAAGCGGACATCGGGCCAGGCGCCGAGCAGGTCCTCAATGCGCGGTATCGGCTCCGAGCCTGCGACCCGGAGGGCCCTGACCTCACGGTACGGCTTGGCATTGATCGGGCCGGCCGCGTCGGTCATCCGGTCCAGCGTCCGGTCGTGGAACGCCATCAGCATCCCGTCGGAGGTCGCGCGCGCATCAGTCTCGAGATATGCGTAACCGAGCTTGACGGCATGCTCGAACGCGGTCCAGGAGTTTTCCGGCGCATGAGCCGCGCCGCCGCGATGCGCGAACGCGTGGGGGCGCGGGTAATCGAGAAACGGTACACCCACGATCGCTAGTATGCCCGCCGCAGGCACTGACCTGGTGAACTGCGGATGTCAGATGCATGCCAGCTCATCGGCCGGCGTCGGCCCAGGCCCGGCGGCGGGCTTCGGCCATCGCGACGGCGGCGGCCACCGCGACGTTGAGCGACCCCACCCGGCCGGGCTGGGGTATGTACGCGATCGCGTCGGCCACCGCGAGCAGCCCTGCCGAGCAGCCGTGATCCTCGTTGCCGAAGGCCAGGCAGACGTCGCCGTCCAGCGGTGCCTGGTGTAGCGGGAGGGCACCCGAGGCTAGCTCGATGGCGACCACGCGCAGGCCGGTGGCCGCCGCTGCCTTGGCCGCGGCAACCGGGCTGGGCTCGGTGGTGGCCTGGACGAGCCGCTGGGTGCCGAGCGCCGTCTTGCCCACGCCCGGGTGAGACAGCGGCGCGCTGCTGCCGCACAGCCACAGGTGCTCGGCTCCGAAGGCGGCGGCGGAGCGGACGATGGAGCCGACGTTGAAGGGCTGGGTCACCGAGTCCAGCAGCACGGCCAGCCGGGCCTGCGTGGCCCGGCGCCATTCGCGGTTCAGCCGCTTGACCTCGGTGGGCCGTAGCTGGCGCGGGCCCTCGCTAGCTCGGTAGGTCATGGGGGAGTCACCACGGTACGTTCGGGCAGGCAGTGGACCTGCAACAGGCGGTAACCGCTCCGTGCGGCCAGCCGGGTCACGGGCCAGCCCTGCTCGGCCAGCCAGCGGTGCAGCGAGTCGGCGCCCAGGTTGCGGCTCGCCACCAGGTATGCGTCGCGGCCCGGCTCAAGACGGCGCAGCCATGAGCACAGCAGCTCGTGAAGCGCGGTCTTGCCGATACGGACCGGCGGGTTGGACCAGATCCCGGCCAGCCGGGCGGGCACCGACGGGTCCTCGGGGGTGACGCAGCGGACGTTGGGCAGGCCGGCCGCGGCCGCGTTCCGCGCGCACAGTTCCAGGGCCCGCTCGTTGACGTCGACCGCCCAGACCGCGGCGCCGGGCGACCGGGCAGCCAGGACGCATGCGATCGGGCCGTAGCCGCAGCCGAGGTCGAGCAGGTCACCCGAGGGGGCCGGGGCGGGAGACTCATCCAGCAGCAGGCGGGTGCCGGGGTCGAGCCGGCCGGGGGAGAAGACCCCGGTGTCCGTGGCCAGCTCCAGGTAGACGTCGGGCAGCACCACCCGGACCCGGCCGGGCCGGCGCGGTGCCGATGGCCGCGGCGAGAAGTAATGCTCGCTCACGGGATCTGGCTCACGCGGGCGCGGCTCGGTCACCGGCTCACGGTGGCCGCCGGCTCGGCCTGGGCCGCCAGCGCCGGGTTGATGAACCGGCGGGTGACCCAGCGCTCGACGATGAACGTCATGATCGGGATCGTGCCGGCCAGCAGCATGATCACGGTCGGCTTGTTCGGCAGCTTCAGTTTCCTGGCCAGGATCCAGGCACAGACCAGGTAGATGATGTACAAGATGCCGTGCAGCACGCCGACGTCGTTGGCCACGGCCGGTTTCCCGGCTATTTGCAGCGGGATGCCGACGAAACACAGCACGATCAGCACCACACCGGTCACGTAAGCCATCACCCGGTACCGGAGCACTGCTGCTTTCACGGTCTCATCTCCCGGTCGTCTCCATGACTAGCTGCGCAGTCCGTGCCACCTGCCGTGCCGCTTGACCTCGGAGTTGAGCCGGGCCAGGTACTCGTTGTAGGCGCTGAGCTCGGCGTCCTCGTCTTCTACGGGTGCGGCGGTGCCGGCCTGGACGGATCCGATCCCGAGGGGAAGCTCCTCCTGGCTGTGGTCGGGTACGGTCACCTGGCCGCGCTTGATCCGGAACTCGTCCCTGATCGTCTTGGCCCAGAAGACGACGGCAAAGCAGGCGAACAACGGCCACTCGAACGTATACGCCCAGCTCAGCCCGTTGCCGGACAGCGCACGGTGCAGCTGCCAGTCACCGAGCCAGAGCATCCCCCAGAACGAGACGACCATGAGCAGGTGCCACCCGACCCAGCGGGGTTTGAGCAGGAACCGCCATGCCGGGCCTCCGGCCGGCGCGGCGGCCTGCGCGGGGCTGGCGTCATCCATGTCATGAGAGTAGCGCTGCCATACCATAATTCTCCCATGGGCCTGTTCGCCGCCTCGTCTGGTCAGGCCGCGCGGCCGCCGCGCCGGATGGAGGACCTGCACGGCCCGTGGCAGGGGATCGTGGTGCTGCCGGTCCACCTTTCCTGGTACGGGATGCGCGAGTTCGACGTCGCAAACGAGAGGCCCCGGCTGCAGCTGTACAGCATCGTGATCAGCAAGGGCAGGCCGAACGACCTGGCCCGCTTCATCAACCCGCACCGGCTGCGCGACGACTGGCCGCAGCTGCGCCAGCTGGTCGAGCCCAAGACGCGGCGCGCATGGGAGCGCAAGCTCGGCTTGCCAGCACCCCGCCATCACGCCCGGGTACGCAGGTCGGCGTAGCCAGGTGTGTCACGCCGTCTGGTATGCCAGGCTGATGACATGCGCAAGTACGTGATCATGGGAGTGCAAGGCAGCGGCAAGGGAACGCAGAGCCACCTGCTGGCGGCCGACCTGGGCCTTGTGCACATCAGCGTGGGAGACATCTTCCGCTGGAACGTGCAGAACCACACCAAGATGGGCGCCCAGGTCCGGCGGGTCATGGCGGCGGGGGAGCTGGTCGGCGACGACCTGGTCGAGTCGGTGGTCAGGAGCAGGCTCACCGAACACGACTGGAACTACGGCTTCATCATCGACGGGTTCCCGCGGAACGGGCGGCAGGCCGAGTTCTTCCTGGAGAGCTACGACATCGACGGCGTCATCGTGCTCGACCTGCCGGACAGCGAGGTCCGCCGCCGGGTGCTCAACCGCAGGCTGTGCGCGGACTGCGGCATCAACTACAACCTGATCGACAGCACCCCAGAGGTGCCGGGCAAGTGCGACGCGTGCGGGGGAGAGCTGGTCACCAGGGAGGACGACACCGAGGAGGCGCTGGCGGTCCGGCTGCGGAACTACCACGAGAAGACCAACCCGGTGCTTGACCTGTTCCGGCGCAAGGAGTACGTCGTCACCATCGACGCGCGGCCCGTGCCGGAGGTCATCCAGGCCGAGATCAGGCAGCAGCTCGGCCTGCCGCCCTTCAAGCCTGCCCTGGGGGAGCAGGAGGAAGCGCCGAAGAGTGCGTGAGATCGCGGTCTTCGGCGGGAGCGCTCACCCCGAGCTGACCGCCGAGATCTGCGCGTTCCTGGGCGTGCCGCAGCAGCCGGTCCGGCTCGAGCGGTTCGCGAACGACTGCCTGGAGGTGCAGCTGCAGGCCAACTGCAGGGAACGGGACGTGTTCATCATCCAGCCGCTGGTCCGGCCGGTGCAGGAGCACCTGGTCGAGCTGCTGCTCATGACGGACGCGGCCCGGGGCGCGTCGGCCGCGCGGGTGACCGCGGTGATACCGCACTACGCCTACGCCAGGTCGGACAAGAAGGACCAGCCGAGGATCTCCATCGGAGCCCGCCTCGTCGCCGACCTGCTGGTCACCGCGGGCGTCAACCGCGTGCTCACGCTGACTCTGCATTCGCCGCAGGTGCACGGCTTCTTCTCGGTCCCGGTGGATCACCTGCACGCGCTGCGCGAATTCGCCGCACACTTCCGCGGCCGGGACCTGTCCCGCACCGTGGTGGTCGCGCCCGACCTCGGCTATGCCAAGAGCGCCGCGGATTTTGCCCGCAGGCTCGGCGTGCCGGTAGCGGCGGGCGCGAAGGAACGGATCAGCGACACGCAGGTACGGATCACCGCCGTCATCGGCGACGTCGCCGACCGGGACGTGATCGTCCTTGACGATGAGATCTCGCGCGGCACGACCGTGTTCGAGCTGCTGGCCCGGCTGGCCGAGCAGAAAGCGCGTTCGGTGGCCGTGGCCTGCACCCATGGCCTGTTCGCCGACAACGCGCTGGACAAGCTGGCCGCCGCCGACGTGACCGAGGTGGTGTGCACCAACACGGCGCCTGTTCCCCTCGACCACCCCAAGCTGCACGTCCTGTCGGTTGCCCCTGCCCTGGCCGAGGCCATCAGCCGCATCCACAACGGCGAGTCGGTCAGCTCCCTGTTCCAGCACTGAGCGCGGCCGCGTTTCTCGGCCGATCGTGGACAGTCGTCATAGCCTAAGGCGGTAACTGTCCACGATCGGCCGTAGCCGTCTGCACCACCCAGGCCAGGACCAGGGCTTCCTCCCGCCACGCGTCATAGCGGCCGCTCCGGCCGCCGTGGCCCGCCTCCATCTCGATCTTGAGCAGGAACGGGCCGCCCTTGGCCACCGCCCGTAGCCGGGCCATCCACTTGGCCGGCTCGTGAAACGTGACCCTGGTGTCGTTCAGCCCGCCCAGGGCGAAGATCGGCGGGTAGGCCTGCGCGGTGACGTTCTCGTACGGCGAGTAGGACTTCATGTACGCGTAGACCTGCGGGTCGTGCAGCGGGTCGCCCCACTCCTCCCACTCGGTCACGGTGAGCGGCAGCGACGGGTCCAGGATCGTGTTCAGCGCATCGACGAACGGCACCTGCGCCACGATGCCGCCGAACGTCTCCGGAGACATGTTCGCCACGGCCCCCATGAGCAGCCCTCCCGCGGAGCCGCCCCGGGCGATCAGCCGGGGCGCGGAAGTCCAGCCGGACCGCTCCAGGTGCGCCGCGCACGCGATGAAGTCGGTGAAGGTGTTCTTCTTGTGCAGCAGCTTCCCGCCGGTGTACCAGGACCGTCCCATCTCGCCGCCGCCCCTGACGTGCGCGATGGCATAGACGAAGCCCCGGTCGAGCAGCGACAGCACGGGTATGGAGAAGCTGGGGTCCCGCGAGATCTCATAGCTGCCGTAGCCGGACAGCAGGCAGGGCGCGCTGCCGTCGCGCGGCGTGCCCCTGCGGCAGACCAGCGAGATCGGCACCCGGGTGCCGTCGGCGGCCACCGCCCACTCCCGGTGCTGCTCGTAGTCCTCGGCCCGGTAGGGCTCGCCGGACGGCGACGGGAGGACCGGCTGGCGCTTGAGCAGGGTCAGCTCGCCCGTCGTCATCTCGCAGTCGTAGACCGTTCCCGGGGTCACCAGCGAGGTATAACCCAGCCGGTACCTGGTCGCCTGGTACTCCGGGTTCGTGCCCGGCCCCACCGAGTAGACCG
>Ga0187770_10002309_pt1 | contig 10645 bp, 7 predicted proteins | sample 0116_SJ02_MP02_2_FD_133154 | JGI IMG/M metagenome (GOLD analysis project Ga0187770, IMG submission 133154) | Tropical peat soil microbial communities from peatlands in Department of Meta, Colombia - 0116_SJ02_MP02_20_MG | ecosystem: Environmental > Terrestrial > Soil > Wetlands > Peat | place... | reverse complement strand
GTGACAACAAGCATCCATCCTGCAACGAGTGCCAAGCGCGAGAGCTTTCTCTTGAACCGCCGCTGCAGCAGGATGAAGAACGGAAGGAAGAAATGGAAAAGCAACAGGACCACGGCGACTCCGCGCCAACTCCCGAACGCGCGCACGAGATACCACGGAATTTCATCCTTCAAGTTGCCAGCCCAGATGATCAGGAACTGCGAGAAGGACATGTAGGTCCACAGCAGCGTGAACGCGAGAACCAAGTTACCGAGATCGTTGTAGTCTTTCGGCGGCACGCAATCCTTCAGCGGCGGCCGGTTGGACAACGTTCGCAACACGAAGATCGAAAACGCGAGGCCCGCGAGCGCCATAATCACCATGAACACCATGCCGTAGATCGTGGACGACCAGTACGGTTCAAGCGACATAACCCAATCGACCGCAGCGGCGCTGATAGAGAGGCCCCAAATGACCAAGCCAATGCCGGAAAGCGCTCCCATGTGATCCTTCATGCGCAAATCGGCAGTGCGATCTTGTTCGGCGGACCACTTGTTCAGCAGATGCGCGATGATCACCCAAATCGCAAAGTAGATGACGGTGCGCGTGATGAAAAATCCGTGCTGCAGATAGGCGCGCTTGAAACTATTCACTGGATCGTCCGGTATCACGCCGGGCTGCATCCATGGGTAGAGGCGCGACATACCAAACAGGATCGGAATGACCAGTGCGGCCATCAGCCACATCGTGCGCGAACCCGCTTCGAGAATGCGACGAATGGGGAGGCCCCATGTGCCGCCGGTCAGATGGTGCAGCATCAAAATCGCAAGACAACCGAGCGGAATCTCGATGACATATACATAAGCAAAAAGATACGACTGAAAGAAATGCGTCCATCCCGCCGAACCGGCTCTGTGCGAATCGATGACGCCAAAGACCACGAGCAGAATGGCGCCGAGCACGCCCAGGCTCAGCGCGCGCTTTTGCGCCCGATCCATTTGCGTCACGTTTGCGTCCGACGAATTCATTGCGATTGCCCCGTTGACTGTCCCGTTGAAGACTCGGCCGACGCGCGAGTCAGATTCTGGCGCTCGGATTCCGGTACGTCATCAATTTTGGCGTTCTGGCTCAGTTGCAAAACGCGAATGTACGCTGCGATTCTCCAGCGGTCGGCCGGCTCAATGCGAGCGGCGTAACTGTACATAGCGCCAAATCCATTGGTGATCACTTCGTAGAAATGGCCGGCGGGCGCTTCACGCAGCCGCTGAATGTGATACGAAGGCGGCTGCGGAAACCCGCGCTGAACAATCATGCCGCGACCGCTGCCCGTGTAATCGTGGCACGGCGTGCAGTAAATGTCGTACCTCTCGCGCCCGCGCTCGAGATCGGCGCGGGTGATCGGAAACGGGAATTTGTCGACGACTACGCCATTCTCGCGGCCTGTGTAAAAGAGCTCATCGACGCGCAACTGACCGCGAGCCACAGTGCCCGGAACGGGCTGGCGCTCGGAGCGGCCGTCGGCGAAGAAGTCCGTCTTCGCGTAAGGCAAGTATTTCGGCTGAAGGTGCATGTCGAGACGGCAGCCGAAGAGCAGCATCGCAGCGGCACCCAGACATACCAGTCGCACGCCGCGGGCGACACTGCGCCGCGCTGCTGAGTTTCCGCCGAATTCAGCCCTCAACTTCATACACACCATGCGGATGCAAACCTTCCAAGAAAGCTTTCGTTTGCGCCAGATCGAATTTCTTGTCCCGCGCTTTAACGCACAGGAAAAAACGGTCCGTCGAAGCAAGCACAAACCGCTCGACGTTGAACGTCGGATGGTACGGTGTCGGTAGGCCGTTGAGCGCGAGCATGCCGAACACGGCTGTCAGCGCAGCGCCCAAAATCGTCAGCTCGAACGTGATGGGAATCCACATCGGCCAGCTGTTGAACGGCTTCCCGCCGATGTTCCAGGGGTAGCTGATGACGTTGGCGTACCAGCACATTCCAAAACCGGTGCAACCTCCCGCCAACCCGCCGAAGAAAACCAAAACTGGAAGCGCGGTCCAATCGAAGCCCACAGCCTCGGCAAGACCCTCGACCGGAATGGGCGTGAAGGCATCGATGCGCTTGTAGCCCGCTTTGCGGGTACGATGCGCTGCTTCCAGCACCTGCTCGGGCGTCTCGAATTCGGCCATCAGTCCGTAGATGCGTTTCTTCTGCATGATGCTCATTCCGTTTGCGGCTAGCCCTTGATCTCCGGATTCGGATTCCGCACACGCGCGAGATAAGTAGTGCGCGGGCGGGTGTTCAAATCCTCAAGCAGACCGTAATTGCGCGACTGCGCCTTGAGCTTCGAAACGCGGCTCGCGGGATCGTTCACATTGCCGAAAACGATTGCTTCGGCCGGGCATGCGCCCTGACACGCCGTGACGATTTCTCCGTCCCGCACCGTCCGATTTTGGATTTCAGACTGAATCTTGGCTTCATTGATGCGCTGCACGCAGTAAGTGCACTTCTCCATGACTCCGCGGCTGCGGACGGTAACGTTCGGATTGCGCAGGCCGTAGAGGCTTGGCGTCTTGTAATCGGAAAATAGATAGAAATTGAACCGGCGAACTTTGTACGGGCAGTTGTTCGAACAATACCGCGTGCCGACGCAGCGGTTGTACACCATGTCGTTCAAGCCCTCAGAGCTGTGCGTGGTGGCACCGACCGGGCAGACGTATTCGCACGGAGCGTTTTCGCATTGCTGGCAGGGCATCGGCTCGTAGTACATCTCGGGATTGTCGAGGCCGCCGCGAAAATAGGTGTCGATGCGAATCCAGTGCATGGCGCGGCCGCGAATCACCTGGTCCTTGCCGACGACAGCGATGTTGTTCTCGGACTGGCAGGCGACCACACAGGCGTTGCAGCCGATGCAGCGATTCAAATCGATGGACATGCCCCAGGCATATCCGTCATAGGGATGTTTCGGGTAAATCGAAATATCTTGTTCCAGTTCGGGGTCGCGCGCGAAATTGGGGTCCTTGCGGAACTCCTCCATCGTAGTGATGCGGACAAGGTCGCGGTGAGGATTAAACGCCGCATTGCTCTCCTCGTCCGCCGGGTGACCCTCAACATCGATCGTGTACTGCTGCTGAAACGACGCGAAGGAATACTTCTGGCCAGTCGCCTCGATTTGCAGGCCACGCGCAATCCAAGGTGTCGGTGAAGTCCGAAGCAAGTAAGCGTTGAAGCCGGGGCCGGTCCCCACGCTTCCCGCGCGCCGCCTGCCGTAGCCAAGATGGAGCGTGACAGAATTGTCCGCGTGACCGGGAACGATGAAAACGCCCGCTTGAACTTGGCGACCTGCAAGACGCAGCGTGACATAGTCGCCGGTCGTTAAGCTTTTTTGCTGAGCCGTTCCTGGGCTGATCATCGCCGCGTTGTCCCACGTGATCCGCGTAATCGGCTTGGGGCATTCCTGCAGCCAACCGTTGTTTGCAAGCTCGCCATCGCCGATGGTCGGATCGGGACGAAAGACGATTTCGAGCGCGCTCGGGTCGCTCGCGGTTTGGGCGTTACTTTGGCTCGTGAAATCGGCATGGGGCGCAACGGAAATCGCAGGCAGCGCAGTTCCCGCCATTACCCCATCGTGGAGAGAGGTCTCCCAGAAATTCTCGAAGACGCTGTCTTTCTCAGGCCGCTGACTCTGCCAGTAAGCGCGGACAATGTCGTGCGGAGCTTTCCCTGAATCGCCCGTCAAAATCGCAAGGATCTCGTGGGCGGAATGGTTGTCATAAAGCGGAGCGATGAGCGGTTGGATGATGCCTACGGTTCCATCGAACGCGCGGCCATCGCTCCACGATTCGAGATAGTGCATTGCGGGCACGTGCCAGTGGGCGAATTCGGCGGTCTCGTCGTTATACAGGCCGGAGTGGATGCACTGTTTTAGCGTTCCGGAGCCGATGGCGCTGCGGACCGCCGACTCGAAATTCAGATCTGCTGGAGCGTTGTAGACAGGATTGACGCCCAGAATCAACAACTGGTCCACTTGGCCCGCGTTTAGGTCGTTCACAAGTTCGCGCAGCGATTCGACCTGGTTGACCGGATTGACCTCGATCGATTCCGTATAACTAACCGTCTTGCCGACGTTGCCGAGAGCGGCGTTGACGGCGTGCACTAGAGCGTGGATGAACGGCGGCTGCTGCTCGCCGGCGATCACGATGCTCGACCCTCTGTGCGCGGCGAGATCGCGAGCGACGGCAGCCACCCAGCCGGATGGAATCTTCGAGCTCGCGTTGGCACTCGGCGGCACGGCAACTCCAACCGCTGCAGCCAACTGCCGCGCGAGATCGTCAATTTCCGACGAGCGCAATGGCAGGCGGTGATCGGCGCTAGCGCCAGTGCTCGTCGGCATGCTTTCCGCTACGTATAGTCGATTCAGCTTGGAAGCAGCGCCATCAGCAAGGTCGCGGCGCGAGGCAAAGTCTCGCGCATAGCGAGCATGGCCGGGGCCGACGGTTAGGAAATCAGCGTCGAGCGAGACCACAACGTCGGCTTGCTCGAAGTGATAAACCGTGTTGACCGGTCGGCCAAAGGCCATGCGCGCACCCTCGCGCGCGGAATCTCCGTTGCAAGGCTCCCACTGATGCCACTTGGCGCTAGGGAATTGCGACAGGAGAGCATGAATCTGCGAGCCGAGCGTCGGCGATGTGACCGTCCCCGTCAAAATGCGCAGGCCCGCGCCCTTTGTGGCCAAGAGCCCCGTGCGGGCATTACTGATCCGCGCAGCGAAATCACTCCAGGTACTGACGCGCCCCTCATTCAGGACCGACTGCGAGCGATCAGGATCGTATAGCGCGAGAATCGAAGCCTGCGTGAATACGTCTGTGCCGCCGCGGCTGCCGGGATGCTCGGAGTTGCCCTCGATCTTGGTGGGCCGCCCCATGTTGCTTTCGACCAGCACGCCGGCCGATACGCCGTGTTGCGGGAACGACGTTGCATAGAAAAGCGGACGCCCCGGAATGATTTCCTCGGGCGGATGCGCATAGGGAACGATCTTTTCCGGCGGGAGCTTCGTGCAGGCGCTCATTCCCGCTAGCGCGGCTGACGCGGCCATTAATTTCAAAACGTCGCGGCGCTCGAGGCTGAACGTCTTCCGATCAATCTCGGTATTCGCAGGAAATTCATTCTCAAGGAAATTCCGGAACGATTTCGTGTTTGAGAGCTCGTCAATGCTCTGCCAGAAGCGCGGTGCATCGGGCCCTGCAAGCTTCACCCGCGCCGCATCCAGGTCGATCGATTCCCTGAGCGTCTGGTCTTCGTTCATCTTCAGATTGTGATCGTCGCTCATCGTTCCGTTCTCACCGGTGACACGTCGAACAGGATTGCAACGTTGCCAGCGGTTGAATCTTGTAGTCGGCCCGCAGCCGGTGCCCCAGCTCGCGCTGATCGGTATAGCTGACGCCGTCGTACTTGACCGGATGAATCCGTGACGGCTGCTCGTAAAACGGATTGAACACTTCGGACTTCGGCCGCAGGTTCTTCTCGGGCTCGCGGTGGCAATCGATGCACCAGGACATATAGAGAGTGCCCGCGCGCTCGGTAAGCGGCATTTCGGCGATCTGACCGTGGCAGCTCGTGCAACCAATACCCTTGGCCACGTGGATGCTGTGGTCGAAATAGACGAAATCAGGCAGTGCGTTCACACGCTGCCATTCGAGGGACGTGTCGTCGCGATAGCTCGCACGAACCGGCTCGAGCATTGAAGAGTTAGTCCAAATCTGCGAATGGCACGTCATGCAAGTCTGGGTCGGCGGAACACCAGCAAACGAAGATTTCTCGACGCTCGTGTGGCAATAGCGGCAATCGATGCCAAGCTCACCCGCGTGGTGCCGGTGACTGAACGGAACCGGCTGCTGCAGTTTCATGTGCTGCCCGGTGTACCACGGCGAGAGAGCAATCTCGTAGAGCGCAAAGCCGAGCACGGCGATGAATCCCACGGCGCCAAAGATGCTCACCCGCGAGATCAGGTTCGTGCTGCGGTGGAAAATCTGTGCCATCGAGTGTTCGCGCCGACCGCTCTAGCGATTAGTCTCCATGCTCTTCGCTCGTTTCGTGAACCAGCGACCGCACCTCGACGATCGAGATCATCGGCAGGAAACGCACGAAGAGGTAGAACAGTGTAAAGAACAGACCAAACGTCCCGAGGTACGTAGCCCAGTCCCACTTCGTCGGGTAGTACATCGCCCAGGACGAAGGAACGAAATCGCGGTGGAGGCTCACGACCACGATGACGAAACGCTCCAGCCACATGCCCATATTCACTATCAGCGAAATAAAGAATAGCCATGGCACGTTGCGCCGCGCACGCCGCGACCAGAGCGTCTGCGGAAGCGCTATGTTGCAGAGGATCAGCATCCAGTACAGCGGCGCATAGGGCCCCGCCAGCCGCGTCATCATTTGGAAGCGCTCGTATTCGTTGCCGCCGTAGAAGGCCATAAACGTTTCCGAAATGTAGCCATAGGCGACGATGATGCCGGTCGCCAGCATGACTTTGGCCATGATGTCGAGGTGCCGGTCTGTGACCATGTCCTCGAGGTGGTAAACCTTTCGAATCGGAATCGCGAGCGTCAGCACCATGGCAAAACCGGAATAGATCGCGCCAGCAACGAAGTAGGGCGGGAAAATCGTGCTATGCCATCCAGGGATAATGCCGATGGTGAAGTCGAAGCTCACCACGGTGTGGACCGAAAGCACGAGCGGCGTGGCCAAGCCCGCTAGCAGAAGCGAAGCCATCTCGTAACGCGACCAGTGGACCGCGGAGCCGCGCCAGCCCATCGAGAGCATTCCGTAAATGATTTTACCGGCCTTGTTCTTGGCGCGATCGCGAAGGGTGGCGAGGTCCGGAATCAGGCCGACGAACCAGAACAGCAGCGAAACCGTGAAGTAGGTAGAAACTGCGAACACGTCCCAAACCAGCGGGCTGCGGAACTGCGGCCAGAGCCACATCGGATTGGGGTACGGCATGAGGTAGAAGAACAGCCAGGGACGGCCCATGTGCAGCAGCGGGAACATGCCCGCGCACATGACGGCGAAGATCGTCATCGCCTCGGCGAAGCGATTAATCGAGGTGCGCCACTTCTGATGGAGCAGGAGGAGGATGGCCGAGATTAACGTCCCGGCGTGGCCGATTCCGATCCACCAGACGAAGTTGACAATCGCAAAGCCCCAGGCCGTCGGGATGCGGATACCCCAGATGCCGACGCCCTTGATAAAGAGCATCGTCATCACCAGGTTCAACAGCATCAGGAGGGAAAATGCAATGAGGAAGCCGAACACCCAGCCCGGTGTCGTGCCGCGCGTCAGCACGATGGAACTGATTTTGTCGGTTACAGTTTCGAACGTGTGGCCCGGACCAATCAGAGGTTCAGGCCTATGAGTGCTTTCGGAAGCCACCCAGTGTCCCCTGCGCTCGTTGATGTCGCTACGTTGTTAAATTAAAAGGGGGCGTTGGAACGCGTCCCCTGTAACATCCAGCGCGGATATGAAACCGATTTTGCTGCCTCGTCAAGATTGCGTTTCGCGCCGACTGTCCGCTCCGGCGTTCCCGATACGAGACTGCGGTCGGGCGCGCCGGTTTATTTAAGACGGCATAGCATAAAACCGGAAGCGACTGGACGCAAGTCGAAATCGCAATTTTTTGAACAGACATAAAGCCATCTTAATGTCTATTTTTTCGTTGTGGTGCTGCCGTAGTCGTCGACCTGTTCGCCGAGTTCAAACTGGCTGTTCGATTTACGACATGCCTGGAAGCGAAGACCGCAACGCCAATTCCGGGGTTGATAAAATTGGTGTGTGCGTCCCGCAGCGCCATGCGTGATGTGTCTCGCGCTCGCCGTGTCGGCCTCCGCCTCTGCCGACACGATCGTGCTCAAGAACGGCCGCCGGATCGTAGCTGAAAATGTCATCGATGACGGCGCGCGAGTCACGTATCAAACCCCCGCCGGCCAGCTCACCATACCCAAATCAATCGTTGAGCGGATCGAGCACGACGATTTCGTCTACTCCCCGGCGTCGAGCGCATCCTCTCAACCACTTGTCTCCGCGCCGAAAGTTGAGCCGGTGCGCGGCTACGAGGATGTCGTGACACGCGCCGTCCACGACGACGCGGTGGACTATTCCTACATAGCGCAACTCGAAACCGAGGCACGTTCGGGCACTACGATCGCGGTCGCCAAAGTCGCTGCAGCGCATCATGCGGCTGCGCAGTTTCTGGTCAGCAAAGGTGATACAGACGCTGCGATCCAGCAATATCGGCAGGCACTCGTCTTCGCGCCGCAAAACGTGGGCTTGTTGCTGAATCTCGCCGTGCTTTATCTGCGCGAAAGCCAATTCACCGGAGCGCTTGATCCGCTCGATCGCGCGCGGCGCGCGGCACCAGATTCAGCGGATGTGGCGAAGCTGACAGGATGGGCGTACTACGGCGCGAACAAAATCGATCAAGCCATTGCGGAATGGCAGCGCGCCGAGCGGCTGAGGCCGGATCCGGAGGTCGAGCAGGCTCTCGAGAAAGCTGAACGCGACAAATCGGAGGAAGAAAGCTACCGCGAGGGCGAAACAATCCATTTCGACCTGAAATACTACGGCGGCGCGGCGCCCGATCTCGCGCGTGGGATTCTGCGTGTTCTCGAAGACGATTTTCGCGATCTTGAGTCGCAGCTCGATTACACACCGCCCGAAAAAATCGCAGTGATTCTCTATACGGAACAGGCTTTTGCGGACATCACGCGCGCGCCCGGTTGGGTCGGCGCACTGAATGACGGGAGATTGCTAATCCCAGTACAAGGCCTGACGACCGTCACACCGGAACTCGCACACGTGCTGAAACACGAGCTGACGCACAGCTTCGTGGGGCAAAAGTCGCACAATCGCGCGCCTACGTGGCTTCAGGAGGGTGTTGCGCAATGGATGGAAGGCCGCCGTAGCGCAGCCGATGCCGGAGCGTTGATCAACGCTGCCGGACAGGGGATGGCGCCGCCACTGGGCGCGATGGGCGGATCGTGGATGGGGCTATCGGGCAATTCAGCGGCGTTTGCCTACGCCTGGTCGCTCGCCGTCGTCGAATCGATTATTGACGCCGGCGGCGTGAGCGATATCAGCCGTTTGCTCGATCGCATCGCCACCGAATCTTCGGTTGAGGACGCTTTGCGAGAAACCTTGCACTTGAGCTACGACGACTTGAATCAGCAAACCGTCGCATATCTCAAACGCATCTATCTGCGTTAGAGGGTCGAGAGCAATCCAGCCAAAAGAACTGCGCGCTCGGGCAGCGAGCGGATGAGTACGTGCTCTCGAGAGCTGTGCGCGCCATCGCCGACGGCGCCGAGCCCATCAAGCGTGGGGATTCCAAGCGCACCAGTGAAGTTGCCGTCCGAGCCGCCGCCAGCGAAACACTCGTCAAGAGGCAAGCCGATCTCGCTCATCAAGGCTTTTGCGCGAAGGAACATTTCGCGGACAGCGGGAGTGCGTTCAAGCGGAGGACGGTTGATTCGACCGGTCACCTGGATTCGCGCACCTTTCAGGACCGGGCGCAGGATGCGCAGTTTTCGCTCGAGGTCCGCCGCGTCTGCGAGTTTCGAAATCCGAAGATCCACAAGCGCCTTCGCGGAATCCGGCACAACATTCGAAACGGTTCCACCACTGGCGACGGTCACCTGGACAGTGATGCCGCGGTGCGGGTCGTTCATTCTCATCAGCCGCGCCGTTTGCAGGGCCAGTTCATGAATGGCGTTGACGCCTGCTTCTGGATCGAGGCCCGCGTGCGCCGCGCGGCCGGTTACAGTGATTTCTGCTGTGCCTACCCCCTTGCGTGCCGTCTTGAGGCGGCCGTCGGGGCCATACGCCGGTTCGAGGACGAGCACGGCATCGCTGCGTCGAGCTTCGCGCTCGATGAAGCGGCGTGACGACTTGCTGTCGATCTCTTCGTCCGAGTTCCACAAGAAGACCAGCCGTTTGCACGGCCGCAAGCCGGTCGATCTGAGCTCGTCGACCGCCGCAAGCGCGATCACCAGACCGCCCTTCATATCGAAGGTGCCGGGCCCCCAAGCGCGGCCCCCGGAAATGCGGAACGGCATCTTTGCCAGTGTGCCAACCGGGTACACGGTATCAAGATGCCCGAGAATGAGAATCTGGCCCGCCGGGCGTCCCGCACCAAGCCAGACTTCCGCGCGCACATGGTTGCCGCGCACCTTTTGCAGTAGGGTCGTGACCTTCGCACCTCTGCGCCGCCATTCAGCGGCAACGAGTCGAGCCATGCGGTCAACGGAAGACTTATCGTGGCTCGGAGATTCGCATCGAACGAATTGCCCAAGCAGCCGAACCATCTGGGCCTCGCGCCGTTGCAAATCTGCGCTCAGTTTTCGCATGATCGGGCGGATTTCGGATGCGCCGTCGCTCATCGCGCCGTATCGTAACAGCGGCGCACGAGAGCCACAACGGCAGCTCCGCGCCAATTCCCACGTGCCATCGATTCGTATAGAATTATTTGGATTACCTGGGCGCAAAATTCCCGGCTGTGCTGAGGTTAACGATGCTCCTTGACAGTGTCGGAATTCAAAAGATCCTGCCGCACCGCTATCCGTTCCTGCTGGTGGATTCCATCGAAGAGATGGAACCAAAGAAGCGGATTGTCGGAATC
>Ga0187770_10002308_pt1 | contig 10649 bp, 10 predicted proteins | sample 0116_SJ02_MP02_2_FD_133154 | JGI IMG/M metagenome (GOLD analysis project Ga0187770, IMG submission 133154) | Tropical peat soil microbial communities from peatlands in Department of Meta, Colombia - 0116_SJ02_MP02_20_MG | ecosystem: Environmental > Terrestrial > Soil > Wetlands > Peat | place... | reverse complement strand
CACGGGCAGCATCGGAGGTAGGGTCGATATTCCGAAGCTCGCCGACGAGCTGGGGGCAGACGTCGCCGTCCTTCTTCCCATACTCGACGCCGCCGAGATGCTCGGCCTCGTAAGAGTGGAGAGAGGGGACGTCCATCTCACAGAACTGGGGCTGAAGTTTCAGAAGACCTCTAAACAGAAGCTCAAGATCCTGAAGGACAGAATCGCCACCATCGAGCCTTTCAGGACCGCCCTGGAGCTGGCCTCGAGGGGAAAGCCGATAACGTCCGCCCAGGTGGCCGAGTCCCTTGCCGAGATGGGCCTGAAGTGGCACTACCAGCCAGACATAAACGAGTCCCTCATCCAGGCCCTGCTTCTGCACTGGGCCATCTACGCGGGGCTGCTCAAGTACGACGGCAAGTCGGGCAGGTTCATGGAGGCCTAATCTGCACCGTAGGAATGCACCGCCCTTCCATCTACAATCGTGGCCAGTACTCCCACCTTCCGGAACAGAGCCGGATGCATGCCGCCGATGTCCGAGTCTAGAAGGGTGAGGTCCGCTTGGGCGCCCTCCACGAGACCTTCGGCAGAGTCTAGCCCGTTGGAGCGGCCGTTTGTCGTGTAGAGCGACAAAGCTTGCTCCAGGGACAGCTTTTCGTGCGAGTCCGCGCCCCCCCTTGTCATCGCGGCCCACATGCCCAGGATGGGGCTCATGGACTCGATCGGCGAATCGGAGCCCCCAGACGCGACAATCCCTTCGGCAAGCATCGTCTTCAACGGGTAGAGGTCCCTCACCCTTTCTTCCCCTAGCCTGTCTACGGCCCAGGTGTCTGAAGTGATGAAGAGGGGCTGGACAGTGGCGCGGACCGAGTGTCTTGTCATCTTGCCCCTGAGATCCTTCGGGAGTAGGCTTGTATGTTCGATCCTGTGTCCGCGAGGGTTGAGTCCCCCCGCGACGTTCCCCAGAGCTTCGGCCGCCTGTTCCACCGCTCTGTCCCCGATGGCGTGCACGATTGCCTGCATTCCCTTGGAGTCGACCGCCTCGACAAGATCCGTGAGCCCTTCATCGGTGTACCTCAAAATGCCTGTGTTCGAAGGATCGTCAGCATACGGCTCCCGCAGAGCCGCTGTCCTCGCTCCAAGGGACCCGTCAGCGTAGATTTTCACGCCATTTATCCGAACGCACGGCCCCCCAAGTTTCTTCCCGAACCCGGTGGCATCGATGTAGTCGAGGGCCTCCGGTGGAACATACACTCTGTACCTAAGAGAGAGGGAACCCGACGCGTCAAGGGCCGCAAGTGCCTCCAGCTCTTCCCGGAAGCTGTCCCGAGAGATGATACAGTGGAGGGTGGCGAGCCCAAGTCTCCCAGCCTCCGCCTCAACGGACTGCAGGTAGGCCGCCGATCTTTCTGCGCTCCTCGGCAGCTTCTCATAGGCCTCCTCGAGCGCCCGCTCTTTCACTATGCCGGTAAGCGCGCCATTCCTGTCCCTTTCGTATTCTTCGCCGGTCCGATTCGCGTATCCCAAGGCCTCGATGCCTCTGCTGTTGAGCAGGGCCACGTGCCCGCAGATGCGCGAAAGGACAACGGGGTTTTCGGGGGAGATGTCATCTATTTCGGTCCGGCTGGGCATCGCCTTCTCCGGAAACGCTTCCTGGTCCCACCCCATCCCGCTGACCCATTCTCCAGGTTTGGCCCTCTGGATTCCTGCGACAACCCTGAGCTTGACAGCTGTAATGTTCGTGGTCCCTCTTAGGTCCACGCTCCGCTTCAACCACCCGTATTCGAACGGATGACAATGAGAGTCTATGAACCCAGCACAGAGAGAGCCACCGTTTGCTTCGATGACTTCGGCGCCGCTGGGGGGCGTCATGGTAGCCTCGTCAATCCTGGCAATCTTCCCGTCTTGGCAGTACACATGAAGGCCTGCTTTTCCCCCGATACTGCAATCTCGTATGAGCACTCCCTTCAACTGGTCGCACTCCGCGCAAAGGCGACGCCAGGTGTGTTAACGCGTGCCTGTGCAAGTTTGTAAAGGTCTTCGGGAGAGTCCAGGTCGAAGGTCAAACCGGGCCTTGAGACGACGCCGACTGAAAGACCTTTTCGGCCGCTCGCCCTGACGTGGTTCCAGAAGCTGTCGTTGTCATAGCTAAGCGACAGACCTGCCCTAGGAGGGAAGACGAGCGCGTTGGTACCGTTGAACGAGGAGGAGGGGGCGATCACGACCTGCATCGACTCGCTCAGCGACGCGACATGCCTCAGGTGTGAAGCACTCAAGAGTGGCAGGTCGGAAGGGAGGACCAACACTTTCTGGGGGCGGCCCAGAGCTCTCACGCCAGCCTCGACGGCCGAGTTGACCCCTTGGTCCCTAGACTCCCTGACCACTCCTGCGCCGGATCTGATCGCGAGCCGGAGCATTTCGGGGTCTGAAGAGACTATGTGGGTCGCCGCCAAAAAACCAGCCTCCCGGAGAGCCTTGAGCACACCTGAAAGCAGCAGGAACTCGAGCTGCTGCCTCTCCCCCCGGGAGAGGACGGGGGAAAGTCTTGACTTAGCCCCCGTCGACTTCACAGGTATGATTACGGGGAAAGGCTTCAGGCTTCGATCATCACCCGCGCGAGCCTGAGCTCGTCTGACGGCCCCCTCATCCGAGTGCCTGTCGTCAGGCATTCCATCCCCAATGCCCGAATCTTCTCGCCCAGAGCAACGTCTGCGTCGGAGATGATGATGCAGTCAACGAAATCCGAGTACAACTTGGCCACTCCATACGAGTCGGCCACAGACCCCGTCGCTCTCAGGAGCTTCCCGGCCGGCCCGCTGAAAGGAGCGGCGCCCTCCATTGGAGACAACGCCACGATACGCGCATCGCAGTCCTTGAGGAGTCGCCTGAACCCACTGACCGCGAGTATGGGGCCCACGCTGGTGACGGGGTTCGCTGGGCAGACGACCACCCTGTCCGCCGCAGACACAGCAGCTGCCACCTCGGGGGTAAGCCTCGCCCCGCGAGCCCCATCATACCTCACTCCGACCACCTTCGGCCGCCCCCCGTCTCTTACCCAGAACTCCTGCAGGTGAAGCTCGCCGGCCGGCGTTCTAATCTTCGTCTCAAGCTGCTGGTCGGTGACCGGCAGAACAGGGGATTCCACTCCGAGTGACCCTGCAATTTCCCGCGTCGCTTCGGTAAGCGACTTGCCATGCCTGATCATGTCGGTCCTCGTGAGGCAGACGGCCATGTCCCTGTCACCGAGCCTAAACCAGGTCTTCACTCCGAGTTGCGAGAGTTCATGGAGCTCTTCGAATGTGTCCCCGGCTATTCCCCATCCCCGCGAGTTTGAAATCCCGGCGAGCGTGTAGGTAGCTATGTCGACGTCTGGACAGACGTAAACACCGTAGACCCATGTGTTGTCTCCGACGTTCGCCACCACCGTGAGATCGATTGGGAGCCTCGACAGCCCCCGGAGAAGCTTGGCTGAGCCTGTCCCCCCAGCCAGAGCGACCACCTTCATGCTATCACCTGAAGAGGTCCCGTTCAGGAGGCATCAGCATCTCCTTCACGCCCTTTTCCCCGCGGACGTACTCGACTCCTCTCACGATCGCTACAGGGATGCCATTCAGCTTCCCAATGGCGAGCTCAGCTGCGCCGGCCATTTCGTCCACTACAGAAGGCTCGGTGACCCGAAGCTCGTAGCCGAACTTGTCCCTTCTGCCAGCATAATCAACCAGCGGAAGGACCCCGGAGCAACCAATGGCGACATCCGTCTGCCCCAGCCTCCAAGGTCTCCCGAATGTGTCAGTGACCAGGACAGCAAGTGCCTTTCTGGTGCGCTTCTCGAGCTCCCTATGCAGCCTGTGCGCGCTCCTGTCCGGGTCGACCGGGAGCAAGGCGACAGACCCCTTCCCCACATTTGACTGGTCGATACCAGAGTTTGCGCAGACGAAGCCCTGTTTCGTTTCGGTGATAATTACGCCGTGGCCGGCCCTCACCACCCTGACAGATTCCTGAAGCATCAGCTCCACGAGGCGGGGGTCCTTTCCCTCCTTCTTCGCCAGCGCCCTCGCCTTCCTCCCTGGGACCACGGCACTCAGCATTACGACCCTTCCTTCCGCCTTGGAAACGATCTTGTGCTTGACCACCACCACGTCCCCGTCTTTGAAGGACAGAGAGCTTCTGCTGGCGGCGTCGAGGATAAGGGCGGCTAGGTCGTCGCCCTTGGAAACCTCAGGGATGCCTGCGAGCGGGATGATTTCTATCTTGTTCACTCTGCTTATCACGATTCGCAATCTCGGGACGATAAAGCCTCCTTCGCGGGGGTAGAATTTTAAGCTCCTCGCGTAGGCTCGATTCAAGATGCCGACGGAGAAGGAAGTCCTCGAAGCGCTCGCGGGGGTAAGGGATCCCGAGCTGGGGAAGGATGTCGTTACTCTGCGGATGGTCGAAGGGGTGAAGGTGGAAGGAGGGAAGGTTACGTTCACGCTCAACCTCACCACTCCGGCATGCCCTCTCAGGACACGACTAGAGGAGTCTGCGAAGGCGGCGGTGGCAGGAATTTCGGGCGTGAAGGAAGTCGAGATGAAGACAGGATCGGTCGTGGCGGCAACGAGAGACTATGCAGGCTCAGAGATGCTGAAGGGGGTCAAGAACATCATCGCGGTCGCCAGCGGGAAGGGAGGGGTCGGCAAATCCACAATTTCGGTCAACCTTGCCGTCGCCTTGGCCGAGTCGGGGGCCAAGGTGGGGATACTCGACGCCGACGTCTACGGTCCCAACATACCTCTGATGATGGGAATAAAGTCTCCACCTGAGGTCAAGGACGACAGAATAATTCCCCCGGAGGCGTACGGGGTGAAGGTTGCATCCCTCGGGTTCTTTTACAACGAGGAGACGCCTGTGATCTGGAGGGGCCCTCTTGTGGCAGGGGCCGTCCGCCAACTTCTCACCCAGGTGGACTGGGGGGATCTGGACTATCTCGTGGCGGATCTTCCTCCCGGGACGGGTGACGCGTCTCTCACTCTTGCTCAGACCGTGCCGCTCGGAGGGATAATCATAGTCACGACCCCCCAGGAAGCGGCCCTCACCATCGCGGCGAAAGCGCTCGCCATGTTCAAGCGGCTCAACGTTCCGATACTGGGTGTCGTGGAGAACATGAGCTACTTTGTTTGCCCCCATTGCGGCGAGAAGGCGTATGTCTTCTCGAGCGGGGGAGGGAGGAAGATTGCCAAGGAGCGTGACGTCGATTTCCTGGGCGAAATCCCGATTGCCCTGGCTGTGCGCGAGCAGTCCGATCTAGGGGTGCCTGTGGTATCTGCTCTGCCGGACTCGCCAGAGGCCCGAGTCTACAAGGAGCTTGCATTCCGGGTGGCGGGGATGGTAAGCATCGTAGCGTTCGCCAAGATGAGAGGTTGAGCGAGGGACAGGATCGTCTCCTAGCAAATGCTGCGAGAAAGAAGAAGGCACGGAGGCGGAGCCGAGGCCCATACCGCAAAGCCCACGCTGCGAAAATGGTTCCAAAGTCTGACTAGCCGCTGGTCCATGGTTTAATCGCAGGAGGGATTGCAGAGGCTCCTTGTCCGTCCAAAGAGAAAGGACAGCGTTCGCGTTGTTCCTGTTGATAATACTGGTCGTAATGCCCGCGTACCTATACTACGGATACGTGACCCGCCCTGTGAGTGCGCCGTGGTCCACGGTCGGTGACCTCCAGGTTCGTGCCACTTCAGTGGAAGTGACAGGCTTGGCCGTCGGCGGCCCAGATCTTTCCCTTACTGCTGTGGTCTACAATCCCAATGGTTTCGGGGTGTCCTTGGACAGGGCTAACTACTCGGTATACGCCAACGGCCACTACCTGCAGAGCGGGCAGATCACCCGCAAATACACGCTGGGCCCACAATCGACACAAACGTTCGTCTTCCCCATTAGCATCGGCTGGAGTCCGGCATTCCAGACCCTCGGGAGTTACGTATGGGCCTGGGGTAGTGTGGACTGGGAGATCAAGGGGACCGCTAGCATAGAAGCAGGTGGTTTTCCTCTCACCGTCTCGTTTGACTTGTCGATTCATACAGGATGAGACGACCGCCATCACTCTTGGGGATTGAGCGGAATAACGTCCGTGCGAAAGGGCTTCGCAGCAATCTGAAAAAATGGCAACGTTCAGCGTTTTCTTCTTCTTAGGCTTGGGTTCTCAGCTCACGCGCCTTGCAACGTCCGCCCATCTGAAGTAGGCGAGGGCAACAGACGTGGCGATTGCGAAGTAAACCGCCACCATGGCAGCCGCGGAAACCTCAGAGGGAACCCCCATGGTGGGCCCAAGTATCAGCTGGAAGAGCCTCGCGGCGGCAGAGGGGAGGAGGGACTGCTCGTACTGGGGAGGGAGCGACCCCGCAATGGTGGTGGGGAGGTAGACGTGTATCATTTCGTAGAAGCTGTTCCCCGTGAGTTCGTAGACGATCGAGAGGTACGTCCCTATGATCTGGCTGGCGACCAAGAGGGCCGATGAGAGGATGTAAGCTAGGGAGGAGCGCCTTACAAGTTCCCCGAGCATGAAGGCCACAGAAAAGAAGAGGGCAGACGAGTACACTTCCACTAGGACGACCCCAGGAATGGTGCTTAGCCCCGACTGGGCCCCAAACGTCAAGCTTGCGGCCGCCACGCTCAGTAGGGTGTTCAGGAGTATCAGGAGCCCCAGTAGGACGTACCCCCCGAGGTACTTCCCAGCGAAGAACTCGCCCCTCCCCACAGGCTTGGCCAGAAGGAGCTCAGCCGTGCCCGATTCGTACTCCTCGGACATCGCCCCGGCGGCGATCATTATTGCCACGAACTGCACGAATAGGGGAAAAGGGGCGATGACCATTAAGACCCAGAGGTACGGGTAGACCTGCTGGGGGATGACGGCGGTCCCGGAGGTCGAGAGGAGGTAGTATGGGACGGTGTCCAGGAGGATTATGAACGCAACCATGGCCAGGACCTTCTTCCTTGCCAGGGCCCTTCTGACCTCGTAGGCCGCGAAGGCCAGAACCCTACTGGGTCTGATTCGTACCGTCCTTCAGCGCCTCGATGTACGCTTTCTCGAGCATCCTGTCCCCCTCCCGGATCGTAAACAGCTCGGCTCCCCCCTGTATGATGATCTTCGAGATTTCAGGCCTAGCCTCTGCCCCGCGCCTTACTCTTACGGTCAATCCCCCTGGAATCTCTTCGACAGCCAGCACCCCTTCGAGCTTTCGAATCGATTCGACTAGTGAGGCCGAAATTCCCTTGGCTTCCACACGCACCTCCCCCGCGTCGAGCATCTCCCCTACCATTTCCCTGGGAGTCCCCCTGAAAAGGAGCCTACCGCCGTGGATCAGTCCCACGGAGGAACACATGCCCTCGACCTCTGACATCATGTGGGAAGACATTAGTATCGTCCCTCCGCCTCTGGCAAACCCTAGGAACGCCTCCCTGAGGTGCGCCGTCCCGGCCGGGTCGAGGCCAATCATCGGCTCGTCAAGGACGAGGGCCTGGGGAGACCCGATGAGCGCCTGGGCGACACTTAGCCTCTGCACCATTCCCTTGCTCAGCCTGCTCACCTTTGAGTCTCCGTACTGGATGATTCCAACTTCTTCGAGTACCCTTTCAATCTCTGCCCCGACGCCCGAGTTCAGCCCAATCTCTCTAGCCGAAAGCCCCAGCACCTCCCGGGGGGTCATGAATGACTGGATGTTCGGGAGCTCCGGGGAATAGCCCACCCCCGTGAGCGCGCCTATGTGGTCGCGGAGAGGGTCCAGGCCTCTCAGCCTCACCCTCCCTGCTGAGGGTCTTGCAAGCCCCAGCAGCATCCTGATGCAGGTCGTCTTGCCCGACCCGTTCGGGCCTAAGAAACCGAAAATCTCTCCTTTCTCCACCGAGAAGTGAACTGGGCCTATCCTCTTCTCCCCGTACGCCTTGACGGCTCCGTCGAATTCGATGACGGGAGAGCTCATTTCTCGGACTTCAGTCTACCCAGTGTAGCGGCTTTTCTTCCGGTTGCTTCGCTTTCCTTTCTTTACGGCTTATCAGGAATGCCCCGCCTAGCGCCGCGGCACCTATCCCCACGCCGGCACCGACATATGCTGTACTTGACACTTGGGAGTCAGGGGAAGTGAGTGGAAGATCAGTCGCCTGTAGTGTCACGACAACGCGGACGAATCCGCTCACGACGCTGACGGAATATACGAGGCTCGAGGGAAAGGTTTCCACCGTGCCGTTAGCTTCTATGCTCCTGTTTCCATAGGACCCGGCGACCGACATGGCAAGGACGCTCATTGTGTACTGGTTCCCGCCGAAGGTCAAATCCGCGGTTCCCGGCGCCGTGACATTCAGCTGGAGGCTGTAGCTCGCGCCTTTGTAGTTCAGAGACTGGGGGGCTAGGCTTGGGAGGTACGGAAGGAAGTCTTCCGACGCGTTCACCAACCTTGAGTAGGTAAGGTTCTGTTGTGTTCCAATGAGCTGCAGGACAAGATCTGAAAAGCCAGCCCTGTTGGACGGACTGGAGCTTTCGTTCAACAGCAAGGAACGTTGGCCCATGGGGGACGACAGACTGACCTTGTAAGTTGCGAATCCCTCCGCTGGCTGAGCTGCGGCTACCGAAGAGGCGATGAGCATCGCCGCCAGGGCCAGTCCAATGACCGTGGTGCTGCTCCTCCTGTTCACGCCTCAATTTCCCCTGCGCTCGATATAAAGCCAGCGCATTGCACTCTGTCCAGTTCCAACCGAGGGGCAAAGCATGGTCGGCATGTTAACAATGGTTTACTAGTGGAGACAATCCTTACTGGGTGTGACATGGCCCAGGGCGCTGCGGTACCTGCTTCCCGCGGTCTGGACATTCGTGCCCCTGTACTTGATTGAAAGGCTCGCCGATACTTACTTCCTATCCGACAACCTTGCGGCCTTCTACGGGATCTCCGGCTGGAGGCTCGTGCTCTTCATCGTCATTGCTGTCGCCGGATCGATTTGCGCAGGAGCGTTACTGGCAGAGTTTTGGGGCGCCACCCTCGCTGAAATTGCAGGATTGGTGGGCTTCCTCATACTGGCCTACTTCCTGTGCGACCCCCGGGTTTGTTACGCCGTGGGCCCTGGCGGACTCGAGCCCCTCCGATTCGGATTCTTCCTCGGGTCTGTAACCACCTCTGGCTCAGCCCTTGGGGTTGCCATCAGACGCAAGCCTTTCTCCCGTCTGGGACACTTCGTGGTCGGCTTCGCTGGCTTCGCCGCCTTCGGGTTCTATCCTGTGATCTTCACCTTCGCTGGGACCAAGCTGTTCTCTCCCTACCACCCCTGGGTCTCGGCGCTGCTCCTGGGGGTTGCAGCTGCATCCATATCGGTCACGAGTTCGTTGAGCCTGGGACCGCGATGGGGATTCGCCATCCCTCTCTTTTCCCTCGCCGTTCTCTTCGCGCTGTCGGCTGGAATTGCTAGCACGTACTTCAGCTCCGTCGCTTTAGCTCTCACTGTGTTCGCCTTGATCGTGGCAGCCTCCGCCGCCATGGGTTCGTCATTCGTCCTTAGGGAGGAGGCGTCAGCCAAACTCTACAGGTCATGGTTCAGTGGAGCCTTTGCCACGGGTCTAATACTGGTCCTGCTGATGATGCTTCTGTTGGTCCCCGATGCGGTGAACGGGGTCGTCCCGGCCTCTGCCGGATCCCCTGGCTCCTTTGTGTTGGGGGCCCCAGTCTACCTAGGCGCATACATGAACGCGATGCCTGGTCATGCGTCGGGCGCAGAGGTGACAGTCAGCTTCGCGGGGACCAATGCATCTTCTATTCAGGCGGACAACTTCCTATCAGCGGGGATGGGGATTCACGCTGCCGGTTGCTGCGTCGACGGCATCGATTACTCCTACCGCTTCGACCTGTACCTTTTCCATGATGGGAGTGAGTCTCTCGTTGCCAGTGCCTGGCAAGCCTGCGATGACAACGCCGCATGTGGCGGGCACTCCTGGAAGGTGCTGATGTTCTTGGAGGCACAGCCTCTCCGACCGGTTCAACTAAGCGACAATGTGACCCTCATGATGCGGTGGATCAAGAGTCAAGAGAACACCTCGGTCCTGTGGTCATACTCCAGGTCTGGAGGGGCCTTCACAAACTTCACGGACTTCATTCCCTCGAGCGCAGAGAACCGTGACTTTAACACGGGAGTCCTGAGCGGAGGGACTCCCACCGCGGCTCAAAGCGGGAGCTATTTCTTCCAATTCGGCATCATGAGTCGCTATCCCATTGGACACGACGGATGGAAGGTGGAATTGACCTGCCCGGCTGTCCTCGATGCCGAATGGAGCTGCGTCCCACATGCCAGCACGCTCACAGGAGACCAGTCGTTCTGGAAGGTTTTCTGGCGCTGGGGAGAAGACTACGTCGACTCGATGGCATTTTCACCTGGGCCAGATCGCGTAATATTCGGATTCTCTACGAACCCTTCGACCTCGAGCTTTCGAAGTCTCTGGTGAGAAGGTAAGTGTCTAGGCAACTTTCTGGCCCGACCGTACCCGTCCGGAGATTTGCTTAATCTTAAGTTTCATCTGCACGCAGATGGAACGACGTTTCCAATTCGCTATCGGAAACCAAGAGGTTGACCCTCAGATGGTGCATGAGTTTCCTCGTAAGGATCGGGTCCGGCTTGAGCTTCTTTGACTCGATGTGGCTTATGACCGAGGGCTTCTCGTT
>Ga0187770_10002307_pt1 | contig 10649 bp, 10 predicted proteins | sample 0116_SJ02_MP02_2_FD_133154 | JGI IMG/M metagenome (GOLD analysis project Ga0187770, IMG submission 133154) | Tropical peat soil microbial communities from peatlands in Department of Meta, Colombia - 0116_SJ02_MP02_20_MG | ecosystem: Environmental > Terrestrial > Soil > Wetlands > Peat | place... | reverse complement strand
CACGGACTTTTCAACTGCTACGAGGCGTTCATCCACATCGTGGATTCGATGTTCAACCAGCACGCCAAGTGGCTGAAGGTCACGTCGCAGCTGCCGTGGCGGAGGAAGATCTCCTCGTTAAACTACCTGCTGGCCTCGCATGTCTGGCGCCAGGATCACAACGGATTCACGCACCAGGACCCCGGTTTCATCGACCTGGTCGTGAACAAGAAAGCCGAGGTAGTACGGGTTTACCTTCCGCCGGATGCAAACTGCCTGCTGTCGGTGATGGACCACTGCCTGCGCAGCCGCCATTACGTCAACGTCGTGATCGCTGGCAAACACCCGGCTCCGCAATGGCTGACGATGGACGCCGCCGTCAAGCACTGCACCGAGGGTATCGGCATCTGGCAGTGGGCCAGCAACGATCAGGACGTCGCACCCGACGTGGTCATGGCCTGCTGTGGTGATGTGCCTACGCTGGAGACGCTCGCCGCCGTCTCCATCATGCGCGAGCATCTGCCCCATCTGAAAATCCGGGTGGTGAACGTCGTCGACCTCATGAAGCTGCAGCCGCAAACGGAGCACCCGCACGGGTTGAGCGACACGGATTTCGACGAACTTTTCACCAACGATAAGCCGGTCATCTTCGCCTTCCATGCCTACCCATGGTTGATCCATCGGCTGACATACCGCCGCACCAATCACGACAATATCCACGTCCGCGGGTACAAGGAGGAAGGCACCATCACCACGCCCTTCGACATGACGGTGATGAACGATTTGGATCGCTTCCATCTCGTGATGGACGTCATCGACCGCGTGCCGCAGACCGGAGACAAGGGTATCTACCTGAAGCAGCAGCTCAAAGACAAGCTCATTGACCACAAGAACTACATCTGCAAATACGGCGAAGATATGCCAGAAATCCGCAATTGGAGGTGGAATGTGAACAGGAAGGACAAAGATACGCATCCCGGATAGGTATGCGGCGCGAAGAAATTACTTGATGAGACAGGACGATACTCATCATGCAAAAGGTCGCAGGCAAGCCTAATCCATAAGGATCTGAAATCCCTCTCCTTGCCGGAATTGCAGAGAAATTTGGGATTATCGCCGAAGGGCCTCATTCAAGCTGAGGCTCAACACCGGTTAGCACAATACGGTCTGAGCGGGAAAAAATCAACCCGCTCTTCAAATAACCCTCAGGAAACAGTCTAAAAACCACTTTTTTCATCCGTTGACATTGAAATTTGAAAGGCCGATGCTTAGATTATAGTAGCCTATGGGAGATGATCATGAAGAAATGTGATCGCTGCGGTGGCATGATGTCTTACGAAAAATTCTACGGTCAGGCCGAAGATTATTTCGGATGGAGATGTATTGTCTGCGGGGATATCATTGACCAGGTCATCCTTGAGAACCGATTCCGAAGGAAACGTTAACTGCCTGAAGGAAGAAGACAGTTCAGGAGGTCACCTGGTTACACTCTTTTTCCCAAGATCGTAAGCTTTTCTCTTAACTTCCTCGTTTTTGGCAATCTCTCCCTTTGTCGTGGCTGAGGCCTGGACCACCTCCAGAAGGTTAAGCCCGGAAAATTGGCACGTGTTCTTGAAACTGTGGACAATAGGGTCAGCAGTTGAGACATTTGGGTCCCCGCAGACCGTGATCAAGCCGATCCTCTTCCCCTTCATCATAGGACGATAGGCCTTGTGTAATCGCCATTCCGCATCAAAAAAAGCACACCAACGGTCTAAGTAAGCTTTCATCTGGGCTGTCATGGACCAGAAATAGACAGGAACACTATGAACGATCGCGTCCGCCTCCAGGATCTTTTTGTGAATCTCGAGCATGTCGTCCTGAACGGCGCAGATTCCTGTTTCATTACATCTTTGACAGTCCAGGCATCCGGAGATCTTCTTCTTGGACAGGACAATCTTCTCTACTTTCCCTCCTGCGTCCTTGGCTCCCGCAAGGGCCTGATCCAATAGGATATCACTATTTCCTCCTACTCGGGGACTTCCCAAAACTGCCAAGACCTTCATTTTATCCTCCTTCCAATGGGGTCGATAACGGCTTTTGAACTTTAAGCTTTTTTCAGGGACTTGGCAACAGGAGAGTTCAATCGGAGGTTATTTTTAATTTGATAACCCCACCGTTCAAGGATAAAATTGATTATTAGGCCCAAAAAGAATATTGATTACCAAAGAATGAAAGGAGGAATCGTGATGGAATTAAAAGGAAGCAAGACGGAAAAGAATCTCTTAGCGGCTTTTGCCGGAGAGTCCCAGGCAAGGAATCGCTACACCTATTTTGCGAGCGCAGCCAGAAAAGAAGGCTATGAGCAGATCTCCTCTGTCTTTCTGGAGACCGCCGAAAACGAGAAAGAGCATGCCAAGCTCTTCTTCAGTTTGCTGAAGGGAGGAGATGAAGAGATCATGGCTGCCTACCCTGCTGGCGTCGTTGGGAATACCGCTGACAACTTGAAAGCGGCAGCGGCCGGAGAGAATCTTGAGTGGACGAAGCTCTACCAAGACTTCGCTGATGCCGCGAAGAAGGAAGGGCTTGGCGAAGCTTATGAAACCTTCAGTCAGGTCGCGAAGGTCGAGAAATTCCACGAGACACGGTACCTGGACCTACTAAAAAATGTGAGGGAAGGGAAAGCCTTTAAAAAGGAATCCTCTGTGAAGTGGCACTGCCGGAACTGCGGTTACGTCTTTGAAGGCAAGGAAGTCCCGGAAAGATGCCCCGTCTGCAAGCACCCGCGGGCTCACTTCGAAGTCCTTGCGGAAAATTATTGATGGTTCACATCCTTAAGGGGAGGTTCCTTTGGGAACCTCTCCTTTCCTCACTTTTCGCCCGATCGCATCAAGCCAAGTAACCCGAACCGTCAGCTTCTTTGGCAGACGGCGATCCAGGGGAATATTTGAACGGTTAAAAAGTTGCGGAGGCTTTGATTCCCACTGTCGTCAAGTTTGGGCGTATGGTGAATGAAAATCAGTTGCGGCCGCAGCCCCACCAAGTTGACCTTTCCCCGTTGGGTTGTCTTTAATAAAGAATTTTGTATACTGTTCGAAAACTGAGACCGTATTCTCACCCCTTGCTCATGAAATAGAGAGATTCTTGTGCTAGGTTCCTCTCTTCACTCCGTCTAATGTTTAGTTTTTCTTGACATGGAGTGATCGTGGTTTTATCCTGTGGATAATCTCAGGACAAAAGATACTGACAGGAGGAAGGCGGGGTTGGATAAAGATTTGGTCCCCCCACCTCACAATGAAAAGAGTACTGTGTGTCACCTTCTTTTTTCTTCTCGTGATAGCCTCGCGCCCTGTCCTCTCCATCTCAGAAGAGATGCTCCCCGAGACCGAGAAGGTCTTCGGGAAGTATTCTGATCGCGTGGTGAAGATACAGGTAGTCGAAAAGGGATCGGGCGCGAAGGCCGTGATAGGTTCCGGTTTTTTTGTTGGCTCGGAGGGCACCATCGTCACCAATTACCACGTTGTCTCCAAGCTCATTCTTCATCCTGACCGCTACCGCGCCGAGTTGGTCGAGCCAGCGGGCACGGTCCGGGCCCTTTCCGTAAAGAACGTAGACGTCATCAATGATCTTGCTCTGGTCAAAGCTGAAAAGAGCGGCGCGCCCTTCTTCGCGATTGCGGCCAGGGAGCCGCAGCAGGGGACCCGTCTTTATTCGATGGGCTTCCCGCAGGATATCGGCCTGAGCATTGTCGAAGGGACCTATAACGGCCTGATGAAGCACGCCCTTTATAGAAAGACACATTTTACTGCGCCGATCAACCCGGGGATGAGTGGGGGCCCGACGATAAACGCCTCCGGTGAGGTGGTGGGCGTGAACGTCTCGTCAAGAGGTCAGGCCATCAGTTTCCTCGTCCCAACGGAGGCCGTCGCGAGGCTCATGAAATTAGCGGATACGGCGAAGATAGATCCTCAAAACTTCCTCGAAGATATCCGTAGCCAAATATTGGCCCACCAGGAGGTTTTTTTCTCCGATGACCTCATTCGGTCCGGCCAGACAATCCGGATTGGCCACTATCGGCTGCCGGGACAGCTTTCGCCTTTCTTCAAGTGCTGGGGGGATTCGAGTCATCAGGAAAACTCCCCGTACCAGAGTGTCGACCACCGTTGCTCCACGGATGATTACATCTATATTTCCGGCGAACACTCTTCCGGGATTATGCGTTTCAGCCATCGTTCCATTACGAGCGATGAGATGAATCCATTCCGTTTCAATCATCTGTATTCGGAATCGTTTAAGACATCGGGACACTACATGGCTGGTAACGAAGAGGAGGTCACGAAATTCGAGTGCAAGTCCGGGGCGGTAAAGCGCGGTGAGATCATCTTCAAGACTGCCTTCTGCGCACGTGGATACAGAAAACTCCGGGGTCTTTACGATGTTGTGTTCAAGGCAGCGGTCCTCAGTTCGGAGAATTCCGGACTTGAAACGGAACTCGATATCTCAGGGGTGAGTTTCGAGAAAGCGGTGTCGCTGACAAAGGGATATTTGGGAATGATGACATGGGAAAAATAGCTTTTGTGGAACTCCTCGACAGAAGAGGCCATATCAGAGAACGGGTGAAGATCGATTCCTTTCCCGCAACGGTTGGCCGCGCCTATGCGAATGCCGTTATCGTTGACGACCGCTTTGTCGACCCGGAGCACCTAAGACTTTCGGTGGACGGTGAGGGCGCCATTGTCGTGGAGGACCTCAACACCCTAAACGGCACGAGGCTGCGGAAATCGCGGCAGCGCATTGACCGACACAGAATTCCGGCCGGTGGTGAAGCCGTGATTCGCGTCGGCCAAACGGTCCTTCGATTGCGGGGGGACGACTTTGCGGTTAGGCCTGCGGCCTCATCCGGCACGTTGTTCGAGCCCTTCGGCAGATACATGGAGAATGCCGCGATCGCATCCGTGGTGTTCGTTATCGGCTTCGGTATCAACATTTTCACTTTTGCCCAAGCAATCGATAAGAAAGTCATCTGGTCAGACCTGACTGGAATGTCGCTTGTTCTTCTGATTGTCTTTGCTCTTTGGACCGGCTTCTGGTCTTTCCTCAACCGACTTGTCGCACACTCCTTCCGTTTTATGACCCACCTTGGGATATCGGGCATCGCTTCCGTCGTTCTCCTTATGCTTTTTACGGCCAAAGAATATATCGAGTTTCTTCTGTCGGCGCCGCTTGGCGCCCAGGTTTTCGGGTTCACCGGATTCACGGTGATTTTCTCACTGCTGCTTTACGCTCACCTATCCGTCATGGTGGAGTCGTCTGGCCGGAAACGCTTGCTTGCGTCAACCCTGATCAGCGCAGGCATTGTCGGCATCGTTCTACTCACCCATTATTCTTATAAGAAAGAGTTTTCGAATGAGCTCCGTTTCTCCTCCGTGATGAAACCCCTTGGCCGTAAATGGGTGAAGACGGTGTCACCGAACGAGTTTTTCGGCGACTTGGACAAACTCAAGGCAAGAATCGATGCCATGACCCAGGAAGGTCCCAAGGAAAAGAAGATTAAGAAATGAAGACGCTTTTGTTTACGAGCGTGATCAGGGAAACAATTATTTTTTTCCTCTGAGTGTTGTGAGACTGCCGCAGTTCTTGGTCTAAAGCGTCCCGCCCTTACTATTCAATTCAAATGGAGATTGGTCCAAACTCCTTTGAAATCCATCCCGGAAAATCTATCGTTTTTGGGCGCCCTCTACTCGATGACCATTTTTGGCGCATTGTGGAAATTTTTTCCCATTTCTGACCGGCCCCTTTTATTCCGTAAGAAAGAACACCCTGAAATCATAGGAATAAAATCTTCATGTCCTGGCACATTAAATGCAGAACAAATCTCCTCGGCAATTCTTTTTTCTACTAAAACGTTTTTGTAACCCTCTAATACTTTGGCAAAGAGAGGGAGAATTCATGGTCAAACCGAATCTCCGAATCTGTTTTTTCTTTTTGCCATGGATCTTTGCCTGTTCTCAGATTGGTATTCAATCTCACAAAGAAGAAACAATCCCTGCCCCTATGCCGGCCTGTCAGAAGAATTGCATTAGGGAAGGAGGTGTGTTCTCCCGTCCGGTCTATAACACCTGGGTCAAATATGATCGTCTTGAATTCAAAAAAGGATTCGATTTGGCGGTCAAGACACTTCGGTCTCAAGGACATTGAATTCTTTCAGCCGACCCCGGATCGGGGACGATCAGCGCCACGATGTTCCTGGAAGCAGAGCAGGAGGAAGGCTACCCGGCTACTGTCAAAATTGTTGAGGAAGGTTCTTCTTTGGTCGTGCATATCAGCCTGAGTAAAGCATGGGGCACTCTTACCTCACCTGATTTGTGCAGCTTTTATAATGAATTTGGGAAGAATCTTTGGCAAGTCTTTGTCAAGTCGCAAACAAAACAGCCCGGTCCCTCATCACAAAAGCTGCTCAGGGAAGAGAGAGGTCCTTCACTGCCCTTGGCAACAGCCTTGAAACCGTCTTCACTGCCTGTCGCTCGAGGAAAGGTCATATGGACCTACGTCAACCTGCGCGAGGGACCGGGGATACGCCACAAGATCATCGGCAAGGCATACTTGAAGAGCACTTTTGAGATTCTTGCTGAAAGCCCAGGCTGGATGCGGGTCCGGCTCGAAAGCGGGGCAGAGGGATGGATGAGCAAAAAGGCTGCACTGGTGTCCCCTCTGATAGCTTCTCATCAAGTCTCTCCGGCTGCGTCCCAGGATTCCTCAAAGACAGGGTCATTATCGAAACCGTCCGGTCCGATGTAGAGTCTTCTCTGCTTGACAGACATTTCTGTTTTTCGTACATTCAACCCATCCAAAAGCGAGTTCGTATCAATTTTTATTGCCTTTTCGAGAATCGAGATAACACGGTCTCGATCGCGGGGAGGATATAGAAGATCGTATGAGCGAGTTCTGGGCGCAAGCAGCTGGGCTGGTTTGGGGGCCTGTCACGATCGTTCTACTGATGGGTACGGGTATCTACCTCTCCTTTAGGTTGAAGTTTACTCACCTCCGCCATTTCGAGCTGGGCTGGCGATTCGCCGCACAAGGGACTGCGGTCCCGAAACAGACCCAAGGGGAAGCTCCCGCACCTCCCGGGGACATCTCACCCTGGCAGTCGATGATGACCATGCTTGCCGGAGCCATCGGAAACGGGAACATCGCTGGTGTGGCCACTGCTATCGCCATAGGCGGACCGGGCGCCATTTTCTGGATGTGGGCCAGCGGCCTCTTCGCCATGGCAACGAAATACAGCGAGGCCGTCCTGGGACTGAAGTTTCGGGAGCAGCTTCCGAATGGCAGCGTCGCTGGCGGACCGATGTATTACCTCAGAAACGGTGTCCGATCACCGGTGCTTGCCTGGATGTTTGCTTTCCTGGCGGGGATGGCAGCGATGACCACGGGCCCCTTGGCTCAAACCAACTCGATGGCGCTGGTGCTCAACAGCGAGTTTCACATTCCAAAGTGGCTGACAGGAGCCGGCGTCGCCATCGGTGCCTGGCTGGTCGTCATCGGAGGCATCAAGAGCATTGCCCGTTTCGCGGAAAAGCTTGTTCCGCTGAAAGTGATCCTCTACGTCGGCGGCTCACTCTACGTTATCCTCGCCCACACCCACCTGCTGCCGCAGACCATCGCCCTTATCCTGAAGAGCGCCTTTACTCCGACGGCCATGATCGGAGGGTTCGGCGGCGCCTCCGTGCTTCTTGCTGCCCGTCTCGGCGCAGCGCGCGGGCTCTATGCGAATGAGGCAGGGCTTGGAACGGCAGGCATGGCCTACGGAGCGGCCCGGAGCCGGGACCCTGTGCGTCAGGGCCTCATTGCAACCGTGGACGTGTTCATCATTACCTTCGTCACCTGCACTATGACCGCACTCGTGGTCACGATCACAGGGAAATGGACGAGCGGAGCCATGAGCACTGCCCTTGTGGCTTCTGCTTTCAACACCAGCATTCCAGTGGTTGGGGGCTGGATGGTGGCGGTGAGCTCATTTCTGTTCGGCTATTCGAATCTGGTGGGATGGTCCTACTATGGTGAGCTTTGCTTCGGATATATCTTTCGGTCCAATGTCCTCAAAATCTATGCCTGGATCTATTGCGGGTTGATCTTCGTGGGTGCCATCACCGAGGTGAGGACCGTGTGGAACTACGCAGACACCATGAACGGTCTCCAGATCTTTCCGAATCTGATCGCCCTGATTATTTTGGCACCGGGGGTGGCTTTAGTCACGCGAAGCTACTTCAACCCCGCCTCTGCCAAATGATCCGAGGGAAAAACCGCCGGACCTCTCTTCCCTAATTCTATTGTTTCAAAAGGTCTCGAAAAGGCACATCCATAATGTCGAACTGCATCCAGTTCTCGTCGTCGTAATGCCACCATTCCTCCGGTAAAGGAATGAATCCCGCCTTTTCCATCAGGCCTTTGAGAAGCTCTCGATTTCTGATCGCCTGAGCCGGAAGGTCTTGATAACGATGACCCGCCCTAAGGCTAAAATCATCGAACCCTGTTGGCATCTGAAGTTCCTTTCCTTGGGAATCGACAATTGTCAGGTCGACTGCCGATGCACGGTTGTGACGAGAACCCGTTCTTGGGTCCGCCACATATCGCTCATCCGGGAGAATGGCCCAAAAGACCCATTGGACAGACAAGGGCCTGTAGCAGTCCCAGACCTTTAGGCCAAGATTCATTCGTTCAAGCTCCTTCTGGACGGCATCCAGTTTGACGGCGGTAGATTTCCTCAAAAAACAGGTGTTGGAATCGTAGAGCCTCTTCTTTGCAAAATTATCGTCTGTCGCATATCTCATATCCACAATGATATGAGGGTTCACTTCGTTAATATTAACAAGATCGCTTGCCGGGTGCGGGGATGCCCCCGCTTTCGTTTCTCCCAATGCCTTGAGTGCTGTTCCGGTTGTGAGGAGGATGAAGATGACGAAGAGAATGGCAAGCGGCTGTATTGCATGACGTGCATCTGTCAGGATGGAGTTGAAGAGTACCTTTGTTGATCGAAGCATAATTAGCGAGACCTCATTGAGCCAAGTTCGGATTCTGTACCCATGATGATCAAGGGTTTCTTGGCAGGATCGAGCCATGCAAGAATTTTCAAAATCATCTCCTCCGACATAGCCACGCAGCCAAGGGTTGAGTCTCCGTCATTCCATACGTGCAGAAAGATCGCACTTCCTTTTCCTTTCACAACGGGGTCCATGTTGTATTCGATCACCACTCCATACTTGTACTGGTCATCGTCTCTCTTCATCTTTTCCCAAGAGACTGCATTGGGTTCACCCTTGACCCATCTGTTGTAGTCCTCTGAATCGGCATCATCCACCCAGAAGTCGTCGTCGGTGGCCTGTCTGTAAGACATCTTGGTCTCAACAAAAGGATTGTACCCGAAAGCTAATCCCAGAGCGAAAACGCCAGTCGGGGACTTGCCGTCACCTTCTCTCTTTTCGTCAACGGCAGCAAATCCCATTTCTCCGATCGATCCGATAAATGCAGGGAAGACGAGACGCCAAATGCCGTCTTCTTTCTCCACGGTGTGAATGGTGACGAAAACCGATGCGGAGTCTCTATTCGTCGCAAAGATCAATTGCTCGGATTCCCCTATTTGAGCGGCATGGTCCGCAATGAAATTTCCGATGAAGCGATTTATGTTGGCCGACGGAACACTTCCTTTGGCGGTAGGAATTGCGCAGGAGAATAAGACGGGGAGGATCGCCATCAAAAACAGGAAGAGAGTCGACTTTACCTTGAAAGGGCTTAGCTTCATTATTTGTCGCCTTTGAGGGATTCTTTTTTAGAATAACAGCAATGAAATCCTGAAGTCCAGCTTTTTTAGTCGGAGAGGCTTTCAAATTATCCAGATGGGGAGGTTCTACTGAAACCAAAAAACTTTTCCGAAAACGGAACTTTTTTCTTTTCGGGTTGTCTATTAACACAAACGCATGAATTGTCCCTCACTCCATCCCTCTCCCCAGCGGGGAGAGGGGAGGGTGAGGGGGGCATTCAAAAAGGAGGTAACGTTATGAGACGACTTGCTTTGATTGGGGTATTGTTTATCAGTTTGACTACCCCGTTACTTGCCTGTGCCCATATCGAGAGGACCGACGTTGTCGATGTGCGCATTGTATCGGATAGTGGGGAGGTCTTTCCCAAATACGAAACCTTTCCGCGTGGCCACCGGGATGGAGAGTATTACTATCTGGAGGCCGTCAAGGGACAGAGATACTCTATTGAGGTTACAAATAAGTCAGACAGGCGGATCGGTCTCGTCATCGCAGTGGACGGAAGAAACATTATTGATGGCAAGAAATCAGATCTCCGCCGGAATGAAAGAATGTATGTCATCGGGCCTTATGGTACCAATACCTTTGAGGGCTGGCGAACAGGTATGGAAAGGACGAACAGATTCTACTTTACCGAGCAGTCCGATTCCTATGCCGAAAAAGTATTTGCTGATGCCTCGGCGATGGGAACGATTGCGCTTGCCGTCTACAAAGAAAAGATTTCCAAAATCACTCCTCATGCCGATATGTCATTTCAAAAGAAAGAAGCGCCTGCGGCAGGCGCCCCTTCGGCTGTATTGGAGAGTCGGGCCGCGGGCAAATACAAACTGGAAGAGAGGGAGCAGGCTGGCACCGGATTCGGGGAAACAACCT
>Ga0187770_10002306_pt1 | contig 10651 bp, 6 predicted proteins | sample 0116_SJ02_MP02_2_FD_133154 | JGI IMG/M metagenome (GOLD analysis project Ga0187770, IMG submission 133154) | Tropical peat soil microbial communities from peatlands in Department of Meta, Colombia - 0116_SJ02_MP02_20_MG | ecosystem: Environmental > Terrestrial > Soil > Wetlands > Peat | place... | reverse complement strand
TGGAAATCCAGCGCCCGGTCCAGCGGCAGACCGACGAAACCTGCCAGAAACTCATTAAAGTCCAACTAGACACGAGTGGCGCAGGCTCTCTCGGCAAGCGCTAAAGCGTCCCTCGCCCCTTACTTGTATTTCGGCACGATCCCCATGTTGAAGAACATGAACGACCAGGTATCGGTCCCGGCGGCGATGGCCTTGCTCAGATTGCTCGAGCCGTGCCCGGAGCGCATCTCGATCCGGATGAGGACAGGGTTCGCGCAGGCCTGATCCGCCTGGAGCGTCGCCGCGAACTTGAAGGAGTGCCCGGGCACGACCCGGTCGTCGTGGTCGGCCGTGCTGACGAGCGTCGCCGGGTAGCACACGCCGGGCTTAAGGTTCTGGAGCGGCGAGTATGCGTATAGGTTCCGGAAATCCCGCTCGTTGTCGCTCGAGCCGTACTCGACGACCCAGCCCCAGCCGACGGTGAACTTCTGGTAGCGCAGCATGTCCATGACCCCGACGGCCGGCAGGCAGACCCGGAACAGGTCCGGGCGCTGGGTCATGACCGCCCCGATGAGCAGGCCGCCGTTCGACCCTCCCGCCACGGCCAGATAGTCCCGGGACGTGTATTTTTCACGAATGAGGTATTCGGCCGCGGCGATGAAGTCGTCGAGGACGTTCTGTTTGTGAAGCAGCATCCCCGCTTTGTGCCAGGCCTCCCCATACTCTCCGCCGCCGCGGAGGTTGGCCACGGCGAAGACGCCCCCGTTCTCAAGGAGGATGATCATGCTGGGGTTGAAGGACGGCCGCAGGCTATAGCCGAAGCCGCCGTAGCCCGTGAGGAACGTTGGGTTCATCCCATCGAGCTTCAGCCCCTTCTTGGAGACGATGAACATCGGGACCCGCGTCCCATCCTTGCTCGCATAGAAAACCTGTTTGGTCTCGTAATCGGCCGGGTCGAACTTGACCTCGCTTTTTCGGAAGGCCTCCGATTTTCCCGAAGCGGGGTCGTACTTGTAGATCGTCGGAGGGTAGGTGAAGGAGGAAAAGGTGTAGAAGAGGACCTTCTCGTCCCTTCTCCCGTTGAAGCCGTCGGCCGTGCCGAGCGCGGGAAGTTCGATCTCTCGGACAACGCGGCCCTTGAGATCGTACTGATAGATCCTGGTGTTGGCGTCCTTCAGGTAGTTGCAGAAGAGATAGCCGCCGGTCGCGTTGGCCCCGTTCAGGACCTCCTGCTTCTCGGGGATGACGGTTTCCCATTTCTCCTTGGCCGAGGCCTGCGGATCCATGAGGACGACCCGGAAGTTTGGGGCGTCGAGGTTGGTATAGACGAGGACCTTGCCACCGACGGTGTCGATCGGCGCGCTGTCCGACGAGAAACCCCGGACGAGGGGCACGAACTTCGCGTCCTTCCGGGTCAGGTCCTTGAAGTAGAGCTCATTGCCGATTGACCCTTCCGCAACGGTGAGAAAGAGGGATTTCCCGTCTTCCGTTGTGTCGGCCCCGAGATAGCGCAGGGGGTGTTCCTTGTCGCGGTACACGAGGACGTCCTTTTCCTGGGGCTCGCCGAGCTTGTGGTAGAAAACCTTCTGATCCTCGTTCTTCGCCAGGAGCTCCTGCCCGGGGGCGGGCTTGTCGTATCCGCTGTAGTAGAAGCCGTCTCCCTGCCAGGCCGCCCCGGAAAACTTGACCCATTGGATGCGGTCTGGAAGCTCCTTCTTCGTCGCGATCTCCATGATCCGGATCTCCGACCAGTCGGAACCGGCCTCGCCCCGCGACAGCGCGGCGTAACGGTTGTCGTTGGAGATGCTGATGATGCCCAGGCGCACCGTCCCGTCCGGGGAGAGCGCGTTGGGGTCGAAGAAGACCTCGGGGGTCCCGTCCAAGCCCTTCTGGACGTAGCAGACCGACTGGTTCTGGAGTCCGTCGTTCTTGTAGAAGAAATAGTACTCCCCGGATCGGAACGGCGACGAGTATGAGGGGTAATTGAAGATCTCGTCCAGCCGCTGCTTGATCTTCTCGTGGAAAGGAATCTTGGCGAGGTAGCCGAAGGTCGCGGCGTTCTCAGCCTGGACCCAGGCCTTGGTGTCCGGGGCGTTGTCGTCCTCGAGCCAGCGGTAGGGATCGGCCACCTTGGTGCCGAAATAATCGTCCACCTGGTTGACCTTTTTCGTCACGGGATAGGACAACCGTTCCTGGCCTTTTCGGCAGGCGGCCGCAGCCAGCAGAGCGACCGATGTGACAAGAAGAATCAAAGGTATTTTTTTCATTTTTCCCCCTCCAATTTATAATAATCGCCGTACCCGGCGGCCAAAGCCTGTTCCAAAAAGAAAACGGTCTTGACCTTCTCGCCAAGCAAAGAACATGCCGCAGGCCAGGTTGTAGAAGATGGAGATGCGTTTATCGCTGGGGAGATCCAGGAAGTAGCCGTCGTTATAGATGGAGAGAAGAACGTTCACGGCTTGCTTGTATTTCTTGGCTTGCCAAAGTCCTGATCCGGCTTTTTCTACAGCTTGAAACTCGTCTTGTTCAGTGGGTCCTTGCTGAGCTCGTAAGCAACAGCATGACAGAGCTAAGATAACGAGGAATATGGGAACTCGATGTTTCAACGTAGATCTCCAGCTTATGCACGATTGAGCTAATCTTGGGACGAACGATTCTAATTAGATAGACGCATAGCCCTTTAACAAGGTTGACACAGTGAAAGAAAATTCTCCTTATGCTGTAGAGAATCCTCACAGTTCAACTTCAGAAACAGATGCCCATGAAGCGCCACGACATTCTTGACTGCGGATCAACACTAAGAGCTGGGGTTAAGCCGGTCCACATGCTGCATATATTGTGTATTCGAGGGAACTATCCCTTCGGCCAGCCGCTTCCTGAATCAGCCTGAGGTCTGGTGTCCAGCCTGAAATAACCGATTAACCTCTTAAACGCCAGAGGATAAGGCGCATTGTGTATAGACCTGCGTCTTCGCGTGTTGGCTGATGACCATTTTCGTTAAAATCCCGCCTCTCCTTGCCTTTCCGCATTGAACAGCCGGCGGCCCGTAAAAGTGATGGGCTGGCGTCGCTGTGGGCTTCCAGGAAAGGAAATGGCGTCGAGGTAACTTATACCTTATTCAGTTTCCCAGAATTTGGACTGATCTAGCTTGGAGCATGCGCATACCAGTCCCTAATCTTCTCATTAGGCAAAGCCCTCTGGCGGGTTCCGAGAAAACCCCCTTTTTACTTATTTCTCGCGGAATTCCACACTATCGATAAATAGGATGAAATCTCCTTCCTCGATTCCTGTAAATAGAACTCCCATCAAGCCTTTGCCGTCGAATTGGTCGAAATCGCTTAGAGGGAAGATATATTCTTTCCATTCAGGTCCGGCAAAAAAGCTTTTCTGGAGGGGGACGTAGCCGTATCTTTCAGCATAGAGCATGATCCGATAATTCTTCCCCTCCCCTTTTGCCCAAAAGGCAATTTTCTTAAAGCGAGAAAAGTCAACGGGAAGCATCGGTTTTGAACCTGGGAAGAACATGGCCCCTGCCCATTTATACATGGCCCCCGGCGTAATTTTCCCCTTGATCTGCAGGGCAAAAGGGCTGCCTTCAGCTCCGCCCTCTACAACCTTAATCTCTGCCGTCGACTTGCCGCCGAGCACTTGGTCAGTCGAAACTTGCCATCCAAAGCCCAAAAACGAGCTGAGTTTGCCGTCATCGAAGTTGCTGACCAATCCAGATTTCCCTTCAAAGGCAGAGATCTTGGCTGCAACTGGCTTTTCGGCAAGAGGTCGATTAAACCGAAGGCCTGCTTTCCAAACTCCAACAATATCCCGGGTCGCAGTGATGTCAGAAGTCGGGTCTCCTTTGATGAGCAGCAAATCGGCTTGAAATCCTTTTGCAATTTGTCCGCGGCTCTTGATTCTGAATATCTTGGCAGGAACAGAGGTCGCTGCTGCCAAGGCCTCAACGGGCTTAAATCCGGCTTTGACCAGGAGCTCCAACTCGCGATGAATACTCACGCCATTAGCCGTCCCTGAGTTCGGAGAATCTGTGCCAGCCAGAATCGGAATACCAGCTTCCTTGAGCACCCTAACCGCTCTGAGACCGATACTAAGGTCATTACTTGAACTCTTAGGGAACGACCGCATAAGATTGCTCTCTTCAGCCTGAGAAAGGAATGGAGCAAGCCGGCTATCTCTTAGGAGAGACGCGCCGCTCTGAACTCCGCAGAGGCTTTCTACAACAGTCAACGTCGTAATTACAAAAGCTTTTCGCCTTAAAATTTCTTTTAAAAACGCCTCATCTGGCATCTCATCAGCGAAGATGTGAGCGAGTCCATCCGCTCCAGCTTTTAAGGCCTCCATAGCTTCATGCCGCGTGACAGCATGAACGACTGTGAGTTTGCCATGTTTGTGAGCAGCATCAATAACGGCCTTCATCGTTTCCCAGCTAATCGTGTTGATCTTCGGGCCCCAGCTCGTGCCATCGTCATAAATAATCTTGATATAATCAGAGCCTTCTGCAATTCGAGCGTCGACAAAACTGAGCGCTTCTTTCGGGGAGCTGATTGTGGGTATCTTGACGCCATATTCAGTGCCATGGCCTCCCGGGGCTGTAACCAGGAATCCAGCTGAAAGAATATCTGCCCTTCCATAAACATAGCCTTGCTCTTGTTCCCGGCGCCATTGAGAAATAACTTGCGGATAAACTGCTCCCATATCGAGTTCGGTTGTAACACCAAAAAGCAGAGCACGCTCCAAATCCCCTGGAAAGGCATGGACATGGGAATCGATCAATCCGGGCAGAAGCGTCATTCCTGTGCCTTCGATTATTTCAGCACCATGTGGAATCCTGATATTCGTTCCGACAGCTGTAATGGCTCCTTTGGAGAAGACCACAGTGCCTTTTGGAATAACCTTTGAGCCGTCAAAAATCCGTACATTCCTTATTGCCGTAACTTCATTGACCATATCAACTTCTGCCTTCTGATTTTCCCACCCCATATTAGCACCAAGGTAAACAAAGAATAAGCAGAGCAGCGCCAGCTTTCTCAATTCTAACCCCCCTGAACCTTCTCTATTTCTCATCATGAGGGTTATCTGTTATTTCTCGGGCAAGCTCCAGAAACGCTCAGCATCAGTAGTATAGATCTCGGAATTGGTGCTCTTCTGCAAGGGCATATCTGCAGGCTCGAGATAAACGCGAAGATTTCCGGACTTCGATTCATAGCCGAATTCGCTGGCCGCCGGGCAGCTGAAACGAAACAGATTCTTGCTCATGTAGTGCAGGTACGACTCGAGAGCGGCGGCCTCCCCATTCCAATTGGCCTCTTTGTCAAGGACGAGTTTCTTGTTCTGAATTATATAGTCGCGCACTTCGGCAATGTCCAGCAGATCCCCGCTTTCGTTCTTGAAATAGGCATCGAAAGTAGGGTCCATATAAAGCCACTTGCCCAGGCTCGGCGCATAGACGATGTTGATGACATGACAATCCGAGTCATCCTTCCATTTTGGCAGGCAGGTGATGTGCTTGGACTTGAAACCCATGGCCAAATACACTTCGTTCAGCACCGTCGCCAGCATGCGGCAATTGACGCCGCGCTTCTCCTTTTCGCAAACCTCGAGAATGTGCAGGGCGTTACGCGGCTGGGGATTACTTGAATTGCCGTCATGCCGGATCGTCTTATGGACCCAGCGCATTAAGTTGATGATGCGCGACATGTCATCGCCTTGACCAGCCACCTCATCCAGGTGATATGTCCGCCGAAGCTCTTGCAGCTCTGATTCCGTTGCACATTGATAAGTAAAAGCGGGGAGGCTGAGTTCTGGCTGGGATTTATATGCGGCGTGATCTCTGAGGATCTGTGCGTAATCGCCAATGCTCTTCAACTTTGCTAAAAGGCTTTGGAACTCCTTATCCTTCCGGACATTCGTGAAATCGGAATCGGCCTGCATCTCATAATAATCGCGGTATCCGGCGGCCAAGGCCTGATCCAAGAAGGCTACGCACTTCGCCTTTTCGCCAAGCAATGAGTATCCACAGGCCAAGTTATAAAGGATGGAGATGCGTTTATCGCTGGGGAGATCCAGAAAGTAGCCGTCGTTGTAGAGAGAAAGGAGAACGGTCACGGCCTGTTTGTATTTCTTGGCCTGCCACAAGTCTGCTCGGGCCTTTTCTGCGGTTTGATATCTGTCCTGTCCAACGGGTGCTTGCTGAGCTTGTAAGCAGAAACACGATAGAGTTAAGACGATAAGGAGTCTGGATACGACGCGTTTCATGTGAGACCTCCGATGCCCGAATAATTGAGTTAATCCCATGACCAGTGCGCTTCAATATAAAGACGCTTGGCCCTTTAAGAAGGTTGACACTATGAAAGAAAATTGCTCCTCGTGCCGCTAGGAAAGGTTACTGTTAAACTTCTGGGTCTGAGGCCTTTGAAACGGCATGGTATTCTCGAGTGCCAATCAACAGGAGTATGCCCGTAAGAATCGCTTAACCTCTCAAACCCCAGAGGATAAGCCCATATCAATATAACTCTCTACTGACCAGTAGACACCTACCCTATTCCCATCAAAATCCCGTCTCTGCCCGTCTCAACGAGTCGGACACTCATTGGACTGTATATTAGAGTTGGCAGGTAACGTTCTACGCCTAAGCTGCCCCAGGGTTCGGGATTTTGCGGGCCAAATTGCGCGACCTGCGGCGAGAGCAAGGAAATCGCGGCTAGGTAGCCTATATTGCGCTATAGGCCGCCGGCGCCGGAGGCGAAATGGGGAGGACCTCGGGTTCCACCTTTAATGCTTTGAGAGTTGCCATACGGTTAGTTTACCGGCAACCTTTGAGTTTGCAATTTTGTCTTTATATTGGGAATAAATTCCTAATAGGGGTGGCGCGCAATGAAAAATATAATCTCGTTTGCTCGTTTTCTTATGATTATATTCTTAGCCTTTTTTTCCTCAGTGTTTTTTTGGACTCTGGTATATCTGGACAAAGTGATGGAGAAGAAAATATCTCTGTGGTCACGAGTGGCGATAAGCCATTTAGTGATTATTATTGTCGTATCTTCAATTCTGATCATTATGCCCGGCGGGCTTAGGGCATGGGGAATAAATATAAGGGATTGGCGGAAGAGCTTATTGTTAGGTCTTTTCTCTGGATTGTCCATAGGAATTCTTTTTTCTTTATTCTCCTATGGAACGAATATCTATCGATGGAATCTTATGAAATTGATGACAAGTATCAGGTCCAAAGAAAATATTGTTCAGCTGCTCACTCAGCTGTTCTTGGTGGGCACAAGCGAAGAATTGTTTTTTAGGGGGCTACTAGTTACTTATTTAATGAGAAAATACTCTAAGAAGCTACTTGGTATTCATTCAGGCATTATTATCATTTCAGCTATGTGCGGCCTCCTCCAATTCTATAAATTGCTGTTCGGGGCCACGCTCGGAAATATCTCTGCCCTGGCCGTGGGCGGCTTCGTCTACTCGATCTGGCTTGGGTTGATATATCAGAAGACAGGGAGCCTTTTCGGCCCTATCCTAGCGCATAACCTCGGCAATTCCCTTATGGTCCTAGGAGGCCTGGGAGTATAGTCGTTCAGCCTCCATCCAATCGCGGCCCGATTTCGGGCTAATACACTCAGCTTCATATGGGAGGCTTACGTAGCATGCCTGTGTGGACCTCATGAGAAGCTGCCCCTCAGCCCGGCCAGCCGCAGCATGGATCAACCTGGAGGTGCCGGGTCCCGCCTGAAATAATGGCTTAACCTCTGAGGGATCCGAGGATAAGCATGGAAGGCCGGGTCCAGAACAGACCGTTGAGATAAGCATGGACCTATGATTCTTCCGGGCAAGATCCCACCTCTGCTCGGCTCTGCGCGCTGAACGGCCTGCGGCCCGTATAAATTTGAGTGGAATGGCGTAGTTGCGCCCTTGGAAGGTAGGGCGCATCATGCCTTTTGGGCTGATAAGGGGCGATCTATCAGCCATAAATGGGGATGCTATTATGGCAAGCTAGTCTTCTAGCCTTATCGTTCAAGATTGGATTGATCTGGATCAACTGCCCCTCAGTCCAGACCAGCCATTTCGGAGATGGGCCTAAAGTGGCAGAGTAGTCCGCCTCCTCTTTCTGACGAGTTATCTCGGGACCATACAGAAGCCGATAAATCGAGACCCCAGCTCACTAATTCTTCCTCTCAAAAGTTCAAGGCCTTGGGCAGAAGTCATTGTGTTGAAAATTGTTTGGTCGGTATTCAATAACCCAAACCTGAACAATTCTCCAAAGGCAGATTTAATTACTTGTAATTGAACACCGGGAATAACCTTTGGAAAGAATTGATTGAAGCCTCCTCGGATACTGACTTCTGGAATTCCTACTTCGGCAAGGTATCGTTCAGGGGCTGCCATGAACTTGAGGATTCGGATATGCAGGACAGATAGAGAGTTCGCGAGATTTAGAAAATATTCCTTCTCTTCTTCTCCAATGTCAGTTCGTATCGCAGCGTTGACGAGGATGCCGCGGAACGCCTCGATCTTTTCTTTCTGCGGATTCTCAGCTGCCCCGCGAAAGCATTTCTCAAAGAAAAATGCGAAGTCCTCTGTAAGAAGATAATCCTCACGCACGCACGCCCTAAGATGGTCAAAGTCCTCTGCGATTGAACGAGCAAAGTTTTCGAGCCTTCTGGCTCGAGAGGTAGGAATGTAATCAGACATTAATGAAGCAATCGCTCCAGTGAAGGGTGCAGCATTTAGTGCGGCCTTAATAATACTCAACAAATGGTCAGAAATGCGGGGACCTTCTCGTCGCATATGTTCCCATCGAGCGACTGCCGATTCACCCTCATCATCCATTTTCTTCATTTGGCTCTTTTCTACCATTTAAGAGAATAGTTAGCAACGAATGTAGTATCTTTTACAAATTTACTATTTAGAGATTTAGATTTTCAAGCACTATCTGCGGATCATCTGACGTATATTTCTCATTTGCTCTTTTGTACAATGTTTAGAACTTCTATGGATTAGCAGAGATAACTCTTCGCGTGTTTAGGCGGCTTCGTCTATCCCTTAGGTATTTATATGCCCCTCAGCCCGACTAGGCAGTCCCGGCATACGCAAGTTATCTCGTCCCCGGCAGCATGCGTCTTCGGGCTTGAAAATCACGCTCATGGAATAGCAGCTTTGGCCGGCGCAGGCCGATAATCCTTCAGGACCTCAGAGGCGATCTTTCGGCCATGTTCAATGCCTTTCTGGATCATTTCCGTCCGGAAATCAGTTGTCTCACATACGCTTTCTGTCGGAACGTACTTAAATAGTCTTACTTTTCGCTTGTCTGCTAGCCAGTCTTGTAGTTCAACGCTAAAGCTAAGACTGCTTCTGTAATCGACCAGCTTATTAATAAGATCGGCATAGCCATAATCGTTTTGCAGGGCATCATTAGTAAGTAGGTCTACTGACCGTCCGGCCACCTGCAAGATATTTTTGTAAGTTATGTCAGTGGGCGGGGTGGCAACAGGACTTAAACAGATGACATGAATCTCGTCCACATTCAGAGGATCTTCAACAAGCGCCTTAAGCGGCAGGATATCTCTTACACCGCCATCAACGTTATTATCCATTCCGACTCGCTGTGATTGCATGTAAAAAGGTATCGAGCAACTCGCCTGGACCGCATCGAGGAATTCTTTTTTGGATACGGATCTGCTGTCTGTATATACCATGTTCCCAGTTTGTAGATTAACGTAACCGACGACGCCTTTCATTCTGGGCTTATCTAGAGGAAGAGAGTCTAATTTCTGCCTCATGGTATCCATTTCGTACCATCCATCAGCTTTCCCCCATCCTGTCGCGAGAGTCCAAATTGCCTTAACCCATTGCCTTTTTAAGACGTCGCTCCTCTTCCTGATAGCCAGAAGAGTTTTTTCAAGAAATGCCACGTCGCCGTAGCATAGCCCGGCCGTACATATGCTGCCGCTCGAGATGCCATAGGCCAGGTCGATCTTAATTTTATGCTCTTCCATGACCTCCAACACGCCCACCGCGAAGCCAATTTTGGCACCACCCCCCGAAATGCACACGCCGATCCTCTCGCCCACCTTTTTATCAATCATCATACACCTCCCCAAGAATTAAAGAGACACATTATCCCTTGCTGCCCCTCTATTCCCGCTTTGAGAACTCGAATAAAATTACCAATATTTAGATAGGTCGATTTATATCTCATGTCAAGGAAATTAGCCCTTGTTTTTACTGTCTTTTATGTAATCCATTATTCGGTTCAGTTAAATTCCATTTTTACATAACCGGACATATCACTGATTAGATTGTAGGCCTTAACACCGGTTGGCTCCGAGGATAAGCAGAGGTCCTCCTGGACAAATAACGGCTAGGCCCCATGCTAATTTCCACCAAAATCCCGCCTCTGCTCGCCTCTGCGTGTTGAACGGCCGCCGGCCCGTATGCCCGTATGAAGGTATAGTCCTCCGGCGGTGTGGCTCTGAACTGCCTAGACCTAGGCGCTCTCTGACCCAAAATGGACGATCTGCAACGTGCGAAGGGGATGGCGTCCAAGAAACCTACTCCTAGCCTCGTTGCTAGGCCTTGAACGATATAGATCAGCTACCCCTCGGCCCGACAGCTATTACCGGGTCCGACTAAAGGAAAGCCTGCCCGGTTTATTGGCAATTTT
>Ga0187770_10002305_pt1 | contig 10651 bp, 7 predicted proteins | sample 0116_SJ02_MP02_2_FD_133154 | JGI IMG/M metagenome (GOLD analysis project Ga0187770, IMG submission 133154) | Tropical peat soil microbial communities from peatlands in Department of Meta, Colombia - 0116_SJ02_MP02_20_MG | ecosystem: Environmental > Terrestrial > Soil > Wetlands > Peat | place... | reverse complement strand
TTGCATGTTAGTGGTTAGCACAGGGCTGACCTGCAACGTTTGTAGTAGCTTGCCGCGCCACCGTCTGCGAGATGTCATCTGGACCCAAAGGCCCACCACGGTCAGCACCGCGGCTGCGAATGTTGATGAAGCTGATGTGGGTTTTTCGGCGAACTGAAACTCTTATTTTGGCTAACAATTGGAGCGCTCTCCGTGCCGCGGTAGCTCAGATACCTTGGTAATTATTAGTCCTAGTCACATGTTACCGCGTTGACCACGGGAGAACGAATTCAGGGGGAAAACCACCGCGTCTCGATGATGATAACCTTGCCGCTTACTCGACTGGGCTGTTCAACGAGGAGGGGTATAGCTACGTGAAGAGGCGCAAATGGCATTCTCCAGTACGCCCTTCACGGACCATTGGGGTAAACATGTGTGATAAAGACGCTCTGGAACCGATCAGTAGATTCTGGGGACTACGAGTAAGAATTAGGGGTGGCAGGAAGATAACTTGCATAGACGGGCCAACATTCCGCATCGAGACTTCCGGGTTGCGAGCCGACCTGATTGTGAACAAAATGATAGAATTCGGCCTAAGCCACAGCAAACTCGAATAATGGCTCAGGGTAGTCTCACAATGCGAAACCGAAAGAGCCCATTTAGGTCATCCTCGGCCCGCAGAGGCAGTCGTACACCCCGACTCGGCCAACACGACCGACGAACCCCGCTACAAGGGTGGTTTGCAAAATGAGCGTCTCCAAGAGGGAGAAGCGTTAGCTCTGTATTCAACAGGACTCTTCAATGGCGGAGGAAACAGCTATTGTTCGAAAAAATACCCTGTAATCCAGGTTGCGATGTGCGACAAAGACGCTCTTGAGCCCGTCGGAAAATGGTGGGGAGCAAGAGTGCTCCCCAGGGGAGATAGGGTCAAGGTGTGTGCAAGTGGACCAGCGTATCGAATTGCAAAGGGAGGGTCCATTGCTCGACTTATTGTTGACGAAATGATGCAGCATGGCCTAAGCAAAAGAAAGAAAGAGCAATGGCACAAAGTCTTAATTCAGTGCCAAGGTGGCGCCAGTTCCGTGCCGCGGTAGCTCAGACCAAACGTGGGAGAAGCCTGGCTAGAGTTTAGCACTCTGGGGCGATGGAGAGAACGGAATCCACCAATAGGTGTTCTGTCGCCTTCATCCGGCTGATCGATTCGAAAGAGTCGGGCCAAAGACCGGAGTGTCGTCGGCTCAAATCCGACCCGCGGCACCTTTGCAAGGAGCGAAAAGTCGATTTACGAATGGTGTGGAAATCGATTTAAGACGCGTCCAACCATCGGAGGTCGAGTTGTCTATCAGGTTATCCACGGGGGAGGAAATCCCGATTGAAATGCATAAGGCAAGAATGGTGCAGAAGATCCAGCTGGTCTCTGCGGACGAGCGGCTCAAGGCGATAGAAGAAGCGGGGTACAACACATTCCTTCTCAAGACCAAGGACATCTTCCTGGACATGCTCACGGACAGCGGAGTCAACGCCATGAGCGACAATCAGTTCGCTGGCATGATCAAGGCGGACGATGCTTACGCGGGGAGCATGACATTCTACGAGTTCGCGAAGGCGGTAGAAGACGTGCTGGGCTACAAGCATGTCATGAACACCCACCAGGGCAGAGCGGCTGAGCACCTTCTAGCGAAGGTCTTCGCCAAGCCCGGCGGAGTCGTCCCCACGAACTATCATTTCACCACAACCAAGGCACACATCGAACTCCAGGGGATGCAAGTCTTGGAAATCTACTACGATGGGGCATTGAAGACCGAAAGCACGAACCAATTCAAGGGCAATATGGATCCGAACAAACTGAAGAATGTCATCAGGAAATACGGCAGAAAGAGGATAGCCTTCGTGCGGATGGAAGCCACCACCAACCTCATCGGCGGACAGCCCTTCTCGATGGACAACCTGAGGGAGATAAAGCGGATCTGCACCGAGAACCACCTTCTTCTCGTATTGGACGGGAGTCTTCTCTGCGAAAATGCCTACCTGATAAGACAAAGGGAGAAGGGGTACGAGAACAAGACTGTTGCGGAAGTGGTGAAGGAGATGTGCAGCGTACCGGACATCTTCTACATGAGCGGAAGAAAGAACACGAGCGTCAGAGGAGGCTGCATAGCAACCAACAACCTGAAGTTGTTCGAGCAGATAAAGCCCTGGCTCCCCGTCTACGAAGGCTTCATCACCTACGGAGGCATGTCGATGAGAGAGATTGGCGCCATGTCAGTCGGGATAAGAGAGATGGTCGACCCGAGCGTCGCAGGCAGCTCGGTAGAGCAAATCAAGTACTTCGTCAACAAGCTTGCAAAGGCAGGCATCCCGGTCGTGACTCCTCCAGGTGGATTGGCGTGCCACCTCGATGCGAAGAAGTTCCTCCCTAACGTCCCCCAGTCTGAATATCCTGCGGGTGCGCTCGCAGCGGCATTGTACATCGTTTCCGGAATAAGAAGCATGGAGCGAGGTACGATGTCTATGGATAGAGACAAAGACGGGAATGATGTCTTTGCAGACGTAGAATTGACGAGGCTGGCCTTGCCGAGAAGGGTCTACACGGTGTCTCACATCGAATATGCGGTTGACAGGATCAAATGGCTGTACAAACACAGGAACTTGGTGAAGGGACTTAGGTTTGTTTCAGAACCACCTGTTCTGAGGTTCTTCTTCGGAAAGCTGGAGGCCTTGGATAACTGGGGACTGGATCTGAAGGATGCGTTCAGGAAAGAGATAGGCAGCGCCTAAACGTCTCCGTCTCTGCCAGCTCTGACAGGGCTCTGGCCGAAGGTACATCAACCTCGAGTCCTGCAAGAAGAACGGCACACCAAAGCTGACTCCGGTCCAGTCTGTCGAAGAGGTTCAAGGGAACCTGGGTCTGAACCTACACACTAAACGGGTCGGGTCCCTCCCGACCCGAATTCTCGACCAGCCGTTCGTTCTTGATTTGCCGGCAAATTGAAGCTCAAATCCGACCCGCGGCACCTGATTCAGAGTCTTGACGAAATAGACCATGTTAAGTGCAGCAACCAAGGTTCAGCTATGTCTACGCTGGTTATCCTTGAACCAGCCGAAAGTCTTCGCTATTTCCTCTTTCAGAGTGTGTTTTGGCTTCCACAAGAGTGGCGGCAGCAGCGCCGGGGTGACGATTACCATCCCCTTCATCTTCTCTGCCATCAGATGGACCCGAATGTCACTTGATGACGAAAATCGGCCTGCCCAGTACGTCCATCCGGGGCGTAATCCCGAGCCCAGCACCTGTCGGCGCCCTCATTCTCCCCTGGCGGCGCTCGGGGGCATTCTCAGCTATGCTTCTGATAACATAGCTGTTGAAATCGGTTGTTGAGAATAGGTATTCCGGAGGAGTACTGTGGGCCAAGGCTGCAATCGCTGCAGTGACTATGTCCCCTCCCCAGGTGTCCTCTATGGTCAAGGCGATGCCTGACCTGACACAATAGTCGCGTATTTCTCTCGCCTTAGTGAGGCCGCCGACCTTCGAAATCTTCAGGTTCACAATGTCCATCGCCTGGTCATGGACTCCCCTTGAAACGGCGGAAAGGCTGTCCATGATCTCGTCCAGAACGATCGGCCTGTCGGTGTGCCTTCGCACCACCAGGCACTCCTCGTACGTCCGACAGGGTTGCTCTAGATAGACATCGGTCGACCGAACAGCATCGGCGACCCAGAGCGCCTGGTGCTGGGTCCATCCGGTGTTCGCATCCGCGACCAGAATATCCCGAGGCTGGAGCACGGCCCGGCACTCTTGGATTCGAGAAACATCATCGGCAGGGATTCCCCCCACCTTCAGCTGGAATTTCGTGTATCCCTCCGCCCGATACTTGGCCACCATCTCTGCCATAAGAGAGGGGCGTTCCTGCGATATAGCGCGGTATAGGGGAAAATCCTCTCCGTATCTGCCTCCCAGCAGTGTAGTGATCGGCTGGTTTGCCGTTTTGCCAAGGATGTCCCAGCAGGCCATGTCAAGCGCTGATTTTACGTAAGGATGGCCGCGCAGTGCCCTGTCCATTTCACGGTCTACTACGCCGACCCGTGTTGGGTCCAGACCTATCAGAGCCGGCCCCAGCTGCGCCATTCCAACCCGCGCCCCTTCAGCGTAGGCCGGAAGGTAGGCAGGCCCAAGTGGGCAGACCTCGCCGTATCCGGTGATCTCTGCGTCAGTCGAAACTGCTACGACCGTAGAGTCGAAGACGCGAACTTCGTTACCTCCCGACCATTTGTACGCGCCCTCGCGGAGTGGGAGGTCGACCCGATATGCGGCGACTTGAGATATTCGCATCTTTCTCCCACTCGGTTGACGGATCGTTGCTTATGTAAACATAGCATAGCTCCACACCGATCAGGGCTTGTTGTTCGCCCTTCGAGCTGCGAACGATGGAGGAACAGACTTAGGAGCAAGCCCAAAATGTTCAATACTCCTGGCAGTACACCAGTTGCATGTGCCCCGAAGGAATGTTGTAGGGCTGGACTCGTTCCACTATAAGTGGAGCAAACGCCACAAACCGGTCCTCCAGGTGAGACCGGGAGAAAGTGTGACCTTCCAAGTAAACGAAGTCACTTCATCCCAGATCACAGAGAAGAGCAAGGTCGACGTGATATCGAAGCTAGACTGGGACAAGCTTTACCCTCTGGCTGGCCCTGTGGAGGTCCTAGGAGCGAGGGCCGGGGACGCCCTTGTGGTTGACGTGATGAAGGTCACCCCTGCGAAGTGGGGGTGGTCCGCCATAATGCCGGGCTCGGGCCTCCTTGAAGAGTTCGACAAGCCCTACCTGCACATATGGGACCTTCACGATCGAACCAGGGTCCCGTTCAAGAATGGAATCAGTATCCCACTTAGGCCCTTTTGTGGAGTATACGGCGTTGCCCCTAGAGAGCCAGGTTACCTAGAGACGATGCCTCCCGGACCTCATGGTGGCAATATGGACAACAGGCATCTTACAGCCGGGAGCAGGCTGATACTTCCTGTCTGGACAGAAGGGGCTCTCTTCTCCCTTGGAGACCTGCACGCTGCCCAGGGGGACGGTGAAGTCTGTGTGACCGCCGTCGAGTGTCCCGGCGAAGCGACGATCAGGTTCGATGTCATCAAGAAACTTAGGCTCTCGTCTCCCCAGTACATCGTCCCCGATGACGGGAAGTCAGAGAGAGGGTTCTATGGCACGACCGGAATCTCGCCCGATTTGTGGGATGCCGCGAAGCAGTCGGTCAGGCACATGATCAAGCATCTTTGCAAGGAGTACGATCTTTCCAGGGAAGACGCATACATTCTGTGCAGCGTAGCAGCTGATCTGAGAATCCACGAGATAGTCGACAAACCGAACTGGGTTGTCGGCACAATGATTCCTCTAGACATATTCCCCGGCAAGGGGAAGTAGTCAATGTCCAGAATTCCGAAATAGTCACACGGGAAACCGGGGTGTTGCGGAATACTATCTAACTGACGAATTGATTGCGTTTGTGAATCCTAGCTTCCTTGTCCGAGCTCGAGTTGAGCGTGAGAATCGAAATCTATGTCATAGTGGCACTCTATCCAGTGGTTCTTTTCCACCTCAACTAGGGGAGGGGAAACCCCGCACTTTTCGGCGGCGAAGGCACAACGACTCCTGAACCGACAGCCCACAGGAATCCCCACGGCGCTGGGTACGTCCCCCTCCAAGACAGCGAGTTCCTTCCGTCTCGTGGGGTCTGGAGTGGGAACCGAAGTGAGAAGCGCCTTGGTGTAGGGGTGTTTGGGGTTCTCGAACAGAGTCTTTGTGTCGGCGAGCTCCACCATGCGGCCTAGGTACATCACAGCAATCCTGTCGCAGACCTGCCTGATGACGGCCATGTTGTGGGAAATGAAAAGGTATGTGAGCTCAAACTCCTCCTGAAGCTTCTTCAGCAGCCTGAGTATCTGAGCCTGCACGGACACGTCCAGCGAGGAGGTCGGCTCGTCCAGGACCATGAAAGTGGGCTTGACGGCTAGGGCGGCAGCTATTGTTATCCTCTGCCTCTGGCCCCCCGAGAACTCGTGAGGAAATCGGGACAGGTGGTCCTGATTCAATCCCACCTTCTCTATCAGGTCTTCCGCAAGCCTTTCGGCCTCGGCTTTCGAGGACACGACATTGTGGATCCGCATCGGCTCTAGGAGCGTGGATCTGACGCTCTGTCTAGGGTCGAGAGATGCATAAGGGTCTTGGAAGACCATCTGCATTCTTCTCCTGACGTGCTTTAGACCCCTGCCATGGAGTTTTGATATCTCTTCGCCATCGAAAACTATCGAGCCGCTCGAGGGTTCAGTCAACCTCATGATCGTCCTCCCGAAGGTCGTCTTGCCGCACCCAGACTCCCCGACAAGCCCGAGAGTCTCTCCTTTACGAATGGAGAGCGTCACTCCGTCGACTGCGCGCAGGTACATCTTCTCAGAGAGGGGTCCTCCGCGGGTGGGGTACCATTTGGCAAGTCCCTTTGTCTCAAGTATTGTTGTTCTTTCCATTCAAGCCACCGTAGAGGAAGCATGATACGTAATGGTCCGGAGCAACTTCAATCATCGAGGGCTTTCTCGAAGGACACACCTCGAAAGCCTTCGGGCATCTGGGATGGAATCGGCAGCCGCTGGGAGGTGAGAGAAGGTCAGGCACGGAACCCTCAATCGAGTCTGGCGTCCTGGTCAAGTCCGCCCTCGGCACTGATGCGAGCAAACCCTTCGAGTAGGGGTGGAGCGGGTTCCGGAAAAGCTCGTGAACCTCCGCTATCTCGACAATGTTGCCTGCGTACATCACCGCAACTCTGTCGCAGACCTCCGCCACAATGGCAAGGTCGTGAGTTATCAGCAAGACGGAGGTGTTTATCTCGCTCCTTAGGTCCTTTAGCAGATGAAGTATCTGCGCCTGAACCGTGACATCGAGAGCTGTTGTTATCTCGTCTGCCAGCAGCAATTTCGGCCTTCTCATCATGGCCATGGCTATCATCACCCTCTGCCGCATACCTCCCGACAATTCGAAGGGATACATCTCGAAAACTTTCTCGGGCTCGGGAAGCCTAACGGATCTGAGTAGGGAGATTGCATAGGATCTTGTCAACTCGTTCAGCTCTTTCCGTCCTAAACTCTGGGACTCCAGCGCGTGCCTGAGTCTCTCGCGCTCTGCAGGGAGCCCTGGATTTGGGTTTGTGCCCTCCACCTGCTTGTCAATCTGTCGGAGTCTGTAATTGACCAGAGTTGACACGAAGAGTTTCGGCTCGGCCCGGGTTATCTCGGCCATTTGACTGCCGATGGTTAGCACCGGGTTGAGATAGGTCATAGGGTCTTGAAATATCATCGCGATGTCTTTCAGCCTTGCAAGCCTCATTTCCTCTGGCTTTAGAGCCAGAACGTTCTTCCCATCGAGAACGACGTCACCACCAGTTACCTCCGCATTCGGCGGCAGCAGCCCGGCAATGGCTAGGGCGGTAACTGACTTCCCACACCCACTCTCGCCCACGAGACCGAGGAGCTCACCCTTCTTGATAGACAGTTTGATTCCGTCTAGCGCACTCACTTCCCCTGCGTACGTGTGGAATTTCAGTTTGAGTTCTTGTATGCTTAGGATGTCGTCTCCTCCCTCCTGTGTGTGGGCCTGGCTCATCTTCTCAACCGCGGATCGAAAATGTCCCTTATCCCATCGCCGAGAAGGTTGAAGCCCAACGAGATTATCAGGATGGTAAGGCCCGGGAAGATTATCAGCCAGGGAGCTGTGAAGAAGTACTCAATCCCCTGATTGGACAGGTTCCCCAGCTCAGGAAGCAGCGGGTTTGGTGTCAGACCAATGAACGTCAGCGCCGAAACCGTGAGTATTACAGAACCGATGTCAAGGGTGGATTGCACAAGAATCGGATATATCGAATTGGGTATCACGTGCAAGAAGAGTATCCTCGGCCACCCGGCGCCCATCATCTTGAGCCTCTCGACATACAGTTTCTCCTTCTCGCCAATTACTTGGGATCTCATCAGGCGAACGTACCACGGCCACCAGGTTATGATGATGGCTAGCGTAAGAGTCGTTAGTGATCTGCCCAGCACGACTATCAGAACTATCGCTAGAAGTATCCAGGGGACGGCCAGGAAGATGTCGGTTATCCTTAGTATGACCTCATCAATCAGTCCCCCCATGTAAGCCGCCAGGCTGCCGAATACGACCCCGATAACGACGGCCGAAGCGACAACTTCGAGCGCGATTTGCAGGTCAATCGGAATTGCTAGTATAATCATCTGGAGGAGGCTTCTCCCATATGCGTCCGTCCCGAGGGGATAGACCTGACCTCCGCAGTTGAACAAGTTTGTGACTGGCCAGCCGAAGGCAGGATTGTTCCAGCACAGCCTAAGGGTCAGGTTCTGTTGATGCCAGTATGCTCCATTCACGAGAAGATTAGAGAGAAGAGCCAGCACTACCGTTGCCACTGAGATGACCAATCCAGCCATCACTATCGGATTTTGCCTGAGTAGGTGAAGGGCGAATCGGAGGTCGGAGTGCTGCCTTCGACTTTTCGCAGGGTTCTTCTCAGGTTGTTTCATTTCGTGACTCAATATCTGATCCTCGGATCGAGCACGGCGTAGAGGATATCGACAGTCAAGTTCGTCACGACTATTATCACTCCAGCCACAAGGACGAAGAGTTCCAAGAAGTTGATGTCTAGGACATCGGCGGCCACGAGGGCCGCGCTCCCAACGCCCGGCCACGAGAAGACAATCTCGACGATGACGGAGCCACCGATAAGGTAAGTAACAAGAAGCCCAGTGACGGTTATGGCTGGCAGAATCGCGTTCCTAAGAGCATGGCTGTAGACTACCGTGCGCTCCTTCAATCCCTTCGATCTGGCCATCGTGATGTAGTCCTGTCTTAGCACCTCCATCATGTTAGAGCGAACTATTCTTGTAAGAAGACCAAGGGAGGTGATGGCCAGTGTCATGGCAGGGAGTATTATGGCGACAACACTATCCCAAAAGTAGGGTATGTTTCGAGAGAGCAGGGCGTCCAACAGTGGGACACCAGTGTAAGCGGTTATGGTCCCTGGGTTACTGAAACAGAGTGCGCAGGTTGTCCCTAGGGCGCCAGACGCGGGCAAAAGGCCCAGACCTCCTATTCGCACGTACAGTACGAAGACTAACAGCAGCATCGCCCCGAACCAGAACTGAGGAATCGAGTAGCCCCCCAACGAGACTATCCTTGAAAGGTGGTCAGGTGCCTTATTGTTGTGCGTCGCCGATATTATTCCGAGTGGGACTGCAATCAAGAACGTGAGGGCCGCCGCCACGATATCGAGTTCGGCCGTGTATGGGAATCTGCCGAAGAAAACACTCCAAGTCGATTCGGTACCCGAGATTCCTGGCAGGAGGGTGTACCCCCAGTTGCCCACCAGTACGTTCTTCAGCCAGTACAAGTATTGCGTCCAGAGGGGCGTTATGCACCCGTTCTGAAGCGCCGCGAAGTCTGAGAAGGAGGGGCAGGATGAAGTGGCGACGCCAACAGCGCGCGCGATCGATAACTTGCCTGCGTCGGTCAGCCTCGGATTAATGTAGGGAGCCAACGCAGTTGTGGGAGGTAGCAATCCCCTCGTCAAGTAGAATATCAGAACGCTCAGAGCGAAGAGAACGAATACCATGAAGAGAATTCGCCTTAGCACGTATTCGTAGAGCCTCACGCGAAGGTCGCCTTGCCGTGAGCCGCTAGATCTAGGGTGCTCTTACAACCGCTCTTACAGGAGGGATTCCATAGCGTATACAACTAGTATAGAAGAGCCATCTGTGATGGTTCGCCCGTAGTATAGAAGCCCGGATTGAAAGCGAACCCTCTTATGTTGGACGTCATCACCATGTAGATGTCCGGGTAAAACGTCCACAAGTTCGATACCTGCTCATTCGCCAGGGCGTTCATCGAGTTGATTGAGTTTATCAGCGACGTCATGTCCCCTTGTGAGCTGGCCTGCAGCGCAGCGTTCCAATATTCGCCCATCTGGGCGGTGTTCCATCCCTCTGGCGCAGCGTATATTCCGCCTGGCGCAACTATGGGCTCAAAGAAGTCGAGTGCCCACGGATAGTCGTCATACCAGCCGAAACAGGACTCAGCCCACGCGTACACTTCACCAGAGAACGCCTCGCTGGTCATTTGACCACAGGGCAGAGGCGTGACATCGACTGAGAGACCCATGTTGTAGGTCGTGCTAACGTTATTTATCGTACCTGCGATTTGGTTCAGTATCGCCTCGTCAATGGTATCGCCTGTGGCATAGACTAGCGGGATAGTTTGCGGAATTGGGTGGTTGCAGGTCCCTGCGGCGTTGAGAGCGGTGCAGCCGAAGGCGTTGCTGAACTCACCTGAGGGAGCCGCAGTCCCGTTTTCAAGAGTGAAGTGTGTGATGGGATTCTCCATGGCGCTCAGGAGCAAGCTCTGTACCACGTCCGGATTGTAGGAGTATGCTAGCTTAGACGACGACACATTCGTCCCGGACGGGGGGATGCCCGGAGGAAGAATGCTGTTAGCTACCGTGCCGAGCTTGTTGTTCACCTGCTCGTTGATCAGAGTTAGGTTGACGGAGTCAGCAAATGCCAACCTCAATCTGTAGTCCGCGAAAGGCTGGAACGAGTAGTAGGTGCCTGTAAAAGGATTGGTTA
>Ga0187770_10002304_pt1 | contig 10654 bp, 9 predicted proteins | sample 0116_SJ02_MP02_2_FD_133154 | JGI IMG/M metagenome (GOLD analysis project Ga0187770, IMG submission 133154) | Tropical peat soil microbial communities from peatlands in Department of Meta, Colombia - 0116_SJ02_MP02_20_MG | ecosystem: Environmental > Terrestrial > Soil > Wetlands > Peat | place... | reverse complement strand
TCATCCCTCTTAATCATATGAAGAGTTCATGTAATGATAAAAGGCGTGGGGGGATCGAAAAATTATAGTGTGTGGTTAGAAATGCTAAGACGGCTTGTTCCACGTGGCCGCACTCATCGGCTTTCTGTAGTCGTTGCCGGCATGCTGCAAGTTGCATTCGAGATAACCCAAGAGAAAGAAGAGTCGAACGCAAAAGCAAGACAATTGTCTTCCATTTTCGAAAACGCTCACGAGAATGATGAAGAAAATGGGATCGGGCCACTTCTGAAAATAACGGAACAAGTTTTTAGAGACGCAGGGGTGGGGTTCAAACGGGTTAATAGGAAGGGCCAGGGTTATAGTATAGCAGAGGAAGCTGTCTACCAATTCCTGAATTGGGATGCTATGCCGTGGGAGAGATAAAGGCTTATTGACCTACGATGCTTTGCAAGGCTTTAGGATCGGGTCAAAATGGTCAACTCGTGACCCTCCTGAGCTAATCGAGAACGAAGCTCCGTTCCTATAAGCCGTGTTCTGCCTGTTATGAAAATTCTCATCGATCCCGTGATCCCTTATTTCAGGCCATGGCAGAGGAGACAGAAACCCGTTTTCTTTCTCTCACACCAACCAGGGGTAAGACTTTGTCGATCTTGAAGTAAACAAGATATCTCTTTCCCTTTATATAGCCTTCATCAACGGGACAAACTTGTTTTCGAAGCATTTGATCGATGAGATCCCTATCCTCCTCCTCTTTCGTTTTAGTTAAATAGAGCCTTTTACCCGCCTGGTCATTGTTTGACTCCATGAAGAGATAAGCACAATGAGGATTTGATTCCAGGTTCTTGTGAACCAATCGATCAGCCATGATAAAAGCTACTGTTTTTTGATTGATAAAGTGAGGCTTGGCGTAGACAGCAATCGTCACCTTTCCTTGGGAATCTCCAGCAGCGATCACCCCTTGACCCTGCGTTTTCTCAAAATAGTCACTCAGTTTCATCTTTCTACCTCCCTACGTTGTTAACCTAATCCTAATATAGTAACGACCCCATCATAATGCAAATCGGGAGCCCGGTTTAATGAATGATTCGAAGGGGGGTTTTAACTTCTGCTTTTGGATGGAATCAAGTCCAAAAACTGTTTGAGTATCCTGGCAGTTGCGCCCCAGATAATATGTTTTCCATATTGAAAGGCAAAGACCGTTTCTTTCCGACCACCTCGGAAAACCTCTGTTTCACTGAGACAATTTTTATTGAGCAAGGATGAAAGAGGGACTTCGATCAATTCTGCAATCTCTATCTCGCTCACCTTGAAAGGATAAGGATAGGGAAAGAGGCCAACAATTGGGGTGACGATGAATTCAGTAATGGTCGTAATGTCATCCAATACTCCGATGATCTGAACATCACTCTCCTTAAGGCCGATCTCCTCAAAGGCTTCCCGGAGTGCTGTCTTCTCCAATTCCGAATCTCCTTCGTCGACGACCCCACCTGGGAATGAGATTTCGCCTTTGTGATACTTGACCTGATCGGATCTCTTGGTGAAGAGGAGATGACAATCCTCCCCTTTCTGAAAAAGGGGGACAAGCACCGCCGCATGGGAAAAGGGGGGATGCTCAATCACTCTCCTTTCCCTTGAAGAAAGAATTTCCCGCATCTCATCAATGAAATCTTTTCCGCAATATCCCATCTCAAACCTTTTCGCTATTGAGTATTTCCTCTTCCCCTTTCATTAAATGATAAGCCCGGAGCGCATTTCCTGTCGTGACCTCGCACACCTTTTCAAAAGATACCTTCTTGATCTCGGCCACTTTTTGCGCCGTATATCGAACATAGCTTGGCTCATTTCTCTTCCCTCGAAAGGGAACGGGCGCCAAAAAGGGGGCGTCCGTCTCCACCAAAAGGGATTCCAATGGAAGTCTCTTGATGACTTCCTGAAACCTCTCCGTATTCTTAAAGGTAATACTTCCAGGGACAGAGAGGTAGAATCCCATACCGATGCACTCTCTCGCCATCTCGTAATCACCAGAGAAACAGTGGATGATCCCCCCGCATTCCTCTGCCCTTTCAGATTTCAAGATCTCCAGCGTTTCCTGATGGGCCTCCCGATCATGGACCACAATGGGGAGTCGCAGTTCCTTGGCCAGGCCGATTTGCTCCCGAAATCTCTTCAGCTGGACATCCCGTGGGGAGAGGTTTCTGAAGAAGTCCAGGCCGATTTCACCGTAGGCTTTCACTTTCTTCTCCCGGCAGAGTTCCCTCAAGGTCGAATAGGTTTGATCATCGATCTCCTTTGCGTTGTGGGGGTGGACACCCAGAATGGCATAGATCGAGGCATTTGAATTGGCGATCTCAAGGGCCCTCCTCCAGTCCTTCTTTTCTGTTCCAACGGTGAAGATATACGCGACGTCTGATTCCTTCGCCCTTTGAATCACCTGCTCCAGATCCGTTCTGAACTCCGGCATTTCCAAATGAGAATGAGAGTCGATCAGCATAACTCAAAAATCAATGTCAAATATCAAATTCCAAATGCCAAAGGAATGTCAGAATCCGAAATTCAGTTGATTTTACGAACAATCCTCATTTGAAATTTGGCATTCATTTGAACTTGGAACTTTGGCATTTGACATTCCTTTCGGAAATCTATTTCTTGGTGCCTGTGGCCTTCACTCGATTAAAATAATTGATCAGTTCTTTGGCCAACTCCTTCGATCGAATGAGGACGGAGACTTCGTTATTGGTCGTCAGGGCATAGTAGGTCCAGTTTGTACTCCCTAATAGGGAGAGGTGCTGATCAACGACCATTAATTTGGCGTGGGTAGTTTTAGAGGGTGAATCATAAATCACCTCTAAACCCCCTTCCGAGAGAATCTTTCCGGTGTGGCGGTTTCGCTTGGTCGTCCGATCCTCTCCTTCCCTTACCTCTAAAATCACCTCGACCTTCACTCCCCTTTTCTTAGCATTGATTAAATCCCTGACCAGGACGTTGGAAGGGGTATTGGGATACCCATCGTAGTATCCCATCTCAAACATCATCACCTGAATCGATGTTTTGGCCTCCCGGATCATCTTTTGTGCGACTTGAAAATATTGGGCGTCGGTTACTAATTGAACATCCTCCGCTGGAAGTGAATAGGAAGGTGGAAGGTAGAGAGTTGAAAGTAGGATAAAGAATAGAACACTTACAGCCTTTTTTCTCATTCCATTAAACCCTGCCGTTGGCGTAATCTTCGTTAATATGTTTACTGGCTCGGCGGATGCGATCCATGATCGCCCGTCCCAATCCAACTTCAGGAACAGGTTCTGCCACAATCAAGTCCAGGTGTGAAGCATCCAAGCGCCGGATGGCCGAAAAGAGGTTTGCCGCCGCCTCTCTGAGGTCCCCTTTCTTTGAAAGAACTTCGATGTGTTCCTTTTTGAAAGACTTCTTAGGTTCCCTAAAGAGAAGGAATCCAATCTTTCTGTTTTTATACGAGCTGAGATCTTTCTCACCCAGATCGAGCATGATCGGCGTTCGTGGAGCATAGTGTCTCGCCAGCATCCCCGGGGCAGAGGGCCTGCTCTCCATGGCCGAGCTAACCTCCACCTTCCCGATGATGGATTGAATCTCTTCAAGGGACACCCCACCTGGCCTTAACAGCCTGGGTTTTCTTGTTGAAAAAGAGACGATCGTAGATTCCACCCCCACGAGACATGGTCCTCCATCCAGAATGAAGTCTATTTGGTCACCCAGTTGTTCCCGAACATGCTCGGCCGTTGTCGGGCTTAAATAGCCAAAAGGATTGGCACTCGGTGCTGCGATGGGACATTTTGATTTTTTGATCAAAGCGAGGGCCATGGGATGGCTGGGCATCCGAATGGCTACTGTGGGAAGACCTGCGGTCACAATATCCGGAATATTCTCTTCCTTCAGGAGGACGACCGTCAGCGGCCCGGGCCAGAATCTTTCGATCAATTTTTTGGCATTAGACGGAATTTGTTTAGCCAGCTTCTCCACATCGGCTGGATTGGCGACATGGACGATCAGCGGGTCGAAATAGGGCCTCCTCTTGGTCTCAAAGACCCGCGCCACAGCAAGGGGATTAAAGGCGTTCGCTCCCAAACCGTAAACCGTCTCTGTCGGAAAGGCAACAACTCCTCCGCGCCGGATGATCTCTGCAGCATGAAGGATCGCTTTCCCATCCTTCATCGTGGTTTTTTTTGCTTTAAGGCTTTCGATTTCTCCTCCAGAGATTTTCTCATCTTGGATCTGAAATCCATTAATTTCTTGGCGATCTCGGGATATTTGATAGAAAGGATTTCACAGGCCAGGTAGGCTGCATTCTTTGTTCCATCAATTCCTACTGTGGCGACGGGAACTCCAGGAGGCATCTGGACGGTGGAATAGAGGGCGTCCGCGCCATTGAGCGCCCCCGATTTTATTGGGACCCCGATGACAGGGAGAGTGGTGTGGCTGGCCAGAACCCCTGCAAGATGGGCAGCCATTCCTGCCCCTGCAATCAATACTTCAATCCCACGCTTTCTCGCAGCCTTGGCATAACGGACCGTCTTATCAGGGAGTCGATGGGCGGAGCTGATTTCCATTTCATAGGGAACTCCCATCTCTCTTAAAACTTCTGCCGCCTTTTCCATGACCGGCAGATCACTCTCACTTCCCATGAGGATTCCAACCAAAGACTTTTTCATAAGAACCCCTCTTTAAAATCTCAAATGACAAATTTCAAAATCCAAATGTCAAACGAACGACAAATGACCAAATGTCAAAAAAATTTTTCCATATTTGAATTTTGGATTTCATTTGAACTTTGAGCTTTGACATTTGTCATTTCATTTTTCCGAATATTATCTTAAGAAATTAGCGAGAAATCCACAAGAGAATAAAAAACCCTCTCACGAAGGATACGAGAGGGTTCATTTAAAGGCCAGTAGAACAAAAAACGAAAAGGTTGCAAGTGGGCTATTATTTGTCGGCTCGCTTTTCCTTGTCATGGCGATTTTTATCGCAGGGGGTTTGGTCTTCTTGGGATACTATCATTGATTGGGGATTGAATAGATTGATGATAGGACGCAAAACAAAGAAGATTCCTTTGAATAAAATTTTAATGACGAGGACCACAGGTACCAGAGCCCAATCAAAAAGCTGGTTGATATTGGCCATGCCTACTCCCACCCAATCGAAGACGGGCTGAAAGACATGCAATGGCTTGAGCCGAGCATAAACCACGAACAGGATCAGGGTGCCGGCAGAGATCATGAACTTCAGCCCGGCACTTACCTCTATCCCCAAAAACTCGTCCAGCAACAGTTCTGCTCCGATATTGAAGACTACCAGGTAAGCGGCTGGCTTGAGAATGGGCTCCCTGAGGATCATCCACGTAAATATTCCTGCCGCAAATCGCATGGTGAGAATGCCTATAAACACGCCAAACATGACGATGTACAAGTTATCAGAGAGTGCGACCACAGCCACTACGTTATCAAGAGAAAAGGCCAGATCGGCTAACTCCACGGCTATGACCACACTCCAGAAACCTTTACCCTCCACCCTCTTAGCCCTGACCTGATCCTCTTCGCCAGGTTCTGCTTCACCCAGATTCTCAAAGGCGAGTTTGATTAAGTAGGCTGCACCTAAGAGCTTAAGATAATAGTTATGGATGACGAAGTTGGCCATGACAAGCATGAGACCCCGGCCAAAATAAGCGCCCAAGAGCCCGACCTTAAGAGCAGCAGACCGTTGGCCACCTAATATCCGATGAACTGGAGTTCCAAGAAACTTGAGGGGGCCGGGCCAAGGCACCCTGTCTTTTGCCGGAAGCACAGAGACCATGGCACCCAGGACAGCCGCATTATCAATGGAAAGGATGCCCTCTAAGAAGATGACCTGGACAATGATGTAAATTAAACTCAGGTCAAAATGCATTTATTCACCATTATCCGCCATTCCATTCCGATTTGGACTAAATGCACCTTACGTGCAATAAAATACCAAGATAGACTCGGCTGGGACGCTGTAAGAGCCTTGTGGCGGAACCTTTTGAATATCAAGCACTACTGGCCATGAACCCTGCTCGAGTTCACTTTTGGTGAAATCCTTTATGACCCATTCCAATAGAACCCGCATTAAAAGGGTCTGGAAGCGTTCCCGGCGGGTCTGCCTAATGCAACTGTAAGGTGGACTGTTATGACAACCACTATACTTCAATTTTAGCCCATAACACAAGCCTTCTAACCAGGTCTATTTCCCCTCGTTAGAAATTTCGATGAGTTAAATTGCCTTATTCTTCCTGTTCTGGAATTCCCTGGCTTGATACATGAAGGCTTCAAGGCGGGTTAATGTGTTGGTTTGCTCCTGCCCATCATAGGCCATGTTGAGGATGGGGATATTATTATTTTCTTCTCGATATCGTTTAAGTAAGGTGCTCACAATCGTCCCGGGCATGCAAGTAAATGGCATGATATTGACAATTCCACTGGCGCCCCTCTTGGCAAAATCAATCGTCTTTCCCACGGAGAGGATCGCTTCTCCTTCGAAGGAAGAATCCAAATAAGGCTTGGCATTTCTGAAAATGGATTTGGTTCTTGGCTCACCAAAGTTTCTGAGGTGGTCTTTAAATACTTCCTCTAAATGGTGCTCGTCCTTCTTCTGATAATGGTCTGTAAGAAAAACCTTTAAAAGATTCGAAAAGGATCTATTTTTGAGACTCCTCTTTTTGGCAATGGTGTTGACATAGAGAATCCATTCCGTCAGAGGGGCGATCCATGCCTCTCCTCCAAACTGTTCGATCTTTCGGATGACGTTCTCGTTGGCAAACCGGTTGAGCCGAACGAAGATCTCTCCGACAATTCCAATCAGGGGCTTCTTCCCCAATCCATCCACTTCAATCTGATTGAAACCCTCAATGCCCTGTTGAAGGGCTTCTTCCAAATCGCCCCCCTTGAGGATGGCTTCGCAGAGTCTCTTTAAAGACTCCTGATAGATCTGATCCGTTTTTCCCTTCTCCTTCTCGTAGGGCCGGGTCTCCAAGAGTTTTTTCATCAAGAGATCCACCGCCACAATTCCCTGCCACCCCAAGCGGGTGAATTGAGAACCCATGATGCCCAGGTCACTGTAAAGCGTTTCATCCTGATTGGGCGAATAGATGGGGATGTGGTGAAAACCCAGGTCATCCAGAACGAGGCGATGAAAGCGATGGTACTGTCCAAACCGGCACGGTCCATTACCAGAGGGCATGAAAAAGGCGGCCCGCTGGTGATCAAAATGCGGGTCCTTCACCAACTTGACCATATCGCCTGTGGTCAGGATGCAGGGATAACATTCCTTGCCTGAGGTGAGTTTTCTTCCCCAATAGAGGGTTTCTTCGTCCGATTCAGGGAAGACATCGGCGTCTACCCCACAAGCCTTGAAAGCCGCTGCGACAGCAAAGGAATGATCACACATATAGGGAATGTAGATCTTTTTGGTTCGGTCGGTCTTTGCCTTCTCTCTTCTCGAAGAGGGAGCCGTTTTCGCCTCCACATTTTTCAAGCTATCTAAGAAGGCTTCGCATCGTGTGATGGCCCCTGCATCTGCGCTGTGCTCATCGATTTCCAATTGGAGATAGGGCTTTCCTTTGGATAAGTCTCTAAAGAAATGGGTGATGAAAGAATCCGGGCCGCAACCGAAATTAGTAATATAGACCCCATAAAGCCTGGGATCTTTTTTGATGATTTTTCCAGCGGCCAAGATCCTCTGACCGTATCGCCAATACATCTCCCGAATCTCTTCAGAAGGTGCAATAGATTCCAAAGGAAGAAAGTCCATGGGAATGGCCAGCATCCCCAAATCTCGCAGCTTTTTTGGAATCTCAAGGTTCACCCCTGAATCGCAAGAGTTGTAAGGCCTGCCTACGATGACCATCACCTTATCATTGGCGCCCACCTGGTCCAGAACCTCTTTTCCACGATTGAGCAGAGATTGATAAAACTGAGCTTGGAATCTTTCGGCCTTCTCCAGCGCCTTCTTCACCCGCTTCGACCCTCGACGGAGGGATTTTCCAAATTCGACCAACTCCCTCTCCAGATGTTCTTTCCCAAAGCCGAAGTGGAGGATAGGTTGAAGCACTTCCACATGCCTCTTCTTAAAATCAATGGACGAAGGAACGGCATAAGGGAAGGATTGAGCATAGGGACACGCTGCACTATTGGGGATCTCAGGATGGGACGGTTTGATGTTGACGATGCTCGGCAGAAAGATTTTCTTTACACCTTTTTCTAAAAGGTTGAGGACATGTCCGTGGCTGACCTTAATTGGAAAGCAGGTTTCAGCGACGACATTCTCCACCCCCTTTCGGATCAATTCTTTGTTTGTCGCATCGGAGAGAATGACGCGATAGCCTAATTCTGTAAGGAATGCCTTCCAAAAGGGAAACATCTCGTGAAAATAAAGAATCCTGGGCACCCCAATCTCCGGGGCATTTTCGGGAAGCTGCTCCTCCCCTTCATAGGGGGCGAAAAGCATCTTCTCCCTTTCACTAAAGAGGTCAGGTACGTCTGACCCCTTCGTCCGTTTGATGACATCGTACTTCTCACATCGGCTTCCATAAAAGAGGGGTTTCTCTCCTTCCACGCTTACTTTTCGGATGAGGCAGAGATTGGGACAGCCCTTGCATTCAAAGGAGGATTGTTCATACCGGCGCTGGCTCAAGTCAAATCCTTTGAAAGTTGATCTCTCCCAGGTCCGCTCCTCCATGGCCAAAATGGCGACCCCGATCGCTCCTGTCACATCGTGATTTTCAGGAACGATAATCTCCTTATCGAGAACCCTTTCGAATGCGGCGACTACTCCCCTGTTGAAGGCCGTCCCCCCCTGGAAAAAGATTCGGCTACCGATACGCCGATCTCCGACCACCCGGTTAAGGTAATTCTGAACAATCGAGTAACTCAGCCCAGCAATCAGATCATCCTTTTTGGCACCCCTCTGTTGGTGATGAACCAGATCGGATTCGATAAATACCGTACAGCGCTCGCCCATCCTCACCGGCTCTGCAGCGGAGAGGGCAAGCCCGCCAAATTCTTCCTTAATAGAAATATCCAGTTTCTCGGCCTGCTCTTCCAGAAAAGAACCGGTCCCTGCCGCACAGACCTTGTTCATCTCGAAATCAACCACCACACCATTGTCAAGGCTGATATATTTTGAGTCCTGTCCACCGATTTCAAAGATCGTATCGACGGCCGGGTCGATGTGGACCGCTGCAGTGGCCTGAGCGGTAATTTCATTCCGCACCAGATCCGCTCCGACGAAATCTGCGGTGAGGTAACGGCCGGAACCGGTCGTTCCGACCCCTTTGATCTCCACCCGGTCCCCGATCTCCTGACCAATCTCCTGGAGACCGATGCGAACCGCCTCGATAGGTCTTCCGGCGGTCATCAGATATCGCTTGGAAAGAACCCTCTTTTCGCGGTCGATCACGACCAGATTGGTGCTGATCGAGCCCACATCCAATCCGAGATAAGCCTCGAGCTTCCCCTCTCCCAAAACCTCGGGGCGGAAATCGGCCTCTCCTCGGTGGATGAAGTGACGGGAGGAGAGACAGAGGGGTTTTAATGGAGACTGTTCTTCCTGATGTTCTTGGAGATATTGGTTAAGGCGGCTCAGGCCGGCCCAGCCCCTTTTGCTCTCTTTGTTTTCGCGCGTCACCCATATAGCGCCGATGGCTCCCATCGAAGCAAAATATTTTGGGATGATGAGCTCTCCGTTGGAAAGCTCCAAGACATCCATGAAGGCCCTCCGCATCCCCACATTAGCCGCCACGCCCCCTTGGAAGGAGATGGGCTTCACAAAGGTCTTTCCCTTGCCGATGTTGCTCTTGAAATTTCTTGCCAGGGCATAGCAGAGGCCGGCGACGATGTCGTAATCCGGTGTGGCGATCTGTTGAAGGTGGATCATGTCCGATTTTGCGAAGACGCTGCACCGCCCTGCAATACGGGGTGGGTTCGTCGATTTCAGGGCAAGCTCTCCAAACTCCTCAATGGTCAGACCGAGCCGGCTGGCCTGCTGATCCAGAAAGGACCCCGTGCCGGCAGCGCAGAGGGTGTTCATTGAGAAGTCGCTGATCTTGAGATGACCTCCTTCCTCCTCAACGACGATGAGTTTGGAGTCCTCTCCCCCGATATCGATGATCGTCCTGACCTCGGGATAAAGATGTTGAACGGCCTTTGCCTGGGCAATAATCTCGTTAACGAAATTCCCGCCCAAGATTTCTGAAAGAAGTTTTCCTCCGATCCCTGTAAAAGAGATCGTCCGAAACTGTTCGATCGGGATCCTTCGGAGGATCTCTTCCAATACCCTCTGAACGGTTAGGAGAGGCTGGCCCTTGATTCGGGTGTAATGCTCCTCCAATACCTCCTGATGGTCATCCATGACGATGGTATTGGCGCTCACAGAACCCACGTCAATGCCTAAGTTAAGAGACTTCATCTGCCTACGCCGCAACTCCCTCAAATCAGAACTCTGAAAATTCTAATCGATTCGAATTCAAATTTTCAAGTTTAATTTCTCTCCCTGACGGAAAGGTGTATTACTAATCGGTCCAAAATAGTATAGACATTTCTGAAGAAATGAGATATAATGCCGGTCATGAAAAAGAAAATGATGGATGGCCGGAAATTGAAGCATGAAGTGTTGACGGAACTTCGAAAAC
>Ga0187770_10002303_pt1 | contig 10658 bp, 13 predicted proteins | sample 0116_SJ02_MP02_2_FD_133154 | JGI IMG/M metagenome (GOLD analysis project Ga0187770, IMG submission 133154) | Tropical peat soil microbial communities from peatlands in Department of Meta, Colombia - 0116_SJ02_MP02_20_MG | ecosystem: Environmental > Terrestrial > Soil > Wetlands > Peat | place... | reverse complement strand
ACTTAAGGTTCTAAGAATTCCCACCGTGATCGTACACAACCGAGCATGGCGTGAAATCGGAAGGTTTGTTGAAAAACCAAAGTACGGCGGAACCTTGGAAGATGAACTGTGGACGATCATAGAGAAGGATTCACCGAAAATATAGACGCCGCGTGATTCTTGTGGACGCTCTCCGATGCATAAGGACAAGACGCGAGATCAGAGACTACCTTGACAAACCCATCCCGCAGGAATGCATCGACCAGATTTTAGAAGCGGGTCGCCTCGCACCAAGTTCCAAAAACTCTCAACCTTGGCATTTCATCGTAATTAGAGATAGGGGAACTCTGAGTAAGATCTCGGACCTGACCCCGACCGGCAAGCACATCGCTAAAGCACCGGTTGCTATCGCCATCGTCATGGAGGATGCCAAGTTGCCGGAAGTCGATGGAGCGCGTGCTGGGCAGAATATGGTTCTCGCGGCATGGTCGTTGGGAGTCGGCTCATGTTGGGTTACGAATTTCTACGACGATGGGGTCAAGGAGCTCCTTGGCGTTCCACAGAGAATGAAACTGGTCACCGTCCTACCGTTCGGTTATCCTACCGAACCGAAGACGACGCGCAGGAAAATCCGTAGGCCAATCGGCGAAGTAGTGCACTACGAGAAATTCGACGCCTCTAATACGTCGAAATCTTAAGCACACCGGGAATCTTCAACAGTTTCTGCAACGTCGTACCGCTGGGTTCTCTCTCGACAACTAAGGTAAGTTTTGGGTCCGGAGTTAGGTCAGGATCGTCCGCGACTGCTTGCCTAATCGCGATATCCTCTTGCGCCACTAACGAAGCGGCTTGGGCCACGACGCCAACTGTATGGGGGTCTGCGTAAATTTCGATGACGCTGTACCCCAGAAACTTTGCGACATCGGCAAGGAAGGGGCCTGCGGGTTTCAATTTTTCGAAGACCGGTTTGAGCGTTGGGTCAGATGCGATAAGTTGGGCCGTTTCTCTTACGGTGCGTCGATCAACACCCAGATAGCGAGCGATCTTGACGTCAGAGAGCTCGATGCCCCCACAGCAGATCTTGTTTTCCTCTTTGATGGCTAGCCCCAGCTCCACTAAGGCTCGGGCTACCTTTTGCCTCCCGGGGTAGTCGGTCAGGCGGTCTGAGATTTGTCTCCACATTAGCTAAAATTCCTGAGGTACAGATTTGCTTAACAAAGTCTTAAATGCTGCGTTAGGGTTCGAGGGGGACATCAATCTACAGGAAAGCGTATTCATGAGCAGCTTTGACCGCGTTGGGAAAGATCACGCCATCTATCTTCCTCAAGACGAGATGCCGGATCACTGGTACAATATTCTCGCCGACTTACCCGAGCAGCTGCCTCCCCCGCTGGACCCGCGAACTCTGAAGCCTATGCCTCCCGAACCTTTGCTGAGGCTCTTCGCAAAGGAACTCGTCATGCAGGAGGTAGCAACTGAACGTTTCATCAAGATACCCGACGAGGTTTATGATGCCTATTTGAGACTTCCGCGACCTACACCGATGCTTCGCGCGAAGAGACTTGAGAAGTTCCTGAACACACCGGCTGAGATTTATTACAAATGTGAGTACGTGAATCCTACTGGCAGTCACAAACCTAACACCGCCATCGCCCAAGCCTACTACAACATGGCCGAAGGAAACAAGCGCGTTGTAACTGAGACAGGGGCCGGACAGTGGGGGTCGGCATTAGCTATGGCTTCAGCGATGTTCGGGTTGAAATGCGGCGTGTATATGGTTCGCGCGAGCTACGATCAGAAACCTGGTAGGAGGACTATGATGGAGGCAATGGGGGCCAATGTAGTAGCGTCCCCGAGCAAGAATACGACCTTCGGTAGGAGCCTTCTCGAATCGGACCCGAATAATTCAGGGTCATTAGGCATCGCCATTAGCGAAGCAATCGAGGATTGCGTCGCCCATGAAGATACGAGATATTGCCTCGGCTCGGTTCTTAACCACGTCCTTCTCCACCAGACCATCGTTGGCCTTGAAGCGAAGAAGCAACTGGAAATGGCCGATGTCCACCCTGACATCATATGTGGCTGTATCGGAGGCGGTTCAAACTTCGCGGGGTTCGCGTACCCTTTCATAGTTGACAAGGTGAAGGGTAAATCCACCACAGAATTTGTTGCCTGTGAGTCGAAAGCCGTCCCATCAACAACCCGCGGGGTCTACACATACGACTTCGGTGACACGGCTGAGATGACGCCGTTGCTCAAGATGTACACAATTGGGCACAAGTACCAGCCACCGCCAATACACGCCGGCGGGCTACGCTACCACGGTAAGGCGCCGTCGCTCTGTTACTTGATAAACAAGGGCTACATGCGCTCAGTCGCCTACTCGCAAACCGAAGTCTTCGAAGCCGCACGCGTCCTAGCGCAGACAGAAGGTATGATCACCGCTCCCGAAACCGCGCACATTGTAAAGTACGCGATCGATGAGGCGTTGCGCTGCAAGAAGAGCGACGAGAAGAAGGTAATCGCGTTCAATAATTGTGGGCATGGCCTGCTTGATCTTCAAGCATATGATGCATTCATCAACGGTCGATTACAGGACTACGAGCCATCCCATATCGACATTCCCAAACTAGTTCCCTGAGAAGGACTCGGCCTATATGCGTAATCAGCGCCTCGTCTGCTGTCCCTCTCTTCCGTCCCTTCTCTTCTCCCCCAGTCCCTAGCCGTGCAAGAAAACTTTTAGACTGCAACACGAAATGGGTTGCGCGCCGCGGCCGCACAGGTCGTAGAGAATGGATGCAATAGACTTCATATTGGCAGTTGCGGTAGTCGCGGTTCTTTTACTAAGTTCTATCACGAACTTTTACTTCATTCGTTATTTTATGCGTCGGTTAGAGGTCCCGACTCAGTCGGAGATGAAGACTGAGCGGGAAGGAGACGAGCCTGAAGCGGCTAAGGGAGGGGATGGCGAGGCTGAGGGTGAGCTCCCAGCCGGCCTTCCTTCGAAGGAACAGATTCTGGCAAGGCGGGCCCAATTAATCGGAGAGTTAGAGGAGGAACGAGGAACTAGGGTCCTCACGTTGATTCATCGTAAGGAGCCTTGGAGCTCCTCCGATGATGAACCGGAGATCGTGCTTGAGGATTCGGAAGTTATACTTCAGCAAGTTCGGGAGACGCCCCCGGACAAGCCGATAGACCTTATTGTTCACACCGAGGGCGGCTTGACATTCGCAGCCGATTTGATGGCAATGGCATTAAGGTACCACAAGGCGAAGGTTACGGTTATGGTCCCATTTTACGCCATGTCAGACGGCACCTACCTCGTCCTCTCCGCAGACGAGATAATGATGGAGAAATGCAGTATCCTAGCCCCGGTGGAACCGCTCGTTGACGATATGCCGGCGAATGCCGTCATGTCGATACTGAAGAGAAAACCAGTCGAGACCATATCAGACCGAACGATTCTCCTCGCGGAAGCTGCACGCATGGAAACTGAGAACGCTAAAGAATTCGTCAAATGGCTCCTGGTCGACAAGATGAACGAAGAACAGGCAACGCAAGTCGCCAATTTCCTGGTGGGCGGGTTCATGGCCAGCACTACACCCATCACGCTAGATGTCGCACGGGCGATAGGGCTGAACGTGATCGAAGGGGTACCGGAAAAGGTCCACCAGCTCTTCGAAACCATAGAGTTCACCGGTGGAATGAGGCCAGGCAAACAGTACCAGTGAGCGAGTAAGTATGGACCCCTTTGAGTTGTCCCTCGGCTTAGGCCTCCTTGGTGTTGCCGCGGTAAACACCGGCACCCTGCTGTACGCTGTTCGTAAACTCAGGCCTTCCGTTACCGCAACGAGTGAAGAGAGAGAGGGGGAAGCGGATGCGCCGTCGGATAACGGATCGTCTCCTTCCTCCCACGCCTCGGAGACCCCTAAACATCCGGCTACAAAGGCTGGGGTTCTTGCTTGGAGGCAAAGAATCATCGAAGAGATCGAGAAGGAACGCGGCACTAGGGTCATCACGATGATTCACAAGAAGGAACTCTGGACTGAGCCGGGTCATGATCCTGAGATCGGTATCGAAGACACGGAAACGGTCTTACAGAAAATGCGGAGGATCCCTCCGGAGACTCCGGTCGACTTCATCATTCATACACCCGGCGGCTACGCCATTGCCGCGCAAATGATGGCGATGGCGATCAAGTTTCACCCATCGAAAGTAACAGTCATGGTGCCATTCTACGCGATGTCCGGCGGGTCACTAATGAGCCTGGCCGCGGGCGAGATTCGGATGGAGAAATACAGTGTGCTGGGGCCCGTAGACCCTCAAATTCCAACCCCGGACGGCATGTATCCGGCCGGTTCAATCGCGACCCTTGTGAAGACAAAACCAATTCAAAACATCACTGATAGGATGATTATCATGTCCGACGTTGCTAACCTCGAAATCGAGAATGCCAAGGCTTTTGTTATTTGGCTCTTGCAGGGGAAAATGGATAAGGAGCAAGCAGAACGCGTAGCTGATTTTCTCGCGCGAGGTTACATGTCACACGCTACGCCTATCACCCTTGATGTCGCCCGGGCCTTAGGTTTGAATGTTGTCGAAGGAATTCCGGACAAAGTGTACGAGCTTTTCAAAACTTTCGCGTTCACAGGCCACCCGTATAGGCGCCCCTGATTTACGAAGTTCCAAAAGGTCGTTCTATATGTTAGGTTAGGTGGGTTAACGTCGGAATGCCCTCACAGCATGAGTTGAATATATTATACAGGCAGTAAGAGCGCGTTCCATAAGTTCGCGCTCCCTGACGGTGTGTTGAGGGTTGATGGGAGTATGAGATTTCAGGCACAGGAACTACGCCCGGTCCTGGACGAGATGCTTGCGCGTGTCACGACAGGGATACCGACGGACGTTCTTAACGCGATAAAGGAAGCCCATGTTCATGAAACAAAAGAACTGGCCAAGAAGCAACTCGAAGCCATTCTGAACAGTGCGAATCTGAGCTACGAAAATCATCTCCCTCTGTGCCAAGACACGGGCTTGGTTACGCTATTCATTTCGGGAGAACTGATACCGCACATGAAAGACGTCGAAGAGGCCCTCAATTCGGCAGTGGAGAAACTTACGTCAAAGAGTGGCATGAGGGCAAACGTAGTGAACCCGCTCACACGAAAGAACACCGGCACAAACACCGGCCTTAGCCAGCCGGAAGTTCTCCTAGACAAGGCGACAAAGGGCACCGCTGTGAAGATGATTCTGAAGGGGGCTGGCTCGGAGAACTTCACCAGCCTAAAGATGATGGTCCCAACGGCGAGTAAGCAGGACATTCTCCGGTATATTCTCCAAACAGTCATAGATGCAGGAGGAAAAACCTGCCCGCCTAACATCCTTGGTATCGGGATAGGCGGGTCTGCAATTCAAGCCATGTTCAACTCAAAACACGCATTGCTCAGAAAGGTAGGTGAGCGTAATGCTGACCCTGAGGTCGCAGAGTTCGAACTGTCAATCGTAAAGGCGGCAAACGAACTTGGGATCGGAACCATGGGGTTAGGAGGCGACACGACTGTCCTTGACGCTCACATAGAAACCGCCGGAACCCACACGGCATGTCTGCCGATCGCCATATCGTTCGGATGTTGGGCGAACAGGGTCTCCGAAGCCGAACTTAGAGGCGGACGATTCGAGGTTATCAGGTGAAACGAAATGACGGAATTGAAACTTAACGTGCCGGACGACAACAAGCGCATCGCGGACGTTCGTGCGGGAGACGTTCTCTATATAACGGGCAACATAGCAATCGCAAGAGATCAAGCCCACAAGAAACTCCTCGAAACATTCCTCCCGGAACTAGTTGGCCTCCCAATCTTCCATTGCGGGCCGATTGCGCGAAAGGTTGGTGAAGAATGGACAATTGTTGCCGGAGGTCCCACTACAAGCACAAGGATGGACGCTCTGACCCCTCCTATCCTTGAGAAGTACAAGACAACGATCGTGATCGGGAAAGGCGGCTTAGGGGAAATAGGAAAAAAGGGGTTGGCAACTTTCGGCGCCGTTTATTGTGAGTTTACCGGTGGCGCTTCCGCTCTAGCTGTTTCTAAGATTGTGGGTGTGAAGAAGCGATTGCTGGAGGAGCTGGGCCCAACGGAACTCGTTTGGATATGGGAAGTTAGAGAGTTCGGGCCTCTACTGGTCACGCAAGACCATCAAGGAAATGACATAAAGAAAACTGTAACCAATCGAGCAACTCAGAGGCTTGAAACTCTAGTAAAGGCGTACGGTTGAGCTGGCAAGCCGAATTCGGGTTACAGCCGGCGTCAGAAAGAGTCCGACCACAGCTCGATGACCCCTAGCTATTGTGCACGATCGTAGGCTCATATGAACACGGTACGGTTCGATATGCGTCTACCCGAGGAAAGCAATAGGGGAATAAACCAAAAGTAGAAACGTATCGGCTGCCCATACAGTCTGATAACCCAGAATATCGGCAGGATTGTGATGGCGAAGAGCACTGCTGATACGAATATTGTGTTCCTGACCACTTTATACCCCGCCATAGAATCCTTTGAAACTAGCCCTCTCTCCTCCCGTGCAAGTTGATGTGCAAACAATCCTAGGATGATCATTAGGCCAGTCATATCTAGAGCGTATAGGACTGAGGCTAAATTCAGGAACACTTCGTGCGATGCCAAATCGAAAGTTATGTTCAGGTAGAAGAGGTATGGCTCGATTGAGACGAGAAATAGCAGTAGAAGGTTGAGGGTGACGACGGTGTTGTCCTCGACCGGAAGAACTGACATTATGTTAGTATACCCCATCCACACCGACATTAGAATGAGGAAACCAAAACCGAACTCGGAAATGTCAACAAGCATTCCGAATGGCTTTGCGGGAAGTTTTGAGATTAAGGGAATGGTGCTGATGGCCAAGGCAAGCCCGAAGATGACATCAGAGAGCGATTCAATTCTAGACCGGGAGATTCGAGGTTTAAGGGCTGCAATTTTCTCTTCCAAGGTACGACCACGGCTACTTGGCCTGCTCACTTGAAAAGCTCTTTGCTGAATAGGACCTGAATTCGTGGGCATTCGAGTATGCAGGCCTGGCGAAGCTAGTCCTAAGCAAGAGACAATCCTTAGCTGAGCCGCTCCGGAGAATGATGGCTCAGTGACGAATGGTTGAAAGATCCAATTTTCCTAGTTTTCCTCGTAGTTCAAGAAGCCATTCGTCAAACGGTTTGTTCCGAGGAACCGTGATGCGCAGGCGTTTATCGGGAAGCACCATAACAAACCCGTCGTCTTCTGTTCCTAGTGGGATGACGACGGCTTCGCGGTGCAGATTAAATGAGTCTGTTAACTCGAGAATCTTCATGACCTGTTCGGGGGTTACAGAAATCATAGGTTGTATTCGGCATAGGAGTCTGCGATCTCATAAATACGCCTATTTTCCAAAATGTTCCTCTCCTCCAGGGTCTACAGTGGGGGCTGGTTGCCGACAGACGTAGGAGAGGCATGGGGTTGTCAATAGTTCATCCCTGACGCAAGGAAGCTCACGTGGGCAAGGTTAGAGTCTTCAAATTTCGATGCTGACGTTTGTATGTGGCCGGTTTGGAGCGACAGAGAGAGGTTTGGCGCCTGCGTTGGAAGAGTGCCGCTCTTCGCGGATAGTAGCATATTTCATAATTCTGATTTCGTTCCTCGCTCTCTGTAACGCCGTGGTCCAACCAGTCTCGTCGCAGGTGTTTGAAACGTCGACCTACACGCAGATGGACACTGCGACCTACTTCACCGTCTCGGTAGCCACTTCGAACGTGTCTGTGACGGTTCTTACGGAGCAATACGTTACTAGCACACGCCTTTTCACGATGGTGAATGTGCAATTCACCACACTAACGAGCTACATAACGGGTATTCAGAAAATCCAAACACCCGAGGGGGCCCCATCGTTTCGCTCATCAAACCATTCAGGGAGTTCAGTTCTCAGCCAGTCCAGCACCCAGTCCAGCGTACCTCCGACTGATTTTCACGCGTTTTTCGGGTACGTTGAGGCAGGTCTGGTCCTGCAATTGGTCGCGTGCTTTCTGGTTCTTCTAACATCGATATTGCTCGTTCTCAGAAAGCAGAAATAACAGCTAGTCAGCCGCCGATGCGAAACTCCGAACCTACGGTTTTGCAGTTGTGTGCCCGGGTTTGTTAGCTGCGCGCTTCTGCTCACGTAATTGCGCTATCTTCTTATGCGGATGATAGTTTCTCAAAGAGCTTATTGAGTTCGGAGCGGTTCCGGATTCCACTCAACCGATCCCATTCCTTCCCGTTCCTGAAGAGAATCAGCGTCGGAATACTCTTGACGCCGAATTGCTGTGCCACGTCCCTGTTGTTCTGAATATCCACTTTAGCGAAAATGATTTGGTCTTCGAATTTTTTGGCCATGGCTCTGAGGGTCGGCGTCATGACGTGGCAGGGGCCGCACCAGTTCGCCCAGAAATCCACGACCACCGGTTTCCCGCCTTGCAGGAGTTCTCGAATGTTTCCTAGCGTGGCTTGACGGATCCGTCCGCCCATATTTGAGCCTCCACGCTAATTCCGGTTGGAATTCAGCCGCGTTATTTGGTATGGGTGTATTCGTGTTCTTCCCACATGTCGTATGCGGTTGCTACTGATGCAGCCTGTGTGATTATAGCTAGTGCTGTCACCAAGTGTACGAATGTCACAACTTCGACTAAGGGGATGCTCACGTTCAATCTCAGGTTCGCATACAATATTATGCCCAGGATTATTTGGAAAGTTGCTAGTGCCGCGGTTGATTTTGCGATGCGTTTGAGCCGATTCGGTGCGTCAGTTCGCTTTAACATTGCATAGTCGTAGTGGGCCAAACCAAGAATTACAAAGCCGAGGACTGCATGAAGGTCGACAAGGCTGCTTCCTAGACGTGGTATCAGGATGATGATTATCTGTAGGAAGGCTAACCACACTATCAGGTAGAGCTGCTTCCACATCCTCATCTCATTACACGTCCAGACGAGAAGCAGCGTGCTGTGTAAAGTTTTGCCTCTTGTTTGGGCGTCGAGGAAAGATCGAATTTCCTATCGGGCTATGAGGGTCAGCGTTCTTTGCTTGCTCGACTAGGCTTGTATTTCGTACAGGTGCATTGTCGCTAAAGGCGCTTGGGCTAGAAGGCGTGCCTCATTGAACAAGTCTATTATGCGTTTTACGGGGCCGTTGTCGCTGTTTATGCTGTATACGGATATTGGACCATAGTTCTTGATGTGTACAAGGTCTGCTTCAACTAACTTTCCCAAATGTTTCCGTATTATCTTCCTATCTAGCCCGCTGAACTTGGCTATTTTGTAGATCGTTAAATCCTCTCCACGGTTTCGGGCAAGGACTAACAGTATCCTCAGGCGGGCTTCACTCCCTAGCGTTTTCAGAAGTAGCGGTCTCAGCGGCAATTCTGCTCGCGAAGAACATTAGACACCCTGCAAAGATAAGCAAGAGAGTTGGGTGAAGCTATTCGCTTAAGGAATGCAGAGGTAGAAAGTGAGCGGCCTACGTTCGTTTCCGTCGGCGTTTCACTCTGGTTTTCTCTTGCGGGGAGAGGTCTCTTTTGAGTCGCTTGAATTGCTTTTCATCCATGAGCCTAAGCATGTATAGGAACACGATCAGAACCATCAAAGCACTCAGGTGCGTTTCCTTTGCCTGAGGGTGTCTTCGCCTAGGCCTCGGCCTACTTCTTGGCCTCGGCCGCCCAACGGTCTTGGGCCTAGTCGTTTGAACTCTTCGCCTGCCGGTTTTCTTTGTTGGCAGCCCGCTTATCCCCTAAATATGACGATTGCATAGCATGTTTGCGCGTCGTTTTATGTAACTTTCGCATTCTCCCATGATGGCGGATAAGAACTCTAGGATATGTCGGGGATTGGCATGTATCTTCTGCGGCATTGTGGACAGAACGGTCCCAGCGTACGTGATCTTTGAAGACGAGCAGCACATAGCGTTCTTGGACAAGTATCCAATCTCAATAGGGCACACGCTCGTCCTACCAAAGGCGCATTTCGAACGTGTAAAAGACATGTCGAGAGAGGCGTTCTGCGCCTTATCCTCACGGGTCTACGCCTTGAATCAAACAATCACATCGCGGTTAGGCGCAACCGCTTCTCATATTTCCATAAACGATGGAGCCGCTGCTAACCAGCTAGTCCCGCACCTGCACGTTCACATAATTCCTCGAAGCCATGAGGACAGCGCCGGCTTCAACGCCAGAAAACTTCTGCGTGCCGACCAAATGGAGGAAATTAGAAAGAAGCTTGCGGTCGACGGTCTCAAGCTTACCTTTTGATCTGAGACTTGACCATTTTCTGCACTTCGGGTGCGACTTGTTTCGGATCGGTTATGGGCGCGGTGCACGCTGTCCCGACGCAAACATACGCGGTCGGAGGGCCTTCCGAAGGAAAACCGTTGCTAGCGATTTCCTGAGCGTCCACTTCGGGGTCGAGGACCTGAATTATCTTTCTTGGCTCATACAACCGAGCGGCTTCGGCTAGTAGACTTTTGGTTTCGGGGTCGTCTTTCATACCAACGATCCGGATCATCGTTGGCTCATTCAGGAACGTATCGACAGCCAGCGCGTAGTCCGCTGACATAAACCCGAAGCTGAGATATGTGTTCGAGAAACACTTCAACGTCTCCTCGGCCATT